>CETJ01043584.1_pt1 | contig 74422 bp, 65 predicted proteins | sample 531341 | NCBI WGS metagenome assembly CETJ01 (sample SAMEA2622677, study PRJEB7988) | marine metagenome | isolation source: saline water (ENVO:00002010), including | reverse complement strand
CCCCGATCAGTCATGGTCGGGGTGTTCTTCTTTGCGCGCACGGAAAACTCGCCTGGGTCAGCGCTGCTGCGGGCGGCAGAGTCAGGTCGATATTCTGCATACATACGTACCTGAATTGGGACTATATCATCGCGTCTTCTGAATATAGTTCCATCAGTAGCAAGTAAGGGGGATGGCTTTCTGAGATCAATAACCCTTATGATCTGGGATCTCTTGGCAGGAATGCCGAGAGCAAGGACCGCTGCCAAGAAGGTGGCATGTTGTCATATGGAGACTTAATAAGATGTTCAAAAAAACACTGTTTGCTGTAACTGTCGTTGCACTTTGCTCGGCCTCAGCCCTTTCTCAAGCGCAGGAGGCTCAGCCCTACCTGTTTGCTAGCCTCGGGCAATCTGATGCTGATCTCAGCACTGGTGATGTTGTTCCGTCAGGGCTAGGCCTTAACTCCTCTATGGACAACAAGGACACAGCCTGGAAAATTGGTGCAGGTCTGAAGCTAAACCAATACTTCGCATTTGAAGCCGAGTACGTTGACTTGGGGGAGGTTTCGTTTCGCGCGACTGACGGGAACAACAATCTGGGCTTTAATGCTGGCACTGAAGGATATGGTTTGAATGGCGTATTAACCATGCCGCTGGATAGCTTTAGCCTGTTTGCGAAATTGGGTTACCACCGCCTTGAAACAGACTTCGATCTGTCTGTGAATGGTTTTGATGTAATCAGCGACTCACAAACTGAATGGGTCACCTCGTTTGGCGTTGGCGGTGGTTACAACCTTGGCGAGCATGTGACGCTGGTAGCTGAGTTTGAGCGTTACCGCGATGTGGGCGACGAATATGATGTGGACCTGTTGTCTGCAGGCATCCGCTACAACTTCTGACCTTGGGTCACGCCTTAGGATATTGCAGGGGATGCATCGGCTCCCCTGTTTCCCCCTAATCTTCAGTCAGTAGTGTCTTTAGCACATCGAGAATACTTCTCGTATCTAGCGGATTGCGCCCAGGCGCTCCGGCGCAATGCCCCCAGTCAGATTCAAGTGGCCGAAAAAATGCGTTTGGTATTTGCTGTGCTTCGCTCAAGGCGTCCTCGCTGGTGAAGTAGAGATCAGTGCTGCCTGGCATTATCAGGCACCTGGCTTTAATCCCCTTCAGGGCGGCGCTGAAATCGTTGTTCCATACAGGGTTGGCGCTGATGTCGCCCTGTTGCCAGGTGTGCAACACGGCAAGCAGATCGTTGGCGTCCTGCTCGACGTGGTCCTCTTCCCAGTACCGTAGCAGCGACTCTATCGAGTCGAAGCCCAGTTCTTTGTATCGTTCTTGACGAAAGAACGCCTGGCTGTAGGCCCACCCGGCGTAAACTCGACCAAAGGCCTTCAGGCCGGCTTTGGGCGGGGATTGGTAGCGCCCTCCATCCCAGTCTTTGTCACACGTCAGTGCTGCCTTGACTCCTTCCAGAAACACCTGGTTGTGTGGCCAGCAACGAGCTGTCGCACAGATACTGGCTACGCGCTTTACCTGGTCCGGATACAGACAGCCCCACTGCAGGGCCTGCATGCCGCCCATTGACCAGCCGGCTACCAGTGCAACTTCAGCGCCTGCAAAGTGCTCCTCAACCAGTCTGTGCTGCAGAGCGACGTTGTCGTACAAGCTAACCATCGGAAAATCCGCGCCGCGTTGACTGTGATGCGCGTTGGACGGCGAGCTGGATTGGCCGTTGCCAAGCAAGTTCGGGATTAGGATGCAGTAACGTTCCGTATCCAGTGGTCCGTCTGCACCAATCAGGGGCAGATTCCCTTCGTGTGTTCCGCCGTAGTACGTCGGCAGGATGATCAGGTTGTCGCACGCTGCGTTGAGCTGACCGACCTGCAGGTAGGTCAGATGTGCATTGCGCAGTATGGCGCCGCTCTGAAGAGGCCAGTCTCCGGCGCTGAATTGCTTCTTAACTGCTTGATATGTCGACATATAGCAATCTCTTGGTTGGTGCCATCGAGGTGATGTTTGGGAGTTGATTGAATCTGCTTATGGATTAAATATGCATGCTGGCATGTATGTTGAATGAAAGATTCGTACCAAGCGCCGCAGCGGTTGCGGACAGAATCAGCGGAGTATCAACATGAGTCAGCATGTGAGCAGTGAACAATTGAAAGAGTCCCTTGCAGAGAAGGGCGTGAAGTACGCTCTGGGTGGCTACGTCGATCTGCACGGGGTGATCAAGGGCAAGTTTGTTCCGCTCAATCATCTGGGGCGGATGATGAAAGGGTCGGAGCTCTACACTGGCGCTGCGCTGGACGGTGTTCCCCAGGACATCAGTGACAATGAAGTCGCGACCATGCCCGATCCCGCGACTGCCACCATCTGTCCGTGGAATCGCGAACTGGCCTGGTTCGCCAGTGACCTGTATCTGGACGGCGCACCATTCGAAGCCTGCTCACGTAATATTCTTAAACGCCAGGTAGCCAAGGCCGCTGATATGGGGCTGACCTTTAACCTGGGTATCGAGACCGAGTTCTTCCTGTTTCGTGACTCAGAGGATGGCGGGTTCGAGCCGATCAGTGCTCGCGATACCCTCGCCAAACCCTGTTATGACCCGCGCGGCCTGATGGACAACATGCCGATTGTGGGCGAGCTGGTCGAAGCCATGAATGCCATGGGCTGGGATGTGTACTCCTTCGACCACGAAGACGCCAACGGCCAGTTCGAAACCGACTTCACCTACACCGACGCTCTCGGCATGGCTGACCGCTTGGTTTTCTTCCGTTTGATGGCCAACGAGATTGCCCGCAAGCACGGTGGCTTTGCCAGCTTTATGCCCAAGCCGTCGGCCAACCGCACCGGCAGTGGCGCGCACTACAACATGTCGCTGGCTGATCGCGAGACCGGCCGAAATCTGTTTGATCCTGCCAATGGCGAAGATCCCTACGGCTGCGGGGTGACCCAGATGGCGTATCACTTCATCGCCGGCGTAATGAAGCACGCCAAGGCAATCAGCGCAGTCATCGCGCCGACGGTAAACAGCTACAAACGTCTGGTACGCAAGGGCAGCATGTCCGGCTCTACCTGGGCGCCAGTATTCGTTTGCTACGGCAACAACAACCGCACCAACATGCTGCGTATCCCGTCGCAAGGCGGTCGGGTCGAGTGCCGTGCGGCCGATATTGCCTGCAACCCCTATCTTGGTGCCGCGATGATGCTGGCTGCCGGTCTTGAAGGCATTCGCGAAGCTATGGACCCGGGTAATCCCCATCGCGAGAACATGTACAACTACACCGATCAGCAGGTGCGTGAAATGGACATTGAGCTGTTGCCGCAGAACCTTGGCGAAGCAATTGATGCCTTCGAAGCTGACCCGCTGTCGCGCGAGGTTTTTGGCGATGCGATGTTCGACAGCTTCGTCGGCTTCAAGCGCCAGGAATGGACCGAGTATCACACCCACGTCTCCGACTGGGAGCTGCAACGCTACCTGAAGTTCTTTTAAGTTGGTTCCGCGCCGAATACGGCGCGGTTCTTGCTGCTCAGTTACTGCCAAGACTTCACATCATTGCCAACGAGAACCATCTGGAGTTGAACCATGAAAAAGTCCGTTCCTTTTGCACGACGTTTCAAGCAGGTTGTTTCAGGCGCCATGATTGCACTGGCGGCATCGGTTGCTACTGTTCCCGCCGTTCAGGCGGAAGAGAAAGACAGCTTCAAGCTGGCCTGGAGCATTTATGCAGGCTGGATTCCGTGGAAATACATCGACGAATCCGGGCTGATGAAAAAGTGGGCCGACAAATACGGCATCACAGTCGAGATTGTGCAGATCAACGATTACATCGAGTCGATCAATCAGTACAGCGCCGGACAGTTTGACGGCGTGGTGGCGACCAGCATGGACGCGCTCTCAATCCCCTCTGCCGGTGGTGTGGATACTACGGCGCTGATCGTCGGCGATTATTCCAACGGCAACGACGGCATTGTCATGAAAGACAGCAGCGATGTTGCCGACATGAAGGGGCAGCAGGTCAATCTGGTCGAGTTGTCGGTATCGCACTATCTGCTGGCCCGCGCGCTGGACTCGGCTGGCCTGAGCGAGAGCGATGTCACTGTGGTCAACACCAGCGATGCGGATATGGTCGCGGCTTACAACACGGAGGATGTGCGTAACGTTGTCACCTGGAACCCGCTGCTGGACGAGATTCTCAGCCAGCCGGGCGCCAATCGTGTGTTCGACTCCAGTCAGATTCCGGGCCACATCAAGGATCTGACCATCGTCAACACCGAAACCCTGCGTGACAACCCGGCACTGGGCAAGGCGCTGGTCGGCGCCTGGTTTGAGCTGATGGCCGAAATGGGCACCGACAGCGAAGAAGGTCAAAAGGCGCGCGCCTTCCTGGGCGAAGCATCGGCGACCGACCAGGCGGGGTATGAGGCGCAACTGGCCGGCATGAAGATGTTCTGGCAGCCGGCAGATGCGGTTGCCTTTATCGGTAGCGACGAAGCCTATGAGGCGATGGACAGCGTACGTCAGTTCTCTTTCGATAAAGGGCTGCTGGGTGAGGGCGCCGATTCGCCTGACTTTGTTGGCATTGCGATGCCCGATGGCAAGACGCTGGGCGATACCGCTAACATCAAGCTGCGGTTTGATACCGAGTATATGCAGATGGCAGCCGACGGCGCTCTCTGAGTAGTCTGATAGCGGCGGGGTATCCCCGCCGCGCTTGCTGGAACACCCATGCGCAGAACAAAAGAAGACGCGGAAAAAACCCGCCTGAAGATTATTGAAGCCGCGCTGACCTTGTTCAGCCGTAACGGCTATTCGAACACCACTCTGGCCATGATTGGCACCGAAGCCGGTTTCAGTCGTGGCCCTATCTACTGGCACTTCAAGAACAAGGAAGACCTGTTCGAGGCGGTGCTGGCCTACTCGCAGGAGCCTCTCGAGCAGTTGGTAGCGCAGGCGTGCAGCGCCGGTCTGTCACCATTGGAGCGAATCGACGGTTTTGTCCGCAGCTGGTTTGCGCTGCTGGTCGAGGACGCCTGGTTTCGCCAGTCCTTCGAGATTCTGCTCAACAAGACCGAGCTGACCGAGGCGATGCTGACAACGCTTGAGCGTGAGCGGCGGCTGACCCAGAGCATGATAGAAACGCTGGAAGCGCTGGTTTGCGCCGCACAGGCACAGGGCCAGATTCCGCAAGGTCAGACGGCGGGGCAATTGGCGTTGATGATTTACACCCAGTTGATGGGCGTGACCCAGACCTGGTTGTTTGCACCGGGCTTGTTTGACCTGAATGAACAGCGGGGATTTTTTGCCGAGCGGTTGCTGCGTTCGCTGCAGCAGTCCTGAAGAAAAAGAGCCCCGTCCGCCAAGGTACGAACGGGGCTAAAAAGGTCAGTTACTGACCGGAGTCACGATCGGGAAGTCACCGGAGGGTACTTCCAGCATTTGCAGCAAGCCGAAGAACGCATTGGGTTCGCCGCTGATTTTGATCAGCCCAGCCTTGACCGCGTCCGGGAAGGTGGTGCGGCGCAGCAGGATCTGGTCCAGCGTGTCGCGGTTCATGCTGACCGTTGCCTGGGCGTTGTCATCCTGAGTATTGGCGCGATAGGTCAGCGTCGAGTGCTCCAGGTTCAGACGGTAGTTCTCATTGGTGTCTGTCAGCTGCCAGTTGATTACCAGATGCTTGCCCTCAGCCTTGGAGGCATCCAGTCGTACCCCCATCAGGTCGAAGAACATGCCGGTGTCCAGCGCCTGCAGTACGTCCGGTGACAGCGAGCCCACGGTTGGCGGTAGCGTGCCGTTACGCAGTTCCTGAGCGCCCATCAGGTAAGCTCCGCGCCAGGTGCCGGCTTCGGCCTGATAACCGAGTTGCTCCAGTGCATTGGCACCCAGCTCGCGGGCGGCCTGATTGCTCGGGTCGGCAAACACCACCTGATTCATTACGCTGGCGACCCAGCGATACTCGCCGTTGTCATAATCCTTGCGTGCCTGCTCGATCACCTTGTCGGCACCGCCCATGTATTCGATGGTTTTGGCTGCGTTCTGTACCGGTGGTAGCGGGTTCAGGTTGGCCGGGTTGGCGTCGTACCAGCCCATGTAGCGCTGGTAAATGGCCTTGGCGTTGTGGCGCAGGGTGCCGTAGTAGCCGCGGGCGTACCATTGCTGGTCAAGGCTGGCTGGCAGTTTCAGCTGCTCGGCGATATCGCCCGGCAGGTAGCCCTTGTTGATCATGCGTACGGACTGATCGTGCAGGTACTTGTACATGTCCCGCTGTACCGACAGGAAGCGCTTGGCATCCTCCTGGGTCCAGATTGGCCAATGGTGCTGTCCCACCACGATGTCGGCGCGATCACCGAAGCGCTCCAGCGCCAGGTCGATGTAGTGGGCCCATGCGCTGGCGTCACGCACGGCAGCGCCGCGAATGGTGTACACGTTGTGCATGTGCTGGCTGGTGATTTCCGCGGTGTTCAGGACCTTGAACGCAGGGAAGTACATCATCATTTCCGATTCTGCTTCGGTGCCGTGGGCCATCTGAAACTCGATCTCTACACCATCGATGTTCAGGTTACCGTTATCCGGCACGGTATCGGTTGGTGCAATCAGGGAGCGATCACCCTTCGACAGCGCCTTGCCCAAGCCCGTATCCACATGGCCGCGTTCACCCGGCGGCAGCATGGCGCCGAACTGGTAAATGGCACGGCGGCTCATGGCGGGACCGGCAATCACGTTCTCGGAGACCGCGTGCTCCATAAAGCCGGCCGGCGCATAGATACGCGTTTTGCCGGAGGCCACATCTTCATTGCTGGTCACGCCCTTTACCCCGCCCCAGTGGTCGACGTGGTTGTGGGTGTAGAGCACCGCAACAACCGGCTTTTGCGGACGGTTCTGGTAGTACAGCTCCAGGCCGGCCCTGGCGGTGGAGGGAGACAGTAGCGGATCAATGATGATCAGGCCGGTGTCACCTTCAATGATCGTCATGTTGGCCAGATCCATGCCGCGGATCTGGTACATGCCGTCGGTCACCTTGAACAGGCCGTGAATGGCGTTCAGTCGAGCCTGCCGCCAGAGACTGGGGTTAACGGTATCGGGTGCGCTCTCGTCGTTCAGGAACGCATACTCGCTCATGTCCCAGGCAACTGAACCGTCGGCGTTGAGGACTTTGCCATCAGGTAGCTGGGCGATAAATCCGCGCTGAGCGTCGGCGAAGGCCTGCTGGTCGGCAAAGGGAAGTTGCTCCAGGATCGCATGGTTGCTGGCGGCGGTGAGTTCGGTCGCCGGGTTGGGGGCAGCGCTGACCGCCAGGCTTATACCGGCGGCAAGGGCTCCAAGACCGAGGATGACAGTGCGTGAGCGCATGGGGTGTCTCCGTGTGTCGTCGCCGTACATGCGGCGCAGTTGTTGTTGGTAACCGGCGACGCCGGCATGCAGACACTATAGGAGTTACTGCGGATATATGGCCAATGCATTTTTATTTTAAATTCGATGCTTTTTTTGCATGTTTTGTTGTGTTGAAGTGAAACTGCAGTAATCGACGGCTAGGCTTGAGGGGGTGATTTTTCCTATCGACTGTTGGCGCGTTAATTTATAATTTCGCGCTTTTACTCGCCCGGTACCGGGTTCTGACAGCTGGAGGGTATGAACGAATTGATCAAGACGCCGTACTATCTCATCGACAAGAGCAAGCTCGAACGCAACATGGAGAAGATCGCCTATGTGCGTGAGCACTCCGGCGCCAAGGCGCTGCTCGCACTGAAATGCTTTGCTACCTGGTCCGTGTTCGACTTCATGAGTCAGTACATGGACGGCACTACCTCTTCCTCCCTGAATGAAGTGAAACTTGGCAAGCTCAAGTTCCCGGGGGAGACGCATGCCTACAGCGTGGCCTATGCCGATGACGAGATCGACGAAGTCCTGGCCCATTCGGACAAGATCATCTTCAACTCCATCAGTCAGCTGACCCGCTTCAGCGCGGCCTCGGCCGACAAGGTTCGCGGCCTGCGCCTGAACCCCGGCGTCAGCAGCTCGGACTTCCTGATTGCTGATCCGGCCCGCCCGTTCAGCCGTCTGGGCGAGTGGGACGCCGCCAAGATCGAGGCGGTGCTGCCGCTGATTTCCGGCTTCATGATTCACAACAACTGTGAGAACAGCGACTTTGACCTGTTCGACCAGATGCTCGGACAGATCGAAGAGCGTTTCGGCCACCTGCTTGCGCAGGTGAGCTGGGTCAGTCTGGGCGGCGGTATCCACTTTACCGGCGAGGGTTACCCGCTGGATCGTTTCTGTGCCCGCCTCAAGGCATTCTCCGAGCGCTACGGTGTTCAGGTTTACCTGGAGCCCGGCGAGGCCGCCATTACCCTGAGCACTTCCCTCGAAGTGACTGTGCTCGACACCCTCTATAACGGCAAGCAGCTGGCCGTGGTCGACAGCTCGATCGAAGCACACATGCTCGATCTGCTGATCTACCGTCAGGAGGCCAAGATGGAGCCCTGCGATGGCCCGCACCAGTACATGGTGTGTGGCAAGTCGTGTCTGGCTGGCGACATCTTCGGCGAATTCAATTTTGACAGCGAGCTGAAGATCGGCGATCGCCTGTCCTTTATTGATGCGGCCGGTTACACCATGGTCAAGAAGAACTGGTTCAACGGCGTCAACATGCCCGCCATTGCAATCAGGGAGCTTGATGGCTCGGTGAAACTGGTGCGCGAGTTCGGATTCCAGGATTACCTGGACAGCCTCTCCTGAGGCATAACCTACCCAGCCTTTCCAAGGAGGCGTTTCGAGGAAAAGAAATGAAGAAAAACGTTCTGATTATTGGTGCCGGTGGTGTGGCCCAGGTGGTCGCACACAAATGCGCCCAGCACAATGACGTGCTGGGTAACATCCATATCGCGTCGCGTACCGCCGAGAAGTGTCAGGCCATCGTCGACAGCGTGAAGGAAAAGGGCAGCCTCAAGGTTGCCGGTGAATTGCAAGCCCATGCCCTGAATGCCCTCGATATCGAGGCCACCAAGGCGTTGATTGACAAGACACAGTCGCAACTGGTGATCAATGTCGGATCGGCTTTCATCAATATGTCGGTACTGCAGGCCTGCATCGAGACCGGTGCTGCCTACCTGGATACCGCCATTCACGAAGAGCCGGACAAGATCTGTGAAACCCCGCCGTGGTACGCCAACTACGAGTGGAAGCGCAAGGAACTGTGCGCCGAGAAGGGCATCACCGCGATCCTGGGTGTCGGCTTCGACCCGGGCGTGGTTAACGCCTACGCTGCGGTTGCGGTCAACGAGTACTTCGATACTGTCGAGGAAATCGACATCATCGACATCAACGCCGGCAGTCATGGCAAGTACTTCGCGACCAACTTCGACCCGGAGATCAACTTCCGTGAGTTCACCGGGCAGGTGTGGTCCTGGCAGAACAGCCAGTGGACCAGCAACAAGATGTTCGAGGTCAAGCGTACCGACGATCTGCCGGTTGTCGGCTCGCAGACCAGCTACATGACCGGTCACGACGAAGTGCACTCGCTGTCGCAGAATCTGGGCGTGCCGAACGTGCGGTTCTGGATGGGCTTTGGCGAGCACTACATCAACGTGTTCACCGTGCTGAAGAACCTCGGTCTGCTGTCCGAACAGCCGGTCACCACTGCCGAAGGCCTGGAAGTGATTCCGCTGAAAGTGGTCAAGGCCGTGCTGCCCGATCCGTCGTCACTGGCACCCGATTATGCCGGCAAGACCTGCATCGGTGATGTGGTCAAAGGCAAGAAGGACGGCAAGGACAAGGAAGTGTTCATCTACAACGTAGCGGACCACGCCGAAGCCTACGCCGAAGTCGGCAGCCAGGGTATTTCCTACACTGCAGGCGTACCGCCGGTTGCCGCTGCCATCCTGATCGCCCAGGGCACCTGGGATGCGGGCAAGATGGTCAACGTCGAAGAGCTGGACCCCAAACCGTTCATCAACCTGCTGAACGAAATGGGCCTGCCTACCCGGATCAAGGATGAGCAGGGCGATCGCGCTCTGAGCTTCTGATCCGCACCGGCAATACCAGGAAAGGCCAGCGCTTGCGCTGGCCTTTTTGCATTCAGGGCCGGCATGGCGCGCGCGGGCGCTTGAGTGGTGGCGGCTCGGATGGGGTATGATCCGGCATCGCCATGTTGGCTAGATCAAACACAGGTAGTGCTGCATGAACGTCCCCGTATCCCTTGGTTCCCTTGCCGAACGCCTTGCCGGCGTTGGCGACGTCGAGTGTGTCACCCCGGATCTGAACGGTATTCCCCGTGGCAAGGTCATGACCGGCGAGGGCTTTCTGGCGGATCGCCGTTTGCAGTTGGCGCGTGGCGTGCTGCTGCAGTGCGTGATGGGTGGCTACCCGGAGGCGCAGTATTACGGCAGCGACGATGGCGATCTGGTGTTGCGCCCGCTGCTGGATCAGGTGCATGTGCTGCCGTGGATCGAGCGCCCTCGTGCGCTGGCAATCTGCGAGGCGGTGGAGCTGGATGGTCAGCTCTCCGGGCTGTCGACCCGCGCTCTGCTGAGTCGGATTGTTGAGCGTTATGCCGAACGTGGCTGGGCGCCGGTGGTAGCGACCGAGCTGGAATTCTTCCTGTTCGAGCCCAACCGTGACGACACCCAGCCGTTCCAGCCGCCGGTGGGGCTGGATGGCCGCCGCGAAGCCGGTTACGGCGCGTTCAGTGTCAGCACCAGCAGCGGCCTCAAGCCGTTCTTCGACGAGCTGGCCGACACCATGGCCGCGCTGGGCATTCCTCGCGATACCTTTATGCACGAGATGGGCGTCAGCCAGTACGAGATCAATTTTGTCCATGGTGATCCGCTGCTGATTGCCGACCAGACCTTTCTGTTCAAGCATGCTCTGCATGAAGTCGCGCTCAAGCACGGGCTGATTGCCGTGTGCATGGCCAAGCCGCTGGCGCGGGTGCCCGGCTGCTCGATGCACATTCACCAGAGCGTGGTGGAGCAGGGGAGCGGCAACAATATCTTTACCGATGCGGCGACCGGCGAGGCCACGGCGCATTTTGGGCACTTCATTGGTGGCCTGCAGCAGTGCATGGGCGAGCTGACGTTGCTGATGGCGCCCTACATCAACTCCTACCAGCGTTTCTGCCACGCGTACGCATCGCCAAACAACCTGTGCTGGTCTTACGACAACCGCTCCGCCGGCCTGCGCATTCCGGCCAGCGGCCCGGAAGCGCGCCGTGTCGAAAACCGGCTGCCCGGCGCCGACGCCAACCCCTATCTGAGCGTGGCCGCTTCGCTCGCGGCGGGACTGTATGGCATCGACAACCAGTGCGAGCCATCTGCTCCGGCACAAGGCGAGTTCGAGGCGCCGGACGAGCTGACCCTGCCCGGCACCTTGCACGACGCGATCCTGCGGCTGGATCGCAGCACGCTGGCGCGTGAGCTGTTCGGCGCCGAGTTTGTTGACGGCTTCCTGGCCAGCAAACGCATGGAGCTGCAGAGCTTTATGGATGAAATTACGCCGTGGGAGCGGCGGTTTCTGGGCAGCCAGGTCTAGCAAGTCGCCGAGAAGCTACCTGCGTTGCCATCGCTGCGTTAAAGATCGCCTCGGGCGCGAGTCCGATCGAAGTGCTCATTTACAATTTGTAAAGTCGAGCGCGACTCCGATCGCTTCTCGGCGATCTTTGCCTTGCGCTGCCTGCCTCGCCAACGCTTCTCAACCACTTGCGGTGTAAGCTGCGACCGCGCCTGTCGCTGCCCGGTGATAGACTGCGGTCTCTTCACCTATAAGGAGCTTCCATGCAGGACGCCAACAGCCTCGCCCCCGGTTTGATGATCATCCACGGCAACCGCCTGGAGACCCTGCGCGAGCTGGCGGTGGACTGGATGCGGGCGCACCCGCTGGCGCCGCTGGAGAACGAAGTCATCCTGGTGCAGAGCAACGGTATTGCTCAATGGTTGCAGATGGCGCTGGCGGCAGACCCTGCGCAAGGCGGCTGCGGCATTGCCGCAGCGCTGGATGTGCAGTTGCCGGCGCGCTTTCTCTGGCACAGTTACCGCGGCGTTCTGGGACGCGACAGCGTGCCCGAGCAATCGCCGCTCGACAAGCAGCCGCTGACCTGGCGGCTGATGCGGCTGCTGCCCGCACTGCAGGATCAGCCCGATTTTGCGCCGCTCAAGCGTTTTCTCGCCGATGACCACGATTGCCGCAAGCGTTACCAACTGGCGGTGCGGCTGGCCGATCTGTTTGACCAGTATCAGGTTTACCGCGCCGACTGGCTGAACGACTGGGCCGCCGGGCGCGACCATATCGGCCTGGCGCGTACCGGCGCGCGGCCGCTGGATGACGAGGAACGCTGGCAGCCGGCGCTCTGGCGCGCGGTGCTGGCAGACGTGGGTGCCGAACGCCTGAGTGACAGCCGGGCGGGCATCCATCCGCGCTTTGTTCAGCACCTGCTCGACTGTGACAGCCGGCCAGCCAGCCTGCCGCGCCGGGTGATCGTGTTCGGTATCTCGTCGCTGCCGGCGCAGACGCTCGAGGCGCTGGCGGTGATCGGCCGCTTCTCGCAGGTGCTGCTCTGCGTGCTCAACCCCTGTGAGTACCACTGGGGCGATATCGTTGCCGATCAGGACCTGCTGCGCCACGAATACCGTCGTCAGCAAAGGCGGCCGGGCACGCCCCTGCAGCTGGACGAGAACACCCTGCACCAGCACGCCCATCCGCTGCTGGCCGCCTGGGGCAAGCAGGGCCGTGACTACATCAACCTGCTCGACCAGCACGACGAACGCGCCGGTTACGAAGCGCGCTTCGCCAATATTGCCGGTGGCCGGGTTGACCTGTTTGAAGCACCCGCCGGCAACACGCTGCTGCAGCAACTGCAGCAGGACATCCTGCAACTGCGGCCGCTGGCCGAGTCCCGCGCATTGTGGCCGGCGGTCGACACCGCACGGGATCACTCCATCCGCTTTCACCTGGCGCACAGTCCGCAGCGCGAAGTCGAAGTGCTGCACGATCAGCTGCTGGCCGCCTTTGCTGCCGACCCGGACCTCAAACCGCGCGACATCATTGTCATGGTGCCGGACGTCAACCTCTACGCTCCGCATATTCAGGCGGTGTTTGGTCAGCACAGTGGCGACGACCCGCGGGCGATTCCCTTTACCCTGGCTGATCAGGGCCAGCGCGGTCAGGAACCGCTGCTGATTGCACTGGAACATCTGCTGCGTCTGCCTGACAGCCGGCTGCCGGTCAGTGAGGTGCTGGACCTGCTCGATGTGCCGGCGCTGCGCAGTCGCTTTGGTTTGAGTGAGGCCGACCTGCCGACCCTGCAACGCTGGATCGAGGGCGCAGGCATCCGCTGGGGGCTGGATCAGCAGCGCCGCGCCGCTCTGGGTTTGCCAGACGGGCTGGAAGTCAACAGCTGGCGTTTCGGCCTGCGCCGGATGCTGCTGGGTTACGCCAGCGGCGGTGCCGAGGCCTGGCAGCAGATCGAACCCTATGACGAGATTGGCGGGCTGGACGCGGCGCTGATCGGCCCGCTCAGCGGCCTGCTGGATGCACTGGACCGCCACGAAACGCGGCTGGCCAATGCGACCGTGCCGAGTGAATGGGGCGAACGCCTGCGCCAGCTGCTGGATGACTTCTTTATCGCCGAGAGTGATCGGGATCAACTGCTGCTGGCGCAGCTGCACGAGGGGCTGGCCGACTGGCTGGAGCTGTGTGACGGCGTCGCGCTGGACGTGGCACTGCCGCTCAACGTGGTGGCCGAGGCCTGGCTCGATGGTGTCGGCCAGAGCCAGCTCAGCCAGCGTTTTCTCGCCGGGGCGGTCAACGTCTGCACGCTGATGCCGATGCGCGCCATTCCGTTCAAGCGCATCTGCCTGCTGGGCATGAATGATGGCGACTACCCGCGCGCGCAGCCACCGCTGGACTTTGATCTGATGGGCAAGGACTACCGGCCGGGCGACCGCTCGCGCCGCGAGGACGACCGTTATCTGCTGCTGGAGGCGCTGCTGTCGGCGCGCGACGCCCTGCATATCAGCTGGGTCGGGCGCAGTATCCGCGACAACAGCGAACGGCCGCCGTCGGTGCTGATCGGGCAGCTGCGCGATCATCTGGCCGCCGGCTGGCACACGGCTGATGGCGCTGATCTGTTGCACGCGCTGACCGTCGAGCATCCGTTGCAGCCGTTCAGTCGCGCCTATTTCAGCGCCGATTCCGCGTTGTTCAGTTACGCCAGCGAGTGGCGTCAGCTGCACGACTCCCGTGCTGGCGATGATGCAGACCAGCCGCTGGCGCCGGTCACGCTGGAAGCGCCCATCGAGCTGCTGGCGCTGCAGCGCTTTCTGCGTAACCCGGTTGAGCACTTTTTTGCCGCTCGGCTGAAGGTCTGGCTGCAGGAGCAGCACAGCACCAGCGAAGACGACGAACCCTTTGCACTCGATGGCCTGCAACGGCACCAGCTCAGTCAGTGGCTGCTGGAACAGGTGCAGCAGGCCGATTTGCAGGATGACTGGCAGGCCCTGCTGCTTGAGCAGGCCAGCCGCCTGCAGCAGCGCGGCAGCTTGCCGCTGGCCGGGTTCGGTGAGCTGACCCTGGCGCAACTGGTTGCGCCCTTGGGCGCACAGCTTGAGCGCTTCCGTGAGCAACTGCTGTTGTGGGATCAGCCGCTGGAAAATCCGTTGCTGCTGCAGGCGGTGGCGAGCGCACCGGACGCCACTATCGAAGTGGTCAGCTGGCTTGCCGGCGTGCGCCGCTGTGCTCCGTTGGACGGCCTGATGCGGGTCCAGCTGGTGACCGGCAGCCTGCTCGGTAAAAAGGGCGCGTTGCGCTGGCGCAAGTTGCTGGGCGAGTTGTGCCAGCACGTGCTGGCTGCGGCCTCTGGTCACCGGCTCACGACCTGTCTGATCGGTGCCGACGCCAGCATTCAGCTGCTGCCGCTGGAGCAGGAACGCGCCGCCAGTATCGTGCGCGATTGGTTGCTGGGGTATCTGCACGGCCTGAGCCGACCGTTGCCGGTCGCCGTGGAAACCGCCTTCGCCTGGCTGACCGAGGGCAAGGACGAAAAGCGCCTCGGTGCCGCGCGGCTCTGCTACGAGGGCAACGACTTCAGTCGCGGCGAGGTCGACGGCAGCCCGGCGCTGCAGCGCAGCTATCCCGACTTTGCCAGCCTGCAGGCGAACGACGAATTTATTGGCTGGGCAGAGTCACTGTATCAACCGCTGGCGCAGGCGATTGAGGATGAATGGCTGATGATTACGCAGGCATCGGAGGACCAGGCATGAGCAACCAACGACCTCTGGCCCTGCGCTGCCCGCTGCGCGGCAGTCGCCTGATTGAAGCCAGTGCCGGTACCGGCAAGACCTTCACCATCTCGGCGCTTTACCTGCGGCTGGTACTGGGGCATGGCGAGGGCGACAACGCCTTCAGCCGTGAACTGCTGCCGCCGGACGTGCTGGTGGTGACCTTTACCGAGGCCGCGACCCAGGAACTGCGCGACCGCATTCGCGCACGGCTGGTGGAGGGGGCGCAGGCGTTCCGCGGTGAACTGACTGAACCGGACCCGATTCTCTCCGGCCTGCTGGCGGATATCCCCGAAGCCGAGCACGCCAGCGCCGCGCGCAAGCTGGATATCGCCGCCCAGTGGATGGACGAGGCCGCGGTATCGACCATTCACAGCTGGTGTCAGCGCATGCTGCGCGAGCACGCCTTTGACAGCGGCAGCCTGTTTACCCAAACGCTGGAAACCGACCAGCGCGACCTGCTGGCCGAGGTCGCGCGGGATTATTGGCGGCTGCATTGCTACCACCTGCACGGCAGTGCGCTGGCCTGGGTGCAGTCCGGTTGGGGCCAGCCGGACGCGTTGCTGGCGCAGGCGCGCCGGTTGTTCGACCCGACAGCCGCAGCGCCTGCTACCGAACTGCAGGCGTTGCTGGAGCAGGTGCTCAACCAGCGTGATGCCGAACTGGCCGCGCTCAAGGTGCCCTGTGTGCAGTGGGCCGATGAGCTGGAAGCGTTGCTGGATCAGGCGGTCGAGCAGGGCGTGGTCGACAAGCGCAAGATTCAGAAGCGCTACTACGCGCCCTGGTTCGAGACCCTGCGCCAATGGGCGCTGACGCCGGAGCAGATAAAGCTTGAACTGCCGCCGGCGGCCTGGGCCCGGCTCAGCGAAGACGGCCTCGGCGAGGCCTGGAAGATGGGCGCCGTGCCCGATCACCCGGCGTTGCGCGGCTTGCCGCAACTGCGCGAGGCGCTGGCTGCGCTGCCGAATCCGGACAGCGATGCGCTGCGCCATGCGGCGGACTGGATGTCGGTGCGCTTTGAGGCGGAAAAGCGCCGCCGTGCGCAAATGGGCTTCGACGACATGCTGACCCGGCTCGATGCGGCGCTGCAGGGCCCCAATGGCGACCGGCTGGCCGAGGTTATCCGTCAGCAGTTCCCGGTCGCGCTGATCGACGAGTTTCAGGATACCGACCCGCTGCAGTACCGCATCTTCGACCGCATCTATCGGGTAGCGGAAAACGATCAGGACTGCGCGCTGCTGCTGATCGGCGACCCCAAGCAGGCGATCTACGCCTTCCGCGGGGCGGATATTCATACCTACCTGCGCGCCCGTGGCGACACCGCCGGGCGGCACGAGAATCTGGATACCAACTTCCGCTCCAGCCAGACGATGGTCACGGCGGTCAATCGGGTCTTCGAGCAGGCCGAGCAGAACTTCGCCGCTGGCGCCTTTCTGTTTCGCAAGGCTGATGACAACCCCATGCCGTTTCTGCCGGTGGGGGCACGTGGACGCAAGGAAGTCTGGTGCTCCGACGGTGAGCCCGCGCCGGCCTTGACTGCCTGGTTGCTGGAATCGGAAGAGCCATTGAGCGGTGATGTCTACCGCCGGGAGATGGCCGAGCGCTGCGCCAGCGAGATGACGGCGCTGCTGCAGGCGGGCCAGCAGGGGCGTGCCGGCTTTGCCCGTGACGGAGAACCCTTCGCCGCTGTACGCCCGGCAGACATGGCGGTGCTGGTGCGCACCGGTCGCGAGGCGCAGCTGATTCGTGATGCGCTGGCCGCCCGCGGCGTGCGCAGTGTGTATCTGTCCGACAAGGACTCGGTGCTGGCAACCCAACAGGCGCAGGATGTGCTGCGCTGGTTGCGCGCCTGTGCCGAGCCCGGCAACGACCGCCTGCTGCGCGCGGCGCTGGCCAGCCACAGCCTGCACCTCAACTGGCAGGCGCTGGATCAGTTGAATCAGGACGAGCGCCTGTGGGAGCAACGGCTCGACCAGTTCCGTGATTACCGGCGCATCTGGCAGCGCCAGGGTGTGCTGCCGATGCTGCACCGTCTGCTGCACGACTTTGAACTGCCGGCACGGCTGCAACAGCAGGACGATGGCGAGCGCGCGCTGACCAATCTGCTGCATCTGGCCGAGCTGTTGCAGCGCGCCGCCCGCGAGCTGGATGGCGAGCAGGCGCTGATTCGCCACCTGGCCGAGCTGATTCGGCAGGCGGACGAGGGGGCTGCTGATGAGCAGGTACTGCGGCTGGAAAGCGACGCCGAACTGGTCAAGGTAGTAACCATCCACAAGTCCAAGGGTCTTGAGTACCCGCTGGTGTTCCTGCCCTTTATCTGCCTGAGCCGCCCGGTGCGGGCGGACCAGCCGCTGCGCCTGAGTGACGGCTGGGTATTGAAGCCAACCACCGATCAGGTGGCCGAGGCTGACCGCGAGCGGCTCGGTGAAGATCTGCGCTTGCTCTATGTGGCGCTGACCCGCGCGCAGCATGCCTGCTGGCTGGGCATGGCCGACCTCAAGAGCGGCAACAACAAGCAGTCGGTGCTGCACCGCAGTGCCATTGCCTGGCTGCTGGGCGGTGGCGCGGCGCTGGAATCATCTATTCAACTGAAAGACTGGCTGGCCCGCTGGCAGCCGGACGGCGAGGTGGTCGCGCTGCAGGGTGCGCCGGAGCCGCGTGATGATCGGCTGCCGCTGCTGGATGATGGCCCGGCATTGGTCGATGCCCGCCGCCCTGCGCACGGTCGCTTCGATGCATGGTGGATCGGCTCCTACAGTGCGCTGGCGCTCAGTGGCGAGAGTACCGACAGCGCGCTGGCCGAGTGGATTGCCGACGACGAGCGCCAGAGCCGCTTTGTGCCACTGCGTCGTGGCGAGCAGCCGAGTATTCACCGCTTCCCGCGTGGCCCGCAGCCCGGCACCTTTTTGCACGGTCTGCTGGAGCTGGCGGCGCAGGAAGGCTTCTCGGCGTTGCAGGATGCTGAGCGTTGCCGCCGCTGGCTGGCGCCGCGCTGCCAGCGCCGTGGCTGGGGTGAGTGGAGTGATTGCCTGAGCGAATGGCTGGGGCAATTGCTGCAGCGCCCGGGGCTGGTGCCGGGTACCGAGCTGGCGCTGGGTGAGCTGCCGCCGTCGCGTTACCAGAGCGAAATGGCCTTTATGTTTGCCGCCAGCAAGGTCGACGTGCAGCAGATCGATCGGCTGGTAACGGCGATGACGCTGGACGGGCAGCCGCGTCCGGCGCTGCAGCGTGACCGTCTGAACGGCCTGTTCAAGGGCTATATCGACCTGGTGCTGGAGCACGAGGGGCGCTATTACGTGCTCGACTACAAGTCCAACTGGCTGGGCGCAACGGCGGCCGATTACAGCGAGGCGGCCATGAGCCGTGCGCTGCTGGAGCACCGTTACGATCTGCAATATGTCTTCTACCTGCTGGCGCTGCACCGCCAGTTGCAGGCGCGGCTGCCGGACTACGACTACGACCGTCATATCGGCGGCGCGCTTTACTGGTTCATGCGGGGTGTGGACGCGGAGAACGGCGGCCTCTGCCATCAGCGCCCGCCGCGCGAGCTGATTGAAACGCTGGACCGCCTGTTCGCCGGCCAGCCGGTTGAGGAGATTGACCATGCAGGGTGATCAACTGGATCTGCTCGGCAGTCTCGACCGCTCCGCCGCGCAGCTGGATAGCGCAACCGCGCTGCTGCAATTGCTGGATGACTGGCTGGCCAACGGTTGGCTGCGGGCGCTGGACCGGGCCTTCGCCGGGTTTCTGCTGGAGCAGGCGCCGGAAACCAGCCCGGCAGTGCTGCTGGCGGCGGCGCTGGTCAGCCATCAACTGGGCCATGGGCATGTTTGCCTGGATCTGGCCGCCACGCTGTCCGAACCGGATTTTGCCCTGTCGCTGCCGCCGGAAGGGGAGAGCCTGATCGATACGCCGCTGCCGTCGGCGATACTGGCGGGCGTTACGCTGGACAGCTGGCGTGGGGCGTTGCAGACCAGCCGGGTGGTAGACAGCCAACTGCCGGAGCAGGGCAGTTGCCCGCTGGTGCTGGTTGGCCAGCGCTTGTATCTGCGTCGCTACTGGCAGCACGAGCGGCATGTTGTTTCGACCCTGCATCAGCGCCTGCAGCACCCACTGCAGGTTGCCGGGGATCTGCCTGAGCGGCTGGATGCCCTGTTTGCCGGCAGTCAGCAGAACCCGGACTGGCAGCGCATTGCCTGCGCACTGGCGGCGCGCGGGCGTTTCAGCATCATTACCGGCGGCCCCGGTACCGGCAAGACCACCACGGTGGTGCGGCTGCTGGCGCTGCTGCAGACGCCGGCAGTGGAAGCGGGCAAGCCGCTGCGTATCCGCCTGGCCGCACCGACCGGCAAGGCCGCTGCCCGACTGACCGAGTCGATTGGCCGTCAGGTCGGCGCGCTGCCGGTCGCTCCGGCGGTACAAGCTGCCATCCCGACCGAGGTCAGCACGCTGCACCGCCTGCTCGGCAGCCTGCCGGACAGCCGCCACTTCCGCCATCACGCCGGCAACCCGCTGGCGCTGGATGTGCTGGTGGTGGACGAGGCCTCGATGATCGATCTGGAAATGATGGCCAACGTGCTGGCCGCGTTGCCGCCGCAGGCGCGACTGGTATTGCTCGGTGACAAGGATCAGCTCGCCTCGGTGGAAGCCGGCGCGGTGCTGGGTGATCTGTGTCGACGCGCCGACGCGGGTTGCTACTCACCGGCCACGGTCGATTGGCTGCAGCAGGTCAGCGGTCAGTCGCTGGCAGGCAGCGGCCTGCAGCCCGGTGACGAGTCGACCCATCTGCTCGAGCAGCAGACCGCCATGTTGCGCCATTCCCACCGCTTTGGTTCTGACAGCGGCATCGGTGAGCTGGCCCGCGCGGTTAATCGCTGCGACGCGACTGCTGCGCGCGACCTGCTGCAGCGGGGGCTGTTTGCCGATATTCACAGCCGGCGCCTGACGGACCTGCGCGACCCCGGGTTTGCCGCGCTGGTGCTGGGCAGCGAGGGTGGCCTGCCGGGCTATGGCGCCTATCTGAGCACGCTGCAGGCGCAGCGCCCGGGCGCAGATGCGGCTGCCGATGATCCCCGCTGGCAAGCCTGGGCGGGCGATGTGCTGCGCGAGTTCGACCGTTTCCAGCTGCTGTGTGCGGTGCGCCGCGGCGACTGGGGCGTCGAAGGCATCAATCAGCGTGTGGCGGATCTGCTGAGCCGTCGTGGCCTGCTGCACGCCGACAAGCTCTGGTACGAGGGACGCCCGGTACTGGTCACCCGCAACGACTACAGTCTGGGCTTGATGAATGGCGACATCGGCATTGCGTTGCGCATCCGCGAACCGGCGCTGCACGCAGGGGAGCCGGAGACTGAGGCGCTGCGCGTCGCCTTCCCGCGCAACGACGGCAAGGGTGGCATTCGCTTCGTACTGCCCAGCCGTCTGCCGGAGGTGGAGACGGTGTTTGCCATGACCGTGCACAAGTCGCAGGGCTCGGAGTTCGAGCACGCCGTGCTGGTGCTGCCGGAGGCGCGCAACCCGGTGCTGACCAAGGAGCTGGTCTACACCGCCATTACCCGCGCCAGCAAACACTTCAGCCTGCTGGAAAGCCGCCCCGGGGTGTTTGAGGCGGCGGTGCAGACGCCGGTGCGGCGGATCAGTGGGCTGGATTTGGGCGCCTGAGCGTCTCAGCCCTGTGCGCGGGCGAAGTAGTGTGCCAGTGCCGCCAGGGTGAAGCCGTCGTCCAGCGTGCCGTCTTGCAGCAGCGCCGGCAGATCGTCCAAGGGCACGGCTTCGACAGCGAGTACCTCGCCGTCGGGGCTGCCAACCAGATCGGTGGAGGTCAGCTCGGCGAGATAAAGGTCGACGCAACTGGCCAGAATCGCCGAGTTGGGACGATAGCGACCAAGTCGTGTCAATTGCTCTGGTGTGGCGCGGTAACCGGTTTCTTCGTGCAGCTCTCGGCAGGCGCATTGCAGGCTGCTTTCGCCTGACTCGCCATAACCACGGGGTATTTCCAGCATGACCTGCTCGCCTTGGGCCGGGCGCTTCACGCGGACCAGCAGTGCCTTCCGTGCATCCACCACCGCGAGCACCGCCGCGCCGTTGTTTGCGCCACTTTCCTCAACCCAGTGAAAGCCCTCCTCCCGGACAACCTTGAACCAGGGGTTCTCGTAAACCGTGCTCATTTGATCTCCAGGCCCATGAAGCTGCGCATGCGCGGATACAACCCAAACCAGTTGCGGCGGGTCATATAGGACTCGCCGGTTTCCATCATCTTGTCCTCAAGATAGCCGAGTGCCTCGTCGGTGAGGAACTTGATTACCTCGCCTGCGCCCAGACTCGAGATGAAGTTGAACACCTTGATCGGGTACTGAACCAGTTCAATTTCCCTGCGCAGGGCCTTGAAGGCAATGCTGGAATCGAGCACCTGCTCGGGAACGCCCTGCAGAAACCGAATGTTGTCCTGCAAAAAGCCCTCGGACGCCTTGGCGAACAGTGAATTGTAGGCCGGGTCGATCAACTCGAAGCGCAGCGCCTCAAGCCCTGCCTGACCGCGCTCACGGAAAAACTGCTCGGCATACAGGTACCAGTCCGAGCGCGAATATTTGCTCAGCCCGCCGAGCCTGAACAGCTGGTAGTCGCCGTCATGCTCAAAGTAGCCGCCGGAGCCGGGCAGGGTGTCCAGGCGGCGCAAGACTTCCTGCTGCAGTGCCTCGCGGGGCACACTGACGTCGTCCAGCACCGGCTGCAGTTCGCTCAGCGCGGCCTGCAGTTTGCGCAGGCGCTCGGCCATGACCGTGCGCTGTTGCCGGTCCAGCTCCCCCTTGCGCGGGCGACCCGGCAGGCTGGACAGAATGAAGTTGTCGGGCAGGGCATCGTAGTACTCCTGCAACGTGGCGAAGCGCGACAGGCCGAAGCCGCGGATAACAAATTTGCCCTTGCCCTCTTCGTTGAGGTACTTGATCACGTTCATCTGGCCGAGGGCGTTGGCCAGCTCAAGGTTGTCGATCAGGGTGTTGGGTGGCAGCACCACGCCATCAGCAAAGGCCAGGCCGGTCAGAAAGCGTTTGCGCAACTCTTCGTGGCCGTGGGCGTGCACCGAGTCACAGTTGGCCAGCAGCAGTTTTTCCTTGAACAGCACGGTGTTCCATCTCCTCGGACAGTCGCGTGCCATCATAGCGACCTTTGTCTCCGGGAGCGATCTGGCTGCTGGCGCTTTTCAACTGTTTTTCAAACGCTTACATGCCGTTCATCCACTCTGTTGGCGGGTTGCGATGACGCGCATGCAGCGGCGCCAGCGCCTCGGCGTAATCGAGCAGCAGGTCCATGGCCCAGTCGGCGCGGGCGCGGATGCGCAGGTCGTCTTCGCTGGTCGGTTCGCCCGGATTCATGACCTGCTCCACGTTGCGCACGATCAGGTGCTCCGGCAGGTAGCAGATGCGACAGTTCTTGTAACTGGAGGCGTGCAGCTCGGCCAGTGGGTAGCTGCCGCCCTGGCCGCCGGAGACGCCGACCAGCAGCGCCGGTTTGTGCGCCAGTTCGGCGCGACCGGCGTACATGAACAGGTTTTTCAGTGCCGGGCTGGCCATGCCGTGCCATTCCGGGCTGATGACAACCAGCGCGTCGGCGCTGCGCAGGGTCGCAGAAATCGCCGGCCAGACGCCGTTGCTGTCAGCTTCGGGCCACAGCGGCAGTGGCTGCTGGCCGAGTTCGATGACACTGGTTTCGCAGTCCCTGGCTTGCAGGCTGGCGGCCAGCCAGTACGCCACCTTGGCGCTCTGGCTGTTTTGCTGGCTGGAACCGGCGATCAGGGCAATATGACGACTCATTGGCTTACCTCAGGATTGAGTTCGGGTGTGGCTTTGGCTTTGGGCTTGCGTACCAGCGGCCAGAACAGCTCCTGCGTCCAGCTGACCGGGCCGAGGTTCTCGATACCGTACTTCGGCGGACGGCGACGGGTGATCTTGGCGGTGCCAAACAGAATGTCCCAGAAGAACAGCAGGTTGCCGAAGTTGCCCTTGTAGTTGGTTACGCCATCCTCGGCACTCAGTCCGTGGTGAGCAGAGTGGGTGGAGGGGGTGGAGATGGTGCGCTCGACGACCCACATGACCGGCTTCAGCCACTTGATCTGATACAGCTTGGCGTCCCACGGCACGCTGCTGTGGGCGCCGTAGATAACGCACATCTTGAGAATCAGATACACAAAGTAGACGTGTGCCAGGCCCAGATAGATGAGGATGCCCGAGAACCAGATACCGGGCATCAGCAGGTAGTAGAAGCTGTTGTTGCGGTAGACGATGCGGATGCTCATGTACCTGGCCGAGTGGTGCGCTCGGTGCAGGTCATAGAGGAACGGCACCTTGTGTGCGAGGCGATGCTACCAGTACTGGGTCATGTCATCGAACAGCAGAAACAGGGCGAAGCCGGCCAGCCACGGAATCCCGCTCAGAGCACCTTTCCACTCGGGGGCCAGTGTGCCCATGATCGCGCCGCTGGCGAAGGTAATGAACGGAACGGTTACGCCGAGCAGCAGCGTTGAACCGATGATCTCGATCAGCGCGTCACGGCGCTGACCGGCCGGCTGGAAAAAGCGGCCGAGGATGAGTTCAAGCAGGACGAAGGAGAAAAAGATCCCGGCGACGATGACGGCGGGGTTCAGGCTTGTTGTTATTGTTTCCATGCTAACCTCTGCGGGCGGTTTGATTGACTCGACTTCCAGCCAATAAGAATCCAAATCGGATCGGTCCAACATGCGTGCAGAGGACAAAAACAGGGTTGAATCGGCCAAGGTGTCGATTCAGCGCTTTCATCACGGCCCACTTGGCAAGATCTTGCAGCGTTTCCTGCACGAGCGTGGCGACCGTGACGATTTCGATCTGGTGGCGCTTGAGCAGCTCTGGCACAGGGCGGCAGAGCATGATCCGGCCATTGGCCTGCATCTGTCCTCGCTGTTTACTCCGCAGGACTGGCATGTGCTGGCCTGCCTTGGCTTCTACGCAGCCAACCCGCAGCAGTCGCTGGACTGCTGGGTGCGCTACCAGTCACTGGCCTCGTCCATGGACTCGATCCGGTCGGTGAAGATCGACGGCATGACCGGGGTCAGCATTCGGGTGCATGCAGCAGCCGGGCTGGAGCGCTATCTGGTCGAGCACTACATGAATATGGCGGTAACCCAGATGCGAGCAGCGGCTCAGATCGCGCTGACGCCGGTACGGGTGTGTCTGCGTCACCGGAAACCGGACTATCACGAGGCCTATCGGCCGGTGCTGGGCGAGTGCGTGGAGTTTGCCGCTGCCGAGAATCAGTTGTGGTTTAGCGACGCGGACATGCAGCACGCCCATCCCGGTGCCAACCGGGCGATGTTTGAGCTGGTGTGTTGCGAGCTGGACCGACGCCTGGCGCAGCAGCAACAATTTGGCGGTACGGCCGGGCAGGTAGCGGCGCTGGTTCGTCGTGGCCTGCTGGGCGGGGTGCAGGTGTCGCTGGAAGAGGTCGCGCCGGCTTTGCATCTGAGCACTCGAACATTGCGCCGACGTCTTCAGGATCAGGGCCTGAATTTTCGTCAGTTGCTGGACCTGGTGCGCGCCGAACTGGATCAGTACCTGGCCCTGCAGGGGCTGACCCGGGCGCAGATTGCGGACCGGCTGGGTTATGGTGACACCGCCGCCTACCTGCATGCGCGCAAGCGTTGGCAGAAATGACGCCCGGCGCCACGGCAGACGGTTGCGCGGTGCAGTGCTCTGGCCGATACTCCATTACCTGCTAAATACTGTTAAAAACCAGAGCCCACAGTGAGCGACTCCAATCCCGGTCAAGTCATGACGCTAGACGAACTGGCCACCTATCTGAAGCTGCCCAAGTCCACCCTGTACAAACTGGTGCAGCAGGGCCGTGTACCTGGGCAGAAGCTTGGCAAGCAATGGCGTTTTGGTCGCGCTGCTATTGACCGCTGGCTGGATGCTGAGCAGCAAGTTGGAGATAACAAGTGAGCGTTTTTACACCTTACCAGAGCGCCTACTTTGCCTACTGGCTGACTCAGACTGACCGGCTGGAAAATCAGGTATCTCGCACCATGGCCGCTGCGCGGGTTGACTTAAATCCGCACCAGATCGCGGCTGCCTGTTTCGCACTCAAGTCGCCGCTGGCCAAGGGTGTGCTGCTGGCAGATGAGGTGGGCCTGGGCAAAACCATCGAGGCGAGTCTGGTCATTGCGCAAAAGTGGGCCGAGTGCAAAAGGCGTATTTTGCTGGTAACCCCGGCGTCGCTGCGCAAACAATGGAGTCAGGAGTTAGTCGACAAGTTTGAGCTGCCGTCCATCATCATCGACAGCAAGGTCGCGCGCGAGCAGCGCCAGCTGGGCCGCGTCAACCCTTTTGATCAGCCAGACCATATTGTCATTTGCTCCTACGAGTATGTGGCCGCGCAAAGAGATCGGGTAGGGCTGATCGATTGGCATCTGGTGGTGTTTGATGAAGCGCACAAGCTGCGCAACATCTATAACCCCAAAGGCGACAAACGCGCCAAGGACGTTGTGCGCGCCACTGCGCGCGCCGAATCGCGGGTGTTGCTGTCTGCCACGCCAATCCAGAACAACCTGATGGAGCTGTATGGTCTGGCCAGCGTGATCGACCCGCATTACTTTGGCGACGCCAAGTCTTTTCGCAGCCTGTACGTTAACCGGCAGAAAAACGGCGACGCACTGGATGACCTCAAGCAGCGCATTGAGCCGCTGTGCCACCGCACCCTGCGTAAACAGGTACAGCAGGAAGGCGGCATTAACTTCACCAATCGTTATGCCATTACGCAGGACTTCACCCCGAATGAAGCCGAGTGGGCGCTCTACCAGAAGGTCTCCAGCTACCTGCAACGGCCCGATTTGCAGGCCATTTCCCAGCAGGCGCGGCATCTGGTTAGCATTGGCCTGCGCAAGATTCTGGCCTCCTCCAGCTTTGCCATCGCCGAGACGCTCAAGGGTATGGTTGAACGGCTGCGCGACCAACAATTGCTGACCGAAGATAGCCTTGGCGATTTGGAGGAAGCTGACGACTGGCTAGATCAGTTTGGTCAGGTTGATGGCGACGCAGAGCCGCCGCCAGAGCAAGGCAAGCAGGCGCGTTTGGCCGAAGAGATTGCCCTGTTGAGCGAGTATCAGCAGCTGGCCGCCAGCATTACCGATAACGCCAAGGGCGACGCCTTAGTGGTGGTGTTAAAGCGCGCACTGGAGATGACCGAGAACCTGGGCGGCCAACGCAAGGCGGTGATCTTTACCGAATCCTGCCGCACCCAGCAGTACCTGGACCGTCACCTGCAGGCTCACGGTTATACCGGGCGCACCGTGTTGCTCAATGGCAGTAACAGCGACGCCAGCTCCAAACAGATTTATCAGGCCTGGCTACAGCGTCATGCCGGTAGTGGCCGCATCAGCGGCTCACGCCCAGCCGATATGAAGGCCGCGCTGGTTGAGCATTTCAAGAGCGACCAGGCCGACATTTTGATCTCCACCGAGGCGGGTGGGGAGGGTATCAACCTGCAGTTCTGCTCGGTACTTATCAACTACGACCTACCGTGGAGCCCGCAAAAGGTCGAGCAGCGCATTGGCCGTGTGCACCGTTACGGGCAAAAGCACGATGTGGTGGTGGTCAACTTCGTTAACCGCAAGAACCCCGCCGATCAGCGAGTGTTCCAATTGCTGAACGACAAGCTCAAGCTGTTTGAAGGGGTGTTTGGCGCCTCCGACGAGATTCTCGGCGCTATTGCCGACGATATCGACATTGAACGGCGTATCTACGATATCTATCAGCACTGCCGTACCGACGCCGAGATTGAGGCCCATTTCGACCAGCTGCAAAGCGACATGGAGGCGATTCTCCAGGTGCGTGAAGAGCATGCTCGGCAAACCCTGTTAAGTCATTTTGACCATGACGTCGTGGCCGCCCTGAAGAACACGCGCGACAGCAGCCAGGACTTCCTCTCCAGCCACGAGCAGGTGCTGCTGGACTTGGCCCGCGCCGAGCTGCCGGGGGCGCAGGTTGAACGTAATCATTTTGTCTATCAGGGGCAGCGCTTTGACCTCAGTTGGCCGTTGGTGCAGGCTAACGATTCCGAGTTTTTCCGCCTGCAAACCACCGAACATTATCTGGCCTGGGAGTTGGTTAAGCGCGCCAAGGCGCGTCCGCTACCTGATGCTCATCTGGTGTTTGACTACGCAGACCTCCAGGCTGGGCAGTTTGCTGCGCTGCGCCCTCTGATCGGTCACAGTGGGCTCTTGCAGCTGGTGCAATTGACCTTCACCTTTGCCAATACCCAGCGTCGGCACCTGCTGGCGCTTGCCGTCTCTGACAACGGTGAGGTGCTCAGCCGCGAAAATGCCGAGCACTTGCTGTGCGTGCCTGCCCGCATAGACAGCGCCCCGGTGCAGTTGGATACGCGGGTATTTCAGCCGCTATTGGAAGAGGCCGTGGCCGAGCAGCAGGCGCTTACCGAGCAGCAACTGGCAACCTACTTTGAGCAGGAGACGACCAAGCTCGAACGTTGGGCTGAAGATCGTCGCCAAGCGCTGTCGCTACGCGTGCAAGAGCTGGATGAAGAGATCAGAGCCTACAAGAAACAGGCTCGGCAGCTCGCCTCCACCGCTGAGAAGGTGCAGGCCAAAAAGGGCTTGCGCAGTCTGGAGCGTCAGCGCGATGACGCCCTGACCGAATACCACGAAGCAAGAAAGCAGATTGAACAGCAGGAAGATGCCTTGCTCGATGAGATCAGCGACAAGCTGGAGCTCGACACCCAAACCACCACCCTGTTCAGCATCCGCTGGACATTGACCGACCACTCGCAGGTAAGCGCATGACCAAAACGGACTTGGCCAGAGAGCTACTGTTTCATATCCGCCTGGGTGAAGACTCCAGCATCGAATTCAAGCAAGTGGTATGTGAGGGCCCGCGCATTATCGGCCCGCATAAGGACAAGATGGCGCTTGAGATTGCCGCCTTTGCCAACAGTCAGGGTGGGCGCATCGTGCTGGGTGTGGATGACAAAACCCGTGAGGTGCTGGGCATTGCTGACGAGCAAGTGGCCAGGGTGGAGGAGTGGGTGGTCACACTCAGCCAGCAGGCCATCAACCCGCCGGTGCCCCTGCACACACGTTTGCTGCAATTGCCGGATCGGGCGGGCATGGCGAAAACGGTTATTTATGTTGAGATTCCCCGCAGCATCATGGTGCACGCCAGCAATGGGCGCTATTACCAACGCGTTGGTTCCACCAAGCAAGAGATGAAACCCGAGGTGCTGATGCGCCTGTTTCAACAGCGCAGTCAGTCGCGGCTGATTCGCTTTGATGAAACCCTGGTACCCGCGACCACGCTGGATGACCTCGACCGCAGCTTATTGCAGCGTTTCCTGCGCGCCGACACCCCAGAAGCCGACCAATTGCGCAAGCTGCACCTGAGCGCTAGCGAGCACGGCCAGCTTGGCCTGTCTATCAGTGGCGTATTGCTGCTGACGCCAAACCCCACCCAGTGGCTCGGTAACGCCTATGTGCAGTGCGTGTGCTATAGCGGCACCGAGCGCGATGCTCATGACCAACTGGACGCCGCTGACTGCACCGGCCCGCTGGACCAGCAAATCAACGATGCCCTGGCCTTTGTGCGTAGAAACATGCGTCTGGCGGCCACAAAAACCATCGGCCGACAGGATCTGCCCCAATACGATCTGGGTGCGGTGTTTGAAGCCATTGTTAACGCCGTCGCGCACCGCGATTATTCCATGACCGGACGGCGCATTCGTTTGCACATGTTTGTCGACCGTCTGGAGCTGTACAGCCCCGGCGCCTTACCCAATAGCCTGAGCCTGGATGGTCTGATGGAAAACACCGTCACCCGTAATGAAACCATCGTCAACCTGCTCAGCCGTTACTACAACGCCCGCGAAGAAGTGGGGCGCCAGGCGCTGATTGAGCGCCGTGGTGAGGGCGTGCCCAAAATCATCAAAGCCAGCGAAGCGCTGAGTGGTAAACGACCGGAATATCGGCTGGTCGATGATGACGAGCTACTGCTGATCATCTATGCCGCCAGCAAGGATGTTCAGGACGAATGAGCATTGTCAAACAACTGCGCGCTATGCCAACGCCAGCATTGATTGCTCTGGTGGATGACCTGTATGGCCGTAATGCCGATATCGACAAGACCATCGAGAAGCACCTGGGGCAGCAGAGAGATGCACCGGAGCCGCTGCCGAATCTGCTGCCCTATTTGCAAAGGCAGGTCAGTCAGGTGACCAGCAGTCATGAGTTTATTGATTACCACATCGCCCCCAGTTTTGCTCAACGGCTTGAGCAATTGTTGGTGGATATCTGCGAGCTGGCCGACGCGGATGCGGACCAAGCGCTGGCATTGCTTGATCAGTTGCTGGAACGCCATAGCGATATGGTTGAGCGGGTCGATGACTCCGACGGTTGCTTGGGCGAGGTGCTGGGCACCGCGGTGGAATTCTGGCTAGAGGTTGCCAGCAACTTGCGCCGCCAGCAGCCGCAAGCCCGCGATTGGGTCGCCGCTGTCTGCGCCCTGTATGACAACAATGACTACGGTTGCTTTGATGACTTGCTGAGGTTCAGTCACACCCTGCTGACCCCGCAGGAACTGCACTCTCTGGCAGCCGGCTTTACCCAGACCGCCCGCAGCGCAATCGCCACCCACAAAGGTGATGATTACAATCACCAGGCCGCTGATGCCTGTATCGGCTTGCGTTCGGTCGCAGAGGCATTGGGGGACATCGATCTTTATGAGCAGGCAATCCTGCTCACTAACCCGCAGCCTAACCCACTGCAACTGCAACAGCTGGTCGAGTTTGCCCTGCGTATCAACGCTCTGGAGCAGGCTGAGCACTGGTTGCAGCGGCCCCAGTGGCAGGCTGATCTGCGCCGTAAGACGCAACTGCACAACCAATTGCTCAAGCTTCAGGGTAACCTAGACCAGCTCAAGCACAACCTGCTGCAGACATACCAGCAAAGCCCCAGCCTGTTTAATCTTGAAGCCTACTGGGAGTATGCCGACCCCGCTGAGCGGCAAGCTCTGAGCCAGCAGATCAAGCAGCAGCTCAGCGCTGAGAGTGACCCCAGTGCAACTATCCAGACGCTGCTGTTTATTGATGCGGTGGACTTGGCTGCCGAGCATCTGATTGCCCAGCATGCTCGCCTGCAAGGCTGCTGGTACGGCACGCTGCTCAATTGGCTGGAGCACTTTGAGATTGCCGGGCAAACGCTGGCCAGCATTGTTTGCTACCGACTGTTGCTAAACGACCTGCTCGACCGTGGTTACAGCAAGGCCTACCACCATGGCGCACGCTACTTTCGTGACCTCCTTGAGCTGGACAAGACGCAGCCCGATTACCGTGGCTTGGAGAACGCTCAGTGCTATATCGCCACTTTGCAAAGTAAGCACTGGCGCAAGCGCTCCTTCTGGGAGGCTGCCGGCCACCCGAACAAAGCCCTAGCCCGCTGATTGGCACCCGCCAACACGGAATACCTGCAATCACCTATGGACAAGGGCATGCCTAACATCCTGCATGGCGCCTCCCTTGATATCAGGTGATCGCTTGAATCCAACTTACCGCATCACCTTGCCGGCGGTTCTGGATCAGCAACTGGTATGCCGAGAGTGTTCAATTACTTGTGGATATCCTGCCGCTGTTGGCCTGTGAAGCAAGCTTTGCCCTCAAGGGTGGGACGGCTATCAATCTCTTTGAGCATTACTTGCCGCGCCTGTCGGTGGGTACTGACCTGACCTGACTGCCCACTGGCGACTATGAGGATGATTCGCGGGAGCTTAAGCCTGCCCTGGAGCAACTTGCCAAGGGGCTGGCGGACGCGTCATTGCGCCTGCGGGTGGAAACATCGGCTACGCGAAGCATCAGAAGGATAATGTGATTAATCGCCAGCCGATCTTTATGTCGGCAAGATGGCTACCGCGCTATCTCGACAGCGTCCGCGTGACGTGTTTGACCTCGGGGCCATGCTGCAAGACCATGCAGTCGGCGAGCAGCTATGGGGCACCTTTCTGGTGTATCTTACCTGCAGCCCAAAACCGGCTTGGAAATTGCCGGAGCCGATTGATCCGCCTGATTTTGACGCAATCATTGTGTCGCATTTCAATGGCATGAGCACACAACCCATCAGGGTTGGCGCCCAGCTGAAAAAACGCGAACGGCTTCTGGCATGCATGGCGTAGTGGCTGGATACCGACTCAATGGCCTTTATTGACTCCATGGAAAGCGAACGCCCCGAGTTTGCTCTGATCGGCTTGCCGCAGGCCCTGGCGCTACCCGCTGTACAGGGAAAGCTGCGCAACCTGCGGCGGCGTTCTGTGGCGAAGCACGCGGTGGATCGGCTACAGCATGATGAGATCCTGGCGCGGATAAAGTCGCGCTCTGACAGCTTGCCCGGAGGTAAGCCGACCCTATGAGTTTTCACGAACTGCAAGCACGCTTTCGTCGGCTGTACGGTGAAAGCGCTGCGTGGAAGCTGCTGCGGGCCGATAATGCGCCCTATGTCTTGGCGTTTATCGCCGACCTGTTCAGCGAGGAAGGTGAGGTGCCGTTCAGCCGTGCGCGAGTGCGGCTGGATGCCGAGATAGAGCGCTTGCGTGAATTGGGTCAGTGGCAGACCGAAACGCCGGCCGGTACCTACCTCAATCAGTGGATTGCCGCCGGCTGGCTGCGCGAGTTGGATGATCAACTGAGCAAGACCGATGCCTGCGAAACCGCGCTGCGTTTTAGTCGTAGCCTGGATGAGCGCAGTACCGGCACCAGCGCATCGCACCTGCGTATTGTGCAGGAAGCCGTGCGTGATCTGGCCGTGGCGATCAGCCCGAATGTGGATGAGCGCGTTACCTTGCTGGAGCAGCGTAAGGCGGAGCTGCAGCGCGAGATTGATGAGCTCAAGGCCGGCGTGGTGCGTGAGCTAAGCGAGCAGCAGCAGCGCGAGCGTATTCGCGAGGTCTACCAGTTGGCCTCGGTGCTGACCGGGGACTTTCGCCGGGTCGAGGATGAAATTCGCCAGTTGGATAAAGACCTGCGCGTGCAGTTGATTGAGGGCGGTAATACCCGGGGTGAGGTGTTGTTGTCGGTGATGGAGCGCGAAGCGCTGCTGGCGGCGACTGACGCGGGCAGCGCCTTCGAGGGCTTCTTCCAGCTGCTCTGTGATCACAACCGCTATACCGAATTGAGTGAGCAGTTGCGCAGTATTCTGGCGCGCCCCATCGCCCAGCAACTGACCGCCGCGCAGCAACAGTTTCTGGCGCAGTTGATGCGTGAACTGAGCCGTGAGAGCGAGCGTGTGTTTCAGGTACGGCGGCGCACAGAGGAAGGGCTGCGCGCGTACATTGAAAGCGGCGCAGCGAGTGAGAACCGCGCGGTAGAGCAATTGCTGGCGCAATTGGAGAAGGCCGCTGTGATCCTGCGGGATGGCGGTTGCAGCCTGCGCAGCGAGACTCGGCTCGATCTGCCTGTCGGTGCGCTGACGCTGTTCTCGCCAGACAGCCTGCGCTTGCGCAGCCCGGACGAGAAACTCGATACACGGGGTGTGCAGGCGCAGACCAATAGCCGTGAGCCAAGTGCGCAGATACTGCAGAGTCTGGAGTCGGTGCGCGTGCGCGAGGTGGCAGAAAAGGTGTATCTGGCGCTCTGCCAGCGCGGCCCACAGACCATCGCCGGGTTACTTAAGGTGTTGCCGGTTCAGGCCGGGCTGGAGGAGTTGGTGGCCTACGTGCGGGTGGCCAAGGCGGTCAATGCGGCCACCCTGGAGCGCAGCGAACAGGTCATCATTGTTGATCGCAGCGGCGCGCAGCTACGGGCAACTGTCCCGGCGCTGTTGCTGAGCGCGGAGTTGTTCCCGGACAATCTGGATGAATTGGTGCTGTAGGAGCAGGTATGGCAGAGCATGACGGCGAGGGCGGCGCGGATAACAGCTTTTTCAGTATGGTCAGTGGCGTGCCGCTGCAGCAGGCTCGGCCCGAGGCAGAGCAGGCTGGCAGCGCCGAGACCGATGAAGCAGAGATAAGCGAGAGCAGCGCCGAAGACACAGGTGATGGCGCCGAGATGCCCCATGAGGCGCGCCGGGTGCTGGTCTACCTGATGCGCCAGGGCGCTATTATCGCGGCGCAAAAGGGCAAGTTGTACGAGGCCCTGTGCCGTCACCATGGCGTGATTCGCCGCCATCTGGCCGAAGTGTATCTGCGTCTTGTGTTGGATGAGCGCGCGGGTCTGGGTTTTGTGGCTCGCTTTGATAGCGACGATGAAGCGAGCGATGAGTCAGACAGCGAAAACGACAACGACAGCACCGACTCTTTCGTTTCGCTGATCACCCGGCGCACCCTGTCGCTTTACGACACCCTGTTGCTGTTGGTACTGCGCCGCCATTATCAGGAGCGAGAGGCTGCCGGGGAGCAGAAAATTACCGTGGATATCGAGCGGCTGGAGTCCTATCTCACGCCCTTTTTGCCGCTGACCAACCACGCCAGCGCCGACCGCAGAAAGCTCAATGGCGCGGTGAAAAACATGAAAGACCGCAAACTGCTGGCGCCGCTGCGTGGCAGTGACGACCGCTTTGAAATCACCCCGCTGATTCGCTATGTAGTGGATGCCGCCTTCCTTGAAACCATGCTGGCCGAGTATCAGCGGCTGGCCGCGGAGGATGATATTGCGCTGCCGGCCCCACCGGTCAAGCCATCAAACACACTAGACCCCACTGTCAGCCAGGGTGACCTGCTGGGAGGCAATGACTGATGATGGATAACGCAACGAGCGCAGCGGAGCTGTTTCAGCATGGGCAGATTCGGCTCAGCGAGCTGACAGTCTACAACTGGGGCTCCTTTGACGGGCTGCACAGCGCCAGTATTGATCCCTTTGGCACTCTGATCACCGGGGACAATGGCGCCGGTAAGTCCACCTTCGTCGATGGCCTGATGGCGCTGCTGTTGCCCGCGGGCAAGGCGACCTTCAACGTGGCGGCAGCCCAGGGCGACCGCGCTGACCGCACCTTGCTGTCTTATATGCGCGGTAGCTTCGGCGCGGCCCATGAGGGTGCCGGAACGCGAGTAAAAAGCAAGCGGGACAAAGCAGTGGTAACCGGCCTGCGGGCGCTTTATCGCGCCGATGACGGCGCCGAAATTACTCTGGCGGCGCTCTTTTGGACCACACAGTCCAGCAACGCACTGAGTGATGTCAGTCGGGTGTATGTGGTGGCGAAGCGCAACTTGGCGCTTAAGGACATGCTTAATGCCTTTGGCGAGGGTAATGCCCGACAGCTCAAGCAGTGGTTGCGTGATGACCCGCGCATCACCTGTTGTGACGAACACTTTGCCGAGTACCAGGAGCTCTATCGCAAGCTGCTGCATATGGATAACCGCAATGCCCCGGCGCTGTTGTCACGGGCGCTGGGTCTGAAAAAGATTGATGACCTGACTCGCCTGATCCGCGAACTGGTGCTGGAACCCAGCGCCGTGCGTGAGGACGCGCGCGAGGTGGTCGACGAATTTGCTGATCTGGTGGCCATTCATGACCGTCTGAGCGATGCCCGCGCCCAGGTCGAGCACTTGCAGCGCTTGCCCGAACTCGCCGCCAGCATCCAGCGCGCGGAGCAGGCGCTGCAGCAGCTCTGGCTGGAAAAGCATGACCTGCGTAGCTACTTTGCCGAGGCGCAGGCCCAGCTCTGGGCCGAGCGCATTGCGGTCGTTGAGGCAGAGTTGGCTGACGTGACACGGCAGCTCGAGGCCGCACAGCGGGCCCTGGACGACGCCGCCCAGCAGGTCGAGCTGCGGCACGAGGCCTATCTGCAACACGGCGGTAATCAGGTCGAAGCGCTGCGCAAGGAGTTGGTGCATGCTGAAGCTCGCTTGAAGGATATTGCCCGCAAGGCGTCGCAGTATCAGCAGGACATGCGCGCGCTGGGTTTGCCGGAGGCTTTGCAGCAAAGCCGGTTTGTCGAAAACCAGCGCCAGGCTGGCAGCGCCTTGCAGGCCATCGACCAAAGCCGCGAAGACAGCCAGAACCGCTTTGCCGAGGCCAGTGGCCAGTTGAGTCAGGCGCAGCAGCAATTACGCGAGACGGTTGAGCAGATCCGCGAGATCGAGGCGCGGCCCAATTCCAATATCGAGCCGGCCTACCAGCGCTTGCGCGATGAGCTGGTAACGGCACTGGATTTGGACGCCGAGCAGCTGGTGTTTATCGGCGAACTGATCGATGTGAAAAATGAAGAAACGGCCTGGCAGGGCGCTATCGAGCGCGCCTTGGGCGGGCTGCGCACCACACTGCTGGTGCCGGCGCAGGGCTATTCGATGGTTACCCGCTGGCTGAATGCGCGGCACACCGGACTGCATGTGCGGGTACAGGTAGTGCGCGCGGCGGGCTCAGCTACGCCGCCGTCGTTCTGGGACGACGGTTTTTTGCGCAAGTTGGTCTGGCGTCAGCACCCCTACCGCGACTGGCTCAAGCAGCACCTGAGCCGGCATGACCTGCACTGTGTAGATAGCACCGAGGTGCTGGACGCCACGCCTTTTTCGACCACCCGCGAAGGTCTCGTGCAACGTGAACACGGCCGCTTCGAGAAAAAGGACCAGGCGCGGGTGGATGATCGCCGGCGCTGGTGTCTGGGGTTTTCCAATACCTCGCGGCTGGCGCTGCTCAATGGCGAGCGAACGCGTCTGCAGAGCAGTGTTGGCAACCTGGAGCGAGAAGTGGCAACGGCGCGCACGGCGATGGACGAGGTAACCGGCCGGCAGAGTTTGCTGGAGCGGGTGCGGAGTTATCACTGGGATGAGCTGGATGCGCCCTACTGGGAAGGGCGTCAGAGTGCACTGCGGACCGAGTTGCAGGCGCTGGAGTCCGCTGACGGCGACCTGGCCAAGGCCTTGGCGCGCTGGCAGCAGGCGAAGAGCGAGCATACCGTTTGCGGCCAACGGCTCGGTGACCTGCAACAGGCCAAGGGCAAGGTGCAGGGCCAGTTGGAAAGTGCGCAAAAGGCCCACACGCAGGCCGCCGAACTGGCCGCCGAGGGTGTTAGCGACCAGGGGCGTGCCTTGCTGGCGCAGCGCGTTGGTGTTGTCACCCTGGAGGACGGTGAGCGCCAGGCTGCCGTAGATCGCGAGCTGGACCGGTTAATCGATACCGAGCGTGGGCGCAAGGGCACCTCTGAGAATACCGCTAACGGCATCATGGGTGGCTTTCGCCTGAAAGATCAATGGGCGCCCTTGGTAGTCGACTGGCCGACCGGCCTCGCCGGGCTGGGCGACTTTCTTACGCACCTCCAGGCGTTGCAGCGTGAAGGCCTACCGGCGCTGGTGGAGCAGTTCCGTGAACGCCTGAACCGCCACGCGACCCAGTCGCTGGCGCGCATCCGCAACAAGCTGGACGCCGAGCGTGAGCAGATTCTGGAACGCATACAAACCATCAACGCAGTACTGCAGCGTACCGAGTTCAAGGTCGGCAGCTACCTGCGACTGGGCTCGCGGCGCGAGCAGTATCCGCATGTGCTGGACTTTCAGCGCAAGCTCAATCGGGCGCTCAGCCAGATCAACAGCGATGAGCACGAGCTGCGCTTTCAGTCGCTGTCCGAGGTAGTCGCCATCCTCGACAAGGCTAGCTCCACCGGCACCGCCGGCACCCTGGAAAGCCTGCGCCTGCTGGATCCGCGCTATCAGATGACCTTTTACGCCGAGGAGGTCGACAGCATCACCGAGGATGTGCGTGACGTGCTCAACTCCTCCAGCGGCAAGTCCGGTGGAGAGAAAGAATCCTTTGCCGGCATGGTGGTGGCGGCCAGTCTGGCTTATGTGCTGACGCCCGACGGCCATGATAAGCCGGTGTACTGCACGGTGTTTCTCGACGAGGCCTTCTCCAATACCGCCGAGTCGGTCAGCCGGCGCGTTCTGCGGGTTTTCCGGGAGCTGCACATTCACGTTAACCTGATTACGCCCTACAAGAACCTTAACCTCGCCAGAGAATCGGCCCGTTCACTGCTGATTGCCGAGCGCGACGCGGATAGCCACGAGAGCCACCTGTGCGAGCTGACCTGGGAGGAGATTGACCAGCGTATGGCGCAGGCGCGCCAAGCGCAGTTGCAGAACGAGGCGGCCGCGCTGGGTGTGCAGGTCGATGGCTGAGCCGCGCTGGGGGCTGTTACCTGCACAGGCCTTGGCGCTGCTGCAACGCCGTGAGTGGGACAACCGGCGGCGTCTCAAGGCGCGATTGACAGGTGAGTTACCGTTTCCCGCCAAGATTTCTCTGAGGCCGCCTAAAGGCTCGGCGGCACTGGGTGAGCTGGCGCATTTCAATGCTTTTGTGCAGGCGTGGCGTGACTTCGCCCCGCCGCACGCGGTGTGCTGGGGCAAGACGACCTATCGGCACTTGGGTAACCAGCCGGTGCCCACCCATCTGGTTGCACAGGACCCGGCCATGCTAGCCCGTTTGCTTGGCCCGGCGGCTGAGCAGGCCTTACAGGGTTGGCAGCAGCGCATCAGCCGCTGCCTGTCGGTGGCATGGCTGCAGGATGCTACGCTGCAACGCTCGATGTTTGCGCTGCTGGTCAGTCAACTGGAGGAGCTGGAGCGGCTGAGCGATAACGATCTGGAGCTGCTGCTTGCGCTACTGCCTCAGCTACGCCCCAGCATGGGCGGGGGCGCTTATTTGCGTGCCCTGCCGCTGGTGCAGGTGGACACCAAGTTTGTCGAGCAGCACCAGCGCCTTATCGAACTGATGCTGGATGTGCTGCAGCAGGGCGCGATCAGCGACGCAGGCGGGCTGTTGAGCTGGCTCAATTGTCAGGCCAATCCACGCGGCTGGCTGTGGGTGCGTCCGCTGTGCGAGTCCAGTCGCGCGGCGCTGGGCGGCCTACCGCTGCTTCAGTTGTCGACCGACACTCTGCTGACAACGGCGCTGCCCGCCGGTCGCATTCTGGTGGTAGAGAACGTGCAGTCCGGCCTGGGCTTGCCGGCGCTGGATGATTGCATTGCGGTGTTCGGCGGCGGCAAGAATCTGAGCTGGCTACAGGCCGAATGGTTGCAGAGCAAACAGGTGGCCTACTGGGGCGATATCGACTCTGAAGGCCTGACCATGCTTGCTGACGCCAGAAGCAAACTTCCGAATATCGAGCCGCTGCTGATGGACCAACAGACCCTGTTGCAGCATCAGGCGCGCATGGTGCCTGAGCCTGCCTCTGTTGTAGCTGAGCCGGCAGCGCTGACCGCTACCGAAGCGCAGCTGTTCCGCGATTTGCGTGCTGGCCGGTTTGGTTTTGCAAGGCTGGAACAGGAGCGTCTTGCGCCGGACTGGGTGCATGCAGCACTCACTGCCTGGTCAGAGTGACTCTTGTGCCGCGGCTAGCAGCGCCTGAAACAGGCGTCTCTGACGGGGCAGGAACAGCAGAAACTCCGGGTGCCACTGCACGCCGATAACAAAGCTGCGCCCCGGCGCCTCGATGGCCTGGGGAATCTGGTCCAGATCCCGGGCGCTGATGACCAGGCCATCACCCACCCGATTGATCGCCTGGTTGTGCAGGCTGTTGATCCGAGCCCGCTGGCGGCCCAGCAGGCGTGCCAGATGGCTGTCCGGCTCCACGCAGAGCGTTTTCAGCGGCAGCACGGTACGTCGATGCGAGGTCAGCTTGCGTCGTGAGCGCAGGTCCTGAAACAGGTTGCCGCCGCAGCGCACGTTGAGCAGCTGTGCGCCGCGGCAGATGCCCAGCAGCGGCAGCCCGTGGCTGAGGGCATGGTCGATGACGGCGGACTCGAGGCGGTCCCGGGCGCCGTCGTAGCGTGGCTTGACCTCGGGCTCGGCGGCGTAGAGTACCGGGTCAATGTCGTGCCCGCCGGTAATGACCACGCCCTGATAGCGTTGTGCGCGCTCTTCGTCGCCAGGCCTGAGCTGCAGCGGGATGCCGCCATAGCGGCGTATCGCCCAGGCCACCAGAAAGCGTGGCCCTGTGGCGCCGCGGTCTGGGCCGGTGATGGCGATCACGGGCTTCTTCATGCCGTATCCTTTTGCAGCCAGTCACGTTCCAGCTGCCGTGGCCAGCTGTCCAGCAGTCGGCCCAGCCCCTGTTGTTGCCACTGCTGATAGGCCTTGCAGCAGCCTTGCAGGCGCTCATGATCGGCGGCCAGTTTCTCGACCTCGAGCCAGTCGTTCCAGGCCTCGGTCATATCCCAGTCGGGCTCATCAATGCGGCAGTCCGGCAGCCGGTAGTGAAAGGTCGGCCTGGCCTTGATCAGCGGGTCCTGGGTGCAGGCGAGCACCCGTTCCTCGTCCAGATGCCGAAACAGTGGCAGCATATCCAGCGCACGGTTGCGGGTCGGGTTGTGCTTCAGGTAGTCGTCTATCAACTGGGCCTGGTCGGGCCAGTAGTCGGGGTCGGTAACCAGGCTGACGTAATCGGCCGGGAACGGATCAACGTAGGTCGTGATACGGCGCGTCAGGTTTACTTGCGCCCGCTCGTTCATCCAGTCGTAGAGACACAGAAAGGCCTTCAGATAGGCACACAGGGTGCGGCTGTCGGCGTCCGGAATTTCCGGATTGAACTGCATGCCGAAGGCGTTGGTAAGGCGGTCGCTGGTGCCCTTGGCTCCTGCCTCGCGCAGCTGGTGGATCAGCTCGTTGATCTCGTCCAGGCGGTCCAGCGGCAACGGCGGGCTAACCAGCTCGACCGGCACCAGCGATTCAGCCATCCAGATCAGGGCATCCTCGGCCGAACCGAGAAGTTCTGCCGACTCGTCACCCTGCGGTCGCGGCTCACGGCCGATTTTCTTGATCCACTGCGAGTCCAGCTCAACCACCCAGTCGCCAGCCGGGTCACCGGTCAGGCGTCGCTCGCAGCGGCCTGGCTGTTCGATTCGATAGCCGCCTCTGGCAGCGACCAGCGTGCTCAACCGGTCCAGATCGATGCCGTTCATCTCCAGCTCAACGCCGACGCGACGCTGCGCTCCCTCTGCGGTCTGCTGTCTTGGGGGCATGACCAGTGCGGGGGGACTGTCATCCATGGCGTACTCCTTTGCGTTGCTCAGCGGTGGCGACAGGGCGTTTGCGCTGAACTGGTGTAGTATTCTCGTCGTTGGTTCTCTTGTATCCACTCTCACAGGTATGACATGAGCAAGCTTTCCGAGTTTCGCGCCGCCGAGCGTCAATTGGCCGCCCAGCTGGCCCAGCTGGAAAAGATGAAGCAGGACTCCGGGTTGCAGCAGGAGCTGGCCTTTAACGATGCCCTGCGGGCACTCATGGATGAGTATGGCCTGTCCAACCGTCAGGTGCTGGCGATTCTGAGGTCCGCACCGGGCAACTGAGGTGGTGGCCAGCACCGAACCGAAGAAACATGCCGAGCCGCCCGGCAAGCGGGCGCTGCTTGATGCCGCCGAGCGCCTGGCCGCCAGCAGCCGGTGTGTGACCAGTCTGGGGTTGCGCGAACTTGCCCGTGAGGCGGGTCTCAATCCCAATACCTTCTACCGTCACTTCCGTGATATGGAAGACCTCGGCCTGCAGTTGCTGAGACAGTCCAAAAGCGAGTTGCGCTCGGCGCTGCGAGCCCTGCGTCGTCAGGCAGCGACCGAGGTCGAGCAGGGTACCGGCGAGCCGGGCGTAAGCAAGGGGCGCGCTGTGTGTCGGCAGACGCTGCGACTGTATTTCGATTACGTGCACACCCATCGCGATCGGGTGCTGATCGCCCTGCGCGAACTGCATGGGCCCTCGGCGTTGCTGCGCGAGGAGTTGCGTCGGCAGATGGACGAGTTTGCCGACGATATGGCCGAGGATATTCGCGAGCTGCGGCTGATTCCTGAGCGGGTCAGTCCGGCGCAGCTGCGCCGGGTTGCTGGCATGGTCAACCGCAACATGCTCTATCAGTCGCTTGATTATCTGGGTGACCCTGCGCGCCGTAGCGACATTCTTGCGCTGGCAGAGGAGCAGGTACTGATGCTGTTCCGTGGTGCCGTCAGCCTGCTTGACCAGGGTGAATTGCGCCCCTGAACAGGCTGTTGATTGTCCCGCCGATTTCACTAATTCCTGTCAACTGGCTATCATTGTGCTGCTTTTATTGGGAAAGCGCTTCGCATTGACACGGCCGCCTGGCGGATTGGATGTTTTTGCTGCACACCCTTTGTGGTGTGCACCTCACTGCCTTTAGGGGCTGTAAATTGTTTTCGCTGCGCCGCTCTCGCGGTGCCGTCGACACGTCATCGGGCATAGCCCGCACTGAAGTATCGGAGCATCTTTAGATGGCTAGAGAACCATTGAACGAGCACGACTCTAACGCCGATCCTATCGGTAATGACGGTATCCCGGCGCCGACCGGTGATGCCAACCTGATCGATACCGACTACGTAATTGGTCAGGACAACATTTCCGGCAGCTTTGTGCTGAACCTGGATATTCACGGCAAGGTCTTCATCATTTCAGCGCTCTCGGTCGTGCTGTTTGTGGTGCTGACCCTGGCACTGCAGACCGAAGTGGCGCCGCTGTTTACCGCCCTGCGCAACTGGCTGACTGGCAATCTGGCGTGGTTTTTCATCGGTGCCGCCAACATATTCGTCATCCTCTGCCTCGGCTTGATCGTCTCGCCGCTGGGCAAGGTGCGTCTTGGCGGTATGGAGGCCAAACCCGATTACGGCTACCTCGGCTGGTTTTCCATGCTGTTCGCTGCCGGCATGGGGATTGGTTTGATGTTTTACGGCGTATCCGAGCCGATGTCGCACTTCTCTTCATCGCTGGGCGGGGTCTCAGTTGGCGAGGACGGCCTGCGTACCGACTGGGCGCCGCTGGGTGCCGCCGCAGGCGATACCGAGGCAGCAGCGCGCCTGGGGATGGCGGCGACCATTTTCCACTGGGGGCTGCACCCCTGGGCGATCTATGCGGTGGTGGCGCTGGCGCTGTTCTCTTTCAACAAGGGGCTGCCGTTGACCATTCGCTCGATCTTCTACCCGATTCTCGGGGAGCGGGTCTGGGGCTGGCCGGGGCACGTCATTGACACCCTGGCGGTCTTCGCGACGCTGTTTGGTCTGGCGACATCACTAGGCTTCGGTGCCGAGCAGGCAACTGCCGGTCTGCATTACCTGTTTGACGTTGGCTCCGGCAATGTCACCAAGGTGCTGCTGATTACCGGGATCACCGGTCTGGCCCTGCTTTCGGTCGTCGCCGGTCTGGACAAGGGGGTCAAGCGCCTGTCGGAGATCAACATGGTACTGGCCATCGTACTGATGGGCTTTGTCATCATTGTCGGCCCGACGCTGGCCATTGCCACCGGCTTTTTCGACAATCTGCTGGCGTATCTTGCCAACCTGCCGGCACTGTCAAACCCGGTTGGCCGTGAAGATGCCAACTTTACTCAGGGCTGGACTGCCTTTTACTGGGCCTGGTGGATCAGTTGGTCACCCTTTGTCGGCATGTTTATCGCTCGGGTCAGCCGCGGTCGCACCGTGCGTGAGTTCCTGATTGCGGTGTTGCTGGTACCTTCACTGGTGTCGGTACTGTGGATGACGGCCTTTGGCGGTACCGCAATCGGTCAGTTCGTGGCCGATGGGTTCACCGGCGTTCAGGACGCCGCGCTTGAGCTGAAGCTGTTCGTCATGCTTGGAGAGTTGCCTCTGACCGCGATTACCTCCTTTGTCGGCATCGTACTGGTCATTGTGTTCTTCGTTACCTCGTCCGACTCCGGATCGCTGGTGATCGACACCATAACCGCCGGCGGCAAGGTCAATGCGCCGGTGCCCCAGCGGGTGTTCTGGGTCATCAGTGAAGGCGTGGTTGCGATCGCGCTGCTGCTGGGTGGTGGCCTGGCGGCGCTGCAGGCGATGTCGGTGTCGACCGGGCTGCCGTTTACCATCGTGCTGCTGGTTGGCTGTATCGCGATCATCAAGGGGCTGATGAGCGAACCGCGCTGATCGCCGTCTGCCGGATAAGGCCGCTCCCCTGGCAGGGAGCGGCTTTTTTTGTTTGCCTATTCAATACCAGAGTTCGCGTAGCGGGGTGTCTGGCCGATAGTGGGTCAGTACCTGCGCCTGCAGCAGCTCAGCGGTCGCCAGCGCATCGGTCAGCGCGTGGTGGGCGTGGTAGTGCGGCAGACCGTAGCGCTGGCGGCTGTCCGCCAGGCGGATGGATTCGATCTCGCGTCCGAACAGGCGGGCCAGCCATCCGGGCTGGGCGCTGCCGCGGTGCATTCGGGCTTCGAGCTGCATGGTATCAATAACCGGGAAAAACAGCGGCTCACCCAGATACTGACGGGCAGCTCGATCAAGAAAGGCGCGTTCCAGTGCCCGGTAGTGAACCACCATGATGCGCCCGGCCATGGCCTCCAGCAGGCGGTTCAGGGTGCTGGCAGGGTCTGACGCCTGGCGAATATCAGAGTGGGTGATGCGGTGGTAGGTGATTGACTCCTCGCTCAGCGGAATGTCGGGTTTCACCACCTCGTAGAAGGCCTCGCGACAGCGGATACGCTGCAGGTTGAAGGGCATCAGTCCGATGCTGACGATGGCATCACGGCGTGCATCCAGGCCAGTTGTTTCGATATCCAGTGCCGCCAGCGGCACCTCTTCCAGCGGCGTGTCACCAGCAGGGCAGCCGGCGCGGTAGTACGCCTGCAAGCCGGGCTGGCTGCTGCGTTCGGCCAGTCTGGCCAGCTCGGTCGGCCACTCAGGCGTGCGCGTGTCGACGGCGTTGGCGGCGGGGTTGAAGCGGATCATAGGGTGCGGGTGACCGGCAGGTGCGGGTAGCGAAAGCGCAGGAACTTCTGGGCGTTACTCAGCACCTGAAAGGCTTCCTTGAGGTTGTGCCGCTCGACGGTGGGTACCTTTTCCGGCTCAATTTCGTTGTCCGGTTCGATGCCGTCCTCGATATCCATGGCCTGGTGGCGGATGCGTACCAGCGACAGGAACTCCAGCGCGTAGCGCAGCCGCTCCAGTGATTCCGGCGGCATCAACTTGGTGGCGGCGATGGCATCCAGTCGCTCGAACGAGTTCTGCGCCCGTGAGCCACAGGCCAGTGCATGCACTCGGATCAGATCGGTCAGTGGCGCAGTGCCGCGGCGCTTGAGGTTGATTACATCGCGTTGACGGCCGTCCTTCTCCATCACGAAGGTACGAAAGATGCCCAGTGGTGGCGTGCGGTTCAGCGCATTGCGGGCAAGGGCTGCGAGGAAGGGCTCGTTGCTGCTGGCGCGCTCTGCCAGCAATTCCTGCAGCTCTTCCACCAGTGCTGACTCGCCATAGACCGCATCCAGATCGAAGAAAATGCAACTGTTGAGCAGGGCCTCTGCCTTGGGGTGCTCAATCCAGTCGATAAAGTATTTGCGCCAGACCGACAGCGGCTGGCGCCATTTCGGGTTGGTCGCCATGATGCCGCCCTTGCAATAGGTGTAGCCGCAGGCGGCCAGGCCATCGCTGACGAAGGTGGCCAGTTTGAAAAAGTAATCGTCATGCAGGGCCGGGTCGAAGCTGTCGTCCAGTACCAGCGCGTTGTCCTGATCGGATACGACCAGCTGCTCGTCCCGCGCCATGGAGCCAAGCGCCATAAAGGCGTACGGGACCGGCGGCGGGCCGAGTTCGTCTTCGGCCAGCTCCAGCAGACGCTGGCTGAAGCTGCGACCAATGCCCGACATGGCACTGCCGATCATGTGTGCGCTGGCTTCGTCGCGGGCCATGCGCACGAAGGTGGCGCGCACATCGGGCAGCAGGGCCTGCAACTCGGCTACCGATTTCTTGTTGTAAATCGCACTGACAAGATAAAGGCTGCTCTGGGATTCGTACTTGATGATGTCGCTCAGGTTGATCAGTCCGATCGGGCGACGACGCTTGACCACCGGCAGATGGTGGATATTGTTGCGCAGCATGCTGAGCATGGCTTCAAACACGGTGTCGTCACCCTGAACGGTAATCGGGTTGGGTGACATGACCGCGCTGACCGGCGTGTCCAGTGGCAAGCCTTCGGCCAGTACCCGGGTGCGGAAGTCGCGGTCGGTAATGATGCCGACCATCACCCCGTGCTGGGCATCGGCTACCGGAACGCGATCCGGATTGGGCCACTGGCTGTGCGGGTCCACGACTACCAGCGATGACACGCTTTGCGCCGTCATGACCTGCGCAGCCTCCTGCACGCTGGTGTTCAGCGGTACGGTGACCGGCAGGCGGGATATCAGCTTGCGCACCTTGATCTTCATCAGCTCACTGGCGCGGCCGTTTTCGACGGCGGCTTTCAGACGTGACTGGCCCTCGGCTTCGACAAAGTCGGCAAAGTGCTCATGCTGTTCACAAAGTTGGTCGAACAGCGTGCCGGGGATGTAGTAAATCAGCGTGTCTTCGATAGCGCGGGCTGGAAAGCGCACACGGTTGCGTCGCAGCAGGCCGAAATGGCCGAAAATATCGCCTTCGCCCAGGCGGTTGTAGAGATCGCCACCGCGGCGAAAGATATCGACCGCGCCGCTGCGGATGTAGTGCAGCTCGTGGATTTCCTGATTAAAGGCAAGAATATCTGTTCCCGCCTTGAAGTAGCCGATCTCGACCTGCCGGGCAATCTCGTCCAGCAGCTCCTCGGGCAGCTCGTCGAACGGCGGGAAGCGGCTCAGGTGGTCGCGAATCTCGATCAGTTCAATCTGCATGTGGCATCCGGTTCGGGTGTGGGGAGTGCAGCTGTTGCCAGTGTAATGGCTATGGCGCCAGCGGTCAGGTCGGTTGCTGCAGGGTTGTCAGCTCTTTGCGCAGAAACTCGCGGAACAACCGCACCCTGGCGGGGGCCTGAGCGCCGCTGAGAGTGATTGCGTAAAGGGTTCCGGTTGCTACCTGCCAGTCGGCAAGAATCGGTACCAGCTCGCCGCGGGCCAGACTCTGGCGGGCAATCAGGTCCGGCAGGGGGCCGATACCAGCGCCGTTGCACAGCAGTTGGTGGGCACTGGCGTAGTCGCTGGTGCGCATGACCGGCTTCAGGGTCAGGCTGGCCCCATGCCCGCGACTGTCGTTCAGCAGCAGGGTTGTTGCGCCGACCCGCTCACGACAGGCCAGCAATTGATGCCCGGCCAGGTGGGCAGGCTGGCTCGGCGGCTCGCGTTCAGCGAGATAGCCTGGTGAGCAATACAGCCCGATGTGGAAGTTCACCAGCGCAGAGGCGCGATAGCTCATGTCCGGCAGGTTGCCCGGCGTAGCGCGCAGGGCCAGATCGATACGATGGGCGCTGAGGTCCAGTGGGGTGTCGGTCAGCAGCAGCTCGATGTCGATTTGCGGATACTGCGCGCGGAACCGTGTAAGCAGCAACGGCAACACGCCAACTCCCAGGTCCAGCGGTGCGGTCAGGCGCAGATGACCGGCTGGCACGTCCTGCGCGGCGCGGGCGCTGGCGCTGGCGTCGGCCAGCAAGGTCAGGGCGTCGCGGGCCTTCAGATAGAACGTGGTGCCTTCCTCGGTTGCCGATACCGACCGAGGGGTGCGCGCCAGCAGGGCGACGCCGAGGCGTTGCTCCAGGCGCGACAGGCGGCGGCTGATACTGCCTTTGGTTTCTCCCCGTTCACGGGCGGCGGCGGAAAGAGTGCCAAACTCGATGACAGCGCAGAAGGCGTACAGGTCTTCGAGTGATCCGCCAAAGGTTTCCGATTTGTTAACCATGGGTTCCCTTTTTGCGGTCTTCTTTCGTTTTGGAAACCAACATACTCTGCTCTCCATCAACTCAACGCAACCTTTGGAGACACATCATGAGCAACCAACACACAGCTACCCCCGGCCTGGCCATCTTTGAACGTCTGGCCCCGCTGGGCTATCCGCTGATTCGTATTACCGCCGGTCTGATGCTGATGCCGCACGGCGCGCAGAAGCTGTTTGGCTGGTTTGGCGGCTACGGTCTGGAAGCAACCGGCCAGTTCTTTGAAGGTTCGCTGGGCATGTCACCCGGGATTCTGTTTGCGCTGCTGGCCGGCCTGGTCGAGTTCTTTGGTGGTTTGGCACTGGTTCTTGGCCTGCTGACCCGTCCGGCAGCGCTGGCGGTCACCTTCATGCTTGGGGTGGCGCTGACTGTGCACACGGCCAATGGCTTCTTCTGGACCAATGGCGGAATCGAATACCCGCTGCTGTGGGCAATGACTGCCTTCGGTATCTTCCTGCGCGGTGGTGATCGTTTCTCCCTGGATGCCCGCCTGGGTCTGCGTATCTGATCATTCACCGGATGGAGGACGAATGATGTCTGCCAATCGACTGCCGACGGTCTTTCTTCCCCATGGCGCCGGTCCCTGCTTCTTCATGGAGTGGGAACCGGCCGACACCTGGCAGGGCATGGAAGCCTGGTTGCGCAATCTGCTGCCGAGCCTGAATGTGGCTCCCCGCGCCCTGCTGGTGATCTCTGCCCACTGGGAAGAACCGGTCTTTACCCTGAATACTCAGGCCGCCCCCGGCCTGTTGTTTGACTACTACGGCTTTCCGCCGCACACCTACCAGCTGACCTGGCCCGCGCCGGGCGCGCCGGAGCTGGCAGCTGAGGTCGCCGAGCTGCTGGGCAAAGCGGGTTTCGATACTGCGTTCAACCACCGTCGAGGGTTTGATCACGGGGTCTTTATCCCGCTCAAGCTGGTGCGGCCCGAGGCCGATATGCCGGTGCTGCAGTTGTCGCTGCGGGCCGATATGGACCCGCAGGCCCATCTGGAGTTGGGCCGCGTGCTGGCGCCGCTGCGCGAGCAGGGTGTGCTGATCGTCGGCAGTGGCATGAGCTTTCACAATATCCCGCTGATGCGCGCCAATCTGGCGACGCCGGCGCCGGCGGTCGAAGCCTTTGATCGCTGGCTGCAGAACATGATCGTGCTGCCGCAGGCCGAGCGCGATGCTGCGCTGGCTGACTGGCAGCAGGCGCCGGGCGCTCTGCTGGCACACCCTGATGCCGAGCATCTGCTGCCGCTGCATGTGGTGGCAGGCGCTGCTGCTGACAGCCCCGGTCGCGCTGACTTTCATCAGGTTGCGATGGGCGTACCGCTGGCCGGCTTTGTATTTGCCGACTGACTCCGCCCTGGTGCACGATGACGGCAACGGGTTATGGAGGCGCGGTGATGACGTTTGATCAGGGCTTGCTGGCGCGGCTGCGTGATGCGCAGCATATGGTGGTGTTCACCGGTGCCGGGGTGTCGGCGGAGAGCGGTATTGCCACCTTCCGCGATGCGCTGAGCGGGCTCTGGTCGCGGTTTGATCCCATGCGCCTGGCAACGCCCGAGGCTTTCGAGGATGACCCGGAGCTGGTCTGGGGCTGGTACGAGTGGCGGCGCATGCAGGTGCTGAGCACTCAGCCCAACCCGGGCCATCTGGCGATTGCCGAGCTGGCAAAGCGGGTGCCGAAGCTGACGCTGGTCACCCAGAATGTGGACGACCTGCACGAGCGCGCCGGCAGTGCCGATGCGTTGCACCTGCATGGCAGCCTGCATCAGCCGCGGTGCAGTCGGTGTGCTTCGCCATTCAGCATGCCGCCCGAACCACCGTTAGAACCTGCCGAAGGTCGGCGTCTTGCGCCGCCACGTTGCAAGCAGTGCGGCGGTCTGGTCCGGCCCGGCGTGGTCTGGTTTGGCGAGAGCCTGCCGGTCGATGCGCTCGAAGCGGCCTTTGCGGCGGCGGCTGATTGTGATCTGCTGCTCTCGGTTGGCACCTCCGGCGTGGTCTATCCAGCTGCGCAGGTGCCGGAAATTGCGCTGCAGGCCGGGGCGGCCGTGGTTCACGTCAACCCGCAGCCGCAGGCGTTGGGTGGTCAGCATGAATGGCTGTTGGCTGGCGCGGCCGGCGAAGTGCTGCCATTGTTGTTGCAAGCGGCTTTCGACGAGTAAAGCGGGAGGCATCATGGCCAGTGGCTGGGCACAGGACGGAGCGGTACAGGAGCAGATCGACGCGACACTCGATTCCGCTGTCGAGCGCGCCCGGCAGGATTTGCCCAAGGGCGAAAGTCTGAGTCACTGTGAACACTGTGGGGAGCCGATTGCCGAGCGTCGTCGTCAGGCGTTGCCGGGTGTGCGCCTGTGTCTGGCCTGTCAGGCAGAGCAGGAGAAAGACGCCCGGTTCGATTCCGGCTATAACCGCAGCGCCAGCAAGGACAGTCAGCTGCGCTAGCTGCAAGCAGGCTGATGGCGGGCGCCACCAGCCTGTCAGGCTTACTCGGTTACCGGCTCCTGGTAGTAACCCACCGCAACCAGATAGTTGCCGACCTTGCGGATCAGGGTCTTCTTCTCTTCCGGCCTCTCGGTTACCGGGTTGGGCCAGGTGTAGGTGACGCTGTCTTCACCGGCCTCAACAGCATCCAGAATCTGTTGGCCGACGCGCAGGCCGTCGCGGTTTTTCAGATCCGGGAAGTGAATGTTGAGCAAACGCCGGCTGTAGCCGTGCGCCACCATGCTCATGCTGTCCATATCCACCACGAATACATACAGGTCGTCCCGGTTGAACTCGGGGTCCAGTCGATTGATTCGGGCGATGGTAGCCTCAGCATCGTCTGCGATCGCGGCAGCCGCGTCATCCAGCAGTGCCTTGGCAGCAGCTTCGCTGGAACGTGGCAGGTAATAGCCAACGGCGAAGGTCTTGCCGTCGACCTTCTGATAGAACACCTGTTTGCGTTCCACCTTGCCGTCGTTCCAGTTCATCCAGCGGTATTCGGCGCTCGACACCGTGTCTGATTCCGGTGCCTGCAGAGCCGAGTTGAATGCTTCCTTCAGTTCCGGGTCCAGCAGCGGCGTGATATCACGACCGATCAGGGCCGCCGACGGGCCGCCACTGGCCAGCATGTAGCCGTTCTCGTCGACCACGTAAACGTACTGGTCGCCATCGATAAATTCGCCCTGGCGGCTGAAACGGGCAAAAGCCGCGTTGCCTTCCTCGCGATAGGCAGCAATCGCCTTTTGCAGCAGTTGGGCAGCGCTGGCTGCCTGCTGTTCGTAACCTGGTTCGGCCGACGGTGGGGGCGGAGTGGGCGAAGTGGCGAAGGCCGGCGGGCACAGTGCTGCCATGGTCAGAGCAGCAATCATGACCGGATTCTTGAAGTTCATAAGCATTCCTCTGGGGGATGTTGTTGTCGCTTGGACGCAATCGTCCTTCCTCAGCTTAGGTGGATACTGGGGGCTGTCGAGCGGGCTGATATTGTCCGGGATCAACGCGGTGCCAATGGACTGGGACTGATCTTACGCTGATTCCCGGAGGCGCGCTCTAAACGGGCCTTCGGCGGCGCAGGATGCGCGCTCAGTGAGCGCGGTATTCAGGACGCTGATAGTCGGAAGCAGATTGTCAGTGTCCGCCGCTGAGTATCACTGGTGGCTGGCGAACTGGCTGGGCGTCATGCCGATTTGCGTGCGAAAGGCGGCGATAAAGGCCGAGGTGGAGTCGTAGCCGCAGGCCAGCGCAATGTCGGTGACCCGCTCGCCGCGTTCCAGCATCGGCAAGGCGCTGAGCAGACGCAAACGCTGGCGCCAGGCCCGGAAGCTCAGGCCGGTGTCGCGCTGGAACAGGCGGGTCAGGGTTTTCTCGGAACAGCCCAGTTGCCGACTCCAGTCGCCCAGCGTCAGGCCCTGCTCCGGGTTGTCGAACAGCGCCTGACAGACCTGCTGCAAACGTGAGTCATCCGGCCAGGGCAGATACAGGCCGGTATCGCGGGCGGCGGTCAACTGGTCGAGCAATACCGCGACCAGTCGCCCGTCGGCACCTCTCTCGTCGTACTCGACCGGAATGCGACCGAACTGGTTGATCAGTTCGCGGGTCAGCGGGTTGATCTCCAGCACCGCGCACTGCCCGGCCTGCCACGGCATGGCGTCGCGCTCGATGTAGAGGCTGCGCATCTCGGTGTCGGGCGAGCTGATGACCGCGTGGGGCAGATCGGGCGGCACCAGAATCGCCCGCTGCGGCGGGGCCAGAAAGCGCCCGCTGTGGGTATGCACCGACAGCACGCCGGAAATGGCGTAGGACAGCTGTGCCCACGGGTGGCTATGCCAGAGCGTGGTGGTGCCGCGTTGCAGCGATTCGCTGCGAGCATACAACGGCCGCGGCAGGGCGGGCAGATCGGGTACGGCACGGTGATTCAGGCGCTTTTGTCCGTTTGTCGACATTGTGCTGTCCAATCGCGTTAGTCGGTCGTTGGTCCAGACAGTAAACTCCTCCCCTGCACGTCGCAACATTGATAACGAAAAACGAGACATTGCCATGGCACGCCCACGCTTTTTACCTGACAACATGACCCTCTGCCTTATTGCTGTCGTCATTGCCGCCAGCCTGTTTCCCGTGCACGGGCAGGCTGCTGTCGCCTTTGATGGCCTGACCAATGCCGCCATCGCGCTGCTGTTCTTTATGCACGGTGCCAAGCTGTCGCGTGAGGCGATCATTGCCGGCATGACCCACTGGCGCCTGCATTTGCTGGTATTTGCCTGCACCTTCATCATGTTTCCGCTGCTGGGCGTATTGCTCAAACCGGCGCTGGTGCCGCTGGTAGGGGATGAGCTCTATCTGGGTATCCTGTTCCTCTGCGCCCTGCCGGCAACGGTTCAGTCGGCGATTGCCTTTACCTCGATTGCCCGCGGCAACGTCGCTGCGGCGGTCTGCAGCGCGGCGACTTCCAGCCTGGTTGGTATTTTTGTCACGCCGTTGCTGGTGCTGCTGCTGATGGGCGCGCAGGCCGGTGACTCCAATACCCTGGATGCGATCGGCAAGATTGTGGTGCAACTGCTGCTGCCGTTTATTGCCGGCCAGATTGCCCGTCGCTGGATCGGCGACTGGGTGGCGCGCAACAAGGGCTGGCTGAAGAGCGTGGATCAGGGCTCGATCCTGCTGGTGGTGTTTGGTGCGTTCAGTCACGCGGTAGTTGAGGGTATCTGGCAAACCGTGCCGTTGACCGAGCTGCTGGGTCTGGTGGTCGCCTGCTGCCTGCTGCTGGCGTTGGTATTGGGGCTGACCGCCTGGCTGGGTCGCCGACTGGGCTTTAACGTTGAAGACCGCATCACCATCATCTTTGCCGGTTCCAAGAAGAGTCTGGCGACCGGTGTACCGATGGCGCAGGTGCTGTTTGCCGGCGGCGCACTGGGTACGCTGATCCTGCCGCTGATGCTGTTCCACCAGATTCAGCTGATGGTCTGCGCGGTACTGGCCGAGCGTTACGGCCGGCGCGAAGAGACCGGCATCGAAGACGTCGCCTGAGTACGAAGGTCAGCTCAGGCTGCCCTGCGGCAGATGATCCAGCGGCAGCGCCGTCTGCGACTTGACGGTCGAGATGGCGAAGTTGCTGCGGATGTCGCTGACCGCAGGGAGTTTGAGCAGGGCGCTGAACAGAAATTCCTCGTAGGATGCCAGGTCCGGCAGTACCACCTGCAGCAGAAAGTCGGACTCGCCTGACACCACGTGGCAGGAAATCACTTCCGGCAAATCAATCACCGCGGCGCGAAAGGCGTTGGCCGACGCGTCGTGGTGCCGCTCGACCTTTACCCCAACAAACACCGTTAGCCCAAGGCCCGCTTTGCTGCGATCCAGCTGCGCGTGGTAGCCACGAATCACGCCTGCCTCTTCCAGCAGACGCACGCGGCGTAAACACGGCGAAGGAGACAGGCCGACTTCTTCGGCCAGTTGCACGTTGCTCAGTTTGGCATTGCGCTGCAGGGCGTCGAGGATGCGTCTGTCCAGGTTATCCAATTGCATTGGCATATTCTCAACTTATTTGGGTTTTCACTGGCAGTTTATGCCAATAAATAAAACTTTGGCGCACTAACTCGCAATGACCTGTATCGCCATTCGGCCCTAGGATAGTTGTTGAGAGATGACACGGCCGGAGCGCGCCTGAGATGACGGAATTGTGGATGTTTGTGGGTGTCCTGGCGGTGGCCTATCTGGTGCCGGGGCCGGACATGCTGTTGCTCTTGCAGACCGCTGCGAGCCATTCGCGGCTACAGAGCGCTGCAACCATTGCCGGGCTGGCGTTGGCCCGCGCAGCCCACGTGGCGCTGGCCGGGTTGGGGCTGGCGGCGCTGCTACAGGCGGCCCCCTGGGCCTTCAACGCGGTACGGCTGTTTGGCGCCGGGTATCTGATCTGGCTTGGCATCTCGATCTGGCGGGCGTCATCGCTGGTACCGGAGGACGCTTGCGCCAAGCGTTCGCGGAGCGCGCTCGCGGCGTTCCGGCGCGGGTTGCTGACCAACATCAGCAACCCCAAGGCGCTGCTGTTCTGTTCGGTGCTGCTGCCACAGTTCATTCACCCGCAGACCGCTAGCGTCGCGCTGCAGTTCACGCTCCTGGGCCTGATTGTGCTGCTGGTCGGCGTGTGCTTTGACCTGCTTTACGTCTCTGGCGGCAAGCTGATGGGGGGCATGTTGCGCGAGCGGCCGCGCCTGCAACAGCTGCAGCGCTGGGCATTTGGTGCGCTGCTGGTGGGTTTTGGTGCCCGGCTGATGTTCTAGTTGGTGGAATGCGGCGGCAGTTCCGGGCATCGCTGCGCGAGAATTCGGCATTGACCTGCTGTGCCCGGCTCGACATGCTCTGTCGACTACCCTTTGCTGTCTGGTTTCAGAACACAGGAAGACATCGCATGAGTGACAACCGCTATACACCACCCAAGGTCTGGACCTGGGATAGCGAGAACGGCGGCAAGTTCGCCAGCATCAATCGCCCGATTGCCGGCCCGACCCATGACAAGGATCGACCGATCGGCAAGCACCCGTTCCAGCTGTACTCACTGGCCACGCCCAACGGCGTCAAGGCCACCATCATGCTTGAAGAGCTGCTGGCGCTGGGTCACAGCGGCGCCGAGTACGACGCCTGGCTGGTACGCATCAACGAGGGCGACCAGTTCGGCAGCGGCTTTGTTGAGGTCAACCCCAACTCCAAGATTCCGGCGTTGATGGATCACGGCACCAACCCGTCGACCCGGGTATTCGAGTCCGGCTCCATCCTGCTGTATCTGGCCGAAAAGTTTGGCGCGCTGCTGCCAACGGATCACGGCAAGCGCACCGAAGCGATGAACTGGCTGTTCTGGCAGATGGGCTCGGCGCCATATCTGGGCGGCGGCTTCGGCCATTTCTACGCCTACGCGCCCGAGAAGTTCGAATACCCGATCAATCGCTTCGCCATGGAAGTGAAACGCCAGCTGGACGTGCTCAATCGCCATCTGGCCGACAACCGTTACATGGCGGGCGACGAATACAGCATCGCCGACATCGCGATTTATCCCTGGTACGGCGTGCTGGTTGAAGGCGCTCTGTACGACGCTGCCGAATTCCTCTCGGTGCACGAGTACGAACATGTGCGCCGCTGGGCGGCCGAGATCGCCGCGCGGCCCGCCGTGCAGCGTGGTCGACGGGTCAACCGCGTGTGGGGCGACGAAGCCCTGCAGGTGGCTGAACGGCACGACGCCAGCGATATCGGCGACGTCTGATCCCGCGCCCGGTGGAGCACACACACGCGTTGGCATCCCAAGCCCGGCATCAGCCGGGCTTCTTTTTGCTCGCGCGGGGGCTGTGCACGGATTGTTAGGTGTATTTATTTGTTATAACGTAACAATAATGCATTCTTAACATTCTTTTATGTGCCTGCTGATGGAACTCGCCGATGACCGCTGCACTGCCCGATGTTTCTCTGAGTGACCTGTCTTCTGACCCTGCCGCGCTGGACTGGGTTGGTATGCAGGGGATTGATCTGCCGATTACCCTGATTGAGACCGGCCAGCGGCAGACGGTTCATGCCCGTGCCGATCTGCAGGTGGACTTGCCGCGGCCCGAGGTCAAGGGTATCCACATGTCGCGCCTCTACACCTTGCTGGACCGGTTGGGTCAGGATCGGGCGCTGGCGCCGACCGTGCTGCAGGCGCTGTTGCAGGCAATGGTCGAGAGCCATGCCGATTGCGGCAGTCGCAATGCACGGCTGGTACTGCAGTTCAGTCTGCTGTGTCGGCGACCGGCGCTGGTTACGCCGCAGCTGTCGGGCTGGAAAGCCTACCCGGTAAAGCTGGAGGCGACGCTGGTTGAGGGCCGTTTCAGGGCGCGTGCCGAGCTGACGGTCAGCTATTCCTCAACCTGTCCGTGCTCGGCTGCCCTCAGCCGGCAGTTGCTGGTCAGCGCTTTTGATAAAGCTTTTGCCGGTCGGCAGCAGCTCGATCCGGTGGCGGTAAGCCAATGGCTTGGGCGCAACGGGAGTCTGGCAACGCCGCACAGCCAGCGCAGCGAAGCCAAGGTTGCCGTCGACCTGCAGGCAGCAGAGGAGAGCCTGGGCCTGCTGGCGCTGATCGACCGGATTGAGCAGGCGCTGGCGACCCCGGTACAGACTGCGGTCAAGCGCGCTGACGAGCAGGCCTTTGCCGCGCTCAATGGGGCCAATCTGATGTTCGTCGAGGACGCCGCCCGGCGGCTGGGGGCGGCGTTGAGTGCTTCCGGTGCACAGCATGCCGCGGTCCATGTTCGGCATATCGAAAGTCTGCATCCGCATGATGCGGTCGCGTCGGCAGGAGCGCACCCATGAATGCCGCGCTGATGACAGAGCCCGCGCACTGGGCGATGGGAAGTGATCTCGGAGCATTGGCAGCGATCTTTGAGAAAGCGGTAAGTCTTGCGGTCATGCAGCGACGCCTCGGGCCGGCGCTGCGCAGCAGTGTACTGGCGCAAGGCGGCAGCGGTGGCTGGCAGGCGGCCTGGCTAGGTATTCCCGGCGAGACGCTGGCCAGTGAGCTGGCGGCGCAGTTGCCGGCGCCAGGCCAGGCAGGGCCACTGGTTGCGGATTTGCAGCTGCTGGCAGAAGCGACGGCCTGCCTGTTTGGTGTCGAACGGGTGGCGGTGCGTTTGCGCATGCTGGAGAAGGCGATGTGTCCGCGCTTTCACTGCGACAACCTGCCGGTGCGACTGGTGACCACCTACCTCGGCCCCGGCAGCGAGTGGTTGCCGGATTCGGCGGTTGAGCGTGGCGGTCTCGGGGTGCCGGATCTGGGCAAGCCTGATCCAGTGCGCGAGCCTGGCGCTATTCGCCAGTTGGGCTGTGGGGATGTGGCGCTGCTCAAGGGCAGCGGTTGGGTGGGCAACGAAGAGCGCGGTATTGTGCACCGCAGTCCGGCCCTGAAGGACGGTCAGCAACGTCTGCTGCTGACCCTTGATCCCTGCTTTTGAGCGACTGAGGACGCCGTTCTGCGCGCGGTTTGGGCCGAGCGCAGAACGGGCGCGGGTCAGAAGTCGAAATCGACCTTGGCCCAGAGCGAGCGGCCTGGCTCGTTGATGGCAACCGGGTCGGCGGGGAAGCCGAATGCCGAGTTGCCGGCCAGGTTCAGGTGCTCGGCGTAGGCCTTATCGAACAGGTTGTCGACACCCACGCTCAGCTTCATCTGCTCGGTCATGCGCCAGGCGCCGTTGAGCGAGAACACGCCAAAGCCGGCGCTGCTGCCGATGTCCTGACCGACCACGTTGCCGGCGCCTTCATCCACCCGATTCTGCGCGCGGACCAGTCGCCAGAGTGCGCCGGCACTCCAGTCGTTCTGCTCGTAGCTCAGGCCCAGGCGGGCTTCCAGCGGCGGCATCTGGGGCAGCGGCTGGCCGTCGCTGCGGTTCTCACCCCAGGCGTAGGCCAGCGTGGCGTCGGTCTTCCAGTTGCTGGTCAGATCGTATGCCACGCCCAACTCGCCACCGGCAATGCGGGCGTCGACGTTGTAGGCCTGGCTGCGGCGCATGCCCATCATGGTCGAGTAGCGGAACAGGATGAAGTCGTCGACCTGACCGGCGTAGGCCGATGCCCAGGCCTGCAGGCGTGCGTCCTGGTACTGGATACCGACGTCCAGCTGGGTGGTTTTTTCCGGCTCGATGCCGTCAAAGGCGTTCAGCTCGCCGGTTGGCGCCAGGCTGGCCGAGAACAGTTCCCAGTAGTCGGGGAAGCGTTCGGCGTGGCCGAGGCCGGCGTAGACCGTTGCCGGCAGGGCGGTCAGATCCTGTTCGTAACGGACGAAGCCGCTGGGCAGGGTGTCGCTGCGGCTCTGGCCGGCGGTCGGGTTGGGCGTGGTCATGCCCATCATGTTGCGAATACCTACCCGGTAGTCCTTGACCGAGGCGCGGTCCAGCCGTGCGCCGCCGATCCAGCGGGTCAGGTCGCTCTGGTGCCAGGTGGCTTCGCTGAACAGTCCGTAGTTGTGCATGACTGCGTCTTTTTCCCAGGCGAACTCGTCCGCATCGGTATAGCCGGTCATCATGCTGTAACTGGACCTGCGGGCACGGTGCTCGCTGCGTTGGGCATCGATACCGGAGACCAGTTCGACCGCGTCCCAGTCGAAGCTCAGCGCCAGGCGTCCGCCGAGGGTACGGCGATCCACCTGCGAGGCCATCGGCATCGGCATCATGCTGGTCGGATCGGGGCTGCGCAGGCGGAAGTTGTCCATGATGTGGTCGGCGTAGTTGTAGTAGACCTGCGCCTCCAGTTTGCTGACCTGACCGAGGTTGAGTTTCTCGAAGCGCAGGCCAAGGCTTTCGCGAGCGAACTGGGTGCCGTCCATGCCGCGCCCGGCGTAGCGCGCTTCTCCGTCACCCTTGCCGGCGCTGAATTCCAGCAGGGTATCGGCATCGGGCGTCCAGCCGGCGGCGATATCACCGTTCCACTTGCTCCAGCGCGACGGCACGGTATCGCCGTTGCCATCTTCGTAATCGTCGGACTGGGCGTCGTTGCCGGCGAAGCGCAGGTAGCCGTTCTGGTTGCCGATGGCGGCATCGAGCAGCTTGTCGAAGCGGCCATTGCTGCCACCCAGTACGCTGGCATGCACGCGGCTGTCCGGCTCCTCGAAACGCTCCGGCTCACGTTCGAACAGCACGGTGCCGGCCGAAGCCCCAGGCCCCCAGCGTACGCTCTGCGGACCCTTGATGACGGTCAGGCGGTCGTAGGTTTCCGGTGCGATGTAGGAGCTGGGCGCGTCCATCCGGTTGGGACAGGCGCCGATCATCTGGCCGCCGTTGGCCAGCAGGTTGATGCGCGAACCGAACATGCCGCGCAGGACCGGGTCGCCGTTGCTGCCGCCGCTGCGAATCGCCGAGAACCCGGGAATGGTCTTCAGATAGTCGGTGGCATCGCTGGCGGGCACCGGCTGGCGGGCGTCCTTGGGGTCGGCAACGATGGTCAGCGGCGAGCTTTGCTGAACGGCGGTCACCACCACGGGCGCCAGTTGCAGCGCAGCGTTGCTGCTTTCATGGTCATGGCCTTCGTGGCTTTGGGCGGTAGCGCCGAGGCTGGTGAACAGCAGGGCGAAGGCGGCTTGCCAGCGCAGGCTGACAGGAGTTCGGGTAAAACGGTTGGCGTGTTGCATTGTTGTCATCCACACAGTGGCCAAAGCGGCGCAGTCGGCGCCGGGCCGAAATCAGATCAGGGTGTTGTGGGGTGTGACGCAACGCACGGCCGGTGGCCGCAGGCGGGCTCAGACGGCGCGGGACGCAGCGTCGAGCGGGGAGGGTGAGGCGCGGGGATTGATTGAGGGCCAGATATGGCGCGGAGGCGGGCGAGCCCATTGGCCGCTGGGTGGCGCACTGGCCGGGCTGGCGGGCAGGTAGTCGAGCGACCAGCCATGCATGGCCACCGCGCTGCCGTGGCCGATGGAAGAGCACAGCGGGCAGCCGGCCTGCAGGTCGCTCATCTGGTGCTGCTTCTGATCGTCGAGATCCACACCCAGGCTGTCGCTGCCGAGGTTGCAGAACACCACCCCGGCGCCGCTCAGATGCTGCCCGCTCATCTGACCCTGGTGGAAGCCGCAGGTCAGCAGACTCACCAGGGTGCACAGGTAGAGCACCAGGGTGAGTGAAAGGCGGTTGTCTTGGGTCAGATTCATGCGCGCAATTTTAGCACCGGTGCCCCGGCGCAGAGCTGCGGCGGCTGTGGCTTATTGCCGCATCAGGCGTCAAGGCGGTCAGGCTCCTCGGCAAACGGCAGTTGCGCGGCCTGTTCCAGCTCGTTGTCACGGTAGTTGGCCAGACACAGATGGATCGCCACATAGGTACCCACGACGATCAGCAGCGTTCCCAGTTCGATCAGCAACATGACTCAGGTCCACTCATCGATAATGACAAACGTCAGCTTAGATCATCTGCCATTCAGTTGCCTGCGGTCAGGTGTCGCGCAATGCCGCGCTTGAGCGGTGCCAGTTGTTGGGCAGCGCGTAGCGCCGCACCTCGCAGCAGGCGCATCGGCAGATGGTCATTGGTGTAGCACTCGACCAGCAGGTTGGTCGCCTGGTACAGCGGCCAGGTAGCCAGTCGCTGCTGGCGCTCGTAACGGGCCAGCAGGGCGATCGAGCCGATATCGCGGTTCAGTTGGTGAGCTTCGAGTAGCAGGCGACTGAGTCGTTGCACGCTGCCGAGGCCGAAGTTGAAGCCGTGGGCGGTAACCGGGTGCATGCCGACTGCGGCGTCGCCGATCAGCGCGGCGCGGTGAGTCGTCAGGCGGCGGGCGTAGGCGCCGACCAGCGGATAGACGTGGCGTTCGCTGACCAGCTCCATATTACCCAGCCGGTGAGCAAATAGGCTCTCCATTTCGCGGGCAAACGCCTGCGGATCAAGCTGCTGCAGCTGCTCGATTTCCCTTGGCGGTAGGGTAACTACCACCGAGGACTGCTTGCCGTTGAGCGGCAGCAGGGCGAGGGTCTGACCGTAGCCGAACCATTCCCAGGCAACCTGCTGGTGATCGGCTTCATGGTTCATGCGGCAGACCAGCATGCTTTTGCCGAAGTCCTTCATCTGCGCACCGATACCCAGCATCCTTCGGGTTTCCGAGAAGCGGCTGTCGGCGGCGATCAGCAGGCGGGTTTCCAGCCGGGTACCGTTATTCATCAGCAGTTCGACGCCGCCGCTATGCTGATGCACCTGGCGCAGCCGGGTGTCGCACAGCAGATGCACTCCGCCGACCGCCTGCAGGCTTTGCCAGGCGGCTTGCCGGATGGCGCGGTTGGCAACCAGATGACCGAGGTGATCAGAGCCCGCGTGGCGTGCCTGAATCTGCAGGGCAAAGGGTGACGGGCCGTTCATGACCTTGGCATCGCGCAGCAGGGCTACGTCCTCAACTGGCAACCGGGGCCAGATGTCGAGCTGCTCCAGCAGTGCCCGGGAGGCATGGGTCAGGGCAATCTCGCGGCCGTCGAACGCCGGGTCGGCCAGGCTGGCCTCGCTCTGGCGCTCGACCAATACGATGTTCAGGCCGCTTTCGGCCAGTGCGCGGGCCATGCACAGGCCGCTTGGGCCAGCGCCGATAATGGCAATATCGCAGTTCATGCGCAGCGTCTCCCTGGGAACAAAGGCCACCAGTCTGCGCCTGACCTGTTTAATGAACATTGCTCTGGGTCAGTGTGACGCCCCGGTGCACTGCGGCTGGCTGTCGCAGCGGCTCAGAAGGCGGCGATCAGTCGCCCGAGTGTGGCCATGGCCTGTTCGCTGGGTTCATCCCAGGGGTGCCCGTAGTTCAGCCGGGCGCAGTTGCGGTAGTGCCGGTTGGCCGAGAAGATCGGCCCCGGTGCCAGGCTGATGCCCTGCGCCAGCGCGTGCTGGAACAGCTGCAGCGAGTCGACCCGCCCGGGAAACTCGAACCACAGAAAGTACCCGCCATTGGGGCGGCTGACCCGGGTCTCACGGGGGAAGTGCCGCGCTGCCGAGGCCAGCATGGCCCGTTGCTGACTCTCCAGTGCGTGACGCAACTTGCGCAGGTGACGGTCGTAGCCGCCGTGCTGCAGGTAGTCGGCCAAGGCCGCCTGGGCAGGCACTGAAGGGGAAATGGTGGTCATCAGCTTGAGCCGGCTGACCTGCTCGGCAAAGCGCCCGGCTGCAACCCAGCCGACCCGATAACCCGGTGCCAGGCACTTGGAGAACGAGCCGCAGTGCATTACCAGTCCGTCGATATCGAAACTTTTGACCGGTCTGGGTGGCTTGGCACTGAAGTACAGTTCGGAGTAGACATCGTCCTCGATCATCGGCACCTGATGCTGCTTGAGCAGGGCATACAGCTGCTTTTTCTTGGCGTCGCTCATACTGGCGCCCAGCGGGTTCTGCAGGCTGCTCATAAACCAGCAGGCCTTGATCGGGAAGCGCTGCAGGCTGTCGGCGAGGCTTTCGAGGTCGATGCCTTCGCGTGGATGCACCGGGATCTCGACCGCCTTGAGCTGCAAGCGCTCCAGCACCTGCAAGGTGGCGTAGAACGCCGGGCTTTCGATGGCGACCAGGTCGCCGGGTTGGGTGACCGACTGCAGGCACAGGTTGAGCGCTTCCATCGCGCCATTGGTGATCACCAGTTCGTCCATCGGCAGTAGCATGCCGCTGACCATATAGCGCAGGGCGATCTGGCGGCGCAGGTCGGGGTTGCCGGCGGTCATGTCGGCAATCACCGAGTGGGGTTTCATGTCACGTGCGCTGCTGGCCAGCGATCGCGACAGCCGCGCCAGCGGAAACAGATCCGGACTGGGGAAGGCCGAGCCGAAGGCGACCATCTCCGGGTCCTTGAGCGAGCCAAGGACCGAGAACACCAGTTCGCTGACGTCCACATCGACGCTGCTGGACGCGTAGGGGCTGATGTTTGGCTCGCTCAACTGACGCCGGGCCAGCGCGTGGACAAAATAGCCCGAACGGGGTCTGGCCTGAATCAGGCCGCGATCCTCCAGCAGGTAGTAGGCCTGGAACACGGTCGATGGACTGACCCCATAGGTGCGGCTGGCGTGCCGCACCGAGGGGATCTTTTCGCCCGGCGCGATGACCCCGGTGCGGATCAGCTCGGCGATGTCGTCGGCCAGCTTTTCGTAGCGTTTCATCCGGTCCTGCGACTCTGAAGGTGATGTTCGCCACTGTAGGCCATCAAGCGCGCTCATGCGATATCAACGCACCGGCGGCGAGACGAAGGTGCTCTCGTCGCTGACCTTGCTCGTTGCATCGTTCAGGTCCTGCACCACAAACTGCAGTGGCTCGCTGCCAGCGGCGGTAGTCGGATCGCGGCGGCTGACCCGCACGGCAACCGTGCGGGTTTCGCCAGCGGCGACCTGGATGTTGTCCAGACCTTGCGTGTTGAACCGCTCGGCGCCTTCCAGGTTGATGCTGTATTCGCGGGGCTGCTGGGTCTTGTTCAGCACCTTAAGGGTGTAGATGTTCTCGATGTCGCCATTGCTGTTGGCGCGGAATACGCTGCGGTCGCGGCTGATATCCAGATCGATCAGCGAGCGTTCCTGCAGACCCCAGACCAAACCGCCGATCATCAGCAGCAGGGCGCTGGCGTAGCCGACCAGGCGCGGGCGCAACCAGTGTGTTTTACCGCCGGCCAGCGCGCGCTCGGAGGTGTAGCGAATCAGTCCGCGCGCATAGCCCATCTGATCCATGACGCCGTTGCAGGCGTCGATGCAGGCGCCGCAGCTGATGCAGTCGATTTGCAGGCCGTCGCGGATGTCGATGCCGGTCGGGCAGACCTGCACGCAGACAGTACAGTCGATGCAGTCGCCGAGACCTGCGGCGGCCGGGTCGCTGGTTTTCTTGCGCGGGCCGCGGGTTTCGCCGCGCGCCGCGTCGTAGGTGACCAGTTGGGTGTCGGCATCAAACATCGCGCTCTGGAAGCGCGAGTACGGGCACATGTGCACGCAGACCTGCTCGCGCAGCCAGCCTGCATTGAAGTAGGTGGCGGCGGTAAAGCACAGCAGCCAGAACGCGGTGGTCGCGCCAACCTGCCAGCTCAGCAGATCGCCGACCAGATCGCGCACCGGGGTAAAGTAACCGACGAAGCCGATGGCGGTCGCGAGGCTGATCGCCAGCCACAGGCCGTGCTTGGCGCCGCGGCGCAGCAGTTTGTTGAGCGACCAGGGCGCGGCGTCCAGACGAATGCGCTGGTGACGCTCACCTTCGGTGACTTTCTCCACCCACATGAACATCCAGGTCCAGACGCTCTGCGGGCAGCTGTAACCGCACCAGATCCGGCCGGCGACCACGGTGATAAAGAACAGGCCAAAGGCGGCAATCATCAGAGTCGCCGAGAGCAGGATGAAGTCCTGCGGCCAGAAAGTCGCACCGAAGATATGGAACTGCTTGCTGTCCAGGTCCCAGAGCACTGCCTGCTGACCGTTCCAGTCGATCCAGGCGGTACCGAAGAACAGCAGCATCAGTGCGCCGGCTCCCAGCAGGCGCAGGTTGCGGTACAGACCCTTGAAACTGCGGGTATGAATGGGGCCGCCCTGCTGGGCGGGCGTCAGGTCTTTCAGGGGAATGTGGCTGGTCATGGCATCAGGGCTCTTGGATTTTCAGGCTGCGGCGATGATGCGGGGATAGCTGCTTCGGTAACAGATTCAGATTCGATGCAAATAACCATGTCAGATGGGTGCCTCGTTCCGCTGGCCGGCGCAGCGTGTTTGCCTTCTCTGCGCATGCACGATGCGTAGTGCGGACAAAGCCAAAGGCGTGTCCGCGTATGCTTTTCGTGGGCGCTGGCGGCAAGCTTTGCGAGGACTCAAAAACGTCTAAGGCTAGCTTTAGGCGTCTCTAGTTTGCCTGCCGACTTTCATCAGGCGAGGGCCCGCGGGCTGCTTCTGAATCAGCCTTTCGCGTTCACGGCGAGCCAAGGGGGGCTGCTTGCCCAGCCCCCCAAGGGAAGCGCTTGCCCATTCCGCATGCCCTCTGCGAGTGCTCAAGCGTGCAGATGCAAGGCGCGATGTGCGGCCAATAGTGGTTCTATTGGCAAGCAGCGCAACGCAGCAGATGCATGCTTGAGCGCCCGCCCTGCGGGGCGTTCATGCTGGGCCGCACTCTGCGTTGTGGTCTCTCGACAGGTCCCGACATGCCTTCAAAACCACGCCTTGATTGCAGCCCAGCTTGAACGTCAGAGGGTATGTGGAATGGGTTAGCGCTTCCCTGTATCCCCCGGGGCACCCGACTACGCGGCCCTTCGGGTTCGCTGTGTTGCTCGGTTTGACGGGGATCGGCAGAACTCGGCTCTGCGAGCCTCAGACAGGCTGCCGCTCTTCTTCCCGCCAAACCTGCGCTACTCGCCCGCGTAAACGGGACGAAACCCAGTGCACACTCAATCCTTCAAGTATTTGGTCAACAGCCGCACCGCAACCGCATGCGGTGTTGCCTTGCGCTTTAAGAAAAACAGCGTCTTCAGTACAACTGATACGGTTTTTTTAGCAGGATCTGAGGCTGGTATGGGCTCAGCTGCATCCGCATAGTGGCCGCCCTGATGATCCTGTGCGGGAGGCCTGCTGGTTGCGGGAACTGCCGCCTGCCGAGAGGTGAGCATGTACCACTACGATGAGTATGACCGGGCGCTGGTTGCCGAGCGGGTCGCCCAGTTTCGTGATCAGATCAGCCGGCGGCTGAGCGGCGAGCTGAGCGAGGAGGAGTTTTTGCCGCTGCGTCTGCAGAACGGCCTGTACCTGCAACGGCATGCCTACATGCTGCGGGTGGCGATTCCCTACGGCACGCTGTCGGCGGATCAGTTGCGTGCGCTGGCGAGTGTCGCGCGGGATTTCGACCGCGGCTACGGCCACTTCACCACGCGCCAGAACATTCAGTTCAACTGGATCGAGTTGGAGCAGGTAGGCGACATTCTGGCTCGGCTGGCGGCAGTCGACATGCACGCGATTCAGACCTCCGGCAACTGCGTGCGCAATATCAGCACCGACGCCTTTGCCGGGGTGGCGGCCGATGAGGTGCTCGATCCGCGGCCGCTGGCCGAGATTCTGCGCCAGTGGTCGACGATCAATCCGGAGTTTCTCTACCTGCCACGCAAGTTCAAGATTGCCCTGTGCTCGGCCAGCGAAGACCGTGCGGCGGTGATGATGCACGACATCGGGCTCTATCTGTACCGGGATGCCGCGGGTGAGATGCTGTTCGACGTCATGGTCGGCGGCGGCCTGGGGCGTACGCCGATTCTGTCGCAGCCGATCCGTCGGGCGCTGCCCTGGCAGCACCTTTTGTCCTACGTCGAGGCGGTGCTGCGGGTCTATAACCGCCACGGCCGCCGGGACAACAAGTACAAGGCGCGCATCAAGATTCTGGTCAAGGCGCTCGGCATCGACGCTTTTGCCCGCGAGGTCGAGGCCGAATGGCAGCACATCAAGGATGGCCCCGCCGAGCTGACCCGCGCCGAGTATGAGCGCGTCGCCGCCAGTTTTCAGCCGCCGAGCTACCCGCCGCAGCCAGCGGTGGACCTGGAATTTGGCAGCGCGCTGGCGCGCGACGCCGGGTTTGCCCGCTGGGTGCAGCGCAACACCCATGCGCACAAGCAGCCGGGTTATGTGTCGGTCACGCTGTCGACCAAACCGGGTGCCGACATGCCGCCCGGTGACGTGACTGCCGAGCAGATGGAGCAGGTGGCGCTGATGTCCGAGCGCTTTGGCTTCTGCGAGATTCGGGTCGCCCACGAACAGAATCTGGTGCTGCCGGATGTCGCCAAGGCAGACCTGTACGCGCTCTGGCAGCAGGCCTGCGCATTTGGTCTGGCGACAGCCAATATCGGCCTGCTGACCGACGTGATTGCCTGCCCCGGCGGCGATTACTGTTCACTGGCCAACGCCAAGTCCATCCCGGTGGCGCAGGCGATTCAACAGCGCTTTGCCGACCCCGAGCTGCTGCAGGATCTGGGCGAGATCAGTCTGAACATTTCCGGCTGCATGAACGCCTGTGGTCATCATCACATTGGCAATATCGGCATTCTTGGCGTTGATAAAAACGGCAGCGAGTGGTATCAGCTCACCATCGGTGGGGCGCAGGGCAAGCAGAGCGCGTTGGGCAAGGTGATCGGTCCGGCCTTCAGTGCCGAGGACGTGCCCGAGGTGATTGCCCAGCTGGCCGAGGTGTACCGCGAGCAGCGGCAGGGCACGGAGCGCTTTGTCGATACCGTCGCGCGTATCGGCCTCGCCCCGTTCAAGGCGCGGGTGTATCCGGCGCAGGAGGTGCGCGCATGAACAATCTGATAAGGCTGACTGAGCATGGGCCGGAGTTGATCCGCGATGACGGCTGGTCGCTGGCGCTGACGGAGGGAGAGACGGTTGCCGGACCGCGGATTCTCAGTCTGGACGGCTGGCTGCAATGCCAGCCCGCGGCGGTGCTCGGCGGTCTTGTGCCCAGCGCGGACGCGGTCTGCCTGCAACCCGATGACGAGGCCGAGCGGCTGCAACCCTATCTGGCGGTGCTGCCGCTGATTGCCGTGCTGTTCCCGAGCTTTCGCGACGGCCGTGGCTACAGCCAGGCTTACCTGCTGCGCACCCGCATCGGCTGGACCGGCGAACTGCGCGCGGTGGGGGATGTGCTGCGTGATCAGCTCAGCCACATGCGCCAGTGCGGCTTTGATGCCTTTGCCGTGCGCGAGGACAAGTCTGTCGAGGATGCCATCAAGGGGCTGAGCGGCATGAGCGTGCTCTATGGGCGCTCGGCGATTGAGCCGCGGCCGCTGTTTCGTCGACGGACTAGCACATGCTGAAGGGGCTGCTCTTGCTGGTGGTGATGCAGGCGGTTGGTGCGTTGCTGCAGGCTGTCTGGTTGCCGATGCTGCCCGCGCCGGTCATCGGCTTGCTGCTGCTGTTGGCGTTGCTGGTGCTGCTTGGCCGGATTCCTGAGTGGCTGGAGCAGGCGAGCGCGGCATTGCTTGGCTATCTGCCGCTGATGCTGGCGATTCCGGCGACCGGTATTCTGTTCGGCGGTGATGTGCTGCTGGCGCAACTGCCTGCGATTGGCGCGGGGTTGGTTGTATCGCTGCTGCTGTGCATTCCGCTGTGCGGCGTGCTGATGCAGCGGCTGATGACCGGGAGCCGGGAAGATGACTGACGCGCTGCTGCAGGTGGTCCATGCGCCACTGACCGCCATCGCGCTGACGCTGGCGGCGTTTGTGTTTGCGCTCTGGCTCTACCGACGCACCGGCTGGCTGGTGCTGCAGCCGGTATTGATTACCATGCTGCTGATTATTGCCGGTATCCGCCTGTTGCAGCTGGATTATGCCGCCTACCGTGAAGCTGTTGTGCCTATCTCCTGGTTGCTCGGGCCCACCACAGTCGCGCTGGCGGTGCCCCTGTATCGGAATTTGCGGCGTATTCGCGCCAATCTCTGGCCGGTGCTGGTGACACTGCTGGTTGGTGGGAGCGCCAGCGTGGTGTTGACCTTGCTGGCCGCCTGGTTACTGGGGGCAGACCTGTCGGTGCTGATGACCCTGGCGACCAAGTCGGTGACCATGCCGATTGCCATGCCGCTGGCCGAGCAACTGGGCGGGCTGGCGGCGCTGGCCGCCGTGCTGGTGATGTTGACCGGTGTATTGGGCACCGTGATGTTGCCGCCGTTGCTGAAGCTCGCCGGGGTCAATCACCCGGCGGCGCGGGGCATGGCCTACGGCATGAATGCGCATGCGGTGGGTACGGCCCGGGCGCTGGAGGAGGGCGATGAATGTGCGGCCTTTTCTGCGCTGGCGATGGGCGCGCTGGGTGTGCTGACCGCCTTGCTGCTGCCTGCAGTGGTGCTTGCCTGGCGCTGGTTGGGCGCTTGAGCACTAATCTACTAGGCTCATGGGGTATGTCAGGATCAACCAATGGAGGTACAGACAATGGGCATCGAGAACCACGAGCTGCACGGGGAGTTCCCGCAATACAGTGACCTTATCGATCAACTGGCCGAGGCTGATACGCACTTCAGGCAGCTACTGAACGAATATGCCAGTCTTGACCGTGAGATCATGCGGCTGGAAAAGCGCGAGTCGCCGGTGGAGGACACCACCTTTCAGCAGATGAAAAAGCAGCGTGCCCATCTCAAGGATCAACTGTACGGCCTCTTGTTGAAAGCGGCGCGCGACTGATCAGGCGCACGCCGGTTGCTGGCGGGCAAGGCTACTTCAGGCCGCGAGCCAGCGCATCAGCAACGCGTACCGCAGATCGGTCAGCGGCGGGCGCGGAATACGCACTCGGTGGCCGTTCCCCGGTGCCACCTCAATGTCGCTGCCGTGACGGTCCTGCAGGGCTTCCAGCACAAAGCTGTGGTTGCCCTGCGGGGTCATCAGCTCCAGTTGGTCGCCGATGGCGAAGCGGTTTTTTACATCGATCTCGATCCAGTCGCTGGTTTCGCCGGTCAGCTCGCCAACAAACTGGTGGCGGGTCATGCGCGAGGCACCCTGCTCGTAGTTCTGATACACCCCGGGTGGGTGGCGGCGGTAGAAGCCTTCGGTGTAGCCGCGGTTGGCCAGGCTCTCCAGATCGTCCATCAGGCCCAGATTGAAAGGGCGACCGGCCACCGCGTCATCGATCGCCTGGCGGTACACCTGCACCGTGCGGGCAACGTAGAAGTGCGACTTGGTGCGGCCTTCAATCTTCAGCGAATCGACCCCCATCTGCACAAAGCGCTCGACATGCTGCACTGCGCGCAAGTCTTTGGAGTTCATGATGTAGGTGCCGTGCTCATCTTCTTCGATGGCCATCGGCTCATCCGGCTTGTCGTGCTGGGTGATGAGTTGCACCGGCTGCGTCAGAGGCTCGATATTGCCCTCGGCGGTTTCGACCGCGGGTTGCACGTCGTACTGCCAGCGGCAGGCGTTGGTGCAGGCGCCCTGGTTGGCGTCGCGGTGGTTGAAGTAGCCGGACAGCAGGCAGCGCCCGGAGTAGGCGATACAGAGCGCGCCGTGGACGAATACTTCAAGGCCCACGTCCGGGCAGCGCTGACGGATTTCTTCAACCTCTTCCAGCGACAGTTCGCGCGACAGAATGATGCGCTCCAGCCCCAGCTGCTGCCAGAACTTCACCGTCGCCCAGTTGACCGCGTTGGCCTGCACCGACAGGTGCACCGGCAGCTCCGGCCAGCGCTCGCGTACCAGCATGATCAGCCCTGGGTCCGACATGATCAGCGCATCTGGCCCCATGGCGACCACCGGTTCAAGGTCGCGCAGGTAGGTGGCGACCTTGCTGTTGTGGGCCGCGATATTGCTGGCTAGATAGAAACGCTTGCCGAGTGCGTGTGCTTCCTTGATGCCCTCGGCCATGACCTCCGGGTTGTGGAAGTCGTTCTCGCGCACGCGCAGACTGTAGCGCGGCTGACCGGCGTACACCGCGTCGGCGCCATAGGCGAAGGCGTAGCGCATGGCTTTGAGGGTGCCGGCCGGGGCCAGCAGTTCGGGGGCATTGGGCATGATCGGGACCTGCGAAAAAAGGTCGCAGCTTAGTGGCTTGGTCTGTCTGACGTATTGACCGAGATCAGGGCTTCCCTTGGCCGCTGCCGGTGGATGACGCACAATGCCAGCTTCCTTGGGATGAGCCCGACTTATGGATATCAGCCTCGCCAGAACCTTTCTTGAAGTTGTCCGCAGCGGCAGTCTGATCGCTGCTTCAGAGCAGCTGCACGTGACCCAGGCGGCGGTGACGGCGCGCATCCAGAGTCTGGAGTCGCAGCTCAATTGCCGCCTGTTCGTGCGCAACCGCGGCGGCGCCAGGCTGACCCGCGACGGTGAGCTGTTTGTTACCTATGCCAACCAACTGGTGCAGACCTGGGAGGCGGCGCAGCGCGACCTGCCGTTGATCAGTGGTATCGACAGCGTCTTGCACCTGGGCTGCGAAACCAGCCTCTACAATCCGCTGATGCTGCATTGGGTGCGCTTGCTGCGGGCAGAGCAGGGCAGTCAGGCGGTGCACACCGAGGTTGGCGAAGGTGCGGCGCTGCAGCGCCGCCTGGAGCAGGGCACGCTGGATGCGGCGCTGGTGTTCCAGCCAAGCTACTGGCCGGGCCTGCAGGTCGAGGAGCTGTTGGAAGAGAAGCTGATTCAGGTATGCCTGCCGAGCCAGCCCGAGCCCTATATCTACATCGACTGGGGGGACGCCTTTCGCCAGCAGCATGATCGCGCCCTGCCGGACAAGGCCAAGGCTGAACTGACCTTCAATCTGGGGCCGATGGCCCTGCAGTACCTGCTCAGCTGCGGCGGCAGTGGTTATTTTCGTACCCGGGTGGTGCAGAGCTATCTGGACAGTGGACAGCTGCAGCGGGTGCCCCGGGCACCGGAATTCAGCTTCCCGACCTGGCTGGTCTACTCTCGCGAGCGTGACAGTGCGGTACTGCAGCAGGCGATCACGCTACTGCGTCAGGCCGCGACAGACAGCCATGACTGGTCACAGCGCTGGGATTAGGCCTTCAATCAGCGCCGGCCCGGATAGTCATCAACATGCTGCGTTGCAGCGCGGCGATCAGGTCGGTTTGGGTCACCATGCCGACCAGCCTGCCCTGCTCAACAACCGGCAAACAATGCAGCCCCTGACTGGAGAGCATTGGCACCAGCTGGGTGATGTGCAGGTCGGGTACTACGGCAATCACTGGCGAGGTCATGACCTCGCTCAGGGGCGATTTTTCGCCGCCGCCGCGGCGCAGCAGCCGGAAGCTGCCGCTGCGGCCGACAAAGTTGGCCAGGTCGGTCAGGCTGACGATCCCCACCAGCGCCTGCTCTGCATCCAGCACTGGCAGTACTCGCAAACGGTGCGTGTGCAACAGATCCAGCGCTTCGCGCACCCGCGTCTCGGGTGTAGCGCAGCGCAGGTCGCGGGACATGATGTCGCGCACGTGGATGGCACCCATGCTGCGGCGCAAGGCTGAAGCCTCAACCTTGTCGATCAGTTGCGTCAGGTCTTCGCGGGTCAGGTCGACAAAGCCGCCAAATTCATTCAGCGCGGCATCCAGATCAGCATCGGTAAACCCCACGCGCATCTCTGGCGTGCGGTCGCTGGTGTGGTGCAGGTCGACCTGCGGTTGCGGTCGCTTGGGATATCGTACGCCGGTCAGATTGTTGTAGAGCAGGGCAATGGCCAGCAGCGAGAGGGCGTTGAGCATCACCGGCAGCACGGCTTTTTCGCCCAGCGCCTGGAGAGCCGGCCCGGCCAGCACCACGCACAGCGCCACTGCGCCCCCCGGTGGGTGCAGGCAACGCAGCGCGAACATGACCAGTAACGATAGCGCGACAGCCACAGCAGCCATCTCGATGCTATGGCCTCCCAACTGGGCGACGAGGGTAGCCACGAGGGCGGAGATCAGGTAGCTGCCAAAGATTGACCAGGGTTGGGCCAGCGCCCCGGAAGGGACTGCGAAGAGCAAAATGGCGGAGGCCCCCAGTGGGCCGATCAGCAGCACGGCGACTGCCGGACCAAAGACCAGTTGGCATAGCCAGACGCTGAAAAACAGTCCGAGCGCGGCTCCGCAGGCGGCACGTACCCACTCGCGGGGACGGGTGTGTAGTTGCCGGCCCGGAAGAACAGTCAGGCGGCGCGGGGCGTGGTGGGTAGTCACGTCGGTGGTGTCGGTCATGGTATCGCTTGTTTAAAGGTGAAAACGGGGTATTGCGCAGAGGGTCAGCGCGATTTGCGCTCGGCGTCGTCGGGCGTCGACTCGATAAAGCACCGCAGGCAGCAGAGGATGCCGCCCCACAGCAGCGTGAGTAGGACCACCAGCAGGATCATGACGCGGTACGCGGAGCTGCCGACGCGACCACGCAACGCCCTACGCCGTGAGGCGTGCGGGCGGTGCAGAGAGGAGGGTGGTCGGCGGTGATCATGGCGGCTCTGACAACAGGGATGGCTCAGGAGGTGACCCGCGTCAGTTTGTCGCCGTCCTTGATTAATGTCAAATCAATAATAATTTTCTATGAAATAGATTTAATTTGATTAAAATCAGGTTGGTGGGGTCAGCCAGGCCGCGCTGCTGCCCCGTTGCTCGCTGCCGATGCGCAGCTCCGCCCGTGCCACACTGCGCAGGTGAACCTCGTCTGGACCGTCGGCCAGGCGCAGCGTACGGCCGGTTGTGTATAGGTCGGCCAGCGGGGTATCCGGGCTGAGCCCCATGGCACCGAAGACCTGGATCGCGCGATCGGCCACGCGGCAAAGCATGCGTGGTACCACCACCTTGATCATGGCGATTTCCCGTCGTGCGCCGCGGGCGCCAACATGATCGAGCAGCCAGGCGGTTTTCAGCACAAGCAGGCGTGCCTGCTCGATGTCGATACGTGACTCGGCGATAGCATCGCCAACATTGGCGTGCTGGCTCAGATAGCGGCCGAAGGTCTGGCGTTCCTGGGCGCGCTCGCGCATCAACTCCAGCGCGAGCTCGGCCATGCCGATGGCGCGCATGCAATGGTGAACGCGGCCCGGGCCAAGGCGCGCCTGTGCCATGGCAAAACCGCCGCCTTCTTCGCCCAACAGGTTGCTGCAGGGCACACGTACGTTGCGTAGAACAATTTCGGCATGACCTTCCGGGGAGTGATGGTTGAGTACGCTGATGTTTCGCACCACGCTGACCCCCTCGCTGTCCATTGGCACCAGCAGCATGCTCTGCTGGCGGTGGGCGTCGGCATCGGGATCGGTCTTGCCCATGACAATCATCACTTTGCAGTCCGGATGGTTGCCATTGGTGATAAACCATTTGCGCCCGTTGACCACATATTGGTCGCCTTCGCGGCGAATCAGAGTCTGGATGTTGCGGGCGTCCGAAGAGGCAACATCCGGTTCGGTCATGGCAAAGGCCGAGCGGATCTCGCCCGCCAGCAGTGGATGCAGCCATTGTTGCTGTTGTGCCGAGCTGCCGAACAAATGCAGCAGCTCCATGTTGCCGGTATCCGGGGCGTTGCAGTTGAATACCTCGGAGGCCCAGGGCAGGCGGCCCATGATTTCGGCCAGCGGCGCGTAATCCAGGTTGCTGAGGCCGGACTCGGCTGGAAGAAACAGGTTCCACAGGCCCTCTTCGCGGGCCAAGGCCTTGAGGTCGGGCATAAAGGAGGCCGGTGGTGGTGCCTGGCGGGTTTCCTGCAGCCACTGAGCGTGCCGCGGCAGTACGTGGGCGTCGATAAAGTCCTGTAGCTGTCGGCCTAAGGTCTGACTGCGTTCGCTGGCTTGAAAGTCCATGGACAGCTCCTTCACTTGGATTGATAAAAGACCCTACGCCTGCCTGTGTCGCTTGATAAGCAAGCTCGATGACGGCGATTGCCGTTCATCAGGCTGGCTGCTAATTGACCGCCATCAAGGCGTTACAGCAGCACCATGGCCTTGGCCAGAAACAACAGCAACAGCATGTGACACAGCACGCTTAGATGAATGCGCCTGGAAATCTGTGGCCGCATTCGGCCAGTGCGTAGCAGCACTATAACGCCGACAAAATGCAGCAGAATGATCACTGACACGGCGATTTTCAGTGCCAGGAGGGTGGCAAAGTGGCTGGCTAGCGGGTCGGCCAAAACACTGCGGTAGCGCCAGGCTAGAACCAGGCCGGCGCTGTACAGCACCAGCACCACCCAGTGCATCACTTGCCGGGCACGCTGCCCCAGTGCAGTGGTCAATTGTTGGCGCGGCGCATCATCTAGGCTCTGCGCCGCGCGGCTGAGGATCATAACCTCGAAGAAAACGCCGCCGACAAAAAAAGCAGCGGCGTTGAGGTGGGCAAACTTGAGCAACAGATAGGTCATGCTTGAGTGCCTGTACGCGAGCTTTCGGCCAGTCTAGTCGAGCAGCGCGGGCCGGCCCTGACACAGATCAAGTCTCTGCCGTCCACCCAGCCCTAGCATCCAGTGATTTGTCGGGAGAAATAGCGATGCTTGAGGTTCACTACTTTGCCAGCCTGCGCGAGCGCTTTGGGTGCGAGCATGAACAGTTGGACTGGAATCCCGAGATGACCAATCTCGATGCAGTGCGCCGCCACCTGCTGCAACGTGGTGGCGAGTGGACTGCGCTGGCCGCGCGCAATCTGATGTGTGCCCGTAATCGCGAGCTGTGCTCGTTGCAAACGGCGATTAATGATGGTGATGAGGTGGCGTTCTTTCCGCCGGTAACTGGCGGGTGACAGCTTGTCGCACCTCCTCCGGTGTACCTCCACGGGGGAATGGGAAACGACCGGACAGCAGCGCAGGCTGTAGGATAATTACCCGTTACAAGAGAGCCCTATGGTACATCTGTCCCGCTCTGAATTCGTCCCCCTCAACCTGGCCGTATTAACGATCAGTGACACCCGTAGCCTGGCTGATGACGCCTCAGGAGATGCTTTGGTTGCCGGTTTGCAGGCGGCAGGACATTACCTGCAGGCGCGGGCGCTAGTGACCGACGACATCTGGCAAATCCGCGCCATTGTGTGTCAGTGGATCGCCGATGCTCAGGTGCAGGTCGTGTTGATGACCGGTGGCACCGGGTTTACCGCGCGGGATAATACGCCGCAGGCCGTTGTCCCGCTACTGGACAAGCAGGTGGATGGTTTTGGTGAACTGTTCCGTCACTTGTCGCTAGCAGCCTGTTGAAATTCGCCGCGATGATTACGTCCACTGCTT
>CETJ01003795.1_pt1 | contig 75111 bp, 67 predicted proteins | sample 531341 | NCBI WGS metagenome assembly CETJ01 (sample SAMEA2622677, study PRJEB7988) | marine metagenome | isolation source: saline water (ENVO:00002010), including | reverse complement strand
GCGGGCGTAAGCAACAAGCCACAGCATGGGAACGTCAGCGCCTGTTTCGGTCTGAAGAGTATGCGGTGCGCTTTTATAGACGCAGCCGCAGCAACCGAAAGGAGCGCTCATGTCTCGGTACAGCAAGAACACCACGTCCAATCTGATTCCCTGTCTGCGCTATCGGGATGTGCCCGCGGCGCTGAAATGGCTTTGCCAGGTCTTCGATTTCGAGCAGCAACGTGTGATCGAGGACGCGCAGGTCGGCGTCATTCATGCCCAGCTCAGTTTCGGCAGCGGCATGTTGATGGTCGGGCCGGTAGCGGATTCGGAATACGGCCGCCAAGTGAAACAGCCGGATGAGGTGGAAGGCCTCTCTACTCAGAGCATCTATGTGATCGTCAACAGTGCCGACGCCCTCTATACCAAGGCCAAGGCGGCCGGCGCCGAGATCGTCATCGAGCTCAAAGACCAGGATTACGGCGGGCGTGGTTTCAGCTGCCGCGACCTTGAGGGCCATTTGTGGAACTTCGGCACCTATGATCCCTGGGCCGAGCCGGTTGCCGAGCAGAACGCCCCACAAGGAGACTGCTGATGCGTAGCCTCAAGCTAGCCGATGGCGCCAGGGTTCCCTTGGTTGGGCAGGGCACCTGGCACATGGGCGAGAATCCCGCAGAGCGTGGCAATGAGATCGCTGCGTTGCGGCTGGGTATCGAGCTGGGCATGACTCTGATCGATACCGCAGAGATGTACGCTGAAGGCGGTGCCGAAGAGGTGGTCGGCGAGGCGATCCGCAGCTGCCGCGACCAGGTGTTTCTGGTCAGCAAGGTCTACCCCCATAACGCCAGCCGCAAGGGTGTTCCTGAGGCCTGCGAGCGCAGCCTGCGTCGTCTCGGTACAGACTGCCTCGATCTCTACCTGTTGCACTGGCGCGGCCAATACCCGCTGGCGGAAACGGTTGAGGCGTTCGAGCGCTTGAAAGAGGCGGGCAAGATTCGCCGTTGGGGCGTATCGAACCTGGACCTGGATGACATGCGCGAGCTGGATGCGCCGGACTGTGCGGTCAATCAGGTGCTCTACAATCCTCAGGAGCGTGGCATCGAGTTTGATCTGTTGCCCTGGTGCCAGGCGCAGGGCATGCCGGTCATGGCTTACTGTCCGCTGGGGCAGGGCGGGGGTCTATTGCGTCATCAGGCCATACTCGACATTGCCCGGCGGCATGGTGTGGAACCTGCCCAGATTGCGCTGGCATGGTCGCTGCGCCAGCCGGAGGTGCTGGTGATTCCCAAGTCATCAAACCCAGCTCATGTGCGACTTAACGCCAGCGCAGCGGAGCTGACATTGAGCGCCGACGACCTGGCGCTTCTCGACAAGGCTTTCCCGCCGCCGTCCCGATCCCAGCCTTTGCAGATGGTCTGAAACTTAGCGTCGCGCGTGGTGCGGGGGAATGTTTGCCTCGCCGTGAGTGTCAGCTTATGACTGACAGCAAACCGGAGAAGCGAACATGAGCGAATCCAGACTCGACGGCGTGGTGGTGGTCATCACTGGCGCCTCCAGCGGTATTGGCCGTGCCACAGCGCAAGCCTTTGCGCGGGAGCAGGCCCGAGTCGTCCTGGCGGCGCGTGACGAGGAGGCGTTGCACGAAGTGGCTAATGAATGCCGAGCCCTGGGCGCCGAGGCACTGGTGGTGCCGACGGATGTGACGCGCAGCGATTCGGTCGAACAGCTCGCCAGTGCGGCGGCCGAGTTCGGTCGAGGCCGTATCGATATCTGGATCAACAACGCCGGGGTTGGTGCAGTCGGTGCTTTCGACGAGACGCCGCTGGATGCCCACGAACAGGTCGTGCAGACGGATCTGATCGGCTATCTGCGTGGTGCCCATGTTGTTCTACCGTATTTCAAACAACAGAACGGCGGCGTGCTGATTAACACGCAGTCGGTGGGCAGCTGGGTGCCGCAGCCGTACGCAGTGGCCTATTCGGCAAGCAAGTTCGGACTGCGCGGCTTTTCCCATGCGCTGCGGGGCGAGCTGGCGCGGTGGCCTGGTATCCATGTCTGCGATGTGTACCCCTCGATGGTGGATACCCCCGGTTTTCGGGACGGTGGCAATTTTGCAGGCCGCTCGCTGCAACCGCCGCCACCGCTTTGTGATCCGCGCCAGGTGGCCGAGGCGATGGTCAGTCTCGCCCTGCACCCGCGGCACACAACATCGGTGGGGCTGACCGCGACGCTGCTTCGTTTTGCGCATTTCATCACGCCAGGTTTCGATCGGTTGTCGGGGCTACTCACAGGCGCGGCGTTGGGGCGTGCCGAGCGTGTCGCGCCGTCGGCCGGCAATCTCTACCATCCCGCGCTGGGTGAGCGACGCATCGATGGTGGCTGGCGCAGCGACGAGAAAAGTCAGCGTGGTTTGTTACTGGCGGGTGGCATTGCCGCCGCGGGCTTGGTCGGACTGCTGCTGGCAAGTCGACGCCGTTAGCACTTCTTCGTGCCGGCGGCGGCTAGTCAGTCAGCCGTTGCCGGTAAGCAGTCCAGAGAGCCAAGATCGCGCCTCATGTCCTGCAGGCGCTCATTGATATGACGACGCTGGGTTGCGTCGGCCGTGTCGTACAGGTCGACAATCAGGTCGATTGTGGCCTGTTCAACGGCCGGAAAGGCAGCTCGATAGGGCGCGGTCCAGTAGACCTCGCGATCCTGGAGCAGTCGAGCAATGCGCTCGTCAAAGTTTGCCTGGTCCCGGTTGCGCACGGCATCGACCATTGAACGCTGCCATTGCGCTCGGTTATCGAGCCAGAGCTGATTCTGCTTGTTGAGCGCCTCAGCCCACTCGTGGATGCGTTGGCGTTGAGCCGCAGTGACATTGCCAAGCCATTGCTCTACGCGCTCTTGCATGCGGTCGGTGCGCTTACCGATTTGCTGGCCCAGCGGCGGTTTCAGGTATTTATCCTCGCGCTCCTGGCGATCTCTCTCGAACTGTTCGTTCAGCTCCTCTACCTGCCTGTCATCAAGGTCGCGAAGCAGTTGAACGGTGGTCGGTGTGATCTCCAGCGCGATCGTTTGAATTGCCTTCTGGGCGATTTCGTAGTGCTCCCGGAGCGCGGGTTCATCCAGCGAACCCTGGCGAACCTGTGCCTGTAACTGCTCGATGAGATCCAGATAGCCAGGCAGCTGAGTACGGCAGTGCCAGCTGATGTGCTCGCGCAGCTGCTCACGAAAGCGTGTCTGCTGGTCACGGTTCATGTCCAGATAATCGTTGAGCGACCAGGGAATCAGCAGGTCCAGATTTCGGTAAGCCAGATTCATGCGGCTGCAGCCGGTAAGCACAACGGCACACGCCAGCAGGATCAGAATCGTTTGTCGTACAAGCGCCTGACTGATCTGCATTGCAGCCCTCGTCTGGTTGTGTCGAGATGTCTGAACGGGTTTTGGTTGCGCTGTTCAATAGAGCCGCAAGCGCCCCGTCAGTTCGAGAAGAAACAGCAACGGCTTGTTTTTCTGCGAGAAAATGCTCGAGGTTGTGGTCCTAGCTCAAGAGAGCAGCGCAAGCGCGGCGCTCTAACGTTGAGAGTTACTAGCGGAGGTGGATATGCAACGCAGGATCAAGCATCTGACCGGAGACGAACTACCTCAGGGCTGGCGTCCGACCTGGGTCACCTGTTGGGTGGTCGAGATCGATGGCAAGACGATTGCCGGGCCTTACGCCACTGAAGCCGAAGCGCAGGCGGTGCTGGATGGGGAGCAGGACCCCAAGATTTCGCAGACGCCTACGCCGCAGTGATGGCGGTCAGAGGCACCGATTAACGCACGGGTCGTCTCTTTCCGGGAGTGGAGGAGGCGGCTCTACGAGCTGGGAAACCAGCTCCAAGGCTTTGTCGAACGAAGGATAGCCGCTCTGCGCAACGTCCAGCCCGGCGTAGGCTTGGCGATATTGTTCGGCTTTGACGGCGTTGCGCTCATTCACCAGGTAGGGATCCTGATGAATCTTGTAAAGGAGCGCCACCGCGTGCGGGTGACCCTTGGCGCGGGCCTGTTCCAGCAAGTGCAGGACCTGCTCGGCTTGGGGGCCCTGACGGATCAGCAGGAGGGCCTGGTAGAACTCGGTCTCGCCACGATCATCAAGCCGAGCGCTGCGCTCAAGTAGCGCCTCGGCGAGTTCATAGCCATTTTCATCGCCGATGGAAATCAGAATCTTGGCCTGCAGCAGGTCGTTCTGGTAGAGCAACCGCTCAGCGCGGCAAGCGCTATCGCTTCCAGGTTGATCACATGGCTGTGAGGCGCAGCCGCCCAGGACAACGAGCAGTCCGATCACCAGTGCGTTCTTCATTGCTGCCTTATTCTCTTGATTGTTTAGTGGGTCAGCGCGTGTTCTGACCTGCGTGTTTCGTTTCTGTTCAGCCTGTTTCAATGCGCGGCGGCAATGGGCTGCAGTCCGTAACGGAACAGCAGGATCTGCCACTCGGGGTTCTCTGGCAAGGTTTCTAGGAAGTGGTCGAGGTAGCTGATGACCGGCTGACCAAGGGTGTCGGCAATCCACACGCGGCGATTGAACTGATACAGCGGCATGTTCGAGACGTATAAATCTCGAAGCATTTTTTCTTTGCGGTAGTAGAGCAGGGCAGAGCGCGGGATCAGCAAGGTGCTGATACGACCCGACAGCAGCTTCTCGAAGTTTTGCAGATCGCCCTGGGCGTCCTGGCGTTTGATTGCACCGCTGGCGATATCCGCTTCAAGCCCTTCGTATCGGTGACCCAGCACACCACCCAAGACCAGGTTATCTAGGGACGCGGGGTTCTCATACTCAACGGGCGCGTCGGGTAACGAGACGAAGTCCTGCTGATCTGTCAGCAGCGGCTCCGACCAGGTTCCGTCAGCGGTCTGCGCGGCTGTGAAAAAGCTCGGGGTAGCCCATAGCAGAATGCCGGCCCGCTTCCGCTCCAGGCGCTTGTCCACACGCTTGCGCGGCAATTTGACCAGCTCGAAGCGAAAGCGGTAATCATTGGCGGCGTTGTTGTTGAGCAGTTCGACGAAGGCCTGCGATAGCCCCTGGGCATCGTCGAGAACGAACGGTGGCGAAAAATGATACGTCCACACCTCGACTCGTTGCTGGGCTCCGCAGACCGAAGGCAACAGGATGAGCGTCAGCAACAGGACGAGTCTGTGCATGGCAAACCTTTATCTCGGGATGGCGAGGGGCGGCGATCAGGGCCTGTGACGACGGCCTGCGGCTGGCTTTGTTTTCGTTGCCATCGACATCAGCATAGTCCAGCGGCCGCAACGCGTGAGCAATCAGGGTTATGCAAGAGACGGCTTTAGGCTAGAAGCGTTCATGTTCGCCGAGAAAACGCCACTCGCCGACCGGCAGCTTGGCCATCGACAGGCGGCCTATCCGGATTCGCTTGCAGCTGATCATCTGCAAGCCAATGGCTTCGCACAGCTGACGCAGATCGCCGGCTTGCGGCGATTTGAGCACGATGCGCAGGCGGGTCTCGTTCTGCCAGCTGGCCTTGGCCTTGGGCAGGATTTTGCCACGATGGCCGATGCCCTTGCCCAGCAACGCCAGCCCGCCTTCCTCGGGCTCGCCAGCGACTTCGACGATGTACTCCTGCTCTAGCGTGTCGCGTGGATCGGCCAGTTTGCGGATCACCTCGCGTTGCTGGCTGAATACCATCAACCCGCTGATGTCTTGCTCCAGCGGCAGAATGGCAGTCTGGCGCGCAAAGTGGCGTTCGCGGGGCGCCAGGCGTGAGCCGTCGCCGCTCCAATGGTCAGCTTCGGCAAGTTGCTTCATTGCATCGGCAGGTTCCGCTGCGGTGGGCTGGCCGGCTGGCTTGTGCAGCAACAGCGTGACTGGTGGCAATTCGGCGGCGGTGGCGCCGGGCAGCAGCTCGATGCGCTGCTCGCCTACCTTGAAATAGGGGGTTTCAATGACTTGCCCGTCGACGCTGACCCAGCCTCCCTCGATATACAGCTCGGCCTCGCGCCGGGAACAGCCGATCTGCTCGGCGAGGCGTTTGGACAAGCGTATCGGGTCAGTCATGGTGGGCTCGGGTGCTTCGGAAGGGGAAACCTGGCGAGCCACTGCAAACGGCTAAAAGCAGTGGGGGCTCGCTTAGTAGGTCGGGTGTTGCGGAGATTACTTCTTGCTGATGGTGATCTGGCGCGACGGGCCTTGAGTCTGGCCGCTGACCCCGTTAGGGATCTTTTGTACTTCGCCGCCGGCCTTTAGAAAGGCTGCCATCTGGCTAGCCAGTGATTCGCTGGTTTCGCTGGCGGGTTCGGGTTTGCGCTTGGCGGTGGTGGTCTTGGAGGCCATCGTCATCTGGTTCCTTTGGTCAGTCGAACCGGACATTATACAGATCTGGCTAAATTTTGTTCGATTTTTCGCTTGACTCGATTTTCTCTACCCGCTTGCTACCTGGCTCAGGTTCGCCTGGCTCGTTGCCGTAGCCTGTGTCCGGCAGCAAACGGATCGGCGGCGGATGCGTTAGCAGGGCTAGGGTCGCCAGCACACATGCGTCTTCGATTTTTCCCCTCCCCCGGGAGCATTCTCGTTCACATCCGGTCCACACACTATCGGGTCTGGCGAAGCGGCGGTCTGCCACGACACGAAGACAAGGCAGGGGACGCTCGCGGCAAAGTTATTTGTTTCGTCATCTCCAGCCCCATCAATGGAATAAGGAGCGGAGAGTGGCGGTCGTCATCAGTGCAATCCTGTGCATCATCCTGGGCCTGGCGCTTGCCGTCGGTGGTTGGAAAATCATCGCGCTCGGCGGTACCTGGTATTTCGCGATCCTCGCAGTCGGGTTTCTGTTAACCGGCGGATTGCTGTGGGCTCGGCGTCGCGCGGCGCTTTGGGTTTATGCGCTGGTCATGCTCGGTGCGCTGGGTTGGGCTATCTATGAAGTGGGCTTCGACTGGTGGCAACTGGCCCCTCGCGCCAGCATCATTGGTCCGCTTGGGTTGTGGTTGCTGACGCCCTGGATTGCGCAGCGACTGGGTTGGCAACACTTCGGTGCGCGCGCGTGGGGCGGTAGTGCAATTCCCCTGATGGTCGCCGTGGCGCTCTGGGGGGCGACAGCTCTGCATGCGTTAACCACCGACAGCAACGACATCAGGGGCATGCTGCCGCCACCTCTGGCTGCGGCACCTGCAGCCGGGGTGGACTCCGCCGACGATGTGCCAGCCAGCGACTGGCACGCTTACGGTCGTACTCAGCACGGCACGCGCTATTCACCGCTGGCGCAGATCACGCCAAACAACGTCGAGCGGCTGGAAAAGGTCTGGCACTACCACACCGGTGATGTGCGTCGTGCGGGTGATCCCAACGAGACTACCTACGAAGTCACACCGCTCAAGATCGATGACAGCCTCTTCATCTGCACGCCGCATAACTTCGTGATTGCGTTGGATGCCGAGACCGGAGAAGAGCGCTGGCGCTTCGATCCGGAAGTGCCGGACTCGACCAATCGGCAGCATCTGACGTGCCGCGGTTTGTCTTATCACGCCAGCGAGGACCCGGTTGAGGGGCAGGCCTGCCAGCAACGTCTCTTCATGCCGACTGCCGATGCACGGCTGATCGCGCTTGATCCGAAGACCGGAAAGGTTTGCGAATCTTTCGGTGAAAACGGCGCGGTGAATTTGTGGAAAAAAATGCCCAACATCACCGATGGCTTCTATTACTCAACGTCACCGCCGGTAGTCGCGAACGATTTGGTCATCGTGGGTGGGGCAGTCAACGATAACGTCTCGACTACCGAGCCATCCGGCGTGATCCGTGCTTATGACGTCATCACCGGTGAGCTGAAGTGGAACTGGGATCCGGGTAATCCGGAACAGACCGCACCTATCGCGCCGGACGAAACCTATAGCGAAAGCACACCGAACAGCTGGAGCATTTCGAGCGCTGATGAGGAGTTAGGACTGGTCTTCGTGCCAATGGGTAACCAGGTTCCGGATCAGTGGGGCGGCAACCGCAGCGAGAACACAGAGCGTTTCGCTTCGTCCGTCGTCGCGCTGGATTTGGAGACCGGGCAGGTGCGCTGGGTGTTCCAGACCGTGCATCACGATCTATGGGACATGGATGTGCCAGCGCAGCCAAGCCTCGTCGATATCCAGACCGAGTCGGGTATGGTGCCGGCCCTGGTGCAGCCGACCAAGCAGGGCGACATCTATGTGTTGGATCGCCGGACGGGTGAGCCAGTGCTCCCGGTACGAGAAGTGCCAGCACCGCAGGGCGCAGCGAAGGGTGATTATGTGGCAGCGACGCAGCCCGTTTCGGCGCTGTCGTACGAGCCGCCGAAACTGCAGGATTCCGATCTGTGGGGTGCAACCTTCATCGATCAGATGATGTGCCACATCAAGTTCAACTCGTTGCGTTACGAGGGCCGTTACACGCCGCCTTCGACACAGGGTTCGCTTGTCTATCCCGGCAACTTCGGCGTGTTCAACTGGGGCAGCGTAGCGGTTGATCCGGTTCGGCAGATGGTATTCAGCGCACCGTCCTATCTGGCCTTTACTTCAACGCTGATTCCGCGCGAGAACGACGAGACGACCTACGTTTCCGACAGCGAGCCGTACCTGAACGAAAACTTCGGCGCGCCGTTCGCGGTCGACCTGAAGCCCTTCGTGTCGCCGATTGGTCTGCCTTGCACCGCACCGCCATGGGGTTATGTGGCAGGCGCCGACCTGCGCACGGGTAAAACCCATTGGCTGCGCAAGAACGGTACGGTGCGTGATCGCGCGCCGGTCCCGCTGCCATTCGAAATGGGTGTGCCGAGCCTGGGCGGGCCTGTGATGACCGCTGGCGGCGTGGCATTTCTCTCCAGTACGTTGGATTACTACGTGCGTGCCTATGACGTCACCACTGGCAAGCAGCTATGGCGTGCCCGTTTGCCAGCCGGTGGCCAGGCGACACCGATGACCTATCAGAGCCGTTCGGGCCGGCAGATGGTCGTGGTCGTTGCGGGTGGTCACGGATCGCTCGGCACCAAAGCTGGGGACTCGGTGATCGCCTACGCACTGCCGCAGTAAGGGTTATCGTCGCGTGGGCGCCATAGCGGCGCGCACGCGGTAAGCGGGTGGCCTGCTAGAATCGCCACCTTCGACCCAGAGGAATCGTTACATGGCCGCAATCGGGCGCTTCAATAGTCTGCAAATCGTCAAGCACACCGGTTTCGGCCTCTATCTGGATGGTGGTCCGGATGGCGAAATTCTGCTGCCCAACCGGTACATTCCGAAAAACACGCCTACGGAGGTAGATGACTGGCTGAACGTCTTCATCTATCTGGACAGTGAAGACAAGCTCATCGCAACGACCGAGAAGCCCAAGGTCCAGGTCGGTGATTTCGCCAGCTTGAAAGTCGTCGAAATCAATCGGATCGGCCTGTTTCTCGACTGGGGGCTGCCTAAGGATCTGCTGCTGCCGCACTCGGAAGAAAAGCGGCCGCTCAACGAGGGTGACTACTGTGTCGTGCACGTCTATCTCGACAAGCACACCCGTCGTATTACCGCCACGGCGCGCCTCGACCGTTATCTGGACAAGACGCCTGCGCGTTACAAGGTCGGCGAAGCCGTTGATCTGCTGGTGGTCGAGCCCACCGATCTCGGCCACAAGGCAATCATTAACGGCAAGCACTGGGGGCTGATCCACAAGAACGAGGCCTTCAAGTTCCTGCGTGGCGGTATCCGCGAGAAAGGCTACATCAAGGAAATCAGACCTGATGGCAAGATCAGCCTGAGCCTTCAACCAGTGGGCAGCGAGGCTGCTGATGCATTGCAGGCGCTGATTCTGCAAAAGCTGCAGGAAAACCAGGGCAGCCTGCCCGTCAGCGACAAGACCGCCGCAGATGAAATCGCGCGGCTGTTCGGCGTCAGTAAGGGCAACTTCAAGAAAGCCATCGGTGGCCTGTACAAGCAGGGGCGCATCATTATCCATCCCGACCGTATCGAGCTAGCCTGAGGTGTGCGGGCGGCCCTTCGGGGTCGCCCGTGCCAGTTACTTCGGCATTCCTTTCCCCCTGTTTTGCCCTGCGCCCTATCATGAATCGACGTATCGATTGCCGACCCCTCTAGCGCGGGTTATTGAGCACCTCGCTCGTCTGCCAGGTTTTGGCCTGTCTCGTCTGATCAAACACTAGCCGCTGCCACTCATCCCCGTCGCACTCGTCCGAGTTCCCATATGGAACTCGTTCATATCAGGCTGGGTCCAGAAAGGGTCGCTGGTGCTTTACAAGGTGCGTTGAGACGGTCGACTGGATGTGCCCGCGAGACCCTGAGCGGCGCAACGAGACATGGCAGGCGTCTGAACGGTGCTGTTCCGAGTAGAGGCTTGGCCTGTTTCTTATTCCCCGTTGCAGTACAGCTCATGTGCGCCTGAATGCTGGGCCTTGATTCAACGGTGTGATGACAAGCTGGGGCCGCGCCGCACGCGTACATGCTTCCGTGCCAACAACAAAACCTAAGCTAAGGTCAGATTAAGCCGTCGTTCGACCCTGGGTCTAACGCTTGACGCGGCTCACCTGTGGATGTTGACAGGATGTTTCGCCTCGGGAGCATTTCTCCGGGGCGGTAGCGTGCAGGAACCGGCCGGATTAGAGCCGGTGCGAGATAAAAGCTGTTGGCGCCGGAAAAGTGCCCTGCTAAGCGAATGTGCAACTGTCTGGGATATTTGCGGTCTGTTGCGTGTCTATGCCTCCTCACAGCAGCCAGGCGACGCAGCCAGAGGGTAGGTATGCACCACAATTTATCTCCGAGAAGGGATTCTATATGAGGAAGATCACACTTCCATGCTTGCCGCTACTGTGCCTTGCAGCCACTCAGAGCTGGGCACAGGACGACGAACCCCGGTACATACAGCTGGGAGGGTTCGAGTTCACCCCAACGCTGGTTGTGCGCGAAAGCTACGACGACAACTACCGCGGTCTGTCGGACAACGAACAGGCATCCTGGGTCACCGGTATTAATCCAACGTTCGTGCTGGGAACCGGTAATCGCAACAGCGAGTATGAGCTTGAGTACTCGTTCAACAGCGATATCTTCCATTCGGATTCCGAAGCCAGTAACACCGACCATCATCTGCGCCTCAGAAGCGCCATGGAATTCACTTCCCGGCATCGCCTGACCTGGGGTCTCGCCTACCACCGCGTGGAAGAGACCGCCGACACCGAGATCAACACCGAGAACGACAAGTACAGTACCGCCGTTGCCCAGGCGGCTTATCGTTTCGGAGCCCGCACTGCTCGCAACCAGCTGGAGTTCGGCACGCATTACGAGCAGCGTCGCTACCACAACAGCGACAACATCAACGCGTCGGAAGAGCGCGACAGTTTGATGTTCAACTCCATCTGGTTCCATCGGCTGGGTTCCAAGACCCGTTCGCTGGTCGAAGTTCGCCATACCGATCATGACTACAAGCTCTCCAGCGCACTGCGCGATAGCACCAACGTGGCGCTGCTGGGTGGTGCTACCTGGGATGCAACCTCCAAGACCTCCGGCACAGTCAAGTTGGGCGCCGAGCGGAAGGACTTCGACAGCGATCAGCGCGAAGACTTCACCAGCCCCATGTGGGAAGTCGGTGTTACCTACAAGCCGCGTAGCTATTCGGCATTCACAGTCAATTCTCGCCGTGCCTTCGACGAAGGCGATTACGGCGCCAGCACCATCAATGACTGGACCACCATTGCTTCCTGGGATCACGAATGGACGTCGCGGATCTCGACCGAGCTGCTGTATCGATTCTCGGACCGCGAGTACGAAGGGATTAACCGGGACGATGAGCGCACCGGCTACGGCGCAGGCGTGACCTGGTCACCTGATCGTTGGATCGACGTGACCCTTTCCTACCTCAGGACGGAAAACGACTCCAGTCTGAGCTCGGAAACCTACGACCGTAACGTTTATCTGCTGAGTTTCGACCTGAGCCTCTGAGCCCGGGTAGGACGTTAACCAGTGCCTAAGGAGGAGCCGCCGATGCGCATCCCGAACATGTTCAAACTCTTTTCACTGCTGCTGATGCTGGCGTTCAGCGCCGGTGCCGCCGCTGCGCAATACCAGTTGGGCTCGGGGGACGTCATTCGCATCAATGTGCATGGTGAGCCGGACCTGACCTTCGAAGAGATTCGCCTGACAGACGCTGGCACTTTCACCTTTCCCTTCATTGGTGAGGTGGACGCCAACGGCAAAACCCCAGGTGAAGTGCGCAACATTCTGGTCGAGAAGCTGAAGGATGGCTATCTGATCGATCCGCGCGTATCGGTATCGGTTGCCAACTACCGCGAGTTCTACATCGCCGGTGAGGTAAAGCTTCCAGGCGGCTATCCGTTCCAGCCCGGCCTGACGCTTGACCGCGCCATCGCGCTTGCTGGCGGGCTGACCGAGCGTGCTTCGACCAAACGCATGACTATCGTGCGCGGCTCGCAAGGCAGCCGCGAGGAAGAGAAAGCCACCATGAACACCCTGGTTCGCCCTGGCGACACGATCAACATCGATGAAGGATTCTTCTGATGAATAGCCCAGTTCGCCCGGATCGACCATGGCAGCGCCCCACTGGGCCTGCGGCTGATAGTGACTTCATAGATCTGAAAAAAATCTGGCATGCAGTCTGGTCGCGCAAGTGGGGGATCATCCTGCTCGTGGCGGTCGTCGCGGTGCTGACCATTTTCCTGCTGTCGCGCATGACGCCGATCTACAAGGCTGTCGCCACGGTCCTAATCGAGAGCAAGGGCACGCCGGTTTTGTCGTTCCAGCCGGCGGCCGATACCCCGGTTGAGCTCAGCGAGTATCTGCAGACACAGCTCAGCCTGATGCAGAGCCGTGGCGTTGCCGAGCGCGTCGTCCGCGATCTGAATCTGACCGAACACCCCGAGTTCGATCTGCGACAGCAGCCGGGCCCGCTGGTCGACGTTGGCGCTCTGATTGATATGGTCACAGGCGAAGAGCCAGAGCCGATCACCGAAGCACAGGTCATGGATTACGCCACCCAGCAATTCATGGAGCGTACTTCAGTCTGGGTCGAAGGTAAGAGTCAGCTGGTTTATCTGTCGGTATCCATGGCGGATAACCTGACCGCCGCACAGGCCACTAACCGGCTGGCGCAGGCCTATATCGAGGCGCAGCTGGAAGCGAAGGTCGACATGTCGATGACGGCTGCCAGCTGGATGAATGAACGCCTGGTTTCGCTGCGTGAGAACCTGCAAGCTTCGGAAGATCGCCTTCAGGCCTATCTCGATGCGGAAGGGCTGGTCGACCTCGATGGTGTAGGCACCATCAGTGCCAACGAGCTGTCGCTTACTGGTGATCGCATGATCGATGCGCGCCGTCAGCGTGCTGAAGCCGAAAGCCAGTACCGCCAGGTCGAGTCCATGCGCAGCCAGGGCTGGGAGCGTCTGGCCAGCGTGCCGGCCGTTCTGGGTCATCCGCTGATCCAGCAATTCAAAGCTGACCAGGCCCATGCCCGTTCGCGTGTCGAAGATCTTTCGCGTCGCTACGGCAACCGCCACCCGGCGATGGTTTCTGCTCGGTCGGACCTCAATGCTGCTACCGCCAGCCTGAAACAGCAGGTCGAGCAGGTCGTCGCCAGCATCGAACGTAACTATCAGCTGGCCGTCGCCAATGAGAACTCCTTGAAGGCCTCCTTCGACGAGAACAAGGGCCGGATTCAGGATATCTCCCGTAAAGAGTTCAAGGTGCGTGACCTGCAGCGTGAGGTCGAAAGCGATCGTGCGCTCTACGACACCTTCATGACCCGCCTGCAGGAAACCACCGCGACCTCGGACCTCAGTTCTACCAATGCTCGGGTAGTCGATGCAGCCATCCCGCCAACCGAGGCCAGCGCGCCGAACAAGAAGCTGATCTTGGTGGTGGCGTTGTTCCTGGCACTGGTGCTGGGTATCGCCCAGGCGATCATCCGCGAAATTCTCGACAACACCTTCAAGAGCTCTGAAGAAGTCGAGTCCAAGCTGGGTCTGCCTGTCATGGGTATCGTCCCGCAGGTGCCGCGCAAGCTGCGCAAGGAAGTCAGCCATCTGTTCGAACGCAGCGGTGACAAGCGCTTCTGCGAAGCGGTAAGGACTATCCGCACCAACCTGCTGCTGACCGAGGCAAGCCAGCCTCGTCAGGTGCTGGTGATCACCTCGACCGCACCGGGCGAAGGTAAGAGTTCGGTATCGGCCAACCTCGCATTCGCCATGGGCCAGCTGCATCGCGTGCTGTTGATCGACGCCGACTTGCGTCGCGCGACGCTCGACAAGGCGTTCGATTTCAAGCCGGGCACGCCGGGCCTGGTGAACCTGATCGGTGGCAACGCCAAGCTTGAGGAGTGCATTCACACCGTTGGCAACGTCGACATGATCGCTGCCGGTGCAGTGCCCTCCAATCCACTGGAGCTGCTGTCTTCACCGCGTTTCGCCAAGCTGCTCGAAGTGGTCAAGGGTCGCTATGACCGCATCATCATCGACTCGCCGCCGAGCCAGGCGGTCAGTGATGCGGCTGTGCTGTCCACGCTCGCTGATGCGGTGATCTACGTCGTCAAGTCCGACAGCACGCTGATCCCACATGTGCAGAAAGGGGTGAGCCAGCTGCAGAACAGCAATGCGCCGGTCACCGGCGTGGTACTCAACTACGTCGATATCGAGAAAGCCAAGAAGAACGGTCAGTTCCGTGGCTACTACGACCATTACGGATACAGCGAGCCACAGACGGTCTGACGACCGGCTCGTCAATCCATTACCGGGGTGTGTCCAACCATGCGATGGACCCACCCCGGATTGACTATCTGCCCAAGCGAAGAATTTTGCGCCATCGGCCACCGAAAAGGGTCGCGCCGAGGCACGCCTGTATCAATGTATGAATCGAGGATCCTGCTATGAATATCACCGTCGTTGGAAGCGGCTACGTCGGACTGGTTACCGGAGCCTGTATCGCGGAGATGGGTAACACGGTTTACTGCGTCGACGTCGACAAGGCCAAAATCGATAACCTAAAGCAGGGCATTTTGCCGATCTATGAGCCGGGCCTCGAAGAGATCGTCACCGAGAACCATCAGTCTGGCCGCTTGCTCTTCACCACGTCGCTCTCCGAGGCAGTCGAGCAGTCCGAAGTATTTTTCATCGCGGTCGGCACTCCGCCGGGCGAGGATGGCTCCGCCGATTTGCGCTATGTATTGGAGGTCGCCAAGCAGATTGGTGACACGCTGACTGCTCCTGCAGTCGTGGTGAACAAATCGACAGTGCCGGTCGGCACGGCGGACCTGGTGCGCGCAGCGGTTGCCGAGCGTCTAGAGGCGCGCGGCGTCGACATCGAATTCTCAGTCGTCTCCAACCCGGAATTCCTCAAGGAAGGTGCGGCGGTCAACGACTTCATGCACCCGGACCGCATCGTTATCGGTGCTGACAACGAGCACGCTCGTCAGGTCATGAGCGCGCTGTACGCACCCTTCATCCGAAATCGTCCGCGAACCATGTTCATGGGCATTCGCGATGCGGAAATGACCAAGTACGCAGCCAATGCCATGCTGGCGACCAAAATCTCCTTCATGAACGAGATTGCCAGCCTCTGCGAGCGCCTCGATGTGGATGTCGAGAATGTGCGCCTGGGTATAGGCTCTGACGAGCGCATTGGCTACCACTTCATCTATGCAGGCTGTGGCTACGGCGGCTCCTGCTTCCCGAAAGACGTCAAAGCGCTGATCAACATCGCCCATCAGAACGACTTCGAGCCAAAGCTGCTACAGGCGGTGGAATCGCGCAACGATCAGCAGAAGCATTCGCTGTTCAACAAGCTGTCCACCCACTTCAATGGCGACCTGAGCGGCCGCACCTTTGCGGTCTGGGGGCTGGCGTTCAAGCCCGGCACCGACGACATGCGCGAGGCGCCAAGCGTGGTGCTGATCAACAGCCTGATCAATGCCGGCGCCAAGGTGCGCGCGTTCGATCCGGTTGCCCGTGAAACTGCCCGCCGCGAGTTCCCTGAGAGCTGGTTTACCGACGGCCGCCTGCAGATTGTCGAGGGACAATACGAAGCCGCTATCGATGCCGATGCGCTGTGCCTGGTCACCGAATGGAAGCCGTTCCGTCGTCCGGATTTCCGTGCGCTCAAGCGCCTGCTGAACACACCGCTGATCATCGACGGGCGTAACCAGTACGACCGCGAGCAGGTCAAGCGCGAAGGCTTCAGCTACTACGGCATAGGCCGCCAGCCGGTCCAGGCCTGAGCGAGGGGCAGCGAGTGAGCGCCATCGATCAGTCCAGCATGCGGCGCACTTCGTCCCCGGTCAGGGAAAGACTGGCTGCGCTGCTGCAGGCAAGCATGCGCAGCAAGCTGCTGCGCAATATCCTGACCGTGGTGACTGGCACCGCCGGTGCGCAGGCGATCACCCTGGCGTTCATGCCGGTGATCACGCGCATTTATGGTCCAGAAGCGTATGGGGTACTCGGCACCTTTCTCAGCGTCACGATGATGCTGATACCGGTGGCGGCGTTGACCTATCCCATTGCCATTGTGCTGCCCAAGCGCGATGGCGATGCGCGAGGTCTGGTGCGATTGGCTCTGGCTACTGCGTTGTCGCTGGCGACAGTGGTCGCTCTGGCGCTGTACTTCTTTGGCGATCAGCTTGCCCGAACGCTCGAGATCGAGATCATTCAGCCCTACCTGATGCTCATCCCGTTCGTGATGTTCTGCGGCGCTGCGCTTGAGATTTGCCAGCAGTGGCTGTTTCGCACCCAGCGTTTTCGTATCACCGCAAGTGTGGCGGTGGGGCATTCGTTGTTCTTCAACTCGATGCGGACCGTCGCGGGCCTGGTGCAGTCCTCTGCTCTGGTGTTGGTCTGCACCACCGCCCTGCAACAAGCGTTGCATGCGGCAATGCTCGCGTTGGCCATGCTGCGCGCCAAACCCCATGCGGACAACCATGCGGAAGACGCCGAGCAGAGCAGCCCCGGCATGCTCGAACTGGCTCGCAGGCACAGCGACTTCCCAAGGTTTCGTGCGCCGGTGATGCTGATCAACGCTGTGTCGCAGCATTTGCCGACGCTGGTGCTTGCTGCCTATTTCGGACCGGCTGCCGCGGGCTTCTTCGCCCTGTGCAAGCAGGCGCTGACGATGCCAACCAATCTGATAGGCAAGTCGGTCGCCGATGTGTACTACCCGCGCATCAGCCGTGCCATCCACGACCGCGAGCCGGTCGCCGCGATGCTGCTGAAGGCAACCGCCGCGCTGGGTCTGGTTGGCCTGGTGCCGTTTTCGCTGGTCGCAGTGTTTGGCCCATGGCTGTTTGCACTGGTGTTTGGTGACCAGTGGCATGTGGCTGGCGAGTACGCCCGTTGGCTGGCCTTGGCCGAGTACGTGATCTTCGTTTCGCGTCCATGCGTGGTTGCGGTCCCGGCGCTGTCGCTGCAGGCGCGCTTCCTGTTGTTCGAAATCTTCAGCACCAGCTTGCGCGTGCTGTCGCTGTTCGGCGGTGCACTGTTGATAGGTAGCGCCCTGGCCACCGTGCAGGCCTTCGCCGTTGCAAGCATCGTCATCTATTCGTCGCTGATGGTGATCGTGCTGATTGCATCGCGCAGGTGGTACGCGGCTCAGCAGAACGCCCAGCATTCAGAAGAGAGTTTCGATTGATGAAGGTTTTACATTTGGTCGCTGGCGAACTGACCGGGGGCGCCGCACGCGGCGCGTACTGGCTGCACCAGGGCTTGCGCTCGTTGGGTGTCGACTCGCGCGTCTACACCAATAGCCAGCAAACCCATGGCGACACCTCGGTGGTGTCGGTCAGTCGCAGCAAGAAAGACAAGATCATCAGCATTGCCAGAAGTCAGGCTGACCAGGCGTTTGCCAGCGTCTACCGCAAGCGCCAGTCCGGCATGTTCAGCGCTGGCGTCATGGGTGCCGATTTCACGGACAGCACAGCATGCCGTGAGGCGGACGTGGTGCATCTGCACTGGGTCAACGGTGGCTTCGTCGACATGAAGCACCTCGCCAAATTGCGCAAGCCCGTTGTCTGGACCATGCGTGACATGTGGCCAATGACCGGCGGCTGCCACTACGCCATGGGCTGTGAAAAATTCACCACCGGCTGTGGCAGTTGCGATCAGCTTGGCAGTAACTCCGACCGAGACCTGTCGCGTTTCGTACTCAACCGCAAGCGCAAGTACCTGCCCGAGTCGATGAAGATGATCGGCATCAGCGACTGGGTGTCCGAGCAGGCCAGGCAGAGTCTCCTGTTCCGCGACTTTGACGTGCGCACCATCCACAACAACGTCGATGCTAGTGAGTTCTTTCCGCTGGACAAACAGCTGGCGCGGCAACTGCTTGGTATCGAGACCGAGAAGAAGATCATCCTGACCGGCTGCACCAGCGCGAAAGATACCTATAAGGGCTTTGGCAAATATCTGGAGATGCTCACGCACCTGGACCCGGCTAAGTACCACCTGTGCTTTTTCGGCAAGCTCGACCAGTCCGTCGCCGACGGCTTGGGGTTCGATTACACCTCGTTCGGCTACCTGCATGACAGCATCTCGCTGCGCCTGCTTTATTCGGCGGCAGATGTCTTCATCGCGCCGAGCCTGATGGAGGCGTTCGGCAAGACCTTGGCCGAAGCCATGGGCTGCGGAACCCCCGTGGTGTGCTTCGATGCCACGGGGCCGAAGGACATCGTGACGCACAAGCACGACGGTTATAAGGCGGCGCCCTTTGACGCCCAGGGCCTGGCCGAAGGCGTCGAGTGGATCACCGGCGAGGCGGACTATCCGCAGCTTGTGCTCAATGCGCGAGAAAAAATCCTGACCACCTTCGACAGCCCCGTCATTGCCCGTCAGTACCAGGCGCTGTACGAGGAGATGCTCGCATGAGCGGACCGTCTGTCCGCGCCGGGCAGGGCGGTAACGCCTCGTTAACGTCGCCAGCCAACCATCGATTCAATCAGCTGCATGGCAGAGCAGGGCGCTTGGGCGCCGCTGCGCTGCCATCCCAGCATCAACTCAACACCCCTCTCGTCATCTGGAACCTACAGGTACTCTGAAATGGAAAAGAAACGCGCGCTGATCACCGGAATTACTGGCCAGGACGGTTCCTATCTCGCTGAGTTTCTGCTGGAAAAGGGCTACGAAGTACACGGCATCAAACGCCGTGCGTCGTCGTTCAATACGCAGCGGGTCGACCACATCTATCAGGACCGTCACGTTGAAGACCAGAACTTCGTGCTGCACTACGGCGACCTGACCGACTCGTCGAACCTGACCCGCATCATCCAGGAAGTTCAGCCGGATGAGGTGTACAACCTCGGCGCGCAATCCCACGTCGCGGTCAGCTTCGAGTCGCCGGAGTACACGGCCGATGTCGATGGTATGGGCGCTTTGCGCATCCTCGAAGCCATTCGCCTGCTGGGTCTGGAAAAGAAGACGCGCTTCTATCAAGCCTCCACGTCAGAGCTCTATGGCCTGGTTCAGGAGATTCCGCAGAAGGAAACCACGCCGTTCTACCCGCGTTCCCCTTATGCAGTCGCCAAGCTCTACGCCTACTGGATCACGGTGAACTACCGCGAAGCCTACGGCATGTATGCCTGCAACGGGATTCTCTTCAACCACGAATCCCCACGCCGTGGCGAAACCTTCGTGACCCGCAAAATCACCCGTGGCCTGGCGAACATCGCTCAGGGGCTGGAGAGCTGCCTGCACATGGGCAACCTCGATGCACTGCGCGACTGGGGCCATGCCAAAGACTACGTGCGCATGCAGTGGATGATGCTGCAGCAGGATCAGGCCGAAGACTTCGTCATCGCTACCGGCGTGCAGTATTCGGTGCGTGAGTTCATCAAGTGGTCTGCCGCCGAGCTGGGCATCGAGTTGCGCTTCGAAGGCAGCGGGGTAGAGGAAGTCGCGGTCGTCGCGGGTATCGAAGGGGACAACGCGCCAGCTCTCAACGTCGGCGACGTTGTGGTCCGCATCGATCCGCGCTACTTCCGCCCGGCAGAGGTGGAAACATTGCTCGGCGACCCGAGCAATGCCAAGAACAAACTGGGCTGGACGCCTGAGATCAGCGTGCAGGAGATGTGCGCCGAAATGGTTCGCGAGGACCTGAAAGTTGCCCAGCGCCATGCCCTGCTCAAAGAGCACGGCTTTGAAATTCCAGTGAGTGTGGAGAACTGAATATGAATCGTGACGCACGTGTTTTTGTTGCGGGACATCGCGGCATGGTGGGTTCTGCGATCGTCCGACGCTTGCAGGCGCTGGGATACACCAACCTCATCACGCGCGGCCGTGAAGAGCTGGACCTGGTCGATCAGGCGGCGGTAAACGCTTTCTTTGCGGAAAACAAGATTGATCAGGTCTACATGGCCTCGGCCAAGGTGGGCGGCATCCATGCCAACAACACCTACCCGGCCGAATTCATCTATCAGAACCTGATGGTCGAGGCGAACATCATTCATGCGGCCCACTGCAACGATGTGAACAAGTTGCTGTTCCTCGGCTCGTCGTGCATCTATCCGAAGTTCGCCGAGCAACCGATGAAGGAAGAAGCGCTGGTGACCGGTGTGCTCGAGCCGACCAACGAGCCGTATGCAGTTGCCAAAATCGCCGGTATCAAGCTCTGTGAAAGCTACAACCGCCAGTACGGGCGTGACTACCGCAGCGTAATGCCGACCAACCTTTATGGTCCCAACGACAACTTCCACCCGGAAAACAGCCACGTCGTGCCTGCTCTGCTCAAGCGCTTCCACGAGGCGACCCAGCGTGGCGACGATGAGGTAGTGATCTGGGGCAGTGGCAAGCCGCAGCGCGAATTCCTGCACGTCGACGATATGGCCGCTGCCAGCGTGCACGTGATGGAGCTGGATGATGAAACCTACCAGGCCCATACCCAGCCGATGCTTTCGCACATCAATGTGGGTACCGGTGTTGACTGCAGCATTCGTGAACTGGCTGAAACCATCGCCCGGGTCACCGAATACCAGGGTGAACTGAAGTTCGACAGCAGCAAGCCGGATGGCACACCGCGCAAGCTGATGGACGTTTCCCGCCTCAAGGCGCTGGGCTGGCAGTCCAGCATCAGCCTTGAAGACGGCTTGCGCGACGCCTATCGCTGGTTCGTGGAAAACCAGCATCAGGCACGCCACTGACCGAAATAGTGACTGGCATGGATGCATTTGACAGCAGCGGACCTTTCTACCGTTGCTGTTGTCCATCCATGGCGCATGTTTCTTCGCCGCAGTGGGCTGCCTCATCCATGTCATCAGGATGGGCTGCTCGGTTCTATGTTTCGCCACGTCAATCGGATACTGGAGAGAGCGCTTGTTAAGGAAAGTTCTGGCGTACAAGAATCTGTTGTTCATCCTGTTACTGCTGAACTCGACCTGCTTCTTCCTGACGGATGACAAGCGAGCCGGGATCGCATATTTCCAAGAGGTGTTCCTGCTGTTGGTGGTGGCGGCGACTGCCTGTCTGTTCGTGGCGTGGAAGTGGGTCTACCAATCGAAGACCAGCCTGTGGATCATCTTCATGGGCTGCCTGCTGCCGGTGATCTCTGCGGTACTCGCCAACCTGAACTTCGGTCAGCCGCTGGCATATGGCTTGCTGGAAGAGCGACGCTTCTTTCAGTACCTGGTGTTCTTCCCGACGCTGTTTCTGTTGATCAAGGCTTCTCCCACCCAGGAAGAGCTGGCGAAATACTTTCTATATATCGCGCTGTTTTGCGCGACGCTGGGCTTTGCGTATTACCTGGGCATCATTCCTCAGAACCAGATTGCCTCCTTTACCGTCGATGACTGGACGCAGTACGAGGATCTGCTGCGACCGAACCGCTTCCGTATTGGCTCGCCGTTCGTGACCATTGCCGTATTCATGGTGATGTACAGCATGAAAGACCGCGTCACCCTCGGCCGGTTGGCAATTCTTCTCTACTTCGTCGCCTACCTGTGGTTGGTCATGCAGACACGCCAGACCATGCTGGTCTGGGCGCTGGCCGGAGTATGGATTTTCCGCAAGCGTATCGACTCGTTGATGAAGCTGAGTGCGCTTGGCGTGGCGGTGCTGGTGGTTTCGTACCTGATGGTTCCGGAGTTCTATCAAGAGCAGTTCGCGCGCTTCGACGCCTTGTTATTTGATGCAACATCCGGCCCTGGGGTACGTGACACAACTGTCTCCGTGATTCTCGACGCTATCAGCACCAACAACTACTTCGGTATGGGTGCGCTGTCTCTGCAATGGAATGGTGGTTTTTCAAGGGTCTATAACTCGCACTTCTACCTCGCCGACGTCGGTATATTCGGGGTTTATCATCGCTATGGGTTCCTGACCCCAATTGTCGTCCTGATGTTCTATGGCGGCTTCATTTGGGTCATGCGGCAATGTTCGGACAAAGGCAATCTTCTCGCCGCGCTACAGCTGTCATTCGTAGTCAGTATGCTGAATATCACGTTGTCCAACGCACTGACGTTTTCCGGCGATGTGTATGGAATGGCGGCTGCATTTTTCCTTTATTACGCCAAGTTGCAGATGGCGGATGCTCCTTTAAATGCAAATCTAGAACAGGTGAATTATGGTCAGTTTCAGTATCGTAACTATAAACTGGAATAATTTTGACGGCCTGAAGGAAACCTATCAGAGCTTGGCCAGCCAGACTTACCGGAACTTCCGCTGGATCGTGATCGACGGTGCGTCCAAAGACGGGAGCGGCGAGTGGTTGAGGAATTTGCAGGACAGCCAAGCTGAAATCACCATAGAGCCAGACAAAGGCATCTATGACGCAATGGAAAAGGGACGCCAGCGGGCTGTTGAAACGCCTGGTTTTACTCTGTTCCTTAACAGTGGCGATTCATTTGCCGATCCGACCGTACTGGAGCGGATCAACGAAGAATTAACCGATGCGACCGTCAACCCCAAATTTGTTTATGGCGACTTCTATCGCAAGGAAGCCAGTGGTGAATTGAAGCGTACTGCCGCGCGACCTATTGAGCGAGCACCGCTTGGTCTACCGGCGAGCCATCAAACGATGTACTTCGAAAATGAGCGGCTGCGGCAGTTCAAATTCCGCTTGGATTACAAGCTGTCAGCCGACTATTGCCTGCTGCTTGAGTTTCTACAGGGCCTGGATTTGCAGGCCGAGGTGCTTCAGCTGTCTTTTCCGTTATGTATTTTCGACACCACGGGTGTCTCGCATAAACGCCGTTTCGAAGCGATCCGTGAAGATATGGATATCCGAAAGCGGTTTTTGAAGTTTTCCAAACCCAATGCGTTGGCGCTCTACATGTTGCATTACGTCCATACGCATTCCAAACAATTGCGTTCGTCGTTGGGGCGCTGAACACAGGTAACCGATCCAATAAAAATGGACTGTCAAAAGAACAGGGCGCAGGAGAGAGTTCTATGAATTACCGAAGCCTGAATGATCTGTCGCGGTTGAGCACGGAATGTGCCAGCAAAATTCCCAATGATGTCGAACTGATAGTCGGCATACCGAGAAGTGGGATGTTGGTCGCCAGCATCATCGCACTGAAACAGAATCTGCCGCTGACAGATCTCTACTCTTTCCTGCGTAACGACGACCTGAAGAAGGGTAATACTCGCACCTACAAGCACGCCGAACTGGTAAAGCCGAGGGATGCGAAAAAGATTCTGCTGGTCGACGACAGTATTTCTTCGGCCAAGTCGATGCGTGCGGCGGATGAACAAGTCCGCGCCGTTTATGGCGGTCAGGTTCTGACCATGGCGGTTTTTGCCGAGCGGCATAATCGACACCACGTAGACATGTATCTGGAGCTCGTGGAGCAGCCTCGGGTGTTCGAGTGGAACATCATGCACCATCCATTCTTGGCTCAGGCGTGCCTGGATATCGACGGCGTGCTCTGTGTCGATCCGACCAACGAAGAAAACGATGACGGACCGAACTACCGGGAGTTTCTGAGCTGTACACGCCCGTTGTTCATCCCTTCGGTCAAGGTCGCGCATTTGGTGACCAGCCGATTGGAGAAGTATCGCGCCGAAACGGAGGAGTGGCTGCAGCGCAACGGTGTGCAATATGGGACGTTGCACATGCTTGATCTCCCGACTGCGGAAGAGCGCCGGCGTTTGAACATTCACCACAAGTTCAAGGCTGAAGTTTATGCCAATCAGCCGCTGACACGGTTGTTCGTCGAGAGCGAAGTCAGGCAGGCCGTCGAGATCATGAAGCTCAGCCGCAAGCCGGTGTACTGCATCGAGACAAACGAGATGTATGTGCCTGGGCAGGTCTATAACATCAAGGCCAATACACTGCGGAAAACTCACAGCCTGAAAGCGAAACTGATCGGGAAGGCCAAGTCGTTTTTGAGCAAATGGACGCCAGTAGCATCATCATCGAAGAGTTGAGCGGGTGGTTGGTTGTACCGAAGAGGTGCAACCAACCACCGGCTCAATGATTCAGTCAGCGATTAGGGCCAATGCGACTGCAGTCACCTTGGCCGACGTACTTGCTGAGCACTTCCCATTGGGGGCGGTCTCGGCCGTCCTTGGTAGGCTCGATGGATAGTTTGTATTTGCCCCACGAGGAACCTGCTGCCCAATAGGTAATAGGGATGCAGTGGTCCTGAAGATAAGCCAGCAAGTTATCCATGGCTTCGAGGTAACGAGGTTCGTCTGCGGGAATGCCAAATTCACCGATATGGCCTTGTTTGTCATGCTTGATCAGCCAGTCGATGAAGGGCTTGACTCGTTTGACGCCTAGCATGGTGTCGAAATTTTTCTCCAGCGGCTCTTTGTAGTGTCCGCTTCCATGTTTATCGATGTACAGGTGAGCAGAAAAAATCAACTTGTCGGAGGGGTCTTTCAGTTGCAGCAACGGATCATTGAATTTAGGCCAGCGATAACTGCTGGACCAGAAGTTACCTTCGATGAGCAGGGGCCGCTTCTGGTCATGTTTTCTAATGGCATCAATACCGGCTTGAGCGGCTGCCGGCCAGTATTCGTCAGCGCCATGTGGCTCATTCATGATGTCGTAGGCATAAAGGCCTTTTTCATCTTTCCAGCGTTTGGCAACACGTTCGAGCAGATCGGCATAAGCCGTGATCGGCACGGCCTCGGTGCCGATGAGTTGCTTTCGATATCGGGCATAGTTGTGGATGTCGAGGATGATGCGCATGTCGTATTGGGCGGCTTGCTGCAGGGTTTGGTCGATCAGTTCTGCATAGTCCTCATCAAGTTCGGCATTCAATGCTGGCTGCAAACGCTCCCACATGATGGGGAACCGGATGGTCTCGATTCCCTTGGCTTTCCACTTGGCAAAATAGCCGGGCGCGGGGAAGAAATAATTTGTTTTATATTTTCCGGGGATGACATTCCCGGAAAATGCGGCTCCGCCAATGTTCAGCCCCACCAGATCGATATTTTCCGCATAGCTGGCGGCACTCCAGAGCGCAACCGTGAGTCCGAGGAGTATTCCTTTTGATCGGTTCGAAGCGCTGCGTGTCCTTAACATCTCACTACCTCTTTCTGCTCTTTTGGACGATGCCGCGGCTGCGGCTGCTTCGTTTGTCCGGTGCCGGAAGGCATTGTTCATTTTTGTCAGGCGAATCTTTCTGCTTGGCGGCCCACGACGACCAAGATGGGAATCGGGTGCCAACAACTTTCATGGGTTACAGACAGAGAATCTATTTATGAAAAATCCCCTCACCAAAAGGATGGATCCTTTGATAGGGAAGTTGAAACTGCTGGAAGAATCGGATACCGGCCCCTTCATTTCCGAACTGAAAAAGCGCGAAGCGCCGACGATTCTTGGTTTTCTCAATCAGCATGGCTACAACATTGCACAGCGTCAGCCGGCGGTGTTGGATAGTTTTATGCAGGTCAACTACCTGCTGCGCGATGGGATTGGCATCAAGATGGCCTGCACATTCAATGGCCGCGATCCGAAGGCTAACCTCAACGGGTCTGACTTCATCCCTGAGCTGATTGAAGATCTGGTGGGTGAATCCCATGATCGTTATGAGTTGTTCGCCATGGGCACGCGAGAGCCCTGGCTAAGCGAAGGTGCGCGCAACCTGTTCGGAGACAGACGTTTCCACGCTATTGATGGCTTCAAGGCGCCTGAGGAATACCTGGAGTTCTATCAGCGGCACCACGTGCCAGGCCGCTATCCCATCATCGTGCTGGCGATGGGTATGCCCAAGCAGGAGCGCGTTGCGCTGCATCTGCAAAAGGCCATGGATACCCGCGCGCTGCTGATCTGTGGCGGTGCGATTCTGGACTTTTCAGCGCAGCGCTTTCCGCGCGCGCCCATGGTCTTTCGACGTCTGGGGCTGGAATGGGCGTTCCGCATGCTCATCGAGCCGCGCCGGCTATTCAAGCGATATGCCATCGGTATACCGGTGTTCTTCTTCTACCTGTCGCGTAATGCGTTATCCAGCGCCCGCCGTGTAGGCGGCTGGAATGCCCTCAAGCGCGAGCCCTGATACGGTCCCGCTGCGGCCGCATCGCCATGGATGGCCGCGGCAGCAGGGGCGGGCGGCGCCCGACGACTATCGAGGAATCACCCGTAGCGTCATCGCCAGGCTGAACAGGTAGTGGGCCGAGAGCGTGACCGCGTAGATCAACACAACCGAAGTGATTGGTAGCTCGAGCAGGTGCCCGCTGGCAAAGCAGGCAGCGGTAAGCACTGCCCGTTGCACATTCAGCATCAGCAGCAGCCGCTGACCCTGGAACACCGACAACAGATGCGAAGCGGGCGCGTGCATGAGCTGAAACAACAGATAGATCGCCAGTATTGACGCCATCTCTCCGGCCACGGCCCATTCTGCGCCGAACGCCACCGCAAATAATCGCTCGCCGAAGAGCAACAGCAGCAGCGTCGGTGCGAGTGCGAGTAACAGCAACCTTTTGATCACCGAATAGGTCAGCGTGCGGATTTCTGCAGGGCGCTTACGTCCTATCGTGGCGATTTCGGCGTAGTAGGCCTTGCTGGTCGAGTGACCGAGTAGATTCATTGGCAAAGCCAGCGTCATCATGGCCAGCCCAAGTTGTCCGGTCGTTGTCGGGTCATAGAGCGCTGCAGTCAGTAGCAGTGGAGCCTGGCTGGAAAAGATCTGTAAGAGCTGCGACGGCAGCCGGTAGATTGGAAAACTCCGGTAATGCCTGAACAGCCACCACGCCCGCTGCAGGGTGACCTGCCGCCAGTAGCGCCTCACATCCGCGCTGAACAACCGCACCAGCTTAAACGTCCCCGCGCCAGCTCCCAACACCTGGCCAGCCAGGAGCCCGAGGGGCTTCATTCCCAGCAATCCCAACACTACCTTGGCAATCGAGCCAACGGCGCTCTGCTGCAGCTGTGTGCGGGCGATAGCCGCATAGGCGCGCCGGCGAACCGCCCAGATCAGAAAAACTTCGTAGAAGCCAGCGCTTGCCAGTGCCACTGCCAGCATCCAGCGATACGGAATAAGCGCCTCCATTGAGATGCTGGTCAACAAGACGGGGCCAGCAAGCCAAAGAACAGTACTCACCAATACCGTTGTCACCGCAACGAAGGCTGCAGCCAATGCCATCAGCGTCATGGCGGCCCCATGCCGGCTAGGCAGCGGAACCGCAAGTTCGTAGCGCAGCGTCATCAGCGGCGTAAGAATCAGCAGCAAGGCGGTAAAGACCGACAGGACGCCGAAATGCTCCGGGCTGTAGATTCGAGTGAGGATCGGGATGGAGGCGAGGCCAACTATTCTGGCCAAGCCGTTGCCGACGGCAAGGGTCGCCATACCCTTGAACACTTTGGCGGAGGCGTCGCCCGCCAGTCTTTGCCGGATTGCGATTAGTTTGCCCGTACGGAGGCTTTGCACTTGAACTCCTCTTCCTATGAGCGAGCTGCCTAGGCAGCGTGTGCGGTTCCGTACTGCGCGTCATGCGCCGAGTTGACCGTTGGCATGACGCTTGGAGTGCATCCGGCCATAAGAAGTCGCTCTAAAGAAAAAGTTCTGGTGCGCGAGTGCTGTTTTGTAGCGGACAACCCATGCGCCTCGCCTCGCCGGTTCCGATTGTCATTTCAGCCGCTAAGCCTACTGGCGCAGCGCCGTGAAAACCGGCCAGTTATGCCGACTCGATCCCTATGTAGTCCACACGCTCAGTCGATGCCCGGCCCCGATGTCTTAAGTGGCTGGCCAGCGCCTTCGTCGTAAACCAGCTTGCCGTTATTGAGTCTTGCTGGCGATGTATAGGGGTGCACTGTCAGACGTTGCTCGTCCTGGATGTGCAGCACTTCAACTCCGCGTAGCTTCAAGACGTCGGACACCATTGACCGGTGGCATCGCCACCAGAGTAATTCGGCACACATCATCGCCGTAGGTTGCTCGGCAGCCAGCCGTAAAAGTTGCTCTAGCCCGCTCGCAAACTCGTCGCTGTGCAGGTGTTCGGCGTAGCCGCGAAAAGAGCTGTTGCGCCAAGCGCTCGCGCTAGGACCCGGTGAAGCTCGTCGGCGACCGCCCAGCGTTTCGATCCACTCATAGGCAATCCCATTCTCGGCGAGCGTGGCTTGCAGGTTTGCCGACATGAATTGCGGAAATCGCCTGGAACCGGGGAAACGTCGAACGTCGGCTATCGCCCGTATGCCGTAGTGCTCCAACAAGGCGACAAGGGCCGCAGGTGTGCGTGTTGAGTGGCCAATGGTCCAGATTCGGTGTGGCTGAGGTGGACTCATTTCGCCCTGCTAAGCGCGCTGCCCTTGTGCATTGCCACGTGATCGGTCTTGTCGCTTGCGATCTCGTATTGGGGTTCATCTGGGCTGGCGTGTCGCTTGTGGCCTTTGTATTCGGTATCGCTGGTGTGCACTTTTACGATACGCCCCGTTACATGCCCCGCTTCCGAATTCCAGCGGACGTGATCGCCCACTGCAAACTGTTCTCGACTCATAAAACGCTCCTGATGCTCAAAAAGGTGGCGAGCAACGTTTCTGTTTGGGAAACGTTACTTCCTCTCTCTCTATGAGAGACCGGAAACAGGGCTTCCATACGCCTACCGTTCGTCGGCTGATCTAATAGCAGCTAACACTGATGCCGATAGATAAAATCCAAAAAAATGACGCTGGTAGGACCATAAACGAAACGTGCTAAAGCGGATTAAACCCTATTTAAGATGATGGCACTAAGCCACAAACTAATAGCGGATTAATGGCTGGTCAAAATTGTGACGTAGAGTTGGCGTTCTAAAGCCGCCAAATAAATTTTGAATCGTTTTGGAAACCTATTATAAAGACGCCACGCAACGGATTGCCGGGTTTCACTACTGGTGATCCGGCGTCGTTGCAACGCGGTTCGTCCGGTTGCGCGAGTGATGCATCTGCCCCAAGCGCCTGTACGACTTAATTACAACTCCCGCCACTTTTTTAAAGGCTTAGGCCTTTTGAAGTATTAAGTTTCGGAGAGACTGCATGTCTACCAATGTATTTATGGGCGCCCCTAAGGCACTCGTTCGTTCCATCGCGCTCGCTGCCGTGTTCAGTGCTGTTACTTTCACAGGAGAGGTGACTGCCGCCTCTGCAACAACTGCCGCGTCTACCGCTGCCTTTACCTCTAAAATCAACAAGTTCAACAGCACCGATTTTCTTAATGGCGTTTGGCGTCGTACGGCAGCCTTTTCCGTCCCGGCCACCTCAGCTTCTATCGCTGCCTTCAAGCCGGGCGTTCAGCTCAAGTTTGCTGACGGCCAGGTACGTAAGATTTCCAGGGTCTATAAGGTTGGAGCCAACCTCAGCATTTATGTAGATGGCGGTCTGTTGGATGGCAACAAAGTCGGCGCGCCACGCACCGTCAGCACTGTTGCTGCCGCCGCTGCGGCGCCGAGCGCTCCAGCCCCTTCAGCTCCGGTCACAACCGCTCCGGCAGCTCCGGCAGCCCCGGCGCCTAGCAGCACCTACACCGCGTCGATGAACAGTTTCTCTAACTCCGATTGGGAGAATGGCATCTACCGCAAGGCGGCCGGCTTCTCGATCCCTGACACCGGTGCCAACAAGGCTGCGTTCAAAGTCGGCGCATCGGTTCAGTTGGCCGATGGCCAAGTCCGTAAAGTTGCGGCTGTCTATGATGTAGGCGCGCATCTTTCCGTCATGCTCAGTGGCTCGAAGCTTTCGGCGGCTAGCGTTGGCTATCCGAAAACCATTCGTGTTGTGTCCAGCAACGCTGGTACAACCACGCCACCAGCGGCCGTTACACCTGCGCCTACTCCAGCACCGGCCCCGACGCCAGCTCCGGCTCCGGCTCCGGTAGTCAGTGATGGCAGCGGTATTAATCTTGTGGGTGTTAACTTCGGCTCTGGCGTGTTCGATCCGGGCACTGTCCCCGGTATCTATAACAAGGGCTACACCTATGCAGACGAGTCCTACTACAAGCGTCACGCAGGGCTCGGCTTCAAGTTGATCCGCCTGGGCTTCCTCTGGGAGCGTATTCAGCCCAAGCTGGGCACCGAGCTGGATGCAGCTGAACTGGGTCGCATCAAGCAGTCGCTGGATTACGCGCAGAAGTACGGCATCAAGGTCGTCCTTGATATGCACAACTACTATCGCTACTACGGCAAGGTAATTAACTCGCCGGAAGTGCCGCGCGCTCAGTTCGCCGAGACCTGGCGCAAGATCGCGGTTGCGGTGTCCAAGCATCCTGCGCTGTATGGCTACGGTCTGATGAACGAGCCCTACAACACCGGTAACAACCTCTGGCCACAGACTGCACAGGCCGCAGGCCAGGCGATTCGCAAGATCGATCCGAGCAAGTGGATCATGATCGCCGGTGACCGTTACTCCAGCGCCTTCCACTGGCAGAAGTACAACACCTCGCTGATCAACGATCCGTGGATGCGTGATCCGAAGAACAACCTGGTCTATGAAGCGCATCAGTATCTGGACTTTGACTACTCGGGTACCTACACCAAGCGTGCTGAAACCTTCGCGCCGATGCTGGGTGTCGAGCGGGTCAAGCCTTGGGTCGAGTGGTTGAAGGCCAACAAGCTGCGCGGTTTCCTTGGTGAGCACGGCATTCCGGACTTCTCTCCATCTGCTGTGGTCGCGACTGACAACCTGCTGGCTTACCTGAACGCGAACTGCATCCCGAGCACCTACTGGGCAGCTGGTCCTCGCTGGGGTGAGAACATCATGGCGCTGGACGTAACGAGCGGTAAGCATCGTCCTCAGTTGGCTCCGCTGCAAAAGCACGCTGCTGCGAAGAGAACATGCTCCACCATCGGTCCGCTGTAATAGGGACTGATATAAAGAACGGGCCTTCGGGCCCGTTTTTTATTGTCTAGCGATTTGTTCTCTAGCGAATCGCGGTGCAGCTCGTCGGCTGCGGTTTCGCTGTACCTGAAGATAACGCGGAGTTTTCCAATCAAAGATACATACAGCGATCGCTGATACTGCCGCTTCGCTTGTTTTTTTACCGCTTCGCTTTAACTCAGTAATGGTGCGGTATTGCGAGAAATGGTGGACAAAGTGCTATCACGTTGCCGTCAGTTAATCCAAGTTGCGTTGAGTTTTTATTAGCTTGAGTAGGGCACTTGCCGCGGTCCTGAAAATATGGAACTCAAAAATCTACCCCCGGTCACCATATATGTGCGCACCGAAAACTACACAGTTCGCGGCCCACCGCTCTTGCTGTGTTCCTACGGACCGTGGTCTTCCGGCCAAGCCATATAAAGGTGAATCAAATGACTACACCCGACGACGAAATTACTGGTTACGGTGGCCAACCCAAGACCGGCCCCGATTCCACAACCGGCACCACCGGCTCTAGCTCCACCAGCTCGACAAGTTCGGGGATGGGGTCGAGTGGCAGTCATACATCCAGTGCATCCCAAAACACCGGCTCCGGCACGGCCAGTCATGTCACTGACGACGCGAAAGCGAAAGCGCGTCAGGCAGCCGACCAGGTGAAGACGCAGGGTAAATCTCAGTTGGAAGGCTATCGGGAAACCGCAGCTGATGAAATTGAGAAAGTGGCCCAGAGCGCTAAAGCTGCTGCTCAAGAGCTTGAGGGTCAGGACCGTCTTGGACTGTCCAATTATGTCTCCGACATGGCGCAAAGCATGGTGCAGTTCTCTGACAGCCTGCGCGGTAAAAATGTCGATGAGCTCTTCCAGGACGTGAATCGCATGGCGCGAAACAATCCAGCGTTGTTCATTACCGGCAGTATCGCGCTTGGCTTCGGGCTGACTCGTTTCGCTCGAGCTTCCAGCAAGCGTGCTTCCCAGGGTGATCACGGCTATCAGGGAAGTTCCAGTTCCGTTACCGGTTCCAGCAGCCATCACAGCTCCGACCAACACGAGCTGAATGATCGCCTGAGTACAGGCGAGTCAGGCTCTGTTGGCAGCGTCAGCAATGCAGGTGTTTCGTCTGCAACCAGCACCTCCCGATCGCCAACCGGCAGCTCTACGGGGCTGGGAACTGGTTCGGCAACCGGCGTAGGCACAGGCCTCGGCGCTGGTTCCAGCGGGACGGGCACCGGTACGGGTGCCAATACCAGTAGTGGGTTGGGCGTAGGGTCAAATACTGGCTCCAGCAGTACAGGCTCCACGACCAGCCGCGACGGCAAGGGTACCGACGGAGGACTTTTCCCATGAGCGAACCACGTAAGACAACGACCACAACCACGACCTCCAATGCGACTTTGGAGCCTGGCCATCGCCCAGAAAACGACACCTCAGTAGGTGGGCTGCTTCGGCAGCTGACTCATGAAGTGCCGTCCTTGATTACCAAGGAGCTGGCGCTTGCAAAAGCCGAAATGAGCGAGTCGATCCGAGCAACCAAGGCAGGTGCAGGCAGCGTCGCTACCGGCGGGGCAGTGCTCCTCGGTGGATTCATCGTTTTATTGATGTCGGCTGTCTTCGCACTGAGCAACGTGGTCGAGCCTTGGCTCGCTGCGCTCATCGTCGGGGCTGTTGTGGTGGTTATCGGGATGATCATGGTCTCGTCCGGGAAGAAGAAGTTTCAGGCTTCCTCGTTCAAGCCGGAGCGCACCATTCATTCGGTCAACAAGGATAAAGAAGCTGTGAAGGGGCACACATCATGAGCACACGTAATCAGATTGATGCCGAAGCGCAGAAGGATCCAGACGAGCTTGAGCGCGAGATTGATCAAACGCGTACTGAGATCGGCAACATTGTTCACGCGCTTGAAAACAAACTGTCTCCCGGCGAGTTGATTGACACCGCATTGGGCTATGTCAAAGGCGGCGGTGGCGAGTTCTTCGGTAACTTGAGCAATACGGTAAAGGCCAATCCGGTTCCTACCGTTCTGACCTCGATCGGACTGATCTGGATGATGGCAGGGCAGAATCGCCAGCCTCATTCCAATGTGACCACGACGACTTACAGCACGGGGTCGGACGGTCCTTCCATGGGCGACAAGCTTCACGCCAAAACTGCTGGTATGAAGCAACAAGGCGCCAACATGAAGGAAAAGGCCAGCCAGATGAGTCATAGCGTATCCGAGTCGCTGGGCAGTGCTCGGACGCGTGCAAGTGACTCAGGGCGCCAGGCATCGGCTCGAATTCGTGGCGGCGCGGACCGTGCACGCGGTGGATTCAACCAGCTGCTGCAGGAGCAACCCTTGGCCCTCGGTGCGATCGGTATCGCACTTGGTGCTCTGATTGCTGCTGCGGTGCCGCCGTCCCGTCGCGAAGACGAAATGCTAGGTGAGGCCAGCGACCGCATGACCGACCAGCTGCGTCATAAGGCGGAAGAGGGTTACCAGAAGGCCTCGGCCAAAGGCGAGGAAGTCGCGAATCGTGTGAAGCACGAGGTTAGCAATAGCGACAGTAATCGCTCGACCGGTTCGACTAGTTCAACCGGCTCGACTGGTACAACTGGTAGTACCTCTACAGGTATCTAACGCAGCGCCACGCTGATTCGAAGTCGTTCGATGACAGCACTAGTTTCGCCGGTGCGGGCTTGAGTCCGCACCGGCGAAATTCGATAATGCGGCGCTCGGCGCCGGTGTAGCTCAGTAGGTAGAGCAGCGCATTCGTAATGCGAAGGTCGGGGGTTCGACTCCTCTCACCGGCACCACTGAAATCAAGGCCCACAGCGATGTGGGCTTTTTTTTTGGAAGATCGGGGTTACGCCTGGGTTACGTTTCCGGTTGATAGTATTGTCACAATCTATGTATTCCATGATCCGACTGGGTCCGGTGCCGCTCGAGTCGTCGAGGACGTTTAGGCGTTAGTGGGATACCAGGCAAGCTGGACCCGACTGTAGCGAGCCGTTGAACTTCCGGACAGATACAGATTCGGTTGCGTTGGACGCCTGTTGCGAAGGGCTGCGGCTGGTGCTTCTACACGAGGCATAACCAGAAGAGGCCGACCCAGCGCGTACAATCTATTTATCTCCTCCGTAACGGATGAAGGTGCTCACCCTAACAGTGACAGAGCTGCGCCATTTTGATAGCGTCGAGCAGGAACTAACGGCAATTGGTAGCCAGACGCCAGCGCTAGGTAGGATTGCGCAGACTGAAGGACCAATCAGCTGTTTGCGCCAGGAAGCGCGCCATCCACCCTGCAAGTCTATGCATGGTAGGAGCCAGCAGCCCGAGAATGGGCTCTTCGTTCAAGTGCCTCCTGGCGTATGCAGCGCTGTTTCATCAGTTACTACATATCGCTGCATCAGGTCGAGACATCATGGCATTCAAAAAGCCCACTACTCAAACTCCCAGTCCAGAGAGTCCAGATCGACTATTTCGGGACCTTCCACGTCGCAAACACCCTAGCTTGTACGACCATCAGGGCCAAATACTTAGAACGTATGTTTCGAATGCTCTCGATGCTAGCGATGTTGCATTGCAGCTACCGACAGGCAGCGGGAAGACGCTGGTAGGGCTCTTGTTAGCTGAGTGGCGGCGTCGCAAGTTCAATGAGCGGGTTGTTTACCTCTGCCCCACTCGTCAACTTGTGAATCAAGTTGTTGAGGAGGCGTCGACGAAGTACGGGCTTTCGGTTGAAGCCTTCACAGGGCAGGTAAAGCGCTACACGCCAGAAGCGAAGGCATTTTATCTAAGCGGCCAGCGCATCGCGGTAACTACGTACAACAGCCTCTTCAACGTAAACCCATTCTTTGAGGATCCAGACATTGTCATCATTGACGATGCGCATGCAGCAGAGAACTACATTGCTAAGCAGTGGACGATGCGCATTCAACGATATGAGGATCCAACGCTTTTCCAAGCAGTGATTAGCGTCTTGAAGAGTGTCATCCCCGATCAAAGCTACACGCGCCTGACTGGCAATTGGAACAGCGTGGACGAACTAGTCTGGGTCGACAAGATCCCAACTCACAAATTTGAAGAGATTGCCAACGAACTGCGCGATGCGATCTCTGAAAACGTTGGTGATAGCGAACATCGATACGTATGGAGCATGCTGGGAGACCACCTGCAGGGATGCCAGCTCTACCTATCCTCCTCAGAGGTACTGATCCGCCCGCTGATTCCCCCTACCTGGACACATAAACCATTTTCTGGCGCGAAGCAGCGCATCTTCATGTCTGCAACGCTTGGAGCAGGCGGGGATCTTGAACGACTTACAGGACGCAAAAAGATCAAGCGCCTGCAGATTCCCGAAGGCTGGGATCGACAAGGTATTGGGCGTCGATTCTTCGTCTTCCCTGAGATGTCGCTTGATGAAGATGGCAGCTTAGCTCTCCGGCGCTCGCTGATGAGCGAGGCCGGGCGTAGCCTAGTTCTGACTCCAAGTAGTCCCAGCGCCGATGAAATTGCTGAGGACGTGAAATCATCGCTCCGCTACCAGATTTTTCGGGCTGACGATCTAGAAGAGAGCAAAACGGCGTTTACCAGCACCAGCCCAGCGGTCGCGGTTGTAGCAAATAGGTACGACGGGATTGATTTCCCCGATGATGACTGCCGCCTCCTTTTTGTGGAGGGTTTACCGCGCGCGACCAATCTCCAGGAGCGCTTCCTGATGAATCGAATGGGGGCGAGTCTCCTGTTCAATGAACGCATACAAACCCGAGTGCTCCAGGCAATCGGACGCTGCACTAGAGGACTCAACGACTACTCGGCTGTGGTTGTAACAGGAGAAGACCTTCCTACTTATCTTACGGATCGAAAGCGGCGCAGCTATTTGCATCCCGAGCTGCAGGCGGAGCTTGAGTTTGGGATAGAGCAGTCCACTGGCGTGACTGCAGCCGTGATCCTAGAAAATTTCGGTATATTTCTCGAACATGAGGAGGAATGGGAGGAGGCCAACCAAGGCATCCTTGAAATGCGTGAAAGTGTCTCTCAGATGGCGTTTCCAGCCATGGACCAATTAGCTGCCGTTGTTCCAAATGAAATCGCGTGGCAAGCCGCGATGTGGGATGAGGATTATGTAAGCGCCTACGAAGCCGCGCGTGAGGTTTTAGGCGGACTAACTGATACTGGACTACGCGGTTATCGTGCGCTCTGGCATTACCTTGCTGGGAGCGCGGCTGAGCGCGCATCAGCAGAAGGTGAGTCCGGCTTCGACGGTCATGCCAAACAGCAGTTCAGAAAAGCAAAAGAATCAGCAGCCGGCATCCCGTGGCTCATTGCACTTGCACGAGGCACTAAGAAGGAGCCTTCAGTTGCCGACTCAAACCAAGAGGTGGTAATGCTGCAGGTCGAGCAATTAGAGGCTCACCTCGCTAACCTTGGAATTATTCACAACCGAGCGTTTTCGGCCTTTGAGAAGCGAATCCGGAAGGGCTTGAGTGCCGGCGGAACGTTCGAGCAAGCGCAAGTGCTCTTAGGGCAGCACTTAGGATATAACTCGGGGAAGAAGGAATCTGATGCCTCTCCAGACCCATGGTGGATAATTGGCGACATCGCTATCGTCTTTGAGGATCATGCAAACGCTAAAGGTGAAGAAAGCACCATTGATGCAACTAAAGCTAGGCAGGCTGCTTCACATCCCGACTGGCTACGTGAGCATGTACCGGGCGCCGCAACAGCATCTGTGTACCCTGTACTACTGACACCAGCCACAAAAGCTAAACAAGGTGCCATTCCTCACCTTGGCCGTGTGGCTCATTGGAGCCTTAAGGACTTCCTTGCTTGGTCAGAAACGGCACTGAGCGGAATCCGAGAGTTACGTCGGACCTTCGCTGAGCCAGGAGATCTGGTGTGGCGAGCCCAGGCTGCTCAGACCCTCGTGGAGATAAGGGCCGATGCCCCCGGTCTTGCAGAATGGCTCTCAAAGCGACCGGCCCGAGAATGTTTGACTCCAGTGCCTTAAACAAAAAAGGACTGCCTCTTAAAGCGGCAGTAATGCATCTGATTTCTGCATGCTCGATGGGTTACTATCAGCTCGTTGTGAGGACCCAAGTAGGGGCGGTTTCAGGTCGCGCTCCTGACCAAATGGGAAATAGCGCATGTCGCTTCGGCGGCAGTCCTAGGTCTGGCTCGAACAGGTCCTCTCAACCTCGCTCAGATACCCTGTCGACGTCGAGCGACTTCATATATCGAGTACAAGGTCCTGTCATCGCTTTCCCCGCCAGTAGGGGATGTAATGATGTTTCGCTCAAGTACCACCCGAACTACCGCCTCTTGCCGGTCGAAAAACGTGACCCTCGCCGTAGCTCCCTCGTAAAAGCGCTCACGCTGATTGCCGTTCGGCAGTTGAGAGTTTGTGCTACGAGTTAATCTTTTGGGGAGAACCTCACTAGATGGCTCCAGAATTTTGCTTGCGCAAGGGAGCAATAGTAAAGACTGGAGCATTCGAGATTTAGATCGCCCAATGCGTGTCATGTGACGCCAGCCTCTGTTGGTAATCTTTATCCCGCCAAAGGCCTGTGGATCAGCTCTAGATGCGCTCATCCAGTCTTGGTAGAAGGTGCGGCTGCGTTTATGGACGCTTTGACTGCCCGCAAAAAGCTGGCACGGGTGGCTGGATGACCACGTGACGGAAGCGGGTGCCTCTATTCGTGGCAAGGTTCTTAACTCGGCCCATCGCCAGCAAAGATTGAAAAGCTCCCCTTTGCCTTCCCACCCTTCAAGCTTGTGCCGAAGATCAAAGATCACACCACCTGAAGCATCGAAGCTTTTTGGATTCCTGAGATCCGCCCAATAAGCCTTAGGATCCCCTCCAGTAATCCTAGGAGGAATGACATTGATCAATATGGTAGGGCCTGGAAAGGACAACCACCGCTGTCTGTGCTCCTCCAGATGATTTTTTCCGAGATTTATCTTGTAAGTGCCAGCGGCTGGTAGCTTTCTGACATACCCAGTCTTGACCTGCGCAAAAACTACATCGCCTGTCGGGCCGCTATAAGTAGAATTCTTGCGCCGTTTCGGAAGGATCAGAATGTCTATGCTGTTGTCGTTGTGCGCAGCGATCACCTCAATACCGCAGGCCCACTTCCCCTCAATGATCCATCTGAGCCAACTAATACCAATTTGCCCAATGTGGTTAGTGTCATGAACTTGCTTTCCCATGCGGCATTGCTCCGGTGTGACTCGGGAGATTAGCTTTGAGGGAGGCGACCTATTGCTAGTCGCCCCGACAACCTACAAACACAGGGCAATCGGTACCCGAAGGGTCAGAGATCAGAATTGTCGAGAGGCCCTTAGCTTCTGTATTTAGAGCCTCTAGCGGCAAAGTAAACGGATACCTAGATGGTAAGCCAGCAAGAGAGCCGTCATGCCCTGTCTCATAGGAGCCTCGAGATCAGTGGCCATCTAGTGAGCCACGGAAGACTAACTCGCGGTGATACAGCAGATAGTCTCGCTGCTTCGCCGAGAAGCTTCCGACGTTTCGGCCAGCTTTGACGCCCCAGGAATTTAACACGGCGACGGGGGTGTCCGAAGCAATTAGCAGGTCACCGTTATCAGAGAACGAGATCCAGCCGCAGTCAAACAGCTTATCCACGTGCGGTGCAAGCATCAAGCCATTGTGACCATCAAGGCGCTCTTCGTTTTTGCTTTCTCTCCAAGGCTTGATGTGACTCGCTATCAGGAAGCGACTATCTGCAACTCCAGTAAGACGACACGCTTTCTCTACCTCCATAACATTCAGGCGGAAAGCACCTTGGCCAACACGCGAGCGGATCAACTGCTCTCGCTCAGTCGGGGAGAGTGTCACGTCCCCTTGGATCACCTGTTCTAACTCATCAGCTTGTAGCTGGCCCCCCAATTCCATCACTCTATCCACAGCCGCAGCGTCACCTGCTCGGGTCAGGCTGAGTATGAGCGAGCCTAGATCAGGAGAGATGCTTGCCAGGTAGCAACCTTGATTTCCATTACCGGTACGCTGTAAAGGAGAGTTTTTACCTGGCAAAAGGTCAACGATGCGTTCGAGGTGGGACTTCGGCGAAATTGCCTTGGTCAGAACTGACCACTCCACCGGCACAAACCAGCCAATTTCCGACCAGCCCTGACCGGCCTGTCCGAAAGCTTTCGGCTTTGGGTTTTCCTGATGTGCGCCTGTTGCAACGCCGATCGCACGAATCTCAGCGCCAGCGTAAGAGATCACCACGTCGCCCGGTCTCACCAGGGTGAGATTGATGTATGTTTGATTGCGGGCACCGTTCTGGTTTTCCTTCGGCGACCAGATGTATCCACCTTCAAGTTCGACCCGGTGTGTCTGCTTATGATTGACCCACCAGAAAGAGCGGCTTTCAGACGTTTCGCCGATACGTACCATTTCAAAACCGAGCCTGCGGAATTGGTCAGGAGCGTCAGACGGGACTCGATCCGCATTAGTGGCCAGGCGATAGACCAGCCTCATTGGAAGCAATTCGCCTTCAGCTGTACGTATATGCCATCGGGCAGGCCTGAGGTATGGCAGATCTACTACCATTTTCGCAGCTGCTTCTATAGCGCGATCAACGTCCACCTTGTTCAATCGACCAACCCTCGTCGTTCCTTCAGCATTTATTCTGCTGCAATTGAGCCATTCTCAATACCGCTTTGTTCAGCTATTCCAAATACCAGCGCCCCGGGTCTTCCCAGCAAGAAAACAACCGTGGAATACCTCGTCCTAAGTCGCAAAGAGTCGGAAACTGCTGCCTGGGCCGCCCAATATAAGCCCCTAACGGCAGTTGCGAGCCTTCCGGTACCCAGCCTCGGCTGCATTTGCTTCAGAGCTAAAGCGAACCCGGTTTTTTTGAGAGACCTTATCGTAGCTAGGGCAGTCCTGCGGTAAGTGATAAACCTTGCTGTTCCGATTGCCGATGACCACGTCACTGCTGGGAGCCTTTGCGGATGGAGCTGCAGCAGCCTGGGTATGAACAGGGCTCACGATTCCCTCGCGGGATGGCTTGTGGCCTAGGCTCCAAGAACGGTTTCCGGTAATGAACGGGTTCGGGTGACCCATAACCTTCGCGGTGCGGCTGTTCCACTCCTTCTCCCATGCGGACACTGGGTACTTCCAATCCCACGTCATTAGCAGTTGCTGCTGTTGGCGCGACATGGACAGTCCGTAGCGGTCGTACATGTAAAAGGTAGAGCGCGCCACAAGCCCCTTGACCTCATTCCTAGGTTCAGCGGCTCGCCCGGTGAAATCCACGCGGGTGGGACACGCGCCGTATTGAGGAGAAACACCGGTTACCATTGCGTATTGGAAGTTGCTGCGGTCGGCGTTGACCTCGCCAACAGACGGATACAAGTTGAACAGGTCGGCTTCCATGGTGCGAAACACTGGATCGTCGGCGACGCAGTTCTTCCTCCCGCCTTTCTGCCAGCACTGGCGTTGATGCCCAAATATCCAAGCCGGCACGATGTGCTCCCATTCGATACGATCGGCACGGTTCTGCTGGGCACGGGCTTCATACCCGCATGATTTGTGGTCGATCCTGCCGCCTGACTTGCCGGTCCATTTCCATTTGCATCCACAGTAAAGCTCGCCATCGGCGCTAGATGCCTGGTCGTAGAAGACTCTCTGCTTAGCAACGACCTTCGCAGCAGGGAAAGTCGATGGAGGGGCAGCGAAAGCGTTTGAAGTGAGGAGCAGAGCCACAACCAGAAAGCGGAACATCATGGCCTCGGCCAGGGAAGAGGCTCGGGAGGTTACCAACAAGATTATTGTTCGAACAGCGGCGGGCCCGGCTATAGCATCGGGTCGCTGATCCGCTCAATTAGATGCGCACCTTCGTTCCTGACATTGCCCACGGCTGCCGAGACGGGGAACCAATCGAACTCATCGACAGCCAGGCCATGCTTGAGCGCAATCTCCTCGGCCGCGTTAGGATCCAGACTAGGGTCCAGCCAATGCGCGGCACACTCGGCTGATAACACAAGGGGTCGCCGGTCATGAATGTCCAGCATGCCGGCGCTGCTGCTTGCCGTGATAATTACAAAGCCGTCACCGTCTCGTGGCTCAGCCATGCTTCTGCGCTGGAACTGACCCAGGGCGGCAAAGTACATCGGCTGTTTAGTGTTATGGGTGATGAAGTACGGCTGTTTGATTTTCGGATTGGCATTGTTCTTCTTCCATTCATACCATCCATCAGCCGGTACGACTGCCCGGCCGGTCTTCCACACGTCGCGGAAAAACTTTGAAGTGGCTGCCGTCTCTACCCTGGCATTTATCGCTGGCGGCCTTTTCCCCTGCGCCCATAAAGGAGCGTATCCCCATTTAGCCAGCGCCACGCGAAGCCGGGCATCGTCATAATGAAGAAGCTGAACCATCGACTGCGGCGCTACGTTGTATCGTGCTGGCTGCTCGGTCGCCCAGGCGCTGTCCAGCAGGGCAAGCTGTAGCGCCTTCGCGTATTGCTCAACGGTACGGTATTGCGTGAAACGTCCGCACATAAACCCTCCGATCATCGGTTGTCAGCATGATTCTTTGACTACAGCGATACGGATTTGGTATCTGTATATATATACAGTATTATCTAGGTATCTCTCTCTATGGGCAACGCCACAGTTATTGGCCCGGTAGGTGGCTCGGCTTCTGAGTTGCCTTTTTTTTCTGCACGCGTGCCTGCAGGTTTCCCAAGCCCTGCGCAGGATCATCTCGAGCAGAAGATATCTCTTGATGAACTACTCGACATAGATGCCCCGCAAACATACTTGGTTCGTGCTGATGGAGAGAGCATGGTAGGGGTAGGAATCTTTGACGGGGACGTGTTGATAGTGAGCAGAGCTTTGGATGCAATGCCAGGCAATATCGTTATCGCAGCCATCAATGGCGACCCTGTTGTGAAAACGTTTGATAGGGATGGCCAGCAGATTGTCCTACGTTCGGAGAACGCGAAGTACCCGCCCAGGTTTGTCATGGAGGGCGACGAGCTGCTGATTTGGGGGGTAGTTACAGACAGTATCCGCAGGCACCGCTGTCATGGCTGAGCCTTCGATTGCCTTGGTCGACTGCAACTCGTTTTACGCCAGTTGCGAACGAGTGTTTCGTCCAGATTTGCAGCGCGTGCCAATTGTGGTGCTCAGTAATAATGACGGCTGTGTAATCGCCCGAAGCGCTGAAGCGAAGCCGTTTATACAGATGGGTGATCCGTATCATAAAGTGAAAGGGATCATTCGCCGGCACGGGATCATTCCGTTCAGTAGCAATTACGCTCTATACGGCGATATGAGCGAGCGGGTAATGACTGTTATCGAGGGCATGGTGCCCTCGGTTGAAATCTACAGCATCGACGAAGCTTTCGCCGACATGACCGGCATGCTTGGCGACCTGGAGCAATTCGGCCGCGAGATACGTGCTCGTGTGCTGAAGTTGACTGGCATACCGACCGGCGTCGGGATCGGAGCGACTAAAACCCTGGCGAAGGTCGCAAATCACGCGGCGAAGAAATGGCAGAGGCAGACGGGTGGGGTAGTTGATTTACGCGAGCCAGAGCGCAGAGACAAAGTCTTGAAGGCTTTGTCTGTGAGTGACGTATGGGGCGTCGGCCGGCGCATGACCGAGCACCTCAACGCGCAGGGCATAAAAACAGCGTGGGATCTGGCGCAGGCTGATGCCTGGACGCTGCGCAAGCAATTCTCAGTGGTGATCGAGAAAACGGCGCGGGAGCTTCGCGGCACGGCCTGCCTAGCACTAGAGGAAGCTGTGCCGCCGAAAAAAGAAATCTGCTCAAGTAGGATGTTCGGCATTAGGCTAGAGGAACTGGAACCAATCCGCCAGGCAGTAGCTACATACGCTGCAACAGCGTGCGAGAAGCTTCGTGCCCAGCAGTCAGTTTGTCGGCAGATACGCGTGGGCATCCGTACGGGTATGCACGATGTCAACGAGCCGAAATATGCCAATAGCGTGGCGCTTCAGCTCCCTTGGGCCAGTGATGACACTCGGCTAATAACTCATTATGCGCTAATTGCCCTAAATCAGGTTTACCGTGCGGGCTATGCTTTCAGCAAAGCGGAGGTCATGCTGCTCGATTTGTGCCAGCGAACCGAGATCACTGGTGACCTATTTGCCCCTCAGCAGCCCGCCGCGGTTACACAGGTCATGGCCGTGCTCGATGAGATAAACGCTAAGTGGGGAAGGGGAACGATGCGACCTGGGCGGGTGGAATTGGCCCCGGTTTGGGGCATGAAGCGCGAAATGTTAAGCCAAAGTTTTACGACCCGGTTGGATCAGCTATGGAGGGTTGGGTGCAGATAATGTTTCCACTCGACATGAGGCAGCTGGGAGATGCTCCCATCTAGTCGAATGCTCTGGTTGCCGCAAGCATGAGCGCCTCCTCGGGCGGTAACCATCTGTTGTCGGCTGTCCAATCTCCATATTGAGCAATCGGATCTCCATGGCGGTTAAGTGATCTCAGCTGTTCCTCGGTCGGGTTAAGAAGACCGGCAAGTACCTGATCAATCGACAGGCCTGGGGTTGCCATGAGACGCTCGAACTGCGCTTTCTGTTCTGGTGTCCAAACCATGGTTTCGTTCTCAATTTGGCTGGCTGCTTCTGGATAACGTTTTGTAAACGATCCGAACGGCATCCCTCATTACCGGCACTTTGGAAGCGCTACTATAGAGCTATCGCGTTGCGCGGTCATTCCGGCGGAACGAGACTTTTCTCGCTCGCACGGCCGTACTGCTACGCCAAGTTTGTTAACAGCGCGACCGCCTGCCGTTTGGCTCTAGATAGATTGCGCTAGGGTGGGGCAGTTTATGCATGGCTTTAGGCTCTGAACAAGCAGCTCGCAGCTTATCTCGTTCTTACTGGCCAGCATCTTTAGACATGAGCCTGCCGACTAGCTGCTTCAAACCTGCCCAGGCTGAAAACTGCCGAAAACTCGTGGCGTAGGCTTTCTCGTCCATCGGCGATACTCTGCAGATGCTCCGCGGCAAGGGTAAATATTCCCCTTCCTTTAATGTGGTATGCGCCTTTGATACGTCAGAGTTATTCGATGGTTGCAGCTGGTCCGTAGAATTCATATCCGTCTACCTGATGTTATTAGTGCGCGGAATTTCCATTTTAATGAACAAACAGCTTCCCGCCTTTCAGCCGTGCGTGACACCGAATTGCAGGTAGCATTCGTTAGCCGGTCGACGCTCACTCTACCCGGTCTTGTCATCGCAAGCATTTTTGACGGCCGGAGCGCGATTATCAGCACTGCGGGTATTGGCATGATTGGCGTTGTCGGTTTGTTCAAGGCCGTCGTCAGAACCAGGAGTCCAGAGGCGCCTCATAGCAATTGGGCTGCCAATAAGGCACTTCATTTCGACAGGCAGAGCCTATGCGCTTCCTCGCGCGCGTATTGGTCGCAAAAATACCATCGAAAGCAACTGGCGACGCGGGTATAGAGCCGAATCGAGCGGTAATGTGCGCGCTGAATCTGCCGAATTTGACCGGCATCTTGAGCCGGCCCAGGCACATCGTTCACGACGTTGCTAGTGACATTCATCGCCGGCGAGGGATCGCATCGCCACCCTGCGAAAACTATCCTGCGGTTTTTAGCTGTCTCGAGGCTGAGGCCGTTGCGCTCACGCTGGGCGCAACAAGTCCACGATATCTACTCCCAGGGCATTAGCTAAGCGCTCCAATCCATCAATGCTGATGTTGGTCACGCAGCGCTCCAGCTGAGATACGTAGGTGCGGTGGAAGTCGGCGAGCTCTGCTGTTTTTTCCTGACTGAGCCCCTGCGCTGTGCGCAAGCGTTTGAGGTTGTAGGAAATGCGGTAGCGAGCTGAATCTCTATGACCGGCAGGACGATTCTTCATCCTTAGAGCGTCGCCTGCTGCCGTGTTAGCATCTACAGCCCAACAATCTACTGCTTTTGAATCTCACCTCTATATCCACATCACTCAAAAGGAATTGGCACGTGATTACGAAGCCCTTCGCCCTGCTTTCTATTGCGCTTCTCGCAGGCTGCTCGCAGTCCAGCGGTGTTTTAAAAATGGGGCCGGATACCTACTCGGTATCAGTACACGCAGCACCAGCTCGTGGTGGGATCCCTGGCGCCCAACGCCTCGCCATGACCGAAGCGAATCAGGCATGTATGTCGCAGGGGCGTGAGATTCTTGTCCAGAACATTTCCTCCGGGCCATCCAGACATTACCCTGGCGGAACGGTCGATGTGACCTTTCAGTGCCTAGTCAGAAATGATCCCGGCTTATATCGCCCTACCTACCGCTCAGTTCCCGACGTCCTTGTCGAGAGTCGATAACGGAAAGGTACTGGCTTATGGAAAATAGAGATTGGCAATGCATTAAAATAGTTGGCAGCCTGTTTTTAGCGGGGCTAGCCATAGATGCCATCAGGCAGGCATGGGGAACCCAACGGTGGGTAGCCAACTTTTTTGAAGCTTATGTCGCGGGGATTTGCTGGGCTGTTCTCATCATTGGTATTCCAGGGCTCGCCTTGTGGCTCGGAATGACCGTCTCGTCTTGGACATATCAGAGCTGGCGAGGGTGGGTTGCCGGGCTAGGAAGCTGGGCTGGCCTCTCTTGGCTTGCTCACTATCTTTTCTCCTCCATCCCAGGCGTGGGGTGGAGACTGAATGCGATGTTTGGCACGCCGATGTATTGACCACGTTACAGGGACCTTGCTATCTACAAGGTCCCACGCCATTTTGAAGAGCTTCAAAATGTCTGTGTCCGCATACGTCAGCTATAGCCTCCTCATAGGACGTAGCCAGGTCCACGAGATGTCCGACCGGCTCCATGAGAGCAATTGCTAAACATTCCGCCTGAGCGTGAATGCTTGATCTGGCGCTCACCGTGCTTCGGGCTTGGGAGACCAGGCATTAGAACGACACTTTGCAGAACAAGGGTTTGTGAAGTCATGAATGTCCTAATGTCCTGCAAAGCGGTTAACAGCCAGGACGTCAGGACTTTCAAGACATTGCTTTAAGTCCTGTTCTTTTGGAGCGATCTGCCATGTCACCGCCCCGCCGATCTTGCCGAGACTTCGACACTCGATTCCGAGCTGGCGCAGGGCGGGCGCGGCGCGGCGCATGGCATCGGCAAAGCCCTTAGGCGACTTTGGCCAGGTATCGCAGTATGGTGGCCGGTATTTAACCATCTCCTCCATCAGCATTTTCGCCGACGCGCGCTTCCCTCTCGGGTTGCATTCATACCATTCCAGAATAGCGCCAGCGACCGGGCTAGCATCGATCGTGCGCGCGATGCTTTCTTGGCGGCTAGCGTTGAACTGCGCCATGAATGCCGCGGCGGGCTTGCCGACGGCTTCGGCTACGGCCATGCCAAGGAGGGCGAACTCGACTAGGCGAGGTTTATCGCCGGGAGGCAGGCGCATGGATGGCAGCAGCGCCAGTGCCTTCACCGCAGTATCTAGCAGCGCGCCGAGTAGCGGCCCGCGCTCCGCTTCGTATGCCTGCCACAAACCCGTTACCTCAACCCGCTCCTTAACAATAGGCATCTCGATGGAGATGGTACGGTCGATGAGGTCCTGAGCCGTGACGGAGGCCGAAATGCCGTTGATACCGACCGGACGTTTCACATTGATAATGCTTTCGTCAGAATCGGTAAACAGTTTGCGCTTGGCATATCCGCCACCCGTTGCAATGGTACAAAGCGCGTCCTGAACGAGCGGCGACAGATGGCTAACATTCTCGTAGCAGACGATCCATGACGCACCTGCGCCAATGAATACCTCCTCGGCACTTTTAGGCGCCGATCGTAAATCACAGGCGTTCGGGTCTAGCAGGCGGCGCAGGGCCGTATGGGCGGTGCTTTTTGCTGTGCCTTGCTCGCCCATGAGCTCCACCAAGGGAAAAGGAGTGTCTGGGCGAAGGCATTCGATCAACCAGGCCAGCACGAGCAACCGCTGTTCCTCGGGAATGTTAGCGATGCGCCACAAGGGTTCAATTGACCCACCGGGTGTCGGCGTAGGCAGCGGTTGCATTGCTTCGGGGCGGATGAACATCGCCGCAGGCGATTTGACGATAGACCAACGACCCGGCTCGATACAGATTGCGCGGCTCTGGCCGGGTTCGGCCAGGTCGAGAAAGTACCGCCCAGCAGACCCAGCGACCCTAATGTGTACCGGTTGGCATTCGCAGTCGTACCGGCCAAGCCCAGCCAGTGTGGACAGTGATTCGCGCACAGATTGGTCACGCGCCGATTTGCCGGCATCCTTGTAATAACTTGCCACCAACCAATCGCGAAACTGGCGGCTATCGATGCGTCGAACCTCGCCAGTAGAAAGATCTCTTGCGAACACCTCTTTGTTTCTATCATGGAACAATTCGACACGAGCCTTCACATATGCGACCAGTTGCGACGCTTGGCTCTGCTTGCTGTCGGCTAGTTTATCCTCGTCCGGATCGGCTGTTAACGTCTCTATCTCGTCTAGCTCGCGGTCCAACTGTCCGATACGTTCCTGTGCCAATGCCAGCCGAGAAATATCTTCGTCATTTAGCTCCTCCGGCTTGCTCTTCGCGGCCTCGATAATCAAGCGCTCGAACTTGAGTTCGGTTTCAAGCCTGTTGCGACGGTACTGCTGGCGTTGTTCCAGGCTCAGGTTGTCAAAAAACATATCTCTTAGTTCAAAACCAACCGCAGCTAGCACGTCACGAGTCTCGCAGCCGGCGTAGCAGTGAACTAAGGCGCGACCGTCCCTTCCACGCGACAGGCTCAGAGACGGGGAATTGTCCCGATGCGCAGGGCAGAGAGCTGCGTAGCGCTCGCCATTCTTTTTCACGCCTTTTAGCCGTTCGAGAAGCAAGCTGAGCGGGTCGGATTGGTGTTGGGTCATCAGCGGATAACCTCCAGACCAAGTGTCCGGGTAGTGGTGGCAGTAGCTAGCATCAGTAGGCCGATAGTTAGCCGGTTATGAATCCAGGAGGCGGTTTTCCACGGGCAAGCCGAGGGCATCCCGGCCTTTGGGCGGGTTAGCGTCTGCGGCATGGGTTATTCCTCGCGCGTCTTGCGCTTCAAGGTTGCCAGGATTGACAGAGCGCGGCTGTGTTCGACTTCCGGCAGGCTGTAACGGACTACGCGACAGGGCTTGCCCCAACGGTTCGGTATCTTCTCCGGAGCACGCTTGAAGTTCAGGCTATGAAGATTCGCCAGAATCGCGATGGTGCTGTTCAGACAGTGGTCTCCCAAGGGTTCAGCCTCAAAGCGGTTGAGGGTACCCCCGGCTGCCAGGTGCGCTAGGATGCGGGCGATCTTGCTCGGGGCTTCGGTGGTAGATTGGCCTTGCGACGAGCTGCTCTGCTGGGATTGAGGATGGTTTTTTTTCATTACGCGCGCACCTCACCCGTATGGTTGGCGGTACGGCGTTCGAGGAACTCGGCTAAGTCACTAATTCGATACTTGACCAGGCGACCCACTTTAAGAAAAGGCAGGTTGTATCGGCCAGTCGATCGCCAGACGGCTAGGGTGGTTGGCTTTACGCCGAGAGCAGTGGCAGCTTGCTTATCATCGACTTGAACGGGCGGGTTGAGTCCGTCATAGCCGAGCGCAGCGAGAATGTCGGCCTTGATGGTATTGATGTTGGTTGGCATTGGGAAGGCTCCGTATTGGTGTATAGAACGGAGCCGATTTTGGTTAGTCTTCGTGGGTAAGGCCGACGTACCTAACCCACTACCCACTACCTACTTCCCGAGTCAGGCTCCGCAAGACGCTTACGGATTGTTTCTATTGAGTCTGGGAGATTGAGAGACTCTTTAACCAGTGTGGCGAGTTCTCGCATGCTAGGGTTTCTCTCTCTTCTTTGTTTAATTCTAACGGCGGCATCACGCCACCGCTGGTATTCAATGACTCGAGCATCTTGGAGTTCTCGTCTCTTATTCGCGAAAGCCTGGTTTCTCTGGCGGGTATGCGCGCCAAGTGCTGCATCGGATTGATTCGCCGTCATGTCCGGCCTGGTGGCGACCAACGTTGGAAGTGATTTCTGCGCCTCAATCAAGTCGAGCAGCTCGCCTTTATGAATGGGCACGTCATGTCCGGTTTGTGCGGCCCAATCAAGGAATACCTTGAGATGACCTAGTTTGAATGGGAAGGCCAGCGCCGGCTCGTCTGGCCTACCTCGAGGATGCTGCGTAAGCGCAGCACGCTCCTTAGGCGTTAGATCTAACCCGGGAGGAAGCGGCTTAACATAGATGCCATCAGCCTTGATCTCGAAGTTGGTTCCGAAGTCGTCCGGGTCAAGCTGACCCCTATAGTCCGCCGCCGCAAACTCCATGAACTCGGCGTATCCTAGCTCGATGTCTTGTAGTTCGATGGCATCCAAATCAATCCCAAGCTCCGCGCTATTCGAATCCATAGCTTCCTCTGACAAGTTGTTTACAAGGTGCCCTTGCTAGTTGGTGGTGGCTCGGTTACCTGCGGCGACGGTTCGGAAGCTCAACCACAGATGCCGACGCCTTGATCCCGGCAGCTACAAGCATCGCTTGGGTTGCTGTGTTCACAGACTGTCGTACCGGATCCAGGTCGAGGCGGGCATATATAGTCGTCGCTTGATGGGTCTTGTGGTTAAGAGACTTGCCGATGATGGCCAGCGACGCACCGGTCTTGGCTTGCCAGCTACCGAGCGTACGGCGTAGATCGTGAATGCGTAGATCGGTCATGTCGTAGAGCGATGGGTCTATACCCAGCGCATCGGCGATGCCGCGATAACGTTTTTCGGCGGCGGCTGGCGCGACGGTGACCGCCTCGTTTGCCTGCCGGTACTCCTCGACAGTCAGCTTGCCGAGTTCTTCTAGATGTTCAAGCAGACGACGCACGCTGGCGCGGCGCAGAATAGCGGCCCAAGCCTTTTTCGGCTCGACCAAGTGGCCTGTCTTGCCGTCGCCTGGGAATACAAAAGCCGACGTGCCAGTTAATTGCTTGCGGGTGCGTAGAGCGGCGACCGCTTCGGGAGATAGGGTGACGTTCTGCGGGGTTCCATTCTTTGTCATGCCGATGCGCCAGACATGCGCCTCAAAGTCGACGTCGCGCCAGGCCATTGCTTGTACGTTCGAGCGCCGCGCGCCAGTTAGCAGCGCTAACATAAAAAAATCGCTCAAGCTCGACTCGCCGATGGCTTCGAATAAGTAGGGTAATTCCACAGCCTGGGCGAAGCGGTCGCGAGACGGCGCATGATTTTTTTGAACGCGGGTCGCCGGATTGATGCCTTCAAATAGTTCCGTGTCGGCGGCGTAGCCGAAGACTGAGGAAACGACAGCGAGTGCGCGATCGGCCTGTGCCGCGCTTTTTTTCGTCACATTTGCGTGGATCGTTTTGATATCCGCCCGGGTGATGTGCGACAGCCTTCTTCCTTTGATCGGCTCTAAATACAGGCGCAGCACGTCCGAATAATCCCGCTTGGTACGCTCGCCGAGTGGTGTGCCGTCGCGCTTGCGCTTTTTCTTGAGGAAATCTTCGAACACCTCGCCGAAAGTCTGTTCCTCCCGGATAGCTCGACGGGCGGCTGCTGGGTTCCCGCCCGCTTCGATTTCGGCATTAACGGCAGTGGCCTGTTTGCGTGCCTGCTCGACAGTCATGGCTGGGAATCGGCCAAGGGTCACGCGCTCAGGCTGGCCACCTTTCATGCGTCGATAAATTGAAAAAGTCTTGACGCCACTCGGCGACACTCGAAGCTGTAAGCCCTGAATTTTAGTGTCGTGATAAGTGGCACGCTTGCCGGCCTCGGGCGGCGGTAGCGCCAGCAGCCTTTCTTTGCTGAATGCAATATGGGTTGCGCTGGGCATGCCTTTCTCTCCGATCCTGGGGTTACGCTGGGGTTACGTATTTGGTCGACATATGGATATTTTGGTGTAACCCCGGTAAGCCTAGAATAGTCTTCATGTCGCGCTCTGTATAGGTCCGTAAAGTTTTATAAATGCGAGGGTATTCAGGAGCCCTCGCATTCGTAATGCGAAGGTCGGGGGTTCGACTCCTCTCACCGGCACCAATGAAATCAAGGCTCACAGCGATGTGGGCCTTTTTCATTTTCCGAAGGGCGATCGCGCGGCGCGCTACGTTGGGTGGCTGTTTCAGAGGCTGAAAAAGCGGCTGTTCACCGAGCGCCTATTGGGAAAAGGATAAGACTTCTTGTCCGGAAGCCGGATAATAGCGATCAAATGTATCGCTCTGGTAATCCCGCATGGAAATCAAGGTTAATTTTCTCGACAACCTCAGGCTCGAAGCCAAGTTTGATGATTTCACGGTGGTCGCCGATCAACCGATTCGTTACAAGGGCGATGGTTCGGCACCGGGTCCGTTCGATTATTTTCTCGCTTCATCGGCGCTATGCGCAGCGTACTTCGTGAAGTTGTATTGCCAGACCCGCAGTATTCCGACCGAGAACATTCGATTGTCGCAGAATAATATTGTCGATCCGGATAATCGCTATAACCAGATATTCAAAATTCAGGTCGAGTTGCCTGCGGATATTTCCGATAAGGACCGCCAAGGAATCCTGCGTTCAATCGAGCGCTGTACCGTGAAGAAAGTGGTGCAGACGGGGCCGGAATTCGTCATCGAAGAAGTCGAGAGCCTTGACGCCGACGCTCAGGCGCTGCTGCTACCCGGCACGGGATCAGAAACGAGCACCTATATTGCCGGCAAAGACCTGCCGCTTGAGCAAACGATCGCCAATATGTCCGGGCTATTGGCTGATCTGGGCATGAAGATCGAAATCGCCTCATGGCGCAATATCGTTCCGAATGTGTGGTCGCTGCATATTCGTGATGCCCATTCTCCGATGTGTTTTACCAACGGCAAGGGCGCCACGAAAGAAAGTGCGTTAGCGTCGGCGCTTGGCGAATTTATCGAACGACTCAATTGCAACTTCTTTTACAACGACCAGTTCTGGGGTGAGGACATCTCCAATGCAGAGTTTGTCCATTACCCCAACGAGCGTTGGTTCAAGCCTGGCCGTAAGGACGCATTGCCAAAAGAAATACTCGATGCGTACTGCCTGGACATCTATAACGCTGACGGCGATCTGCGCGGCTCCCACCTGTACGACACCAACTCTGGCAACGTGGAGCGAGGCATTTGCGCCTTGCCTTTCGTACGCCAATCGGACGGCGAAACGGTTTATTTCCCATCCAATCTGATCGAGAACCTGTTTCTCAGCAATGGCATGAGTGCCGGCAACACGCTCGCTGAAGCCCAGGTGCAATGCCTGTCGGAAATCTTCGAACGCGCCGTGAAGCGGGAGATTCTCGAAGGGGAAATGGCGCTGCCGGACGTTCCTCAGGACGTGCTGGCTAAATTCCCTGGCATCGTGGCCGGTATTCAGGGACTTGAAGAGCAAGGCTTCCCGGTGCTGGTAAAGGATGCCTCGCTGGGTGGGCAGTTTCCGGTGATGTGCGTGACCTTGATGAACCCGCGAACCGGCGGTGTATTCGCCTCCTTCGGTGCTCACCCCAGTTTCGAAGTCGCACTGGAGCGCAGCCTTACAGAGTTGTTGCAGGGGCGCAGTTTTGAAGGCTTGAACGACTTGCCTCAACCGACCTTTGAAAGCAACGCAGTGACCGAGCCGAACAACTTCGTCGAACATTTCATCGATTCGAGCGGTGTGGTGTCGTGGCGTTTCTTCAGTTCCAAGGCGGACTTCGATTTCGTTGAGTGGGACTTCACGGCCGAGGGCGACGACGCCAACGCCAAGGAGGCCGCGACCCTGTTCGGCATCCTCGAGGAGATGGGGAAAGAAGTGTACATGGCGATCTACGAGGACCTCGGCGCAAAGGCCTGCCGCATCCTCGTCCCTGGCTATTCCGAGATCTACCCGGTGGAAGATCTGATCTGGGATAACACCAACAAAGCGCTACTGTTCCGGGCGGATATCTTGAATCTCCACAGCCTTGACGATGCCGGCCTGGAAGCACTTGTTGAGCGGCTGGAAGAAAGCGAGCTGGATGACTACACCGACATCACGACGCTGATCGGGATCGAGTTCGATGACAACACGGCCTGGGGGCAACTCACGATTCTCGAGCTGAAACTGTTGGTCTGTCTTGCTCTGCAGCGATTCGAAGACGCCAAAGAGCTGGTTGAAGCCTTCCTTCAGTTCAACGACAACACCGTCGAGCGTGGCTTGTATTACCAGGCGGTGAACGCCGTATTGGAAGTGGAGCTGGACGAGGATCTGCAGCTGGACGATTTCGAAATGAACTTCCGCAGGATGTTTGGCGATACTCGGATGGACGCGGTGATCGGCTCGCTCGACGGCAGCGTGCGCTTTTTTGGCTTGACGCCTACCAGCATCAAGCTTGAAGGGCTCGATCGTCACCTGCGGCTGATCGACAGCTACAAGAAGCTCCATACGGCTCGAGGCGGGGCGCTGACCACGGCCCGCTAGTTGCGCCGCTGATCAAGCGGATGGCAACAAAACAGCCCGCACTGCTGCGGGCTTTTCTGTTCAGGTAACGCAGCTGATCGATCAGCTTGCAGCTACCGCTTCCGGTTTGCGCTGCTGATTACTGCTCGTCTCACCCCGGGCGGGTGCTGCGTCATAAAGATTGACCATATGATCGAGGTTTGCCCGCACGCGGCCTTTCATGGCTTCAACGACCGCGCGTAGTTCGGCCCGCTGGTTATCGCCGAAGACGTTGATCAGGTTGGTGCCGATCTGGCTGATCTGCGGGACTTCCGCAAAGCCACACGACTGCTTCGGCACCCAGGTTTCCAGAAAGCTCGACAGCTTGATCACGCGCTGCGGCAGCAATGCGATTTGCGGAACAGCATAGGCAAGCGCGGTGATCGCGCCGTGCAGGCTGGTGCCGCAATAGAGCTTGCTGGTGGCAATGCAGTGGATGATGTCATTGATGTTCCCGCTATCGACACGGTACGCGCGCTCGTCGCCAAGCAGGCTGTGCAGCTTGTCGAGAGGATCGTCATCCGAGTGGCCTGGCGCTTTGCCGATGGTCAGCAATGCGATCTTGAGCCCGGTATTGACGTTGAGTTCAGTCAGTTGCTGAGCGATCGCCTCGATGCGCCGCTTGGCGTGATGATCGGAAATATGGAAGACGATATGGCCGGGCTCGGCCGAGTCGACCTGCTGCGGGTAAATGTCGGATATGAGGATGGCGCTGTCCGGTACCAGGTTGTGCTCGACTCCGAGCTTGTCCAGCTCGGCCGATGTTTCCCGGTCACGCACGGACACGTAGGTGCAGTCCTTGAGGTTGCGCTTGATGGCGTCATGGATCAGCGGCTTCTTCCGGCTGATCTCGTTGCCACCCACGCTGTTGTACATCACCTTGTAGCCGGGCAGGTCGCGCTCACCCAGGACCAGTGGAATGTCAGAAGGAATCGAGGTGAACAGACGGCTCAGGCGGATGAACGCCTTGTGGCCGATCAGATAGGGGCTGGCCTTGATCGGGTAGTAGATCGCCTGCGGCGCGAGGTAGCCGATGATGCTTTCCCATTGCGCTGTCAGGCACTCGCCGCCCGCCACGATGAGCATCGTTTTCGGCTGCTGTCGGGTGGCCTCCAGCGCTTTTTTCAGCGGAACGGTGGGCAATGCCCCGTAGCTCGAGAGATTGGATTTCCTGGTCGCGGCGACTATCACCGAAAAGCGACCATCCGCTTCCAGGTAACGCTTGAGGACGATTGCGAAGAGCAGATCGCCATAGTTGTGCCGGTCATAGGCTCCGTAAGCAATTACGTTTATCCGGTCAGTCATGGCGTCGGACTCCTTTCGATATTCTTGAACTGCACGTAGAGCAGAGTGTTTTTGATCGCCAGCGCCACGGCGGTTGCGAAGCAGGCGCCGTTGACGCCGTAGCGCGGGATGAGGATCAGATTGAGCGCTACGTTGATCACGCAGGCCGCAATGTTGTTGTGAAGGTATCGGCGGTGATTGCCCGTCATGGTCATGAAGATGCCCAGAGGGCCGGCGGCCAGGACAAAGAAGTAGCCGACAGCAAGGACCAGCAATGGATAGATACCTTGCTCGCGGTATTCGGGGCCGAACACGGCAAGGATGTATTCGCGTAGCAGGCCGATGGCGAGCAGGATCATCAGTGCCAGCGCCAGCATGAAACGCGAATATTTGCGAACAATGGCGAATGCACCGGCGCGGTCGTCTTGTGCCCAGCGCCTGGAGATGTCCGGGGCGATGGTGCCGTTGATGATGAACAGCAATGTGGTCGAGAGCGCTGCAATCTTGGCGGCGATGTAATAGATGCTGACTTCGCTGGCCGAGCGCAGCACGCCTAGCAACAGCGTGTCGGACAGCTCGATGATGCTGTTCATGACGGCGATCAGCATCAGCGGTATGCAGAGAATGAGCATGGCTCGCCAGCCCAGCGCAGCCTCGGATCCTGACGGGGGCAGACTGGTGCGGGCGCGCCAGATCGACCCGAGAATGGCCAGCGTGAAACTGAACGCGAAGCAGCCCACGACCGTCGTCAGGTCATTGCCGGTGATCGCCACCAGTAGAAGCGTCAGTGCAGGCTGAAACGCCGTCTGCCAGAACAGGCCTTCGCTGGTTTTGTGCTTGGCCTTCAAGGTCTCGCTGGCGATGCTCAGCAGTGACAGGCCAAGCGCAGTGACTGCGAACAGAACTGCCGCATGAACGAAATAGGCTTGTGTGGTCTCGGAGAAATACACCACTGCCAGGCCTATCAGGAATGCCGGAATGTTCATCAGCGCTGCGAGTATCAGTGCACGGTCGAAATAGCTGCGCTGCTGGCCTTCGTGTAAGGATGAAATGTTCTTCAGGCAAGCGATGTCGAGGCCAAGTCGTGCGAGCAGCGACAGAAAGATGCCCAGGGCCACGCAAAAGAACACGGTACCGGCAAGCTCCGGCACGAGAAACCGCGCCAACAGAATATTCAGGCCGAGCGTAGCGCCGGCGCCGCTGCCTTTGGTCACTATGAGTCGAGCGTATTTGACGAGGTCGGCTTTCATTCCAGGCTGGGCTGCGTCCGTGGCATAGGCCGATTTCATTCAGTGCTCCTGCAGCCGCTGATCGCGACAAAAGCCATGGCTGGCGTCCGGGTTGCTGCTCCTGCGAAGCCAAACGCGCGGATTAAGCGATTTGTACCTGGCAGCTGTGCGTGCGCTTTCAGTCAGCATTGGACCAAATTGGCGACTCCATCAAGAGCGTTGCGAACGGAGAAAGTTCCTCCGCCACGCCTCAGTTGTGCTTAAGCCGGTGGGGCGCGTCCGGTGCGAGCGGGCCCTACATTGCGTCGCCCGTCACGTGGGCCGAACTCTTGCAGGCGGGGGTCGTCCCACGATTAACGGCTTCGGCTTTAATCACAGTGAACGGGGGAATGGCGATGCTGGATTTGCGTGGTATAGGCAGCTTCGAGCTGCTGAAACGCACCTTCAAGGAGTTCAGCAACGACGACATGACTACCTATGCGTCGGCCTTGGCGTACCGTGCCATCTTCTCGTTGTTTCCGTTTCTGCTGTTTCTGATCGCCCTGCTGGGTCTGCTGGATCTGCAAGAGTTTTTCACTTGGCTTCGTCAGCAGGCGTCGCTGGTGTTACCGCCCGACGCCCTTAGTCTCGTCAACCCTGTCATTGACGAGATGCAGGAGGAAAAAGGTGGCTTCCTTTCCTTCGGTATTCTCGTGGCATTGTGGTCGGCCTCAATCGGGGTTCGCTCGTTGATGAACGCGATGAACAAGGCCTATGACGTCGAGGAAGGGCGGCCAACCTGGAAGCTGATCCTCCTCTCGGTCGTGTACACCATCGGCCTGGCGCTGATTCTGCTGGCTACCGCGGCATTGATGATTGTCGGCCCACAAGTCATCGAGTGGTTGGCCGATCAGGTTGGCCTGAAGGACATCGTGGTTACCCTCTGGACCTGGCTGCGCTGGCCCGTTGTGGTGGTGCTGATGATGCTGGTGCTGGCGGTGATCTATTACGTCACGCCCGATGTCGAACAGGAGTTCCGCTTCATCACTCCAGGTTCGGTACTAGCTGTGATTGTCTGGATTGCCGCCTCCATCGCCTTTGGCTTGTATGTACAGAACTTCGGTAACTACGACGCGACCTACGGCAGTATCGGGGCGGTCATCGTGCTGTTGCTGTACTTCTACATATCGGCAGCGGTGCTGCTCTTCGGTGCCGAGATGAATGCCGTAATCGAACATGCCTCCGCAGAGGGTAAATCTGAGGGCGACAAGCGTGTCGACGGCTAGCGGCGGATAACGCCGGTGCGGCGGCGAACAACTGTCAGGGGCGGTGGTCCATTGATTTCATTGCAGAATCTTTCGAGCGGTGGTCTCGCTGTACACCGTCAAAGAGCGGCAGATTACGGCTGACGGGCCCGGCTCCGAAGGTTTTGCATCGAGACCTAATGGAGATGCTCCACCTTGCACATCGCCGACATGACCATGTTCTACGCCCCCGCCAGCGGCGGTGTGCGTACTTATCTCGAGGCCAAGCACCGCCGGCTGCAGCAGTATGCGGGCGTCCGCCACAGCATCCTCGTGCCGGGTGAGCGCTATAGCCACAATGCCGGCATCTATCAGATACCTGCGCCTGCACTGCCTTTTGGCAGGGGCTATCGGTTTCCTGTAAGGCGCGCTCCCTGGCGGAATCAATTGCGCTCCCTTCATCCCGACGTGATCGAAGTCGGGGACCCCTATATGACTGCCTGGGCGGCTCTGGACGCCGGGCGACGCCTGGACGTGCCGGTGATCGGCTTCTACCACTCGGATCTTCCTTTATTAGTGAGTAACCGCATCGGCGGGTGGCTGGGCACCAACATGAATGGCTATGTGTCGCGGCTGTACAGCAGCTTCGACCGAGTGCTGGCGCCAAGCCAGGTAATGGCGCAAAAGCTGACGTCGCTCGGGGTCGAGAACGTCTATGTGCAGCCATTGGGCGTGGATCTGGACACCTTTCGGCCAAGCCTGCGCGATCCGCAAGTGCGCCGCGAACTGGGCCTTGCTGACGATACTCGGTTGATGATCTTTGCTGGGCGCGGGTCTCGCGAAAAGAACCTCGATGTTCTGCTGGAGACCGCGCGTCGGCTGGGTGACCCCTACCACCTGCTGCTGGTCGGTTCCGGCATGCCCCATCGCGTGCCGCCCAACGTGTCGGTGATCGATCGTTTTTGCCCGGCGGCGGACGTAGCGCGCTACATGGCCAGCAGTGACGTGCTGCTGCACGCCGGAAATCAGGAGACTTTCGGTCTGGTGGCGCTCGAAGCCATGGCCAGTGGGATACCCGTGATTGCGGCACGCGCCGGCGCCCTGCCAGAACTGGTTCCCTTCCATACCGGTCGGTTATGTCGCCCTTTGGACGCTCCAGCAATGGCGCAGACCGTCCGGGAATTATTCGAGGACGATCCGCGTCTGCTGGGGATGCAAGCCCGTCAGCATGTCGAGGCGCATCACGCATGGGATGCGGTGGTAGCCGGATTGCTGGCGCATTATCACGCCGTGTTGGGCACCGCTGAACTGCCGGTTGCCGTGCATGGCTGAGCGCAGCCTGATGCTGGTGCTGCATGACGTGGCGCCCGAGACCTGGCCCGATTACCGGCCCTTCGTCGAAGCGGTCGACGCGCTGGGTCAGATACCGATCTGCTGGCTTGTCGTGCCGGATTTTCACCGTCGCAACCGGCTCGACGATCATGTTGATTTTCGGCGCCTGCTGGACGGGCGGCTGGCCCGTGGCGATGAGCTCATCCTGCATGGTTTCTACCACGCAGATGAAGCCCCTTCGCCACGCACGCCACGAGACTGGTTCATGCGCCGCGTCTTTACCCATGAAGGCGAGTTCTACCCGCTCAGTCGCGAAGAGTCCGCCAGGCGTTTGCAGCGCGGTATTGAGCTGTTTCAGCGCCACCATTGGCCCCTTCATGGTTTCGTGCCACCTGCCTGGTTGTTGGGGCCGGGTGCTCGGCAAGCCTTGGCGGCAACCGGGCTTACCTATACCAGCGACCCAGGCCACTTCTACTTGTTGCCCGACTATCGAACCGTTGACGCGCCGGGGGTGGTCTGGAGCGCTCGAAGCGCTTGGCGCCGCGGGATGTCACGGCTGGTCAGCGAGCGGATGCTCAAGCGGCATCAGCAGTCGCCGGTGTTGCGGCTCGGGTTGCATCCAGTGGACATGCGGCATGGGTTCTCGCGGCAATACTGGCTGGACCTGCTGACTCGGCTTTTGGCGGACGGGCGCAAGCCGGTGACAAAGATTGACTGGCTGAATCGACACATACTGGCCTCGAGCGCCGCGGCATGAATCGCCGCTGGTGGTTGCTCGCTGGCGCTTTAGTGGTGGCGGCACTGGTGCCGATTCTGCTCGGCGGCAGCGGTTTGCTTGAGCGGTTGCGAAGCTTTCCACCGGGGTTGCTGTTGCTGATGCTGGGCATGATCGTTGTTGGCTGGTACTTGAACGCGCTACGGCTGCGGCTGCTCGTCGGCCGTCGACGTCTGGGTCAGCACCGAGCGGTGGGCATCGTGATCGCCACGGAATTTGCCATCTGTGCCACCCCCGGCGGCGCGGGCGGCCCGTTGACCATGATGGCGTTGCTGCTGCGCCATGGCGTGCCGCCCGCCAAGGGCACCGCCACCTATGCCGTCGAGCAGCTCACCGATCTGCTGTTTTTTGCCTGTGCGCTGGTGGGTGTGCTCATCTATGCGGTCACCCATTCGCTGAATACCTATATCGCCAGTTTATTGGGCGTCAGTGCGGCATTGCTGATCGGCCTGATGGTGCTGCTGGCGTTGCTCGGGCGCTTTCACCGGCAGGTATTTATGCTCAATGGCTGGTTGATCAGCCGGCTCGGTGTGAAGGGCGCTCGACAGCGCAGCTGGGCCAAGAAGGCACTGAGTTTTCGCAATGCCGTGCTTGAGTGTTTCAGATTGCCCCTGTCGATCCTGCTAAGCGTATTCGTTCTGACGACGTTGCATTGGTTGCTGCGCTATAGCGTGCTCTATCTCACCTTGCTGGGCCTGGACAAATCCCTGGCCTGGGCCTGGACGTTTATCGTGCAGATGTTGGCCTTGACGGCTGGGCAGCTGAGCCTGCTACCGGGCGGTGCGGGCAGCGCCGAACTCGCTTCCGCAGCCTTGCTTGCGCCGTTCGTGGGGAAGTCGACGGCCGCGGCGGCGATCCTGATCTGGCGATTTGTGACCTACTACTTCTATCTGATCGCTGGCGCGCCGCTGTTTCTGTATTTATGGCCGACTTTTCGCTGGACCAAAAGCCGGAATTTGCCATGACGTTTCTGAGCCAGCGCATTAGGGAGGGCTGCCGTCCAGAGCCTGCGTAGCTGAACCTCAGTTGCAGCCAGCGAGAGCTTCGGTTAGCAGTTCTGGAGTGTCCTGCGCACCCATGGACTGCGCAGCGGTCAGGGCCGTAACGCCGTTCATGTCGGCGCGTCTCGGGTCTGCGCCGTGCGCCAGCAGCAGCTCGACAATCTCGGCACGATTGAACATGGCAGCCATCATCAGTGCGGTCTTGCCGTCGGGTGTCGCGCTTTCGACGTCGGCGCCGTGGTCTAGCAGCAGGCGGGTCATCTCCAGGTTGCCCTTGAAGGCGGCGCCGGCCAGCGGGCTCTGGCCCTTGTCATTGCGTAGCTGGGGATCGCCACCGTTTTCCAGCAGCACGCGGGAGGCGTCCAGATGGCCGTGGTAGCTGGTGAGCATCAACAGGCTGTCGCCGTTGTGGTTGCGAATGTTGGCCGGCAAGCCGCGACCGAGGAGGTCAGCCAGACGCTGAGCGTCGCCGGTACGGGCGCTTTCGAAAACCTGTTCAGCGAACGCCAGTGCGGCCTCGTCCAGTTCGGGCTTGGGGCTCGGTTGTTCCGTCATCTTGATCTCCTCGGCTTTATGGTTTTGGCGCAGCGGCGCGGGACGCGTCATTTCGCAAGCGATTGGCCGGTGCGGGAGGGCTGCGTTTCTATCCGACCGACAGGCCGCGCAAATGTGCGGCACGGGCCGAAAGCTGCACGGCCACAATGGCTATGGCAGTATCTGCGGCCCATCTGCCGGTAGCGCTGCAATGAAACCTGAAGACCTGGAACGCCTGGTGACCCAGACGATGCCGTACGGCAAATACAAGGGACGGCTGATTGCGGATCTGCCGGGCAACTACCTGAACTGGTTCGCCCGGGTCGGTTTTCCGCCCGGGGATCTCGGCCAGCTGTTGGCGCTGATGCAGGAGATCGACCACAACGGCCTGTCCGGCTTGCTCGAGCCGCTGCGCCGGCGCTGAGTCAGCCTTCGCTTTCTGCTTGCAGGGCCGCGAGTGCCGGGGCTGCATAGATGCCCACCTCCACCGCCAGCGCCATGACTCGCTCGATATCGCAGGTGTAGACGAGCACCGCTTGCAGTTCGTCGTCCAGTGGCTCGCTGAAATCCACCAGCACATAGCCGCCTTTTTCCGGGTAGAGACTGCTGAGTTGGGTCTGGATACGGTTGAGTGCCTTGAGCGGCTCGGTTTTCGCCAGCTGCTTTGACTTGAGCACGAAATTCACATCTGGCCCAAATGACCCGACGATCTGCTCGAACAACGCCTGATAATCGTCGGCCTGGAACAATACGGTGTCCGGCAGGCTGCCGACGATCATCCATTCGCCCAGCGGAATGGGGAAATCATCGTCATAGATGATGTCCGGGTTCGCCTGCAGAAAAGCCTGGGGATCGGCATAGGCCTGAGCCGCTTCGTCGGCGAGCCGGTTGATCTCGTCTTCGCTCATGCAGCCTGAGCTGATCAGACGTATCAGTTCGGCGAGTGGCTCTTTCATCGGGGCGCAGTCCTGGAATGAGGGCGTGCAAGAATACCCGAAAGCCTGGAGCCAGCGGGCCACGGTGGACATTGCCGCTGTGTGGCAACCCTCGCTGCACATCGTCAACCTTTGTCTGCTTTTACGCGCTGAGCTGCAGATTCTGTTCGGTTTTCGTGCACAATAGCCGCCATATAAACAGACGCGGCATGAACGATCGCATCGGCGCTGGCCGGCTTCGCTCCTGTTCCGGCGCCCGACTATGATCAGCCAATATTCGAGAGGAACGACTGTGCATAACGTCGTCATCAGCGGTACCGGCCTTTATACCCCTGCCCAGAGCATTTCCAACGACGAGCTGGTTGAGTCTTTCAACACCTACTCGCGCCGTTTCAACGATGAGAACGCCGCGGCAATCGAAGCGGGTGAAGTACAGCCGATGCCGGAATCCAGCTCGGCATTCATCGAGAAGGCGTCGGGCATCAAGAGCCGCTTCGTCACTGACAAGGCCGGCATCCTCGATCCGGATCGCATGGTTCCGCGCATTCCCGAGCGCAGCAACGACCAGTGGTCGATCCTCTGCGAAATGTCAGTCAAGGCCGCTCAGCAAGCCCTTGAACGGGCTGGCAAAACCGCAGCTGACATCGACGGGGTGATCGTTGCCTGTTCCAATCTGCAGCGCGCCTACCCGGCAGTCGCCATCGAAGTGCAGGCGGCGCTCGGTATCAAGGGCTTTGGCTTCGACATGAACGTCGCCTGTTCTTCGGCGACCTTTGGTATCCAGAATGCCGCCAACTCGGTTCAGCTGGGGCAGGCGCGGGCGGTACTGATGGTCAATCCGGAGATCTGCACCGGGCACATGAACTTCCGTGACCGGGACAGCCATTTCATCTTTGGCGATGCCTGCACCGCCGTCATTGTCGAGCGTGCTGATCAGGCCACCTCGGCGTATCAGTGGGACATTGTCAGCACCAAGCTGGCGACCGAATTCTCCAACAACATCCGCAACAACTTCGGCTTCCTCAATCGCACCGCCGAGGAATACATGACCAACCCGGACAAGCTATTCGTTCAGGAAGGCCGCAAGGTGTTCAAGGAGGTCTGCCCGATGGTGGCTGAGTTGATCGGCGAGCATCTGAAGGAAAACGAAATCGAGGTCAGCGAGGTCAAGCGCTTCTGGCTGCACCAGGCCAACCTCAACATGAACCACCTGATCGTGCGCAAGCTGCTCGGTCGCGATGCCAGCCCGGAAGAGGCGCCGGTCATTCTCGACACTTATGCCAACACCAGCTCTGCAGGCTCGGTGATTGCCTTCCACAAGCATCAGGATGATCTGCCAGCGGGCAGCCTCGGTGTGCTCAGCTCGTTTGGCGCAGGTTACTCGATTGGCAGCGTGATCCTGCGCAAGCGCTGATCGCAAAGCCAGCCAGCATTCCGGTAGCAGCTTCTTTCGCAACTGTCACCGCAGCGCATCCTCTCGCCGTCAGACGGCTGCTTCGCTAGCAAGCGGGTTCTTGCAAACGGATCGCACGGTTTGTAAGGAGCGAGCCGCTTGCAAACACGTTAAGCACGACTTCGCTTGAAGCCCTTGTCTCCTCCAATAAAAAGCCCCGGCATAGCCGGGGCGAAGGTGGAGCAGAGCGATTGAGGAGCTCGATCAGAAGCTGTAAACCATGCCCAGCGAGAACACGTTGATGTCATCACCAGCCGCAGCAACCTGGTAGACATCCGTGTCGTGGCCGCCCTTGATGCGATAGGCGGCGGTGTTGTCATCGTTCTTCAGCATGTTGTAAACGCCGTAAACAGTCAGTTGCTTGGACAGCTTGTGGTCCAGGCCGAGGCTCACCTGGCTGGCGCCGGTGTCGTCGGTGTCGCTCCAGTCATCAGCAGTCATGTACTGCAGCTTCAAGGTGTTGGCGCCGAACTTGTATGCAGTGTTCAGGCCCCAGGCGTCACGCTCGGCGTCGGCTTCTTCGTAGCGGTCGAACATCGCGCCCACGCTGACAGGTCCGAAGGCGTAGCTGGCAGCAAGGCGGAACGCATCGCTTTCGTACGCAACAACGTCAGCGTCAACAGTGTCTTCATCATCACCGTCGGCCTTCTCGTAACCGGCGCTAAAGGCGAGGTCGCCGATGCTGTAACCCAGCGCGACGCTGGCCAGCGAGTAATCGTTATCTTCGATATCGCCGTCTTCGGTCTCCCAGTCTTCGAAAGACGTGGCGTACATGGCGCTGGCAACCAGACCACCCATGCTCGGGCTGACATACTGGATGCTGTTCTTGGCGCGACGGTTGGCTTCGTCGGCAATGTTACGCGCATCGCCCACGGTGTCGCCGAACAGGTCAAAGGCGTTGCGGACGTTCTTCAGGGGGGTGTCCTGGTTGCCCACCAGCACCTGGCCGAAGTCGCCGGTGAGACCAACGTAAGTGTTGCGTCCAGCGAAGCTGTCTCCGCCTTCGTCAATGATGATCTTCGATTCGATCTGGTAAACAGCGTTCAGATCCGGGTTGATTTCGGTGACACCTTTGAAGCCCAGACGCGAGGAGTTGCTGGCGATGGCCAGTTCGCTGTCGGTATCGTTGTCCACGAAATCCGCCGACACGTGGGCTTTGCCGTAGATCTCCAGCTGCTTGCCGATGATTTCATAGGCGTTGGCGGTGGTCGGCAACGCAACTGCAGCGGCAATGGCGAGGGTCAGGGGGAGAAGCTTGCGTGGCATGATATTTCCTTTCTGTGCGTTCGCGGATTGGTAGCTACGCCGCCTCCGGGTCCTAACCCCCCAAGCGGCTGTCGGCAGAATGAGGGGGTGTGGTTACAGCTTTTTGCTAATTTGACGACGATTTGATGACGGTGAAGGGGTGAGATCTTCTTCTTGCTATAGCTTTGATTGCCGTAAAGAGCCCCGCGGTCGTACCTCGACCAACAACTGCTTCAGTTCCGGTTGCTTAGCCGCCAGACTAGGCATATGCCCATACAGACGCTTTCCCACCTCGCCGACTACGACTCCTCTCGCTGGGACGCGCTGCTCGGCGAACACCCGCAGCCCTTTCTCCGGCACGCCTTTCTGTCTTCGCTGGAAGACAGCGGCAGCGTCGATGCGCGCAGGGGCTGGCGTGCACAGCATCAAGTGCTGAGCGACGACCAGCGGGGAGCGATTGCGGCCTTGCCGCTGTACAGCAAGACCAACTCCAGCGGTGAGTATGTATTCGATTGGGCCTGGGCTGACGCCTGCCACCGTGCGGGTATCGAGTACTACCCCAAACTGCTCTGCGCGGTGCCCTTTTCACCGGTGACCGGCGCGCGCTTGCTGGGTGACAGTGTGGCGGGTGGTCAGTTGCTGGATCAGCTCTCCACCGGTTTGGCCGAAAGGGGCTATTCGAGCCTGCACGTGAACTTTACCGAGCCGGACGCCGATGCGATTTTCCAGGGCCGTGATGGCTGGTTGGAGCGCATCGGCTGCCAGTTTCACTGGCACAACCGCGGCTACCGAGACTTTCAGGATTTCCTGGGCGGCCTCACTTCGCGCAAGCGTAAGCAGCTGCGCAAGGAGCGCGAGCAGGTGGCGGGGCAGGGGATCGAGTTCGAGTGGCGCGAAGGTCACCAGGTCAGCGAACAGGAATGGGATTTCGTCTATGCCTGTTACGCCAATACCTATCATGTGCGCGGCCAGGCGCCGTATCTGACTCGCAGCTTCTTCAGCCTGCTGGCCGAGCGGATGCCCGAGGCGATCCGGGTGGTGCTTGCCTGCCAGAGCGGCCGACCGGTGGCCATGGCGTTCAGTCTGATCAGTGCTGGTGAGCTGTATGGTCGCTATTGGGGCAGCCTTGCCGACTTCGACCGCCTGCATTTCGAAACCTGCTTTTACCAGGGTATCGATCAGGCGATTGCCGCCGGTCTGTCACGCTTCGATGCCGGAGCACAGGGCGAGCACAAGCTGATACGCGGCTTCGAGCCGGTGATCACGCGTTCCTGGCACTACCTGGAGCATCCGGGGCTGCGTGCTGCGGTCAGCGAGTTCCTACAGCAGGAACGTCTGGGTGTGATGCGCTATGCCGAGGCCGCGCGCGATGCGCTGCCGTATCGGCAGGAATGAGCTATTTCGACTTCGGCGCGGCGCTGACCCCTTCGAGCGTCGAGAACGAGGTGTCCTTGGCGGTCAGCAGAAAATCGCGCATGAATGGCGAGTCCAGCATGTCAGCGCGGATGCCGGCATAGAGTGTGGCAAACAGGCCTTTCTCGCCGAGTCGTTTGGCGGTGACGTAACCGCGAGCGCTGTATTCATGCAACGCCCAGTTGGGCACGCAGCATACGCCGCGACCGGAGGCCACCAGTTGCATCATCATCACGGTGAGCTCCGAAGTGCGAACCTGAGCCGGTTCGACATCGGCCGGCTCTAGGAAGCGCGTGAAGATGTCCAGTCGGTCATGTTCCACCGGATAAGTGATCAGGGTTTCGCTGGCCAGGTCTTCGGCGCGTACGAACGGGCGGGATGCCAAGGCGTGCTGGTTGGCGACGGCGAGCAGCGCTTCGTAGGTAAACAACGGTACATAGGTGATGCCCGGCAGTTCGATCGGGTCGGACGTCACCACGAGATCCAGATCACCGCGCGCCAGGGCCGGCAGCGGCGCGAAGGAAAACCCCGAAGCCAGGTCCAGCTCGACTTCCGGCCAGGCATCGCGGAACTGATCGATGGTCGGCATCAGCCACTGAAAGCAGCTGTGACACTCGATCGCCATATGCAAACGGCCCGCGGTGCCGCCTGCCAGTCGGGCCAGGTCGCGCTCGGCACTGCGCAGCTGTGGCAGCAAGCTGTCGGCCAATTGCAACAGGCGCAAACCCGCACTGGTGAAACGCACAGGACGGGTCTTGCGCACGAACAGCTGCAGGCCCAAGCGTTCTTCCAGTTCCTTGAACTGATGGGACAGTGCTGACTGGGTCAGATGCAGCCGCTCGGCGGCCTCCACTAGGCTGTCGGTTTCGCGCAGTGCATGAAGAGTTTTCAGGTGGCGGATTTCCAGCATGCTGGGGACTTCCTGCTGTTTTCGTTGGCGAGACCTAGGTTTCGAGAGGACGCCAGATAAACCAAAGCACGGTGACTTGAGCAATCCTCATCGCGGCGGCGAAGTGTGTCCCAGCGCGCCGATCATTGTCGAGCCGACAGCTCGAATGAATCTTTGCAGGGCAATGAGCATGCATCGGGTGCTGACAGAGCCATTCAGCAACCCGCAGGTTCTAGCTGGGAGTGAGACGGCGCGTAGCGACTGCTTATCGCGTCTCGATGTCCAGTTGGACAGAGGTGTAGCAGCGACGACATGAATATATCTAAAGATGATCTAGAATTGCGTGAGTTTGTTTCATTTATCTCGTGCCGTCACAATTCGCTCATCGAAAACGAACGAATTGGAGATTGTCATGGCTGTTGCGCATTCCCTGGGCTTCCCACGTATTGGTGCCGACCGAGAATTGAAAAAGGCGCTCGAAGCGTACTGGAAGGGTGACCTCAGCGAGGCCGAGCTGCGTCGGGTCGGTAGGGAATTGCGCGCGGCCCATTGGCAGCTGCAGGCAGATGCTGGCATTGAACTGCTGCCTGCGGGCGATTTCGCCTGGTATGACCAGGTGCTGACCCATTCGCTGATGTTTGGCGTTGTGCCTGAGCGCTTTCGTCCGGCCGACGGTCAGCCGACTCTGGAGACGTTGTTCGCCATGGCGCGTGGCGTAACTCACCAGTGCTGCGGTGGTGGGCAAGCGCAGGAAATGACTAAATGGTTTGATACCAACTATCACTACCTGGTCCCCGAATTCAGCGTTGATCAGTCCTTTGAGCTGTCGTGGACGCAGTTGTTCGAGGAAGTGGAAGAGGCCAGGGCCCTTGGCCACGCGGTCAAGCCGGTGCTGATCGGGCCGTTGACCTATCTCTGGCTGGGGAAGGCCAAGGGGGAAGCGTTCGACAAGCTGGAGCTGCTCGATCGACTGCTTCCGGTCTACGGGGAAGTGCTGGAGCGGCTCGCCGCGCAGGGAGTGGAGTGGGTGCAGATCGATGAGCCGATCCTGGTGCTCGACTTGCCGCAAGATTGGAAGAACGCTTTCGAACGAGCCTACAACCTGTTGCAGCGCGCGCCATTGAAGAAGCTGGTCGCAACCTATTTTGGCGGATTGGAAGACAACCTTGGCTTGGCCGCGGCGTTGCCGGTCGATGGCCTGCATATCGATCTGGTGCGGGCACCTGACCAGTACCCGGTCATTCTGGATCGACTGCCCGCCTACAAAGTCCTGTCTCTCGGCCTGGTCAATGGACGAAACGTATGGCGTTGCGATCTGGATAAAGCCTTGAACGTGCTCCGCCACGCTGCAGAACGGCTGGGTGAGCGGCTCTGGGTCGCGCCGTCCTGCTCGCTGCTGCACGCGCCGGTGGACCTTGCGCGCGAAGACCAACTGGACGCCGAACTGAAGAGCTGGCTGGCATTCGCCGTGCAGAAATGTGCCGAGGTCGCGGTGCTGGCGCGTGCGGTCAATCAGCCTGATGACGCCCTGGTACAGGCAGAGCTGCAGCAAAGCCGCGAGGTGCAGGCGAGCCGCGGACTGTCCAGCCGGATCCATAAACCCGAGGTACAAGCGCGGCTGGCCGCGATCAAGCCGAGACACAGCCAGCGGCAGTCAGGCTTTGAAAGCCGTATCGAAAAGCAGCGCGCTCGGCTGGATCTCCCGGCATTCCCGACGACCACCATCGGCTCGTTCCCGCAGACTCCGGCGATCCGCCTGGCGCGTCAGGCATTCAAACAGGGCAAGCTGGCGCTGACCGACTACACCGAGGCGATGCACGCCGAGATTCGTCACGCAATTGCCGTACAGGAGCAATTGGGTCTGGATGTGTTGGTACACGGTGAGGCCGAGCGTAACGACATGGTCGAGTATTTCGCCGAACAGCTCGACGGTTATGCCTTTACCCGCTTCGGTTGGGTGCAGAGCTATGGCTCGCGTTGCGTGAAACCGGCGGTGATCTACGGCGATCTGAGCCGCCCGGCAGCGATGACGGTGGAATGGATTCGCTACGCGCAGCAGCAGACCAGTAAGGTCATGAAGGGCATGCTGACCGGCCCGGTAACCATGTTGATGTGGTCGTTTACTCGCGAGGATGTCAGCCGTGAGCAACAGGCGCGGCAGCTGGCGCTAGCGATCCGGGACGAGGTCTGTGATCTCGAAGCGGCGGGCATCAAAATCGTCCAGATCGACGAAGCGGCATTCCGCGAAGGTCTGCCGTTGCGGCGCGCCCAGTGGGGGCACTATCTCGATTGGGCGGTCGATGCGTTCCGTCTGTGCGCCAGCGGTGTGCGCGACGAAACGCAGATCCACACGCACATGTGCTACAGCGAATTCAACGATGTGATCGAGGCGATCGCAGCGATGGATGCTGACGTCATCACCATCGAGACCTCCCGCTCACAAATGGAGCTGCTGGAAGCGTTCCGCGTCTTCGACTATCCCAACGACATCGGTCCCGGCGTCTACGACATCCACTCGCCGCGCGTCCCGGACACGGCTGAAATGGTCCAGTTGCTGCAGAAGGCCGCCGAGCGAATCCCGGCCGAGCGGCTCTGGGTTAACCCGGATTGCGGCCTGAAAACTCGCGGCTGGGCGGAAACCGAGGCTGCTTTGGTCAACATGGTCGCGGCCGCCCGCCAGTTACGGGCAGCGCACCGGGCCAAGGTGGCCTGACCGCTTGTCCGCTGGCGTGGCGGGACGATCTGTCGATCCTGCCGCGACGCAACAGCAACGGCCCGCACATTGTGCGGGCCGTTGTGTTTTTGGCTAATGTAGCGACCTTTCCTCGACGATTCTCTTCGCCATGACGCCCGCTATCGATCTGCTGAAAAAGGCCAAGGCCGACTACCGCATCCACAGCTACGAACACGATCCCAAATCGGCATCCTATGGTCTCGAAGCCGCTGAGAAGCTCGGCCTCGAACCGGCGAGAGTGTTCAAAACGCTACTCACCAGCAGCGAAAAAAATGAGCTTCTGGTGGCTGTCGTGCCGGTTGCTGGTTCGCTTGATCTCAAGGCGCTGGCGCAGGCGGCCAAGGTGAAGAAGGTCGACATGGCCGATCCCATGGCGGCGCAACGCGCGACCGGCTATCTGGTCGGTGGCATCAGTCCGCTGGGGCAGAAGAAGCGGCTACGCACGTTTATTGACGTGTCGGCGCAGGCGCAACCGAGCATCTATGTCAGCGCCGGGCGGCGAGGGCTGGAGGTGGAGTTGGCGGCTGGGGTGCTGGCCGAGCATACCGCAGGCAGCTTCGCCCCCATCGGAAGAGGCTGAGGGCCGGACGGATCAGAGCGGCGGAAGAATTTCACCGAGTTCGGTGGAGTTGATGCCGGGAACGTGGATCTCGTTGTTCACCAGTTGCTGGCCTTCCATTTGCGGCTGAGTCACCCAGGTGAGGATGTCGTAATAGCGGCGAATGTTGGCCACGAAATGCACCGGCTCGCCTCCGCGTGCGTATCCGTAGCGCGTCTTGGTATACCACTGCTTCTGCGCCAGCCTTGGCAACATCTGTTTCACGTCCAGCCATTTGTTCGGGTTCAATCCTTCGCTTTCGGCCAGTTTGCGCGCATCTTCCAAGTGGCCGCCACCGACGTTGTACGCGGCTAGGGCGAACCAGGTACGGTCCGGCTCCTCGATGCTGTCAGGCAGGTTGGCATGCACCTTGGCGATGTATTTTCCACCGCCGCGAATGCTTTGTACGGGGTCGAGACGATTGTTCACGCCCATGGCCTTGGCGGTATTGAGGGTCAGCATCATCAGCCCCCGCACGCCGGTTTTCGAGGTCGCTTCGGGCTGCCAGTGGGATTCCTGATAACCGATGGCGGCAAGCAGACGCCAGTCGACGCCGTGCTCCTTGGCTGTTTCGCGAAATACCTTTTCATAGCGCGGCAGACGTTGCTGCAGGTGCTTGGCAAAGGCATAGGCGCCAACGTAGCCGAGCACGTCGACGTGACCGTAGTAGCGTTCTCTCAGGCGCTGCAGTGTTCCGTTCTCCTGCGCCTGGGTGAGGAACTGGTTGGCCGCTTCGAGCACGCTGTTGTCTTCGCCCTTGCCAACAATCCAAGCCAGGCTGCTCTGCTCGCCAAGATCGAAAGCTGCTCGGGCATTGGTGAAGTACACTTGATTCAGTGCCAGTTCATTGGACTCGACCAGCGTCAGGTCCACCTGGCCCTCATCGACCATGCGCAGCAGGTCGACCACTTCCACCGCATCCGATTCTTCGTAGCGCAGATCGGGAAACTCGCTCTGTAGAGCTTTGAGCTTTTCCGCCTGACTGCTGCCCTTGCGCACCAAAATACGTTTGCCAACCAGGTCTTCGGGTTGAGTCGGACGACGCTGCCCTTGGCGATAGACCACCTGAGTGGTGACGTCCAGGTAGGGTTGGGTGAAGCGCGCCAGGTCCTTGCGCCCTTCGCTGGCCACCAGGCCGGCGGCGGCCAGTGTCGGGCCGCCAGGGCGGTTCAGGCGAGTGAAGATGTCTTCGATGCTGTCGGCGGTTTCGATCTGCAGTTTGACGCCGAGATGGCTGGCGAAGCGCTTGACCAGCTCATACTCGAAGCCGGCTTCGCCGTTGCGATCCTGGAAATAGGTGGACGGGCTGTTGCGGGTGATCACGCGTAGTACACCTTCCTCCTTTATTCGCTCAAGCGCGCTGGGCGGTTCAGCGCAGCTGCTGAGCATCAGGAAGAGTCCGGCCGCCAGCAACCAGGAGGCGCAGCGTTTGCGGAATGCAGTGTGGGCAAACATCGTCGCAGTATACGCAAAGGCGAACCGCCACCATATCTCGACAGGATCGACGGACTTTGCTAAGCGAGGCGACACTCCTCGAAGCCACTGCGACTAGCGGCTTGGCTGCTAGTCGCACGCAGACCAAAACTGTGTCGGAACATTGCTGCAGCGTTCAAGCGCGACGAAGTCGAGACGACAAGCGGTGCGCTTGCGGATGTTCGTTTCGCTAGAGCGGCCTTGTCCTGACGGGCTTGGCCCGGGAGAATCCAACCGTCTTTTCAAGAGCCTGCTGCATGAGCACCGCTGCTATCAAACCCTGGTTCGTCTATCTGGTACGCGCCGCCAACGGCTCGCTCTATTGCGGGATAAGTGATGACGCACAGCGCCGCTTCGCGGCTCATCAGGGTGGGCGAGGAGCGCGGTTCTTTCACTCCAGCCCCGCGGTGGCGCTGGTCTATGTCGAGAGGCTTGGCAGCAAGGGCGACGCGCTTCGGCGTGAGCGCGCCATCAAACAAATGAAGAAGTCTGCCAAAGAGGCACTGGTCTGTGCGCAGTCCGGCAGCGATCCGGTGAATGTCCAGGCAATCAGCTGAACGGGTAGGCTGTCTCCGTTGGCGCGAGTAAGCTGCCGGTCTACCTAACGACTGGCGGAGCCTGCAATGCATGAAGTGATCCTGCACCACTATCCAACGTCGCCCTTTGCCGAAAAAGCGCGGCTGATGCTGGGTTTCAAGCAGCTTTCCTGGCGCTCGGTGCAAATTCCTCCGGTGATGCCAAAACCGGATCTGACCGCACTGACAGGTGGCTATCGGCGGACGCCGGTGCTGCAGATTGGCGCTGACATCTATTGCGACACCGCATTGATTGCGCGTCGTCTGGAGGCCGAGAAAGCCACACCTGCGCTGTTTCCTGAAGGACAGGAGTTCGTCGCGGCTACGCTGGCGCAGTGGGCTGACTCGGTGCTATTTCTGCATGCTGTGAGCCTGGTTTTCCAGCCCGAGTCGATGGCGATGCGTTTCGCTCAAGTGCCCAAGGCGTTCATTGAGGTGTTCAGCAAGGACCGCGCTGCCTTGTTCAGCAGCGGCTCGGCGGCTCGCGTTCCACTGGAGCAGGCGAAGAACCACTGGCCGGTTCTGATGGCGCGCCTGCAACAGCAACTGGCGCGTGGTAACGGAGAGTTTCTGCTCGGCAGCGCACCTTGCGTGGCTGATTTCTCCGTCGCCCATTGCCTTTGGTTCCTCAAGGGCACACCGGTGACGGCGCCGCTGATTGACGCCTATCCGGACGTAGCAGCCTGGCTGGGTAAAGTGCTGGCCGTGGGGCATGGCTCGCTGTCCGAGCTGTCAGCCGAGGACGCCGTCGCTATCGCCCGCGAGGCAACGCCGGCCGATCTTCCGGATGAGCCATTCTCTGAACCCAACGGGTTCGAAGCAGGCCAGGCCGTGACCATCTCCGCAGTGGACTACGGCACCGATCCGGTCGAGGGTGAGCTGGTCTTCGCTGGCGTGGAAGAGTTGATTCTGCGACGTGAGGATGAGCGTGCTGGCGTCGTGCATGTGCACTTCCCGCGTATGGGTTATCGCATCGACGCGCGTTGATGTATCGGGCCCGCGCACATGCGTTGCGCGGGCCTCCATCGACGCTAGTCAGAGGGCGATGAACAGCAGTGTCACGCCCAGCAGCAGGCGATAGATCACGAAAGGCAGCATGCCCAGCGCGTCGAGCGCCTTGAGGAACAGCTTGATGCAAAGGAAAGCGGCTATGAACGACAGCGTTGCACCGATGAAAATGTCATTCCACGGCGCAGCTTCACCTGACTGAGCCAGTTCGACCGCTTTCAGGCCGCCTGCGGCGAGAATCAGCGGTATCGACAGCAGAAAGGAGAAGCGTGCAGCAGTCTGCCGGGTGAAGCCGAGCAACAGGGCCGCAGTCATGGTGATACCCGAGCGCGATGTACCGGGAATCAGCGCCAGCGCCTGGGCAAAGCCGATGATCAGTGCGCTCTTCCAGGTCAGCTGGTCCATTTCGGCGACACGTCGGCCCTTGACGTCGGCGTACCACAGCAGCAGGCCAAAGATGATGGTCGTTGCCGCAATGAACAGCATCGAACGGGTGTACTGCTCGATATAGTCTTCCAGCAGCAAGCCGATGATTCCGGCTGGCAGGGTGCCAATGATAATCGCCCAACCCAGACGGCTTTCGGCACTGACCTGCCGACGGAATACATGCGCCAGCCAGCCGCGGGTGGTCGCGATCACTTCGTGACGGAAGCAGATCAATACTGCGAGCAATGTGCCGACGTGCACCGCAACGTCGAATGCCTGGCCCTGGTCGGGCCATCCAAGCACTTGCGAAGGAAGGATCAGGTGGGCGGAAGAGGAAATCGGGAGAAATTCGGTAATGCCCTGCACCAGGGACAGAATAATCAGGTGAAGCCAATCCATTGTGATTCCTTAGCCGTTACGGATAGAGCGGGGGGTTGCGGCAGCGATAAGCAGCCATCTGACTGGCAGATGGCCGTTTCATTCCAGCGGGAAGGCAGATTTTCGTAGCGAGAGTGCCTTGCGCGGGCTTGGCCCAGAGCTTCAGCAGTCTCCGACCTGAACAGGCGTCGCTGCCCGGCGCCTTATCCCTTGCGGCGCTTGAGTTGATCGGTCAGCTGCGTCGGCAGGTTGCGGATGATCAACATGTCGCGGGCTTCGTCGTACTCGACTTTCGAGCCCAGCAGGTGTGATTCGAAGCTGATCGACAGCCCCTCGGCACGCCCGGTGAACCGCTGAAACTGGTTCAGGGTGCGCTTGTCAGCGGGAATCTCCGGCGAAAGGCCATAGTCCTTGTTGCGGATGTGGTCGTAGAAGGCGCGCGGCCGCTCCTCGTCGATGACTCCGGACAATTCTTCCAGTGACATAGGTTCACCGATCTTGGCCTGACTGCTGGCGTAACCCACCAGTGCGCTGGTTTTCTCACGTGCCTTTTCGTCGGGCAGGTCTTCGCTCTCGACGTAATCGCTGAAGGCCTTGAGAAGCGTGCGCGTTTCGCCCGGGCCGTCGACGCCTTCCTGGCAACCGATGAAGTCGCGGAAGTACTCGGACACCTTCTTGCCGTTCTTGCCCTTGATGAAGGAGATGTACTGCCTGGACTGCTTGTTGTTCTTCCACTCGGAGATGTTGATGCGTGTCGCCAGATGCAGTTGCCCCAGGTCGAGGTGTCTGGCTTCGGCCACATCCAGTGCGTCGGTCACGGTCACGCCATTGCTGTGATGCAGCAGGGCGATGGCCAGGTAATCGGTCATACCTTGCTGGTAGTGAGCGAACAGCACGTGGCCGCCGGTTGACAGGTTGGACTCCTCCATCAGCTTCTGCAGATGCTCGACCGCCTGGCGGCTGAACGCGGTGAAGTCCTGATTGCCTTCCATGTACTGCGCGAGCCAGCCGCT
>CETJ01001594.1_pt1 | contig 79319 bp, 74 predicted proteins | sample 531341 | NCBI WGS metagenome assembly CETJ01 (sample SAMEA2622677, study PRJEB7988) | marine metagenome | isolation source: saline water (ENVO:00002010), including | reverse complement strand
GCCTCAGAGGCGGGTTTGGGTGCGCACGATGCTAGCCCGCCGTTGTGGGAATGGCGGTAATAATCATTCGGCTGGTCAGTGCGCGTGTGCTGGTCATGGGTCGAATCTAGCGGCTGTGCCGGTTATGGTCAACCGCTTATTCCTTTGGCGCCCCGGGGTCGAGCAGATCCTCACTGCCGCGGCTACGCTGGTCGGCAGCGATCTGCTCCTCGAGATCGGCCTGCACGCGGGTATCCACCGCAGCGGGTGCCCGGGTTTGCGTCGATGTTGCCGGTGGTGTGACGCCCGGGCTGGAGGCCGCCCCGCGCTCGCTCAGCTGTACCCGGTAGATCGGCTCTGGCATATCCATCCCGGCGGCTTCCAGTGCCAGCTTGACCTGGCGAATGCCCTCGCTCTTTACGCTGGCAAAGTCATGGCTGCGCTGGTCTACCCAGGCCTGATAGCGGATCTGGACGTTGGAGTCGCCCAGCGCGGTGATATAGGCGCGTGGCGGCGGTGTGTCCAGCACGCCCTCCAGCGTGCTCAGCACGTCAATGCCAATCTGCTGGGCGCGCACCAGATCCTCGTTGACACCAATGCCGACATCAAAGCCAAAGCGACGACTGGGGTTGCGGGTGTAGTTGAGCATCACACTGCTGAATACCAGGGCGTTGGGCAGGCGCAGGTGATTGCCGTCCAGCGTCATGAGGATGGTCGCCCGTGAGGTCAGGGCGACCACAATGCCTTCGTTGCCATCAATGACGACATGATCCTTCGGTGAAAACGGCTGCCGCAGACTCATGAGGATGCCGGCAAGGTAGTTTTCCATGGTGCTCTTGAAGGCGAAGCCGAGCGCCACTCCCATGACCCCGGCGGTACCCAGCACGGCGCCGACCAGGGCGGTGGCATCCATGATCTCCAGTGCAATCAGCACGCCGATCAGGCTGATGACCCAGCGTACGGTGGTGCGGGTCAGTTCGCGCAGGAACGGGTTGCGCCGGGCAACCCGGTCCAGCATCTGTCGGCGGGCCAGCCAGCTTCCCAGCAGCCAGAAGCCGGCGACCACAATCAGCGCAAGCAGGAACAGCGGCAGTGCTGCCAGCAGGCTGTAGCACTCCTCCAGCAGGCGTTGCAGGACGGCGTCCATGTTGAATGTCAGGGTCTCTGCCATGCTCGCTTCCTGTGTTGTGCCATGCCGCGGGTGGTTCGGCGCGGCGGTGGTCAGTCGTCGCGGGTGAGCACTTCCAGCAGCTCGATCTCGAACCGCAGGTTGCTGCCTGGTTTGATATGCTCGCCAACGCTGCGCTCGCCGTAGGCCAGTTCGGCAGGTACGAACAGCTGACGGCGACCACCGACCCGCATGCCCATCAGGCCCTGATCCCAGCCCTTGATGACCCGACCGGTGCCAATGACGCACTGGAAGGGCCGACCGCGCTGGTGGGACGAATCGAATACGGTGCCGTCCTCCAGGGTGCCGGTGTAGTGGGTGGTGATCAATGCGCCCTTGACGCACTCCTTGCCCTCGCCCAGGGTCAGGTCGATGATTTGCAACTGGTCGCTCATGTGGTTCTCCGTGGGCGAATACAAGATGGGTTTTGGCGAGTATAACCCCCGAATTGGAGCAAGGCATGAACCTGACGGACCCGGTACGCTGTGGATGGTGCAGTGATGACCCTGTGTATCAACGCTATCACGACGAAGAATGGGGCGTGCCCTGCCGGGATGCCGGCAGCCTGTTCGAGATGCTCATGCTGGAGGGCTTTCAGGCCGGGTTGTCGTGGATCACGGTGCTGCGCAAGCGTGAGCGCTATCGGCAGGTGTATCGCGACTTCGATATCGCCTTTATGGCCAACCAGAGTGATGACGAGCTGCAGGCGCTGCTACAGGACCCGGGCATCATCCGCAATCGGCTCAAGGTATACGGTGCCCGGCGCAACGCCCGTGCCTGGCAGCGCTTGTGCGCCGACCATGATCCGGTCGACTGGCTCTGGCAGTTCGTCGGCGGCCAGCCGCTGATCCGTCATGCGGCTACCCTGAGCGAGATTCCAGCACAGACCGCCGAGGCGAAGGCGATGAGCAAGGCGTTGCAGAAGGCCAACTTTACCTTCGTCGGGCCGACCATCTGCTATGCATTCATGCAGGCGACCGGGATGGTCATGGATCACACTACCGATTGCCACTGCTACCCGGCCCTGGCTGCAGGCTGACCCGGGTTCTCGCCCTGACCGCCCGTGCGGCTTACAATGGCCGCTGATTCATTGTTCGGAGCATTGCCGTGGAGCGGTTGAAAGGCGCCCTCATCGTTGGATTTCTCAGGCTGTTTGCCCTGTTGCCCTTTGGCGTCGCGCAGCGTCTTGGCGCGTTCGCGGGCTGGCTGATGTGGAAGCTGCCGAACCGCTCGCGTGACGTCACCCGGATCAATCTCAGTCACTGCATGCCGGAATTGGGCGAGGCCGAGCTGAATGATCTGGTCCGCCGAACGCTGCTTGATACCGGCCGCAGTTTTGCCGAGAGCGCTTGCGCCTGGATGTGGTCACCGCACAAGACGGTCGGACTGATCAGGGAAGTCGAAGGGGAGCATTTGCTCTCCGAAGCACTGGCAGCCGGCAAGGGCGTGGTCGCGATTACCAGCCACCTGGGTAACTGGGAAGTACTCAACCACTGGTACTGCCTGCGCGCCAAGCCCATCATCTTCTACCGCCCGCCCAAGCAGAAGGCGGTTGATGACCTGCTCAAGCGTCAGCGTACCCAGCTGGGCAACAAGGTCGCCGCGTCGACCCGTGAGGGCATCATCAGTGTCATGCGCGAAGTGCGTCGCGGTGGCGCGGTGGGTATTCCGGCCGATCCGGAGCCGGCGCTCAAGAGCGGTGTGTTCGTTCCGTTCTTCGCAACCCAGGCACTGACCAGCAAGTTTGTCCCCAACCTGCTCAAGGGCAGCGAAGCGCAGGCGCTGTTTTTCCATTGTGTGCGGCTGCCTGACAACAGTGGTTTCAAGGTGATTCTGGAGGCGGCGCCAGAGGCGCTTTACAGTCAGGACGAGTACGAGGCCGTGGCCTGCATGAGCGCCGTGATTGAGCGCTATGTGCGCCGTTGGCCCAGCCAGTACATGTGGAGTATGAAGCGGTTCAAAAAACGGCCTGCCGGGGAAAAGCGCTGGTATTAAAGTGCTGGCCAGCCTGTGCTAGGGTGCACAGGTTGCTGCGGTGCAGGCCTTGCCTGTTGCAGAGGGGTGCAATATGACTGATGTGGGGGAAGGGATGGCCAACCAACGACAACATCCGCGAACACAGATGAAGGCGCAGATCCGCATCTGGCACCAGTCCTTTGGCGATATTCTGGCGTACACCCGAGATCTGTCAGACGGCGGGGTCTTCGTCGAACACCCGCTGATGGGAGAGCTGAGCAACGGTGACGAGGTCACCGGCCAGGTTCAGGGTATGCCCTTTGAGGCACCTGTTCTGCGTATGCAGGTGCAGCGAGCGGTGCCCGGTGAAGGCGCCGGCATGGCCTTTCTCGGCGAGGCTGACGAGGTCAGCGATGCCAGAACATCGGCGACAGCAGCACCAGCAGGGTGAAGACCTCCAGGCGGCCCAGCAGCATGGCGAAACTCAGCACCCATTTCACCCCGCTTTCCAGGTTGCCGTAGTGCACGGCAACCTCGCCCAGACCCGGGCCGAGGTTGTTGATGCACGCCGTCAGCGCCGAGAACGCGGTGACGAAGTCCAGACCGGTCCCGAGCAGGATCAGGAACAGCATCGCGAAGGCAAAGACGTACACCGCACAGAACCCCCACACTGCTTCCACCACTCGGTCAGGTACCGGACTGTCGCCCAGCTTGACCGGGAATACCCCGTGCGGGTGCAGCAGTCGCTTGATCTCCCGCGATCCCTGCTTGTACAGCAGCAGCACACGAATCACCTTCATACCGCCACCGGTCGAGCCGGCACAGGCGCCGATAAAGCTGGCGTACAGCAACAGATACGGCAACAGGGTCGGCCAGGTGGAAAAGTCGGTCACACCGAAGCCGGTGGTGGTAGCAATCGAAACGGTTTCGAAGGCGGCAAAGCGCACCGAAGTCCAGACATCATGGTGCTGGTAATGCACCAGCACGGCGAAACAGATGATGAACAGTGCCAGCAGGATCAGCACGTAGGCGCGGCACTCCGGGTCCTGCCAGTAGTTCTTCAGCGAGCGGTAGCGCCAGGCGAGAAAGTGCAGGGCGAAGTTGATGCCGGAAATCAGCATGAACAGGATGCAGATCGACTCGATCAGCGGACTGTTGTAGTAGCCGATGCTGGCGTCGTGGGTGGAGAACCCGCCGATGGCGACGGTGGAGAAGCTGTGACCGATGGCGTTGAACAGGTCCATGCCGGCGGCCCAGTAGGCCAGTGCACAGGCAACGGTCAGGCCGGCGTAGATATACCAGAGCACCTTGGCCGTCTCGGCGATGCGCGGGGTCAGCTTGTTTTCCTTCAGCGGCCCCGGCATCTCGGCGCGGTACAGCTGCATCCCGCCAACACCCAGCATCGGCAGGATCGCCACCGCCAGCACGATGATCCCCATACCGCCAAACCATTGCAGCTGCTGGCGGTAATACAGCAGCGCCCGTGGCAGGGTATCCAGCCCGGTGATTACGGTGGCGCCGGTGGTAGTCAGGCCGGAGAAAGACTCGAACACCGCATCGGCTACGGTCAGGTCAGGTGTTTCCAGCAACCACAGCGGCACCGCACCGAACAGGCCGAGGACCAGCCAGAACAGAACGGTAATCAGGTAGCCATCGCGGGTGCGCAGCTCGTTGCGTCGGCCACGCACCGGTAGCCAGATCAGGGTACCGGCAATCAGGGTGATGACGAAACCGCTGAGGAAGGCGTTCATCGCCTCCTCGTGGTAGTACCAGCCAACACCTGCCGCCGGCAGCATGCTGGTGGAAAAGAGCATCAGCAAAATGCCGATGATGCGCTGTATCTGTGGATACTGCATGCTGCGAGGCGCCTCAGAAGAAAGTCAGGCCGACCTGGAACAGACGCTCCACATCGCGGATATATTTCTTGTCGATCACGAACAGGATGACATGGTCATCGGATTCGATCACGGTCGAGTCGTGGGCAATCAGCACCTCGTCGTCGCGGACGATGGCGCCGATAGTGGTACCCGGCGGCAGATCAATCTGACCGATCGACTTGCCGACCACCTTGGAAGAGCGTGCGTCGCCGTGGGCAACTGCCTCGATGGCTTCTGCCGCGCCGCGGCGCAGCGAGTAGACGTTGACGATGTCACCCCGGCGCACGTGGGTCAGCAGGGTGCCGATGGTTGCCTGCGAGGGTGAGATGGCAATATCGATCTCGCCGCCCTGCACCAGGTCGACGTAGGCCGGGTTGTTGATCAGCGTCATCACCTTGCGCGCGCCGAGGCGCTTGGCCAGCATCGACGACATGATGTTGGCTTCGTCGTCGTTGGTAATGGCGCAGAAGATGTCGACGTCTTCGATATTCTCTTCGATCAGCAGCTCGCGGTCCGACGCGCTGCCGTGCAGTACCACGGTACGGTCCAGGGTCTGCGACAAATAGTCTGCTCGGGTCTTGCTGGCTTCGATGATCTTGACCTGATAGCGGCTCTCGATGGCTTCGGCCAGCCGCTCGCCGATATTGCCGCCACCGGCAATGACCACGCGCTTGTGGGTCTTCTCGACCCGTCGCAGCTCGCTCATCACCGCCCGGATATCGCGGGTGGCAGCGATAAAGAACACCTCGTCGTCAGCCTCGATGATGGTATCGCCCTTGGGAATGATCGGGCGGTCCTTGCGGAAAATCGCCGCTACCCGGGTGTCGACACCGGGCATGTGCTGGCGCAGAAAGCGCAGTTCCTGGCCGACCAGCGGGCCGCCGTAGTAGGCGCGCACGGCGACCAGCTGGGCCTTGCCCTCGGCAAAATCGAGCACCTGCAGCGCACCGGGGTTCTCGATCAGCCGTTTGACGTAATTGGTAACTACCTGCTCAGGGCTGATCAATACGTCGATCGGCACCGCCTCGTTATGGAACAGACCGCCGCGGGTCAGGTAGGCGGATTCCCGTACGCGGGCGATCTTGGTCGGGGTCCGGAACAGGGTGTAGGCCACCTGGCAGGCGATCATATTGGTCTCGTCACTGCTGGTAACCGCAATCAGCATGTCGGCATCATCGGCGCCGGCCTGACGCAGCACGGTCGGGAAGGAGCCCTTGCCCTGTACCGTGCGGATATCCAGCCGGTCACCCAGCTCGCGCAGGCGCGCGGTGTCGGTGTCGATCACGGTGATGTCGTTGGCTTCACTGGCCAGCTGCGCTGCCAGGCTGCCGCCGACCTGACCGGCACCGAGAATGATGATCTTCATGCCGCAGACTCCCTGTTCTTCTGTTGCGGGCTGGCGCTGAGTTTGATCAGGCGGGCCAGATAAAATCCGTCGTGGCCATCGGCCTGCGGCAGCAGCTGGCGGCCGCACGGCTGTGCAACCCCGTAGTCACCGCCGATATCCAGCAGCCGTGCCCCGGGCTCGCGGGCGAGGAAGGCCTCGATCACGCGGGTATTCTCGTCCGGCAGTACCGAGCAGGTGGCATAGACCAGAATGCCGCCCACCTCCAGCGTAGGCCAGAGCGCGTCCAGCAGCTCACCCTGCAGCGCAGCCAACGGGGCAATATCGGCCGAGGTGCGGGTCAGCTTGATATCCGGGTGGCGCCGGATCACCCCGGTGGCCGAACAAGGGGCATCCAGCAGGATACGCTGGAAGGGCGTGCCATCCCACCACTGATCGACAGCGCGGCCGTCGGCGGCGATCAGTGTGGCGTTCAGGCGCAAGCGGTCGAGGTTCTCCTCTACCCGCTTCAATCGCGCCGGCTCCAGGTCCAGCGCGACCACTTCGCTCAGATCCGGCTGTTGTTCGAGAATCTGGCAGGTCTTGCCGCCAGGGGCGCAGCAGGCATCCAGCACCCGCAACCCCGGCTTGAGGTCCAGCAGTGGCGCGGCCAGCTGGGCGGCTTCGTCCTGCACGCTGACCAGCCCGTCGGCAAAGCCCGGCAGCAGGTTGACGTCGCAGGGCGTTGCGAGCTGAATGCCGACGGCGCTGAACGGGCAGGCGCTGGCGTCAATACCGGCGTCCGCCAATTGCTGCAGATAGGCGTCGCGGCTCAGGCGGCGTTGATTGACCCGCAGGGTCATCGGCGGATGCAGGTTGTTGGCGCTGGTGATGGCATCGAGCTGATCCGGCCAGGCGCGTTGCAGGCGCTTGTACAGCCAGCCGGGATGGGCACAACGCTGGGAGGGTGACTTGTCGACCGCCGCCAGCAGCGCCTCGCCCTCACGCTGAACCCGGCGCAGCACCGCGTTGAGCAGGCCCTTGGCCCAGGGCTTGTCGAGGCTGACCGCCGCGTTGACGGTTTCGGCGATGGCCGCATGGGCCGGAATGCGCAGATACAGCAGTTGATACAGGCCAACCAGCAGCAGCGCGTGCAGGTCCTGATCCGTCGGCTTCATCGGCTTGTTCAGCAGTTCGCGGGCCAGCCCTTCCAGGCGGTTGTACCAGCGCGCCGTGCCGAAGGCCAGCTCCTGCACCAGACCCTGATCGCGCGGCGCGACGGCCTTGAGTTGCGCCGGCAGACTGCCGCCGAGCGAAGCCTTGCCGGCCAGCACGGCGGCCAGGGCGCGGGCGGCTGCCGCGCGGGCATTCACTGACCGTTACCCAGCACAAGCCCGGGCGCAAACTGATCGCGACGGGCGTTATACAGATCGGCAAAGGCCAGCGGCTTGCCGCCGGGCAGCTGCAGCCGGGTCAGGCGCAGCGCGCCCTCGCCGCAGGCTACCAGCAGCCCTCGCTTCTCGCAGGCCAGCACCTGACCGGGCGTGCCCTGCCCGTCCGCCAGCTCGGCGGCCCAGACCTTGAGCGGCTTGCCGTCAAGCTGGGCGTGGGCCAGCGGCCACGGATTGAAGGCGCGGATCAGGCAGTCCAGTTCGCTGGCCGGACGCTGCCAGTCAATCGCCGAGACCTGCTTGTTCAGCTTGTGGGCGTAGGTCGCCAGGGCGTCGTCCTGCACTTCGCCCTGCAGGGTTCCGGCAGCCAGACCTTCGATTGCCTGGATTACCGCCGGTGGGCCCAGTTCGGCCAGCCGGTCGTGCAAACTGCCGCCGGTGTCTTCGCTGCTGATCGGGGTGCTGACCTTGAGCAGCATCGGTCCGGTGTCCAGCCCGGCTTCCATCTGCATCACGGTCACGCCGGTTTCGCGGTCACCCGCTTCGATCGCGCGCTGAATCGGCGCCGCGCCGCGCCAGCGCGGCAGCAGCGAGGCATGGCTGTTGATGCAGCCCAGGCGGGGAATATCCAGTACCGCCTGCGGCAGGATCAGACCGTAGGCCACCACTACCAGCAGATCGGGCCTGAGGTCGGCCAGCGCCTGCTGGTCTGCCGGGTCACGCAGCCGTTCAGGTTGCATTACCGGCAGGCCATGCTCGAGCGCGAGTGTCTTGACCGCACTCATCGCCAGTTTCTGGCCGCGGCCGGCGGGCCGGTCGGGCTGCGTGTAGACGGCCACGATATTCAGCCCGGCATCAATCAGCGCCTGCAGATGGGCGGCGGCAAAGTCCGGTGTTCCGGCAAAAACGATACGTAGGTCGGTCGGCTTCATGGGAGTCCGTAAAGAAAAGGCTTGCCGAAGCAAGCCTTGTTATTCCGCTGGCAAATCAGGCCTGAGCCTGGCTGCGATGGATTTTCTCCAGTTTCTTGCGAATGCGGTCACGCTTGAGGTTGGACAGGTAATCCACAAACAGCTTACCGTTCAGGTGGTCGCACTCGTGCTGGATACAGACGGCAAGCAGACCCTCATAGACCTCGTCGAACGGGTTGCCGTCACGATCAAGTGCCCTGACCCTGACCCGCTCCGGGCGTTCTACGTTCTCGTAGAAACCTGGCACCGACAGACAGCCTTCCTGCATTTGCTCGAGGTCGTCGGTCAGTGGCTCCAGCTCGGGATTGATGAATACGCGTGGCTCGGACCTGTCCTCGGACAGATCAATGACGACGACCCGCTCGTGTACATTGACCTGCGTTGCGGCAAGGCCGATACCGGGCGCGTCGTACATGGTCTCGAACATATCGTCGACGAGCTGCTGGATTCTGGCGTCCACGGCGGTGACCGGCTTGGCTATGGTCCGTAGCCGCGGGTCGGGAAACTCCAGTATGTTGAGAATAGCCATAGGGGTTTGTACCGCTTTGTCTGGAACAAATCTAAATTGTGCTGCTAAGATTATGAGCAGCTTGGAAATAAAGCGGGTCTGGCGTGTGGGAGCACGATTCGACCTGGATGCTGGCCTCTATAATAAAGGGATTCGTGTCATGAGGAAAACACTACTCGGCCTCGTGTTGCTCGCGGCGAGCGTATGGGTGCAGGCGCAAGAGTCTGTTCTCAGGGAGGATCACCCGGACAGCTACACTGTGGTCAAGGGCGACACGCTATGGGATATCTCCGGGCGCTTTCTCAGCCTGCCCTGGAAATGGCCGGAAATCTGGCATGCCAACCCGCAGATTGCCAACCCCCACCTGATCTATCCGGGCGATATCATTTCGCTGGTGTACATTGATGGCCAGCCGCGGCTGATGCTCAACCGTGGTAACGGCGGCACCATCAAGCTGTCGCCGCAGGCGCGGGTCAAACCGATCGCCGAGGCGATCCCGTCCATCCCGCTGGATGCCATCAACGCGTTCCTGCGTGCAGGCCGGGTAGTCGAAGATGAAGCTACCATCGAGATGGCGCCCTACATTATCGGCGGTGAGGCGGAAAGCGTGGTGCTGGGTGCGGGCAGCAAGGTCTACGCCCGTGGCGACTTTTCCGACAATGTGCCGGCTTACGAGATCTATCGCCGTGGCAAGACTTACGTCAATCCCGAAACCGGCGAACTGCTGGGCATTCACCTGCAGGAAATCGGCAACGGTAATGTAGCGGCAGTCGAAGACGATATCGCGACCGTCAACGTGACCCGCAGCCGTCAGGAAGTGCTGGTCAATGACCGTCTGCTGGAGTCCGAAGAGCGCGCGGTTGCGTCGACCTTCTTCCCCAGCGAGCCGAGTCAGGAAATCAATGGCCTGATCATGGACGTGCCCAACGGCGTGACCCAGATCGGTCAGTATGACGTGGTGCTGCTCGACAAGGGCGAGCGCGACGGTCTGGAGGTTGGCAACGTGCTGGCCATCTACAAGCGCGGCGAGATCGTTCGTGACCGCGTGCGCAACGAGCGAGTGCAATTGCCCGCCGAGCGCGCCGGCCTGCTGATGGTGTTCCGCGTTTACAACAAGATGAGCTACGGCATCGTGTTGCAGGCCAGCCGTCAGATGGCGATTCTCGACGAGATTCGTAACCCCTGACGGGGAATGCACTGCCAAGGCCGCCTTCGGGCGGCCTTGTTGTTTCAACTGTTGACCCTTTCTGATCAAGGATGATCCATGTTTACCGACCTGTCCGCCGAGCGGCAGGCCTGGTTGGAGCTGATGCTGCTCGACGGTGTTGGCCCCCGCTTTTTCCAGCGCTTGCGCTCGCATGCCGTCTCCCCGTCCGATTTCATGGCCGCCGATCTGTGCGCATTGGCCGATCTTGGTGTCCCACCGGCTGTGCTGACCAGCCTGCGACGCTGGCGCGCGGGTGATCCTGTGCTGCGCGAGCGGCTCGCCCTGGCGCTTGACTGGCAGCAGCAGGATGGCTGCCATCTGCTGTTTCTGGATGATCCGGACTACCCGCCGCTGCTGGCGTCGATCAGCGACCCGCCGCCGCTGCTGTTTGTACGCGGCCGGATCGAGGTGCTGCATGACCCGCAGATTGCCATGGTCGGCACCCGCCATCCGAGCCCGCTGGGTGCGGAAACTGCCCGCCAGTTTGCCCGCGAGTTTTGCCGCGCCGGGCTGACGGTCACCAGCGGCATGGCACTGGGTGTGGATGGCGCCTGCCATCAGGGCGTACTGGATGCCGGCGGTCAGACGGTTGCGGTCTGGGGTACGGGTCTTGAGCGGTGCTATCCGCGCCGGCACCGCAAGTTGGCCGAGGCGATTGTCGACGCCGGCGGGGCGCTGGTCTCCGAGCTGTGGCCTGACAGCGAGCCGCATCCGGCCCAGTTTCCACGGCGTAATCGCATCATCAGCGGTTTGAGTCTGGGTACGCTGGTGGTCGAGGCCAGCCTCAACAGCGGCTCATTGATCACCGCGCGCATGGCACTGGAGCAGAACCGCGAAGTATTTGCCATGCCCGGCTCGATTCACAATGTACAGGCCCGTGGTTGCCACCGCTTGCTGCGTGAAGGGGCCTGCCTGGTTGAGCAGGTTCAGGACGTGCTGGATGCCCTGAAAATACCGCTTGCCACAGCGCTTGAGGCGGCTGAAAAGCCGGTTACAGACGCGCCCGAATCACCGCTATGGCGCTGGCTGGGGTTTGATCCGGTCAGCCCCGACTGGCTGGCCCAGCACTCCGGGCTGGGTATGTCCGAGGTGCTGCAGCAACTGCTGGAGCTGGAACTGGCAGGGCAGGTGCTGGTGGCCGCCGGTGGCTATTGTCGCCGCCAGCCTTGAGTGCCGGGCCGGGCTCGGCTACTGTCGCAGCAATCAACCGAGGTGGAGTTCACATGCTGGCAAACTGGCGCATTACCCGTCTGAATCGCTTGCTGCAGGCCGGCGGCGTGATTGCCTATCCGACCGAGGGCGTCTGGGGGCTGGGCTGCAACCCCTGGAACGGCGCGGCGGTGGAGCGGCTGCTCAACCTCAAGCAACGTCCTGTGCACAAGGGCCTGATTCTGATTGCTGGTGAAATTGAGCAGTTCGACTTCCTGCTCTGGGATTTGCCGGACGGCCAGTTGGCCAAGCTGCGGCTGTCCTGGCCGGGGCCGAATACCTGGCTGGTGCCCCATCAGGGGCGCCTGCCTGAATGGATTACCGGTGCTCACGATACCGTCGCCCTGCGGGTAACCACGCACCCCATCGTGCGTCAGCTGTGCGCTGTCGCCGGGCCGCTGGTGTCGACCTCGGCCAATCCGGCTGGCCGCCCTTCGGCGCGTTCGCGGCTGCGGGTCGAGCAGTATTTTCACGGTGAGCTGGATGCCGTGGTGCCCGGTGCGTTGGGTGGCGCGCGTAATCCCAGTATCATTCGCGATCTGCAAACCGACCAAGTCATACGCGGCGCCTGAGCCGCCCGGAGAGAATCCACGTGAAACAGGACCAACCCAGCGCCGCCGATGTTGCCGCGGTAAAAGCCTATCTGATGGATCTGCAGGACCGTATCTGCACCGCCCTGGCGGCGGCAGACGGACGCGAGCAGTTCATCGAGGACGCCTGGGAGCGGCCCGGTGGCGGCGGTGGCCGCTCGCGGATCATTACCGACGGCGCTTTGCTGGAAAAGGGCGGTGTCGGCTTCTCCCACGTCTTTGGTGACGGCATGCCGCCCTCGGCTACCGCGCACCGCCCCGAGCTGGCGGGTCGCCACTTTCAGGCCATGGGCGTGTCGCTGGTGATGCATCCGGAAAACCCCTTCGTGCCGACCTCCCATGCCAATGTGCGGTTCTTTATCGCCGAGAAAGACGGCGCCGATCCGGTCTGGTGGTTTGGCGGCGGCTTCGACCTGACGCCCTACTACGCCAATGAGGAAGACTGCGTGCACTGGCACCGCGTCGCCCGCGACGCCTGCGCACCCTTTGGTGACGACGTCTACCCGCGCTTCAAGAAGTGGTGCGACGAGTATTTCTACCTCATGCACCGCGGCGAGGCCCGGGGCATTGGCGGCCTGTTCTTTGATGACCTGAACGACTGGGGTTTCGAGCGCAGCTTCGCCTTCCTGCGCGCCATTGGCGACGCCTATCTTGAGGCCTATCTGCCGATTCTCGAGCGCCGCCGCAACAGCGCCTGGACGCCCGAACAGAAGCAGTTCCAGGAATTCCGCCGTGGCCGCTACGTCGAGTTCAACCTGGTCTACGACCGCGGCACCCTGTTCGGCCTGCAGACCGGCGGGCGCACCGAGTCAATTCTGATGTCGCTGCCGCCGACCGTGCGCTGGGGCTACAACTGGCAGCCCGAGCCGGGCAGCCCGGAAGCCGAGCTGACCGAGCGCTACCTCACCCCGCGCGACTGGCTGGCAGGAGACGCCTGATGGACCGTTACGCCGTTGTCGGCAACCCGATCGAGCACAGCAAATCGCCGCTGATTCACGCCATGTTCGCCGAGCAGACCGGTCAGCAGCTGGAGTACGGCAAGCTGCTGGCGCCACTCGACAACTTTATCGGCACGGTGCGCGACTTTCTGCGCGAGGGCCGTGGCGTCAATGTGACCGTGCCATTCAAGGAGCAGGCCTGGGCGCTGGTGGATGAACATACCCCGGCGGCCGAGCGCGCCGGTGCGGTCAACACCATCCTGCGTCGCGAGGACGGCAGCCTGCTCGGTGACAACACCGACGGCAAGGGACTGGTGCGCGATATCGAGGTCAACGCCGGGCTGTCGCTGAAAGGCTTGAGTGTGCTGCTGGTCGGTGCCGGTGGCGCCGCCCGCGGCGTGATTCAACCGCTGTTGGCGGCTGGGCCGCAGCATCTGTGCGTGATCAACCGCACGGTCAGCAAGGCGGAAGAGCTGGCGGCGCTGTTTGTCGATCAGGGGCCGATTGCGGCTGCCGGCCTGCAATGGCTGGTCGAGCCGGTCGACCTGATCATCAATGCGACCTCGGCCAGTCTGGCCGGTGAATTGCCGCCGATTCCCGACAGCCTGATCAAACCCGGCCACACCTGGTGCTACGACATGATGTACGGCGCCGAAGAGACCCCGTTCAACCGCTGGGCCCGAGAGCGCGGCGCAGCGCGCTGCATCGATGGTCTCGGCATGCTGGTTGAGCAGGCCGCCGAGGCTTTCGCCCTGTGGCGCGGCGTCCGTCCGGACACCGCGCCGGTGCTGGCCGCGTTACGTCAGGCCTGACGCGGCATTGCAGCGGCCAGCTCGGCAGTCATCCCGAGCGCCGCTGCCACGCCGCCCTGCTGCAGCGCCTCGATCAGCGCTGAACCCACCACCACGCCATCGGCGACCTGCGCCAGCGGCGCTGCCTGCTCGGCCCGGCGCACGCCAAAGCCAACGCAGATGGGCACACTGCTCTGCGCGCGAATGCCTTCCAGTGCCTGCGCCACCGCGGTGTGATCCGCTGCGCCGACGCCGGTGACGCCGTTGTGCGACACGTAGTAGAGAAAGCCGCTGGCGTGTTCCAGCACCCTGGGCAGGCGCTGGGCGTCAGTGGTTGGCGTTGCCAGACGAATCATCTGCAGACCGGCGTCGCGCGCTGCCGGGCCCAGTTCGTTGTCGTGCTCGGGCGGCAGGTCGACCACCAGCAGGGCGTCGACACCGGCCGCTGCGGCGTCACGAATAAAGTCCGCACCGCCGTAGCGATGAATCGGGTTGTAGTAACCCATCAGCACCAGCGGCGTGCTCTGGTTCTGTTCGCGGAAGCGGCGCACCAGCTCCAGCGTGCGCTGCTGATTCTGCCCACCCTGCAGGGCGCGTAGGGCAGCGGCCTGAATGGTCGGGCCGTCGGCGGTCGGATCGCTGAACGGCATGCCCAGCTCGATGATGTCGGCACCGGCAGCAGGCAGCCCCTGCAGCAGTTCCAGGCTGGTATCGAAGTCCGGATCACCGGCGCAGATGTAGGTCACCAATGCGGCGCGGTTGTCGCGGGCGCAGTCGGCAAAGCGAACGTCTAAGCGGCTCATTTTCCTTCCTCCATCAAGCCCAGAATGGTCGGCATATCCTTGTCGCCACGGCCGGACAGGCACACCACCATCAGGTGATCCTTTGGCAGCGTCGGCGCGCGGCGAGCCACTTCGGCCAGCGCGTGCGAGGTTTCCAGCGCCGGGATAATGCCTTCGGTGCGGCAGCAGTTGTGGAAGGCGTCCAGCGCCTGCTGATCGGTTACCGCGACGTATTCGATGCGGCCCTGCTCGTGCAACCAGGCGTGTTCTGGGCCAATGCCGGGGTAGTCCAGACCGGCGGAGATCGAGTGGGCGTCGGCAATCTGGCCGTCACCGTCCTGCAGCAGGTAGGTGCGGTTGCCATGCAGCACGCCGGGCGTGCCGCCCATCAGGCTGGCGGCGTGCTTGCCGGTGTCGATGCCGTGACCGGCCGCTTCCACGCCGACCATCTGCACCTCGGGGTAATCGAGGAACGGATGGAACAGGCCCATGGCGTTCGAGCCACCGCCGATACAGGCGACCAGGCTGTCGGGCAGGCGGCCTTCGCGTTCCAGCATCTGCTGATGGGCTTCGCGGCCGATGATCGCCTGAAAGTCGCGTACCAGGGTCGGGTAGGGGTGCGGGCCGGCCACGGTGCCGATCATGTAGAAGGTGTTGTCGACGTTGGTCACCCAGTCGCGCAGCGCTTCGTTCATGGCGTCCTTGAGGGTGCCGGTGCCGGAGGTCACGGGGACGATCTCGGCACCCAGCAGCCGCATGCGGGCGACGTTGTCGCGCTGACGGTGAATGTCGGTCGCGCCCATGTAGACCACGCACTGCAGGCCGAAGCGCGCGCACACGGTGGCGGTTGCCACGCCGTGCATGCCGGCACCGGTTTCGGCGATGATCCGCGGCTTGCCCATGCGGCGGGCCAGCAGGGCCTGGCCGATGCAGTTGTTGATCTTGTGCGCGCCGGTGTGGTTCAACTCCTCGCGCTTGAAGAAGATCTTCGCGCCACCGTACTGCTCGGTCAGCCGTTCGGCGAAATACAGCGGGCTGGGGCGGCCGATGAACTCGGCGTTGAAGCGGTCCAGCTCGGCGATAAACGCGGGCTCGGCGCGGGCCTCGTTGTAGGCCTGTTCCAGCTGCAGCACCAGCGGCATCAGCGACTCGGCGACAAAGCGGCCGCCAAACTGGCCGAACTGCCCGAGGGCGTCGGCTTCACGGCGATAATTATGATTGGGCATGGAATACCTCCTGAACGATGGACGCAGATTAGGGCAGGCAGCGCGCAGAAAAAATCGATAAGATGGCCGCAACCTGTGAGAAAAAGTGACAAGTCCTATGGCCAGAGATCTTCCCTCACTAAACGCTCTGCGCGCCTTCGAAGCCGCTGCCCGGCTGGAAAGCGTGAGTCAGGCGGCGGGTGAGCTGCACGTCACCCACGGCGCGGTCAGCCGGCAGATTCGTCAGCTTGAAGACGAGCTCGGCGTCGCCCTGTTCAGCAAGGCTGGGCGCGGCATCAGCCTGACGCCCGCCGGTCGCCAGCTGCGCGATGCCTGCCGCGATGCCTTCGACGGGCTGCGCGAGGCGTGCACGGCGCTGCGTCAGGACCAGCAACAGGCGCCCTTCCTGCTGGCCTGTCCGGGCAGCCTGCTGGCGCGCTGGTTTATCCCGCGGCTGGACCGCCTGAACGCCGAACTGCCCGACCTGAACCTGCACCTGTCGGCCTCCGAAGGCGAACTCGACCCGCGCCGCCCCGGCGTCAGCGCCACCCTGCTCTACGCCGAGCCGCCGTGGCCGGCCGACATGCGGGTGTATCCGCTGCGCCAGGAGCGCATCGGCCCGGTGCTCAGTCCGCGTTACGCTGACGCTGCGCGGCTGCTCGATCAACCGGCCGAGGTACTGCTGGGTGAAGCCCTGCTGCACACCCGCTCGCGCCCCGGTGCCTGGCGTGACTGGGCCGAGCGGCAGGGGCTGGACGCGGCGCAATTGCGCACCGGTCAGGGCTTTGAGCACCTCTACTACCTGCTGGAAGCCGCGCTCTCGGGCCTTGGCGTGGCCATCGCGCCGCAGCTGCTGGTCGCCGACGACATCGCCGCCGGCCGCCTGCTCGCGCCCTGGGGCTTTGTCGAAACCCGTCACCAGCTCGGCCTCTGGGTGCCGGAGCGCCAGCCCCAGGGCCCGGCGCAGCAACTGGCAGACTGGCTCGGCAAGGCGCTGCAGCAGGCCGACGCATGAAGCGCCTCGCGACCCTTGGCCTCGGCGCCTGCCTGCTCTGGCTGTCCGGCTGCAGCTCGGTCGGCTATCTGTATCAGAGCTGGCAGGGCCAGCGCGCGCTGATGGCCCGTGCCGAGCCTGTTGAGCAGCTGATTACCGACCCGCAGACCGACCCGCAACTGGCCGAGCGCCTGCGCACCGCCAGCCAGATTCGCCGTTACGCGGTCGAGGCGCTGGCCCTGCCGGACAACACCACCTACACCCGCTATACCGCGCTGCCCGGCCCCTATCCATTGTGGAATCTGTTTGTCACCGACGAGCTGTCGCTGGCGCCGGTGCAGCATTGCTACCCCTTCTTCGGCTGTATCGCCTACAAGGGCTATTTCGACCAGGCTCGCGCCGAGCAGGCCGCCGCCGACTGGCGTGCGCGTGGCAAGGACGTCTATGTCGCCGGCATTCCGGCCTATTCGACCCTCGGCTGGTACGACGACCCGCTGTTCAGCTCCATGCTGCACTGGAGCGACGACTATCTCGCCGAGATGCTGTTTCACGAGCTGGCGCACCAGCGCTTTTACGTGAAGGACGACACCGCCTTCAACGAGTCCTATGCCAGCTTCGTCGGCCAGCAGGGTCTGCGCGATTGGCTCAGGGTGCAAGGGCGAGCCGCGCACGACTCGACAGGCCGCGAACGAGAACGGGCGTTTATTCAATTGGTGCTGGCCGCACGCAGCGAGCTGGAAGCCCTGTATCAGAGCACCCAGCCAGACGACGCCAAGCGCAGCGGCAAGGCCGCGATCCTCGCCCAGCTGCGCAGCGATTACGCCAGCCTGCGCGACAGCGAATGGGGCGGCGACACGCGCTTCGACCAGTGGTTTGCCGCTGACCTGAACAACGCTCGGCTGTTGCCGTTCGGCCTTTACGACCAGTGGGTTCCGGCGTTTGAGTGTCTGTATCAGCGCAGCAATGGCTGGGCCGACTTTCACCAGCGGGTTGCGGCATTAGGCGCGTTGGCACCCGATGCGCGCACCGCCGCGCTGGAGCAGCAGTGCGGCAATTAGCAACGCATCACAGCTGCTGACAGAAGCGCGCCATCGCCTGCGCCAACTCGCGCAACGCCGGGTTCAGGCGCTGGCGATGAATCAGCAACAGGTGCACGGGCGCCAGCTCGCCCGGCAGCTCCGGCAACAGTTGCACCAGCTCGCCCGAGGCGAGTTCGCGGGAGACATCCAGATAAGACTTGTACGCCACGCCCAGCCCTCGCAGCGCCCACAGCCGCACCACATCGCCGTCGTCGCTGATGCGCGTACCGCGCATCTTGATCTGTGGTTCGCCCGGCAGGTCGAAGCGCCAACGGTCGTGCACCGCGTCCCCCAACCGATAGAGTAGGCAGGCGTGCTGTTGCAGCTCGCTCAGCGAGCCGGGTTTACCGTGACGGGCCAGATAATCGGGTGAGGCGACCAGCACCCGGCGGTTGTCCGGGGCCAGCGGCAGGGCGATAAAGCGTGAGTCTTCCGGCTGACCATAGCGCACCGCCAGATCAATCGGCTGCTGGTACAGGTCCGCCACCCGGTCACTCACCTGCATCTCCAGCCGCACCGCCGGGCGCTCGGCCAGATAGTCTTCCAACCAGTCGAGCAGATGGCTGCGCGCCAGGTTGGATGGCAGGGTTAGGCGCAGGGTACCGGTCAGCGCGTGGGCGTCGGCGTCCAGCGCCTGTTCGGCGTCACGCAGGTGCTGCCAGGCTTGGCGGGCATCGGGCAAAAAGCGTTCGCCCGCCTCGCTCAGGCGCAGGCGGCGGGTGGTGCGCTCGAACAGTCGCACGCCCAGCTGCGCTTCCAGCCGCTTGATCGCCGCACTGGCAACCGCCGGGGCCACGTCCAACTGGCGCGCCGCAGCAGAAAAGCTGCCGGCGTCTACCGTAGTGAGGAACAGCGCCAAGTCGTCGAGTCGTTGGATTTTCATCGTAATCAATAAAGTGATTTGCTTTTGCGCATCTTTTTCTTCGCATCCGCGCAAGTCAAGCTGTATGCAACTGACCGAACAGCCCCGGAGGTACCCGAATGAAAGCGATTGGATACTTTGAAGCTGGCGCGCTGGACCGCGCCGATGCCCTGATTGACCTGGAACTGCCCATGCCCGCCCCCGGCCCGCACGACTTGCTGGTCAAGGTTGCCGCCGTGTCGGTTAACCCGGTCGACACCAAGATTCGTAGCCGCCGCTCTGCCACTGGCGATACCCCGGAAGTCATCGGCTGGGACGCAGTCGGTGAAGTAGTCAGCTGCGGCGCGTCCGTATCCGGTTTTGCCGCTGGCGATCGGGTCTACTACGCCGGTGCGCTGGAGCGGCCCGGCAGCAACGCCGAGTATCAACTGGTCGACGCCCGCATCGCTGCCCACGCGCCGCTGTCGCTGTCCGCCGCAGAAGCCGCTGCGCTGCCGTTGACCGCAATCACCGCCTGGGAGCTGCTGTTTGAGCGCCTGGGTGTGCGTGAGGGCGGCGGTGAGGGCCAGACCCTGCTGGTGGTTGGCGCCGCTGGTGGCGTCGGCTCGATTCTGGTCCAGCTCGCCCGCCAGTTGACCAAACTCACCGTGGTCGGCACCGCCGCCCGCGCCGAGAGCGTCAAGTGGGTGCAGGGCCTGGGTGCACATCACGTCATCGACCACAGCCAGCCGTTGCTGCCGCAGTTGCAGGCGCTGGGTATCAAGGAGGTCGAACTGATCGCCTCGCTGACCCACACCGATCAGCACTACCCGCAATACGGTGACTGCATCGCCCCGCAAGGCCGCCTCGGCGTGATCGACGACTTCGGCCCGCTCGACATGAGCGTGCTCAAGCGCAAGTGCGCGTCCTTCCACTGGGAGTTCATGTTCACCCGCAGCATGTTCGAAACCGCCGATATGGCCGAGCAGGGTAAGTTGCTGCAACGGGTCGCCGAACTGGTCGATGCCGGCACCCTGCGCAGTACCCTGGGTGAGCACTACGGCGCGATCAACGCGGCCAATCTTAAGCGCGCGCATGCGTTGCTGGAGAGTGGCAAGGCGCGGGGGAAATTGGTGCTGGAGGGGTTTTGAGCGCCTGTGCGCCTGCTATCCAGACTGGCGTTATGCACTGGGCATCACTCCCCACACGTCATCCTCGCGTAGGCGAGGATCCATGGGGGTTGGCGGTCATGCCGGTCACTTCGGCGCTGTCTGATCATCCGCTTTTCGCCTTCACGGCGAGCCAAAGGGGGCCGCTTGCCCGGCCCCCCAAAGGGAAGCGCTAACCCATTTCACATGCCCTCTGGCGCTCAGGCCGGTCCGCAATCAAGGCGTGGTTTCGATGGCATGTCGGGACCTGTCGAGAAATCACAACGCAGGGTGTGGACCGGCCTGAACGCCCCGCAGGGCGAGCGCTCAAGCATGCATCTGACCGCGTTGCGCTGCTTGCCAATAGAACCACTATTGGCTGCACATCGCGCCTTGCATCTGCATGCTTGAGCACTCGCAGAGGGCGTGGGAAATGGATTAGCGCTTCCCTGAATCCCCCCGGGCACCCGACTACGCGGCCCTTCGGGTTCGCTGCGTTGCTCGGGTTGGCAGGGGCCGGCAGAACTCGGTTCTGCGAGCCTCAAACATGCTGCCGTCCTATTTCCTGCCAACCCTGCGCTACTCGCCCGCGTAAACGGGGATTGGGTCCGTGCATGCTTCACGTCGGACTGACTCGCCTCTCCACGGCATGCCGTGGCTGTGGGGCCTGTGACGTTCTGCGCAGACCATCCCTCCCAGGTTGCCCGTGCACCATCACGGTGCTAGTCTCACCAAACCGTCAAACGGCAACCTTTCGTTTTTACCTGTCCAGAGTGACCGCATGTCCACTGCCCAGACCACCGCTGTTGTAAACCGCCCCGCGCTTGCCGGTGTGGTTGCGCGTGTGCAGGCTGCCGTGGCCTGCCTGCCGGTCACCCCTCCCGGCGTAGCCATCGTGGCTGCAGTGGCTTCACCGCCACCGGCGCACTGATCTCACTACCCCTTTTCTGATTTCTGTTCTCCCTGGCTGGCGTGATGCCGTGGGGCGAACCTGTGTCCTGACAGGTGACATATGTTTATTCAACGTTTGAACTGGGCCGCCATTGGCCCGACTGCGCTGTTCGTGCTGCTCTGGAGCGCCGGCGCGATCTTCTCCAAATGGGGGCTGGAACACGCCTCGGCTTTTGCCTTTCTGCTGCTGCGCTTTGTGCTCGCCTGCGCCGCCCTCGGGTTGCTGGCGCTCACCCGGCGGCGCTGGCTGCCGGCGCGCGGTACCCGCAAGCAGGTAGCCTTGGTCGGCGTGCTGCTGACCGGCGGCTACACCATTTTCTACCTGCTCTCGCTGGACGCCGGGCTCACGCCCGGGGTGCTGGCAACGGTACTGGGCGTGCAGCCGATCCTCACCCTGATGCTGATTGAACGCCGCGCCAACCTGCTGCGGCTCTTGGGTTTGCTGCTGGCGCTCGGTGGCCTGACGCTGGTGGTGCTCGACAGCCTGCTGGCCGCACGTTTTTCGCTGTTGGGTATCGGCCTGTCGCTGGCGGCGCTACTGTGCATCACCTTGGGTTCGATCTTCCAGAAGGGTATTCAGCAATCACCCATGGACGTACTGCCGCTGCAATACGCCATCGGCCTGCTGATGTGCGCGGTGGTCGTACCCTTTCAACCGTTTGAGGTGGAATGGAGCGTCGGCTTTATCGTGCCTCTGCTGTACATGGGCTTGCTGATCTCGGTTGGTGCAACCTTGTTGCTGTACCGGCTGATTCGGATGGGCAATCTGGTGAACGTCACCAGTCTGTTCTACTTGATGCCCGGCTGCACCGCGTTGCTGGATTTCCTGTTCCTGGGGAATCGCATGGCGGCGTTGAGTTTGGTGGGGATGGGGGCGATTGTGGTGGGGTTGGTGTTGGTGTTTAGGCAACGGGCTTAACCCGGCGCCCGTGCTTGGATAGTACTGATTCGCTGCCCCTATCACCGCGTCATCCTCGCGAAGGCGAGGATCCATGGGGTTGGCGGTCATGCCGGTCACTTCGGCGCTGTCTGATAACCCGCCTTTCGCCTTCACGGCGATCCACCCGGCACCCGATTGCGCGGTCTTTCCGGTTAGCTTACCTGCCCAATCGCTTAAGTCTCTGTAGAGGCCAATAGTTAACATTCAAATCGAGTCATCTCGTGATTTAACTATCATCGCATCGTCATAAATTGCAAAAGGCATCTTATTTTGTGTTCGGCGGAGATTTGTGATGCTGTCGGTTGTGTGGTAGTGCAAGGAGCATATTTTGAACGGAGACGTTTAGGACAGAATACAAAATGCAGTCTTGCGGGGTTGCGTTAGCTGCTTACGTATAATAAAGTTAAATCCGGCTTATGGGCAGATTTTTAGCTCGCGTTTCGCGAGTAGTGATGATGTTGTCGGTACGGATTGCTTATGTAGTATGTCCATAGTGTTACATGAATGGACCAGTGCCTAGGAGTGCCCATAAGCCACCATTAAATGGAATTTAAGATGTCGAGGCTAGATAAATTACGGTCAACATCGACCAAGTCTGGTTTTGCTGATGTTTTAGGCGTGAGTGCTGTATTTTTAACTCGCTGTTTGTACATTAACAAACCTGAAAATCAATATCACCAGTTTACTATTGACAAGAAAACTGGTGGAAAGAGAGTTATAAACTCGCCATCGAAAGACTTAAAAAGTCTTCAAAAAAGTTTATCTGATCTGCTTTTGGATTGTGTGGATGAGATAAATTCAAAAAAATTCCCTAAGTCGCAATTGGCAAGCCCAAAGCTACGAAAAAACAAAGAGCCTGATTATGCTGCTGAGGTTCTTAAGTTAAAAATTCCAAGTGCCAACTCAAAGCAGCCATCGCTTTCTCACGGTTTTGTGAGAAAGCGGTCGATCATCACGAACGCGATGATGCATGTTGGTAGTAAGTACGTCTTAAATATTGACCTTCAGGACTTTTTTGATAGCTTCAACTTTGGCAGGGTTAGAGGCTTTTTTATCAAAAATAGAAATTTTCAGTTGAATCCTGATGTTGCAACAGTTATCGCTCAAATAGCTTGCTATGATAATAAGTTGCCCCAAGGTAGTCCGTGTTCGCCAGTTATAACAAACTTAATTTCCCATAGTTTGGATATTCGTTTGGCTTCATTGGCGAAGAAGTATAAGTGTACATATACGCGTTATGCTGATGATATAACCTTTTCTACTAGAATGCCGACTTTTCCTGTTCAAATCATGGCGCAGCAAGATGGTTGCTACTATCCCTCGAAGGCGCTAATTGGTGAAATAGAACGAGCAGGTTTTTTTGTTAACAATAAAAAGACTAGGATTCTGTATGAAGACTCGAGGCAGGAGGTCACGGGTCTTGTAGCCAACAAAAAACCCAATACAAAAAAAGAGTATTGGCGAACAGTAAGGGCCAAGTGTGACACGCTTTTCAAAACCGGTAATTTTTCAACGGTTATTGATGGGAAAAAAGTGGAAGGTAATTTGAATGAGTTGGAAGGCCAGCTAAATTTTATAGATCAAATTGATCACTATAATCGGCTGAGGCAAAAGCCGGCATTAAAGCCGGAGTATGCGCTGAGCGTAATTGGGAAGAAAACAAAGCTTTTATTGACGGGAAGAGAAAGGGTATTTAGTCAGTTTTTATACTACAGGCTTTTTGCTGCAAGCGATAAGCCAACTATTCTCTGCGAGGGAAAAACCGATAATATTTACTTGAAGTCTGCGATTAGTGAGCTAAAAAAAGATTACCCGGCTTTGGCAGGGGTTAAAAACGGCAAATATGAATTGCTCGTTCGCTTTGTAAATTACTCTAAAAGGACGCGGTTTCTATTAGAGTTGTATGGTGGTGCGGATTACCTGCGTGGGTTTATTGATGGCTTCGAAAAGAACATGAAGCTATATAAGTCAGCCAAGCCAGAGCACCCTGTTATTGTTTTTCTAGACAACGATGATGGGGCTAAAGAAATTGTTAAACTATTAGGTTCAAGTAAATTTCAAGATTTAATTGAATTGATGCCCCCGCAATTAGATCGCAAAAATGATCTTAGGAAGGCTGAGTTTATTCGGGTGTTAAAGAACTTGTATGTGGTTTTTACACCTTTGGCTGGCGGTGGAGAAGGGACTGATATTGAGTACTTCTTCGACCGGAAAACTAGGCTGCTTAAGCATCCTAGTGGCAAGTGTTTTAATACTGTCGAGGCGCGTGATTCAAAAGCGGATTTGAGCAAAGAGGTGTTTGCAAGTCAAATAATAAAAGAGCGTAAGAAGCATGTGGATTTTAAAGGCCTAAAACCTTTGTTGGATTCTATTGTTAAGGTTATCGAGCATTATAATAAAGTGAAATAATTTTTCTGGAGCCCATAACGGCTCCACAGTTTTAAGATTTCCGCATTTTTTTCATGGGTCATTTAAATAACTTTCTTGCTAATAAATACTAAGGCTATCTGATCCCTAAGTAGCTTCCAATGTATTGAGATCTTAGAGCCGCCGCCATCGCTTGACGCACCAGCGTCCATCAGCTTACCTTTACGTTAACGTAAAGCAACCCAAGCTGCTGCCCCATGACTCAGACCTACAGCATTTCCGATCTCGCCCGTGAGCTGGATATCACTACGCGGGCGATTCGTTTTTATGAGGAGCAGAACATGCTCAGCCCCGAGCGTCGTGGGCAGGAGCGGGTTTATAGCCCTCGGGATAAGGTGATTCTCAAGCTGATTCTGCGCGGCAAGCGCATTGGCTTTTCGCTGGCGGAGTGTCGCGAGCTGATTGAGCTGTACGACCCTGGTCACGGTAATCGCAAGCAGCTGGAAACCTTCCTGGACAAGATCACCCAGCGCCGTGCGCAGCTGGCGCAGCAGTTGCTGGATATCGAGCAGATGCAGATTGAGCTGGATACCGCGGAGGAGCGCTGTCGAACGGCGCTGGAGCAGACCCGGTAGCCGCTTTCTTTCCCTTTTAAACGCCTACACAACAATAAACACTGGTGAACCCATGCATTACCCATCGCTGAACTTCGGTCTTGGCGAGACCATCGATATGCTGCGCGAGCAGACCCGCAACCTAGTTGATGCCGAGCTGGCGCCGCGTGCCGCCCAGATCGACCGGGAGAATCAGTTTCCGCAGGAGATGTGGCGGCGTTTTGGTGACATGGGACTGCTGGGCATTACCGTGCCTGAGGAGTATGGCGGCTCGGGGCTGGGGTATCTGGCGCATGTGGTGGCGATGGAGGAGATCAGCCGCGGGTCGGCGTCGGTTGGCTTGTCCTACGGGGCGCATTCCAACCTGTGCGTGAGCCAGATCAACCGCAACGGTACGCCGGAGCAGAAGGCGAAATACCTGCCCAAGCTGATCAGCGGTGAGCATATCGGGGCGTTGGCGATGAGTGAGCCGAACGCCGGTTCCGATGTGGTCAGCATGAAGCTGCGGGCCGATCGCCGGGGCGATCACTTCGTGCTCAATGGCAGCAAGATGTGGATCACCAACGGCCCAGACGCGCACGTTTACGTCATTTACGCCAAGACCGAACCGGAGCTTGGCCCCCACGGCATCACCGCCTTTATCGTCGAGCGCGATTGGGCTGGTTTCTCCCGTAGCTCCAAGTTGGACAAGCTGGGCATGCGCGGCTCGAACACCTGTGAGCTGGTGTTCAACAACGTCGAGGTGCCGGTCGAGAACATCCTTGGTCAGTACAACGGCGGCGTGAAGGTGCTGATGAGCGGCCTGGATTACGAGCGCGTGGTGCTCTCCGGTGGCCCGACCGGGATTATGCAGAGCTGCATGGATGTGGTGGTGCCCTATATCCACGACCGTCAGCAGTTCGGCCAGAGCATCGGCGAGTTCCAGCTGATTCAGGGCAAGGTCGCCGACATGTACACCCAGCTGAACGCCAGCCGCGCCTACCTCTACACAGTGGCGCAGGCCTGCGACCGTGGCGAGACCACCCGCAAGGACGCCGCCGGGGTGATTCTCTACACCGCCGAGCGCGCGACGCAGATGGCGCTGGACGCGATCCAGATTCTCGGCGGCAACGGTTACATCAACGATTACCCCACTGGCCGCCTGCTGCGCGACGCCAAGCTGTACGAGATTGGTGCTGGCACCAGCGAGATTCGGCGGATGTTGATTGGACGGGAGCTGTTTGATGAGACGCGGTGAGGCAGCTGCAAGCTGCAAGCTACAAGCGGCAAGCCAACCCCGGCCACTCCACGGTTTTTACCGGACGAGAGCCCAACGCTTATCGTGGCTCTGTGCCCTTGACGTCCAGACAGCTCCGTGCAGCTTGCGGCTTATAGCTTGCGGCTTGCCGCTGCGCAGGGAGCGCGTGCAATGAGCGTCCTACAAAGCCAAATCAACCCGACCTCCACCGAGTTTCAGGCCAACGCAACGGCCATGCGCTCCCTGGTCAGCGACCTGCAAAGCCTGCTGGCAGGCATCGCCCAGGGCGGTGGCGAGGCGGCGAATGCGCGGCATCTGGCGCGGGGCAAGCTGCTGCCGCGTCAGCGCGTGGACGCTCTGCTCGACCCCGGTTCGGCCTTTCTGGAGATCGGCCAGCTGGCCGCCCATGAGGTTTATGGCGAGTCGGTGCCAGCGGCCGGGGTAATCGCCGGTATCGGCCGGATCGAGGGCGTTGAGTGCATGATCATCGCCAATGACGCCACGGTGAAGGGTGGTTCCTACTATCCGCTGAGCGTGAAGAAGCACCTGCGGGCGCAGACTATCGCCCGCGAGAACCGTCTGCCCTGCGTCTATCTGGTTGATTCGGGCGGCGCCAACCTGCCACGCCAGGACGAGGTGTTCCCGGACCGTGAGCACTTTGGGCGGATCTTCTTCAATCAGGCCAATATGAGCGCGGCGGGCATTCCGCAGATTGCTGTGGTGATGGGCTCCTGCACCGCGGGTGGCGCCTATGTGCCGGCGATGGCCGACGAGACCATCATGGTGCGTGAGCAGGCGACCATCTTCCTCGCCGGACCGCCGCTGGTGAAGGCGGCGACTGGCGAGGTGGTTAGCGCCGAGGCGCTGGGCGGCGCCGATGTGCATTGCCGCACCTCCGGGGTGGCGGACCACTACGCCGAGAATGACGAACACGCGCTGGCTCTGGCCCGCCGCTGCATCGCCAATCTGAACTGGCACAAGCAGGGCGAGCTGAACAGCCGCCCGGTACTGCCGCCGCGCTATCCGGTGGAGGAGCTGTACGGGGTGATTCCGGCTGACAGCAAGCAGCCGTTCGACGTGCGCGAGGTGATTGCGCGGCTGGTCGACGACAGCGCGTTCGATGAGTTCAAGGCGCTGTTCGGCACCACGCTGGTCTGCGGTTTTGCGCACCTGCACGGCTACCCGGTGGCGATTCTGGCCAACAACGGCATCCTGTTTTCCGAGGCCGCGCAGAAGGGCGCGCACTTTATCGAACTGGCCTGCCAGCGCGGCATCCCCCTGCTGTTCCTGCAGAACATCACCGGCTTTATGGTCGGCAAGAAGTACGAGGAAGGCGGCATCGCCAAGCACGGCGCCAAGCTGGTGACCGCGGTGGCCTGTGCCCGGGTACCCAAGTTTACGGTGATCATCGGCGGCAGTTTTGGCGCCGGTAACTACGGTATGTGTGGCCGTGCCTACGACCCGCGCTTCTTGTGGATGTGGCCGAATGCGCGCATCTCGGTGATGGGCGCCGAACAGGCCGCGGGCGTGCTGGTGCAGGTCAAGCAGGAGCAGGCCGAGCGCAGTGGCGAGCAGTTTAGCGCCGAGCAGGCCGAGGCGCTGCGCCGTCCGATCCTCGATCAGTACGAACGCCAGGGCCACCCCTACTACGCCAGCGCCCGCCTGTGGGACGACGGCGTGATCGACCCGGCGCAGACGCGGGATGTGCTGGGGTTGGCGATTTCGGCGGCGTTGGGAGCACCTATACCGGCTAGCACGTTCGGTGTGTTTCGGATGTAGCGGCGCACATCAGCCGCAAGCTGCAAGCCGCAAGCTTCAAGCTGACCGAGCCGGCGGAGCGTTTTTTGCGAGGCAGGTAACCCTGCGTTGGCTTGGGTTAGCAAACGAGCTTGTGGGCTGCACGGACAGCTTGCCGCTTGTAGCTTGCGGCTTGCGGCTTGCAGCTGCGCGAGCAAGAGCGCGCCAGCCACCAATCGAGAAAACAACATGAATGCTTACGAAACGATAGAACTCGAATTCCGCGCAGACGGTGTGGCGACGCTCTGGCTTGCTCGCGCAAGCAAGAACAACGCCTTCAACGCCCAGATGATCCGCGAGCTGCTGGATGCGCTGGATGCGGTGGCGGCTAACCCGGCGGTGCGCTTTATGCTGCTGCGCGGCCGTGGCAAGCATTTCTCCGCCGGTGCCGATCTGGCCTGGATGCGCGACTGCGCGGCGCTGGATTACAACGCCAATCTGGACGACGCCCGCGAGTTGGCTCAGTTGATGGCGTCGCTGGCGCAGCTCAAGGTGCCGACGCTGGCGGTGGTGCAAGGCGCGGCCTTTGGTGGCGCGCTCGGGCTGATCAGTTGCTGCGACATGGCGATTGGCGCCGAGGATGCGCTGTTCAGCCTGTCTGAGGTGCGTATCGGCCTGCTGCCGGCGGTGATCAGCCCCTATGTCACCCAGGCCATCGGCGCCCGCGCTACCCGTCGCTACGCGCTGACCGCCGAACGCTTCGACGGTCTGCGCGCCCGCGAACTGGGGCTGCTCGCCGAGTGTTATCCGGCGGCCGAGCTGGATGCGGCGCTGGCGCAGTGGATCGGCAACCTGCTGCAGAACGGCCCGCAGGCGATGATGGCCACCAAGGCGCTGCTGCAGGAGGTCGGGCTGGGTGAAATGAGCACCCCGCTGCGCCGCTACACCGAGGCCGCGATTGCCCGGGTGCGGATCAGCCCCGAAGGTCAGGAGGGCCTGTCGGCCTTTCTGGACAAACGCCAACCCGACTGGTGCGCGAGCCATGATTGATTCCCTGCTGATTGCCAACCGCGGCGAGATTGCCTGCCGCATCATGCGCACCGCGCGCGAGTTGGGTATCGCCACTGTGGCGGTACACAGCGATACCGACCGCGACGCCCTGCACGTGCGCTGCGCCGATCAGGCGGTCAACCTGGGTGGGGCGCGGCCGAGTGAGAGTTATCTGCGGGTTGAGGCGATCATCGCCGCGGCCAAGGCCACCGGTGCTCAGGCGATTCACCCCGGCTACGGCTTTCTCTCCGAGAACGCCGACTTTGCCCGCGCGGTTGATGCCGCCGGGTTGATCTTCGTCGGCCCGCCGGCCAGCGCGATTGACGCCATGGGCAGCAAGTCGGCGGCCAAGGCGCTGATGGACGCCGCCGGGGTGCCGCTGGTGCCCGGTTATCACGGCGACGATCAGGCGCTGGAGACCTTCCGCGTCGAAGCCGCCAAGATCGGTTACCCGGTGCTGCTCAAGGCCGCGGCCGGTGGCGGCGGCAAGGGCATGAAGGTGGTCGAGAGCGAGGCGCAGCTGAGTGAGGCGCTGTCGTCGGCCCAGCGGGAGGCGCAGGCTGCCTTTGGCGATGCGCGCATGCTGGTCGAGAAATATGTGCTGCAGCCGCGCCATGTCGAGATTCAGGTGTTTGCCGACCAGCACGGCAACGCGGTGTATCTGGCCGAGCGTGACTGCTCGATCCAGCGTCGCCACCAGAAGGTGGTGGAAGAAGCGCCGGCCCCGGGTCTGTCACCCGAATTGCGCCGGGCCATGGGCGAGGCGGCGGTCACCGCCGTGCGCGCCATTGGCTACGTAGGCGCCGGAACCGTGGAGTTTCTGCTCGACGCCCGTGGCGAGTTCTTCTTCATGGAGATGAATACCCGTCTGCAGGTCGAGCACCCGGTGACCGAGCTGATCACCGGGCAGGATCTGGTCGCCTGGCAACTGCGTGTGGCTCAAGGGCAGCCGCTGCCGCTCAGCCAGGAGCAGATCGTGCTGCGCGGCCACGCCATCGAAGTGCGGCTGTATGCCGAAGACCCGGAGCAGGACTTTCTGCCCGCCAGCGGCGAGCTGACGCTGTACCGCGAACCAGCGGCGGGCGTTGGGCGGCGGGTCGACAGCGGGGTGGTCGAGGGCGACCGCGTCTCGCCGTTCTACGACCCGATGCTGAGCAAGCTGATTGCCTGGGGTGAAGACCGGGAAACCGCCCGCCGCCGTTTGCTGGCGATGCTGGCCGAGCAGCAGCTGGGTGGGGTACACAGCAACCTCGCCTTCCTGCGCCGGGTGCTGGCGCATCCGGCCTTTGCCGCCGCCGAGCTGGATACTGGTTTTATCGCGCGCCATGCCGCCGCCCTGCTGCCCGCGCCCGCCCCGCTGCCCGACGCCTTCTGGGCGCTGGCCGCGCGCGCCTGGCTGCTGACGGCACCCAGTGCTGCGCGCGCCGATGACCCGCACAGCCCATGGGCCAAGGCCTGTGGTCTGCGCCTTGGGCTGGCCTGCGAGCAGCGCCTGCATTTGCGCTGTGGCGAGGCCGAGGCGCGCGCCCTGCCCGCTACCGGTGTCAGCCTGTTGGGTGATCAGTTGCTGGTCGATGGCCGTCGCCACGCCGTGCAGCGCCGTGGGCAATGGCTGTTTGTCGAGTGGGACGGGCAGCTGCAGCGGGTCACTCTGGTAGACCCGATCAGCGAAGTGGAAGCCCAGCAACACGGCCACGGCGGCTTGAGCGCACCGATGAACGGCAGCGTGGTGCGCGTGCTGGTCGAACCGGGTCAGCAGGTGGCTGCCGGCGAGCTGCTGGTGGTGGTCGAGGCGATGAAAATGGAGCACAGTATTCGCGCTGCCGAGGCCGGCGAGGTCACGGCGATTCACTGCGCCGAGGGCGACCTGGTCGAAGAAGGCCGGGTGCTGGTGGCGCTGCAACCGCTTGCTGAGGAGGCAACGGCATGAGCATGCCGCAACAGGTGCGACTGGTCGAAGTGGGCCCGCGCGATGGCCTGCAAAATGAAAAACAGCCGATCAGTGTCGCCGACAAGGTACGTCTGGTCGATGATCTGAGCGCTGCCGGGCTAAGTTATATCGAAGTCGGCAGCTTCGTCTCGCCCAAGTGGGTGCCGCAGATGGCCGGATCGGCCGAAGTATTTTCCGCGATCCAGCAACAGCCCGGCGTGACCTACGCGGCGCTGGCGCCCAACCTCAAGGGGTTTGAGGGCGCGCTGGAAGCCGGTGTGAAGGAAGTAGCGGTGTTTGCCGCGGCCAGCGAGGGGTTTTCCCAGAAGAACATCAACTGCTCAATTGCCGAGAGCCTGCAGCGCTTCGAGCCGATTATGGCGGCGGCCAGGGAGCACGGCGTGCGGGTGCGCGGTTATATCTCCTGCGTGCTCGGTTGCCCGATTGATGGTGACGTGGCGCCGGAGCAGGTCGCCGCGATTGCCCGCGAGCTGCTCGACAGCGGCTGCTACGAAGTGTCGCTGGGTGACACCATCGGTGTTGGCACCGCCGGTGATACCCGGCGGCTGATCGAGGTGGTTGGCCGCGATATCGACCGCAGCTTGCTGGCCGGGCATTTTCACGATACCTATGGGCAGGCGCTGGCGAACATTCACGCCAGCCTGCTGGAAGGCGTGGCGGTATTCGACAGCTCGGTCGCCGGGCTCGGCGGTTGCCCCTACGCCAAGGGTGCGACCGGCAACGTCGCCACCGAAGACGTGCTCTACCTGCTCAACGGCATGGGTATCGAGACGGGTGTGGATATGGCGGCGCTGGTGCAGGCCGGTCAGCACATCTGCAACGTGCTGGGCAAAACCAACGGCTCGCGCGTGGCGCGGGCCTTGCTGGCGCGGGAGCAGGCATGAGCGAACCCTTGTGGCGGCCGGCGCCCGAGCGGGTTGCGGCCAGTCGGATGGATGCCTTCCGGCGCTTTATCAATCAACGCCATGATCTGGCGCTGGCAGACTACGCCGAGCTGCATCAGTGGAGCGTCAGCGCGGTTGACGCGTTTTGGCAGGCGGTGGCCGACTTCTTTGCGGTGGACTTCAGCACGCCGCCGCAGCGGGTGCTGGATAACCCGGATGCCATGCCCGGCGCGCAGTGGTTTGCCGGTGCCGAGCTGAACTTTGCCGCCCACCTGCTGCGCCGCCGCGACGATCACCCGGCGCTGGTCGCGATCAGCGAAGACGGTCAGCGTGAGCAGCTCAGCTACGCCGAGCTGGCGGCGCGAGCGGCCGGGTTGCAGCAGCACCTGCTGAAGCTCGGTGTGCAGCCGGGTGACCGCGTTGCGGCGCTGATGCCCAATACCTGGCAGACCGTGGTCGGCATGCTGGCGGCGGCCAGTATCGGCGCGGTCTGGTCCTCCTGCTCGCCGGACTTTGGCGCGCAGGGCGTGGTCGACCGCTTCGGCCAGATCGAGCCGCGGGTGCTGATCGCCTGCAGCGGTTATCGCTACGCCGGCAAGCAACTGGACATGAGCAGCAAGCTGGCGGAAATCCTGCCGCAGCTGGGCGGCCTGCAGCAACTGATCATCGTGCCTTACGGCGGGGTGGAGCCGTGTCTGGCGGAGTTTGCCTCGGTGGTCTCGACCGCCCACTGGGACGACGTCAGCCAGCCGGCCGGCAGCCCGGCGTTCACCGCCCTGCCCTTTGCCCAGCCGCTCTACATTCTGTATTCCAGCGGCACCACCGGGGTGCCCAAGTGCATCGTTCACGGTGCCGGTGGTACCCTGCTGCAGCACCTCAAGGAGCACGGCCTGCACACCGATCTGGGCAGCGAGGACGTGCTGTTCTACTTCACCACCTGCGGCTGGATGATGTGGAACTGGCTGGTCTCCGGGCTGGCGCTGGGTGCTACGCTGGTACTTTACGATGGTTCGCCGTTTGAGCCCTCGGCCGAGCGACTGATCGACCTGGTCGACGCGGAAAACATCAGTATTTTCGGCACCAGCGCCAAGTACCTGGCCGCGCTGGAAAAGGCCGGGGTCGAGCCGAATCGCAGCCATCAGCTGAGCCGCCTGAAGGCGGTGCTGTCGACCGGTTCGCCGCTTGCGCACGAGGGCTTTGATTACGTCTACCGCTGCTTCAAAGCGGACCTGTGCCTGTCGTCGATCTCCGGTGGCACCGACATCGTCTCCTGTTTCGCCCTCGGCAACCCGACCGCGCCGGTCTGGCGTGGCGAACTGCAGTGCAAGGGCCTCGGCATGGCGGTCGAGGTGTGGGATGACGAGGGCCAGCGGCTGGCCGAGGGCAAGGGCGAGCTGGTGTGTACCCGGCCCTTCCCGTCGATGCCGCTGGGCTTCTGGAAGGATGAGGACGGCAGCCGTTTCCGCGCCGCCTACTTCGAGCGCTTCCCCGGCGTCTGGGCGCACGGGGATTACGCCGAAGAGACCCCGCACGGCGGGCTGATCATCCACGGCCGCTCGGATGCGGTGCTCAACCCCGGCGGGGTGCGCATCGGCACCGCGGAAATCTACCGGCAGGTGGAAAAGGTTGAGGCGGTGCTGGAATCGCTCGCCATCGGCCAGCAGTGGCAGGGCGATGTGCGGGTGGTGCTGTTCGTGCGCCTGCGTGAGGGGATGGAACTGGATGCGGCACTGGAGGCGGAGATCCGCCAGGTGATTCGCGCCAACGCCACCCCGCGTCACGTGCCGGCGAAGATCATCGCGGTCAGCGATATCCCGCGCACCCGCAGTGGCAAGATCGTCGAACTGGCGGTACGCAACGTGGTGCACGGTCTGCCGGTGAAAAACACTGACGCGCTGGCCAACCCTGAGGCGTTGGAGTTGTTTCGCGACCTGTCCGACTTGCAGTATTGACCAGGAAGGCCGAGTTCCAACTCGGCCACGTGGCTGCTGCGGAGCTTGCTGGTCGAGCGGGAGCTCGACCCCCCCGGCGTGCTATGGTTTGCGGCGCTACTCACCGCAAAATGGAGCACGCTGGATGACACTGACCGATCTGCTGGGAACCGAACTGCCGCTGATTCAGGCGCCGATGGCGGGTGTACAGAACAGCGCGCTGGCGCTGGCGGTGTGCCGCGCGGGCGGGTTGGGCTCGTTGCCCTGTGCCATGCTCGGTGCCGATGCGCTGCGCGCGGAACTGGAGGTGTTGCAGCGTGAGGCGGCAGGCCCCTGGAATCTTAATTTCTTCGCCCACCAGACACCGGCTGCTGATGAGGCCCGAGAGCAAGTCTGGCGCGCCGCACTGGCGCCCTACTACGCCGAGTTCGGGTTGGATATCGACAGCATTCAACCCGGTGCCGGTCGCCGCCCGTTCGATGCCGAAACCCTTGAGCTGATCAGCGCCTACCGTCCGCCGGTGGTGAGCTTTCACTTTGGCCTGCCTGAGCCGGCCATGATCGAGCGGATCAAGGGCTGGGGCGGCAAGGTGCTGTCCACCGCCACCACCGTAACCGAAGGCCTTTGGCTGCAGGCCAATGGTGCCGATGCGGTGATTGCCCAGGGGTTGGAAGCGGGTGGCCATCGCGGACATTTTCTGTCGACCGATGTGAGCCTGCAGATGGGCACGTTTGCGCTGTTGCCGCAGCTGGTGGCGGCGCTGGACATCCCGGTGATCGCCGCTGGTGGCATTGCCGACGCCAACGGTGTAGCCGCCGCCATGGCACTGGGCGCTTCCGGAGTGCAAATTGGCACCGCCTACCTGCTCTGCCCGGAGGCAACCACCAGCGCACTGCACCGGGCAGCACTGCAGAGTGAAGCGGCGCAGCACACGGCGTTGACCAACCTGTTCTCCGGCGGCGCCGCGCGGGGCATCGTCAATCGGGTGATGCGTGAGCTGGGACCCATAAGTGATCTGCCGCCCCCCTTCCCGCTCGCCGGTACGGCGATCACGCCGCTGCGCACGGCGGCAGAGAAAGCCGGAAGCGGAGATTTTTCGCCGTTGTGGGCCGGGCAGAACGTAACCGGTTGCCGCGCCGAGCCCGCCGAAAGTCTGACCCGCGCTTTGATGGCGTTGGTGGGTTAGCTTACCTCGACCCGGTCGTGGCCGATCAACCTGAGCAATTGCTGCAGCTGGCTCGGGTCGGGCTTGGCGAAGCCGGTTTCCAGCGCCGCGATGCGCATCAGGATGCGATCCTTGCGCAGCCCGGTCTGGGGCAGCTGGAACAGCGAGCCCGTCAGTTCGCGCAGCAGGAATGGCAGTTGCTGCTGGGTCTTGATCTGGTTGCCGAAAGGCGCGGCGTAGTCGTTGATCATCTGCTTGATGGTGTCATCATCGGCCTGCTGGCCGTAGTTCAGGTAGTGCTGAATGGCGCAGATCACCGCCATTTCGCCAAGGCGGCAGAAGTTCACAGCGGTATCCAGCGGGCCGGCGGCGATCGACTGGTGTGCGCTCAGACGTTTCAGGGCATCGGAGAGGGCTTCACGTTCGGCCATGAAGCCGGCGGCCAGACGTTGCAGCAGGGGATGCTCCAGTGCGATGCGGGCGCGTGAAAGCCGCCTGGCCAGGTCAGCGCAGGTATGGCTGCCAAGCCACTCATAGGCCTCACTCAGGCTGATACAGGCGCCCTCACGGCCGCGCAGCAGGCCTTCGCGGTTGGCGCGATTGATACTGACAAGGGCCAGCAGCGGCTCGTTGCGTGCGAGTGTCAGGTAATCGGCCTGATTGGTTTGCTGCGGCAATACTGCAGCCTCCTGCTGACGCTCGGGGCTGGTCCAGGCCAGTCGAATCGGTTGCTTGAGACGCGCCTGAAGGAAGCCGTCCAGATCACCGATATTGCCCGCTGCGGCGCTTCCTTCCTGATCCCGCTGCAGCAACCTAGCCAGTCGCCTGCGCAGGTCATCCAGCTTGAACGGCTTGGCGATCAAGTCGGCAATGCCGGCGGCGCGGGCATCGAGCACCAGCTGACGGTCGATGCTGGCGGTGACCAGCACGCGCAGACTGCGTGGGGCGCGCCGTGCGACCTCTCGGGCCAGATCCAGACCACTGCGGTCACTGAGCTGCAGATCGGTGATCAGCAGATCAACGCGGTCGCTGCGCAGGTGGTTGATGGCGCTGACAGCACTATCAAACAGGTGGGTTTCGATGCCGCCCAGATCGCGCAGGACGGAACGCAACAGTTCCGCAATCCAGGGGTCTTGCTCGACGATAATTGCTTTCAATGGTTACCAGCCCCGGCTTTGCAGATACGGTCGCGACCCGATTCCTTGGCGTCATAGAGTGCGCGGTCGGCGTCATCCAGCAGGGCGTTGCTGTTCCAGTCCGGTGCCATGCAGCTGCTGATGCCGGCACTGAAGGTGCAGTTGAACGGTTTGCCCTGTGCCGAACTGAACTGCACCGCGCTGAAGGCCTGACGAATGCTGTCGAGTATGCTGAAGGCATCGTCCTCACTGCAGCCTGGCAACACGGCAACAAACTCCTCGCCGCCATAGCGGCCCAGCCGATCGATCTTGCGCAGGCGCTGGCGCAGCAGGTTGGACAGGGCGCGGATCACGCTGTCGCCGCTGGCATGGCCGTACCGGTCATTGACCAACTTGAAACGATCAATGTCGATCATGGCGACGGTCAACGGGGAGCGGGTGCGCAGCGCCCGCTCGGCTTCGATTTCAACCTGCTCCTTGATGTCGGCGTGTTTCAGCAGGCCGGTCAGGCTGTCTCGAGCCAGTGCTTCACTGACCATGCGGGCGCGCTGTGCGCGGGCATAGACGGTCGTCAGCAGAGCGCTGTCACTAATCGGCTTGGTAATGAAGTCGTCTCCGGCCTTGAGCAGGGCCGACATCTGCCGCTCGGCATTGACCTCGGCCGACAGGTAAACGATGGGGACACGCAGCCAGTCGTCGTTCAGGCGGATCACCTGTGCCAGTTCCGGACCGCTGTACTGCGGCATGCTGAGGTCCATCAGCACCACTTCAGGGCTGAACGCTGTCATCTTGTCCAGCAACTGGTGCGGATCGCTCAGGGTGTCGACCATCATGCCCGCGCTGCTCAGCACCAGGGCGTAGCGAGCGCTCAACTCGGTATCGTCATCAATGATCAGCACCCGGAACGGGCCGCCCTGAAGCGTGTTGAAGCAGCGTTCCAGGCGGCTCTCAAGCATCGGCAGATCAACCGGTTTGGTGAAAAAACCGATGGCGCCAACACGCACGGCATGCAAGCGACCGGTGAAATTGTCCTGTGAACTGATGACCAGCAGCGGCGGCGATTGGGCATCACGCTGGCGAAACACCGGGTCCTGCAGCAGTGTGCTGCCAGGCGGGCTGGTGTCGACAATCATGGCGTCGATATGATCGGCTTGATGCAGGGTCGTCGGATTGTCGAAGCAACTCGTCTGGTAACCGAAGCTGCCCAGGGTGCGCTGTAACTGCTCGCGCATTTGGTCGTCCGCCACCAGCAGGCCAATATGCCGCTGATCACGCTCATCGGTCCTTGGTGTGTCGAGGCGCTGGTGCTCGGTTGGGGTATCGGGGGTATGCTCCAGCAGCTGATTCAGGTGATGCGTCGCCTCTGCCAGGCTATTCAGCACGGCACTGGAGCGGTGCTGCGCATCCAGCTCGGCCTGGGCGCGTTGTTCCAGCTCTCGACAACGCTCACCCAGGGCTGCGTAGCCAAAGGTGCCGGCTGACCCGGCCAGCTTGTGCAGGCGATCACGCATATCCTGCAATGCGTTTGGGGTATTTTGCAGCTGATCCGCAAGGTGGTTCAGCTCATCCAGTTCGTCGTGCAGACGTTGGCGAAAACGCTCTTCCAGAGCGGCCAGCTGGGCGACGAGCTGTTCTGATTCATGCATGCTTGTGTTCCCAAATCTCGCGGATCTGATCTGACAGGGTCATAGGGTCGAACGGTTTGATGATGACGCCGGCGGCACCCAGGTCTCGGTAGGCAGCCACCTCCTGGGTCTGCGCCTTGGCCGTCATGAATACGATCGGCACGCCCTTCATGCAGGATAGCTTGCGCAGCTCGGTCAGGGTCTGCGGGCCGTCCATTCCGGGCATCATGACATCCAGAAGGACCAGCTGGGGGCTGAAGTCATCGACGGCGGCAAGGCCGTCGGCACCGGAGTCGCAGCTGCGTACCTCAAAGCCGCCCACCACCTCCAGTGCGACCCGGGCAACTTCCTGAATCGAAGGATCATCCTCAATGTGCATTATGCGTTTCAGTACTACCGTCATACTATTGTGCATCCTGTGTCTTGGTACTGCCTTGATCGATGTCAAGGTGGTGGCACATCGCCTTGATTTTGTCGATTGTCTGACACCGCTAGCGGTAAGGTAAACCAGAAACAGGAGCCCCTGTCGACTTCCGATTGCACGCCTACCTGGCCGCCCATGCGTTCAATCAGCTCCTTGCAGATAGCCAGCCCAAGCCCGGTACCGCCGCGCCGACGCTTGTCGGTTGTGTCGAGTTGACTGAATTTCGTGAACAGCAGCGGTTGCTGTTCGGCGGCGATACCTATGCCCTGATCAACGACACTGACCGTGACCGAGTCACCCTTCAGGTGCCACTCTATGCGGATCGAGCCGCCCGAGTGCGAGAACTTGGCGGCGTTCGACAGGTAATTGGTCAGCACCTGCTGCAGGCGGCGCTGATCGGCGATGATGGCCATGTCGGCCAGCCCGTCGGGGATATACCAGTGCACCTGAAAGCGTTCCGCGTAGGGGCGGTTGCTCTCCATTGCCTGAACAACAGCGGCGCGCAGGTCCTGGGGTTCAAGCTGTAGCGCTACCTTGCCGGCCTCAAGTTTTTCCATGTCGAGCAGGTCGTTTATCAGCTCATTGAGTCGCTGGCTGTTTTCCCGGGCAATACCAAGCAATCGTGCACCTGCGGCGGAGCTGGGATCGGTTGTGCCGCTGTGCAGCAGGCCAAGGGCGCCAGTGATGGCGGTCAGCGGGGTGCGCAGCTCATGGCTGACAGTCGCCAGGAAGTGGCTTTTCATGTTGCTCGCGTGACGGATTTCGGAAATGTCGTGCATGACCACGATGGCGGCGCCCGGACCGCCCTGTTCGGGATACAGCAGGCCACCACTGCAGAGCACGTGGCGCAGCGGCTGATCGGCACAGGCGATGCAGATTTCAACGTTCTCGACCGGTTTGCCCTGCCAGGCGCGCACCAGCGGTATATCGTCCGTGGTCAGCGGCGTCCGGCCGTCGGCAGCGTAGAGATCGTAGGAGCGTGCCCATTCCTCCGGTGGCAGGTTGAGCATGTTGGTACCATGCCATTGCTGGGCGGTGCTATTGAACTGGGTCAGAGTGCCGTCGTCCGCGCAGGCAACCACGCCGGCCTTGAGAGAGTCGAGGAGCCGCCGGTTCAGCGCCTGCTGGTGTGCCAGCTCATGCGCCTCTTCCAGGCTGGTCAGCAGGGTGTGGCGCAGTTGCAGCTGGTATTCGACCAGTCTGGCCAGCCGTTGCAGGGTGTCACGCTGCTGGTCGTTGAGGGTGCGTGGCCGCTGATCGATGACGCAGAGGGTGCCGATCAGGGTGCCCTGGGGGCTGGCAATCGGCATGCCGGCATAGAAGCGGATGCCGGGGTCACCGGTGACCAGCGGGTTGCCCGCAAAGCGCGCATCAAGGGTGGCGTCGGCTACTTCCATCAGTGCCGGCTGGCGTATTGCGTGGGCACAGAAGGCCATTTCCTTCGGTGTTTCGCTGGTGTTCAGACCGACCCGGCTCTTGAACCATTGGCGCTGGCTATCAATCAGCGAGATCAGTGCGATCGGAGTGTCCAGCCAGCGTGCAGCCAGCGCCGTCAGGTCGTCGAAGGCCTGCTCGCTGGGGGTATCCATGATTTGCAGCGCTGCCAGTGCGGCCAGACGCTGCTGCTCGTTGCTGTCGCTATTGTTCACGCTGGCTCCGCCAGATTAACTTCATGTGTCAGTCTAGACAGTTTCCCGGTATGCATTGGGGTTCTTGCATGGCAGCCGAACCCAGAATCGTGAGCCCACCCCTTCACTGGATTCAAAACCCACTTCGCCCGCCATGCGGCGGGCCAGTTCGCGGGTAATGGCCAGACCAAGCCCTGATCCGGTGCGACTGCGGGTGCTGGTGCTGTCGACCTGGAAGAACTTGTCGAAGATGCGCTCGTGCTCCGTCGATGGAATGCCGATACCCTCGTCGCGCACGCTGATCTCTACCTGGTCGCCAAGGTATTGGGCACCGAGCCAGATGCGACCTTGCCGGCGCGAGAACTTGGCTGCATTGGACAGCAGGTTGGCCAGTATCTGACCAAACCGCTGGCGATCAACGCTGACTACCACGTCGTCTATCGGATCCAGTAACTGCGTTACCTGGAATTGGTCGGCATAGCTCTGATTGAGCTCCAGCGCCTGTTCGAGCAAGGGGCGCAGGGGCTGATCCTGCAGCTGGATCTGCAATTGGCCGGCGGTCAGCTTGTCCATATCTAGCAGGTCATTGATCAGGCTGTGCAGGTTGTCGCTGTTTTGCACCGCGATACCGAGCAGCCGACGCATGTTTTCGGGGATGGTACCGAGCGCGCCGCCATGGATAAGCTTCAGAGCGCCACTGATGGCGGTCAGCGGGGTGCGCAGCTCATGGCTGACCGTGGAGACAAACTGTGCCTTCATCTGCTCGATCCGAATTTGCTCGGTGACATCCCAGATGAATCCGTCAAAGCCGATCAGACTGTCGTCGGCAGCAAATTCGGCACGGCCTTTTTCGCGTACCTGTACGATCTGCCCGTTGGCATGAATCAGGCGATAGGTGAGCTCGAAGGTCGGCTCGCTGCGTGTGCCCTGTATGCGTTCTCGCAGAGCCGAAAGGTCATCAGGGTGGACGATGCTGGCATAGCTGCGGAGCCGGTTATCGACCAGATCAACAGCCGGATAGCCAGTAATGTGTTCTATTTCGTTACTCAGGTAGGACATGCTCAACTGGTGGTCCGGGCGACGCCGATACACCGCGCCGGGCAGGTTGCTGACCATGCTGCGGAAGCGCGACTCGCTCTGTTGCAAGGCGCGCGTGGCTTCGGCCAGGTCGGTAATATCGGTGGCCATGCCAAGATAGCCGACGGCCTCGCCGTGCTCGTCGGCGATGCGAGTGACCGTCAGATTGACCTGCCGCTCCTGACCATCCTTGCGCCGATAGGTCCAGGAGCGGGTTTCCGAGCCGCCTTGCCGTGCTTCGTGGAGAAATACCTCCAGACCATCTATCGGCTTTCCGTAGTGGGCACTGAGCTCCTGGCTGCGCTGTTCTATTTCGCTGGATAGGTGGAAACAGATGGGCGTTTGCTGACCGACCATTTCCTCAGCCCGGTAACCCAGCAACTTTTCAGCACCGGTGTTGAACAGGGTGATGCTGCCCCGGGTGTTGACGACAATGACAGCCACCTCGGTTGAGGCCTTGATCACGGCGCTGAGGAAGGCACGGGCTTCGCGCACCTCCTCGGCAGCCGCCATCTCCTGACTGATATCGGTGTGAATGCCGCTCATCCAAAGTGCCCGGCCGCTGGCATCGCGGCGCGAGACCTGGCCGTGGCTCTGGATCCACACCCAGTGGCCATCCTGATGGCGGGCACGGCAGACATAGCGAAGATGGTCGGTATCGCCGCGCAGGTGAGCCAGCAGTTGCGCACGAGCGCTTTCCCGGTCGTCCGGATGAATCAGTTCTGACCAGCTGGCCGCCGGAATCGACTGGGGCTTATCTGCCGGAAGGCCCAGCATCTGCAGCCAGCGCGGGTTGACCTCGAGCTGTTCCGCGCTCATGTCCCATTCCCAGCTGCCGACGCCGGTAGCGTCGATGATACGTGCCAGCCTTTGCTGTTCACTGGCCAGGTGCTGCTCGATGTGCTTGCGCGTGGTGATATCGGCAATGAATCCATGCCAGACGATGTCGCCATTAGCCAGTGGCTCCGGACTTGCGTAGCCTGCGACCCAGATTTCGCCCAGCCGCGGATGGCGAACGCGGTATTCCGAGCGCCACTCGGTGAGCTGGCGGGCGGATTCGCCGATTTCGGCCACGATCCGGTCGTGGTCCTCCGGATGGATCAGCTCGATGGCCGGCCTGGCATCGATACCGGCTTGCTCCGGTGTCAGGTCATAGATATTGCCGATGCCCTCGCTGCTGAAGGGAAACCAGCTGTGTCCGTCGCTGCTCAGCTGGTACTGGTAGACCATGCCGGGCAGGTGCTGATTGAGTTTGGCGAAGCGCTGCAGCAGCGCTTCGCGGGCCTGCTGCTCGGCCTGCTGCTCGAGCAGGCCGCTGCACCAGCGGGCGCAGAGCCGCATGAAATCGAGGTCGACCTCATCGAACGGTCGTGCCCGCGGTGCCGAGGCGGAAAAGTTCAGCGTGCCGTAACGGCGGTTGCCAACGATCAGCGCAACGCCGATGTAGCACTCCAGGGCAAAGGTCCGGTAGCAGGGGTGTCCGTTGAAGCGCGAGTTACCCATGCTGTCGATTACCATGACATCGTCGTGCTGATAGGTCAGGTTGCAGTAGGTTTGTTCGAAGTCGAAACAGGCTCCGCTCTCCGGACTGTTCTCGCCGCTGCTGGCAGCGATTACTTCATAGGTACTGCCGCTGATCCGGCTGACCAGCCCCAGGTCCAGCTGCAGGTAATCACAGCCCAGGTCGAGCAGTCGTTTCAGGCGCTCCTGATGAGACAGGCCAAAGTCCGCCGCGATGCGATTGAGCGAGCCCAGCGCCAGCCGCTGGCGCTCCAGGCGTTCCTGCAGGGCTGTGTGCTCCTCACGCTGGCGCATTGCATTTAGCAGCTGGCCCAGGCTGGTTTGCAGCGGTGCCAGAAATGTCAGCAGCGCCGGTCCGGCCTCATCCGGCCCATGAGACAGGGGGTGGGTTCAAGCAGTCAATGCAACACGCTATCTTTTTGCTGACGAAGATGGAGTGCTGTATGAGCAAACGAATCTGTGTGCCATTCTCGCAAGAGACTCGAAACGATGTTTGGACGCGCTATAAACAAGGGCAACCGCATCGGGATATCGCGAAAGCTGTGGGTCGAGGGCGTTCCTCGGTCAACGCACTTCTTCAGGTAAACGGTGGTATTCAACCGCGTGAACGTTACCGCTCAACCATCGCACTATCGTTGGTCGAACGAGAGGGCATCTCTCGTGGCTTAGCAGCCCAAATGTCGATTCGTGCAATCGCGCGCCAGCTCGACCGCTCTCCATCCACCATCTGCCGCGAAATAACACGCAACGGCGGTTCAAATGAATATCGCGCTACTTTGGCAGATAGGCGTGCTTGGGCTGAAGCAAAGCGGCCAAAGGCTTGCAAGCTCTCGAGTAATTCCAGTTTGCGCGATAGGGTCGTCGAGAAGCTTCAGATGCGTTGGTCTCCTCAACAAATTGCCGGCTGGCTGAAAAAGATGAGCCCAGAAAATATGCTTGATTGCGTTTCCCATGAAACGATCTATAAGAGCCTGTTCATCCAAGCCAGGGGAAGCCTGAAGAAGGAGTTGCAGCAGTATCTGCGCTCGAAAAAGGCCATGCGAGGTTCACGTACTTCGCGTGTGTATGAGCCCGCAAGAAATAGCATGCCAGATGCCATCTCAATTCGTGAACGCCCTGCCTCAATTGAAGATAGAGCTGTTCCCGGACACTGGGAAGGTGACCTTATTCATGGCGCCAATCAGAGCCAGGTTGCCACCCTGGTTGAGCGCCAAACCCGTTACGTGATGCTGGTTAAGCTGGATAATAAGAGGGCCGATGAGGTCGCCGCCGCGCTTGCAGAGCAAGTGCGGCGGTTACCTAAAGAGCTGTACGCGTCTCTCACTTGGGATCGGGGTGTGGAAATGAAAGGCCACAAAAACTTCACGCTGGCCACGGAGGTGAAAGTGTATTTCTGCGACCCCAGAAGCCCTTGGCAGCGCGGTACCAACGAGAATACGAACGGCTTGCTGCGTGAGTACCTGTCGAGAAAAGCAGATCTTTCTGTGTACTCACAAATTGAGCTTGATGAAATCGCACGCCAACTCAATGAACGACCGCGGAAAACGCTGGGGTATGACACCCCGGCTGAACGCCTTCATAGCTGTGTTGCATTGATCGCTTGAACCCACCGGGCCAGCATGCCCATCAGCCGCCCGCCAAAAAGCAGCGGGAGGAGCGCGGCGCCGTGCAGCTCAGGGTTGCCGCTGGCGATAAGCCTGGCTTGCTGGTCGCTGCTGGACGCATTCATGGCGTCAACCAGAGTACGCGGGGCCGGTTCGGGATGCGGCCGGGTATCAAGGCTGCTTTGTAGCTGCAGTGTCTGGGTACCGTCCGGTTCGAGCCGGGACTGGCTGAGCAAACCGACCTGATAGCCGGTCAACGCCAGTATCTGTTCCAGCACCTCGTGCAGGCTGACCTGCATCTGGTTCTGCTGGATGTAGGCCGACTGGGTGCGGGCAATGATTTCCAGCAGGCGGCGATTGTGCTCCCGCTTCTGGCTTTCCTCGCGTATGGCGTCGGCGTGGCGCAGCACCTGGCGGCGTGCCGCCCGGTAACTGCTCAACTGCAGCAGGCTGAACAGGGCGCAGGCTGCAACCAGCGCCAGCAGCCATTTACCTGCCAGCTGCCGCTGTTCACGCAGATGCGCCGCTGCCTGGGTGCTGATATCGCGCCAGAGCACCAGAGCGGTTGGTGCAGGGGTGTCAGCCGGCTGTTCATCGGCCACGGCTTCCAGTGGCAGCAGGCTCAGCAGCCAGGTGCCGTCACTGTTGCTGTAAAGCCGTTCCGGCGTTCGCTGGTCGAGGGTACCGAGAGCGTCGCTTACGCCGGGCGGCATTGCTGCACCGTGTTTTTCTACCTGCAGCCAGCGGCCTTGCCCCAGCAGCGGCATAGAGTGCTTGAGTGATCCAGCAGGGACGCTGTCGGCTTCGAGCAGCAGAGACAGACCTTCGGACCTATCGATAGGTCCGTCGACAAGTGCCGGGAAGCTAACCTGCAAGGTGGCAATCAGCGGACTGTCGGGGCGGTTGTCTGCGAGCAGCGGGGCAACGGCGCTCTCGCTGGCATTGTCGTAATGGAGCGTCAGTCCGCTGCGGATCGCGGGGTCGTCTATCACCAGCTGATTTAGCGGATTGCCCTCGTCGTGCTGATCGCCCCAGACATCCCGCTCCCGCATGCGCAGCAGGGTGCTACGGTCTTCGATCAGGTTGACCTGTAATTCTTCAGCTCCGGCCTGGCGCAGTAGCTGCCAGAAACCGTCGAGGTCTTCTGCCAGCTGGGCGCGCAGGCGCAGCACCTCCGGATGGGCCCGACCGTGCTCCCTGATCAGGGTATTGATGCGCCGGATCAGCCGCAGAACGTCAGGGTCCTGGCTGAGGCTGTAGACCGCGATCCGGGCTTCGCCGCGCATGGCTTGTCGGGCCTGTTCGAGGACGGACAGGTCGCGGCGAGCTTCATTGAACAGCTGCTCGCGCCACTGGGCGTCGCGTTGCTGAGAGGCGGCGACCGCCAGAAACAGGAATAGCAGGGCCAGCAGTACAATGCCGAGCGGCAGGGCGATGCGTCCGTTGCGGAAAGTGGGCAGCGTGGCCATGGGAGATTCCAGTGCGTTGTCAGCCCAGAAGATAGCGGTTTGCCGACCGCGCTGCCAGCGTCGCGCGCTCTGTGCCGGCACTTGTCAGGTGCCGGCAACGGGTACTGACGCGATCGCGGCTTACAGGCTGTTGTTCACATGACCACCATCGACGTTGATGATGGTGCCGGTCATGAACGAACCGGCCTCGCTGGCGAGCAGCAGCAGCGGGCCATCGAGTTCGTCGAGCTGCCCCAGGCGGCCCATCGGGACCTTGCTGCGCACGTAGGTCTGGCCATGCTCGGTGTCAAAGTAGTCGGAATTCATTTCGGTGCGGAAGTAGCCGGGGGCAATGGCGTTGACGCGGATACCGTTTTTCGCCAGTTCCATCGCCATGGCCTTGGTCAGCTGCACCACACCGGCCTTGGCGACCGCGTAGTGGGCCAGTGCCTTGCCAACCCGCAGGCCGAGGATCGAGGCAATGTTGATCACACTGCCACCCTGGCCGCTGCCGGCCATCGCCTTGCAGCCGCGATGGGCGACGCGCCAGGCACCGTCGAGGTTGGTGTCGAGCATGCTGCGCCAGTTACCTTCGTCCATTTCCAGGAAGGGCACCGGATCGCCAATCCCGGCGTTGTTGACCAGAATGTCGCACACGCCGAAGGCGTGCTCGGCGGCACTGAAGCCGGCGTCGACGCTGTCGGCGTCGGTTACGTCCATGGTGACCGCCATTGCCTCAAAGCCCTGCTGCTTGAGCTCGTCCACCAGCGCGGACAGGCGATCGGCGCGGCGGGCAGCCAGCACGACACGGGCGCCGGCAGCGGCCAGTACGCGGGCGAAGTGGGCGCCGAGGCCGCTGGAGGCGCCGGTAATCAGGGCAGTTTTGCCGGTCAGGTCGAAGCGCGAGGTGGTCATTGGTCGGATCTCCTGTTGTTATTGGGCATCTTGAACGCGCCCGAGTATCGGCCAACTTACCCCCTGATACCAGCGCAGGCTGCCCGGGTGATGACGCACGATCAGCCGGACACGGGTGTGCCGAGCGGGAAGCTGGCCTGCACCAGCAGGCCGCCGAGTGGACTGTCACCGAGCAACAGGCTGCCCTGGTGGCGCTCAATGATGCGTTGCACAATGGACAGACCCAGCCCCGCACCCTGGCTGTTGCCCTGGGTGTGAAAGCGTTCCAGCAGGCGCTCGCGGTCGGCGGGCGCCACGCCACTGCCGCTGTCTTCGACCCGCAGCACCAATTGGTCGGCCTGCTGCTGCAGGCTGATCAGAATCCGCCCGCCATCGGGGGTGTGCTGGATGGCATTGCCGACCAGATTTTGCAGCAACATGCCGAGGCTGCCGGGCTCCATCTCCACCTGTTCCGGCAAGCTGCCGTCGCTGACCAGCTCCAGTTCCTGATCTCGCCGCAGAGCCAGCGGCAGCAGTTCGGCAACGGCGTCTCGGCAGCTTTGCAGCAGGGCGACGGGCACCCGCTGGCGCTGCTGGTCGTCGGCCAGCCGAGCCAAGGTCAGCATTTGCGAGATCAGTCGGGTGGCGCGCTCCACGCCCCGGCGAAGGTGCTGCAGGGCCTGGTCACGCTCGGCCGGCTCGTTGGCCTGCATGGCGTTTTCGGCGTGGATTTTCAGCACCGCCAGCGGCGTGCGCAGTTCATGCGCCGCGTCGGCAATAAAGCGCTGTTCGCGGGCCAGCAACTGGTGCAATTGCTCGAGCATGCGATTGAGCGCGGCCTGCACCGGTTCCAGCTCCTGCGGTAGATCGCTGAGTACGATCGGCTGCAGACTGTTGGGCTCGCGCAGGCGGATCAGGCGGGCCAGCTCGTCCAGTGGTTTCAAGCCCGAGCCGATGGCAAACCAGACCAGCAGTACCAGCAGCGGGATACCCAGCAGATCGGGTACCAGTGTCCCGCGCACGATCTTGTCGACCAGCTCGCCACGTACGTCGCTGCGCTCGCCGACCCAAACCGCCAGACCGCTGTCGGGTGACTCCAGTACATAGCTGCGCCACTGGTGCTGCGCCTGCTGCAGATCGGCAAAACCCGGCTGCCAGTCGGCGGCGGTCAGCGGCGGCACATTGAAGGAGCGGGCAATGACCCGGCCCTCGGCGTTACGCACCTGGAAGGCCAGCTTGCTTTCATAGCGGTGTCCGAGTTTGGGGTGCTCGCCGCTGGTTTCCAGCAGCGCCTGGGCCAGTTGTTCGGTCGGAATCTGGCCCTGCGAGGCGCCGAGCAGGCCGATCAGCACCCGTGCGCTCTGGCCCAGTTGAGCGTCGAACAGCTCTTCTACCTCGTGGGTGGAGTCGTGGTGGCTGGCCCAACCCATGATCAGGGTGCTGACCAGCAGCAGCCCCAGCACCCGCACCAGGATGCGCTTGCGGATGGATTTCATGCGTCGCGCTCGATCATGTAGCCGACCCCGCGCAAGGTGCGGATCAGGCCGCTGAACAGCTTGCGCCGCAGGTGGTGGATATGGACTTCCAGGGTGTTGCTGTCGACTTCCTCATTCCAGCCGTAGAGCGCCTGCTCCAGCCGATCACGGGTCAGCACCCGGTCCGGCTGAGCCATCAGTTCGTGCAGCAGGATGAACTCCTTGCGCGACAGATTGACGTTGCGGCCTTCGAAGCTGACCTGCTGGCTTTGCGGGTCGAGGGTGACGCCGCGCAGCTGAATCAGCGGTTCGGCGCGCCCGGCGCTGCGCCGCAGCAGGGCGCGGATGCGGGCCTTCAGTTCGGCGCTGTCGAACGGCTTGATCAGGTAATCGTCGGCGCCGGCATCGAGCCCGGCGATGCGGTCCTGCACGCCGTCGCGGGCGGTCAGCACCAGTACCGGCACGGCCTGATGACGGTCGCGCAAGGCGCGCAGCACCTGCAGACCGTCCATCCGCGGCAGGCCCAGATCCAGAATGGCCAGATCAAAGGGCTCGCTGCTCAGCGCGTGCAGTGCGCTGGCGCCGTCCTGCAGCCAGTCGAGTGTATAACCCTCGCCCTTGAGCGAGGTGAGAATGCCCTCGGCGAGGGAGCTATCGTCTTCAACCAGCAGCAGTCGCATGGGTTACCTGTTGGCGATTTTATCCAGTCGGGCGCGGATCTCGGCCTGGCGGCCCTGATCGGCCAGCGGGCGGTCCGGGCGCGGGGCAGCAGCCTGGGCCTTGAGCAGCGCGGCACGGGCTTCAGCATAGCGTTTCTGGTCGATCAGGTAATCGCCCCAGAAGTAATTGCTGTCGATGCCGTCCGGGTTCAGTGCCAGTGCCTGCTTCAGCAGCGCTTCGGCCTGCTCGTCATCGCCAAAGCCGATGGGCCAGCCCGGAACCTGGTAGTAGAGCGCGCCCAGGCTGGTGTAGGCCGAGCCCTGCAGGGCCTGCGGGTCAACCTGCAGGGCGTGCTCGAACAGGCTCTTGGCCTCCTTGACCTTGCCCAGTGCGCCCAGGCCGCCGTCGGCGCCAGCCCAGCTGCTGAGAATGATGCCGCGCCAGATCAGCAGCGGGGCGTCATCGGGCTCCTGTGCCAGCGCCTGCCCGGCTTCGGCGGCCAGGGCTTCGAAGGCGTCCGCCTTCTGGTCTTCCGGCAGCTGGTACTGAATTTCCGCCCAGCGTTGCTGCAGCGGAGCGATATCGGCGGCAAGGATGTTCAGGCTGAAGCCGGCCAGCAGGCCGGCAACGAGATAACGAATCCAGATGGACATGATCAGTGCTCCCTGGTGTGGGTTGAGGGGGTGGCGTAGTGCTGGATGGTTGGCAGTTGGCGACGCAGGGCCTTGTCTACCAGCCGCGGCAGAATCCCGTTCAGGCGCACGAACAGGCGCTCGGGAAAGCCCAGATGCACCTCGCGCAGATCGGCATCCAGCGCCTGAACCAATCGCTCGGCGACCAGCTCGGGGCTGTCCATGCTGACCTGCAGTTCGGCGTTCATGGCTTCTACCGCGGCATTGTTCATCTCGGTGCGGGTCGCCCGCGGCGCGAGGTAAAGAACGCCGACATTGGTATCCGCCAGCTCGCGGCGCAGTGCTTCGGAGAAGCCGCGCAGGGCGAACTTGGTCGCGCAGTAGACGCTGAAGCCGGGGTAACCGATCGAGCCGAAGGTCGAGCCGATATTGACCACGCAGCTCTGCGGCTGGCTGCGCAGCAGCGGCAGCAGACCGTGGGTGAGCTGCAGGGTGGCGGTCAGGTTGGTCTCGATCAGGTCATTGATGGCCTGCTCCTGCATGTTCTCGAACAGGCCGAAGTGGTTGATGCCGGCGGCGTTGATCAGCAGGTTGATGTCTCCCGTCTGCTGCGCCCGGCGCAGCACGCTGGCGCGGTCGGCCGGCTGACGCAGATCGGCCTGCAGACAGCTGACCTGGGACGGATTGCGCTCCACCAGGGCCTGCAGGGCCTTGTCTTGTCGGCCGACCACCAGCACCTGCGCCCCGCGCGCGCAGAGCGCGGCTACGATGGCGCGGCCCATGCCGCCGGTGGCGCCGGTCAGCAGTACACGACTAGCCGACAGCTGCATGGCGCACCTCCTCCTCGACCGAGCCCGGCAGGCTGCGGAACATGTCGGCATAGAGCCGGTAGATCACCTTGGCGGTGTGCAGCACGGCGGTGCGGTCTGCATCGTTGTCGATGCGGTTTACCAGTTGCTCGAAGAACTTCATGTGCTCCAGATCCAGCGAGCCGTGCGAGGTCAGGTAGCTGAATGCCTGCGGCGGCAGGCCCAGGCCTTCCTTGAGGCTGCCGGCGGCCTGGGTGGCCAGCGCGATGCTGGTGCCTTCGAGCACGAACACCATGCCCAGCATGGACATCGGATTGAGCCGGTTGATGCGGTCGTACATGGTGCTGACCATCAGTTCGGTGGCCAGTGCCGGGGTGCTGTGGCGGACCGCCTCGGCGTCACCACCGCAGGCGCGGATGTCGTTGAGAATCCACTCCTGATGGCCGATTTCCTCCTCGATGTACTCGGCCATGGCCTCGCGCACCCATTCGTGGTCGCTGTCCAGCCGGGCACCGCAGGCCATCAGCAGCGGCACGGTGTGACGCACGTGATGGAAGGCCTGGGCCAGAAACGCGATGTAGCTGTGGCGTTGTACCTCGCCGCGCAGGGCGGCCTGGATCAGTGGTGAGCTGAACAGGTATTCGCGTTCGTTTACGGTTTCGCTTTGCAGTTGTTCAAAGAAAGTCATAGTGCAATGTCCTCGGTCAGCAGGCCCAGCAGGGCCGGAAGGTAGTGTTCAATGATCTGCTCACGGCGCAGGCGCCCATTGCTGGTCAGCAGGCCGTTGTCTGGGGTGAAGGGTTCGCTGGCGGTCAACCAGGGGCCGATGCGGGCGTAGTCGGGCAGGCGACTGTTGGCCTGGGCGATCGCCTCTTCGATGTCGGTTACGCGGAAGGCCGGGCTGCGCGGCACGATCAGTGCCACGTTGACCGGCAGGGCTTCGCCGTACACCAGCACCTGGGCAATCGCCGGATGGGCGGCGACCTCGGCCTCGACCCATTCGGGATTGACGTTGCGGCCATAGGCGGTGATGAACTGGTTCTTCTTGCGGCCGAGAATGCTCAGGTAGCCATCCTCCAGCTTGCCGATATCACCGGTCGGCCACTCGTCGACGGTTAGCGGCGGCTCGCCGAGATAGCCCAGCGCGCGAGTGCCACGGACCATGATCTCGCCATCATCGGCAAGGCGAATCTGCACATGGGGCAGCGGCTGGCCGACGCTGCCCGGGCGGTTGTAGCCCGGACGATTGAGGCACACGACCGAGGCGCATTCGGACAGGCCGTAGCCCTCGAACACCGGCAAACCGTGTCTGGCTGCCCGCTCCAGCAATGACGGTGCAACCCGGCCGCCGCCGACCGCGATAAAGCGCAGGCTGCGCGGCAGTGGCGCACCGGCGTCGGCAGCCTGCAGCAGACCCTGCAGCAGCTGCGGCACCAGAATCAGACTGTGCGGCTGGCTCTGGTTGAGCACCGTCAGCAGCCGGGCCGGATTGATCTGCGCGCCCTGCAGGCCGGTGTCGGTCGGCACGCTGATGCTGGCGCCGTTGAGCAGCGCGGTGATGGCGCCCAGATTATCCAGCAGCACGGCCAGCGGCAGCAGAATCAGGTGCTGCTGCGGATCAACCGGCGAGCAGGCCTCACGCAGGCTGTCGGCGACCTGCAGCATGGCTTCGGCAGACAGGCAGACGCCCTTGGGCGTGCCGGTGGTGCCGGAGGTAAAGGTGATCTTGGCGGTGCCGGCCGGGATGCCGGCGCCCATCGGTGCCCGTTGCCAGCCCAGCGAAGTGGCGGCAAAGCCCTGTGCCAGCAGCTCGGCGCTGTCGTCGGCCATGCCCAGCACGGTGTCGACGCCGGCGCTGCGCAGCAGGTGTTCGCGCTGCTGTCGGGTAAAGAACGGCGCAATCGGCACGCAGATCAGGCCGGCCTTGAGAATCGCCAGATCCCACATCAGCCACTCGCGACCGTTGGGCAGGGCCAGCGCCACGCAGCGGCAGCCGACCGCGCGCAGGTGCTCGGCCCGGCGCTGGATCTCGGCCGGCAAATCGGCGTAGCTGATGCTGCCCTGCTCGTCGCTCAGCGCGGATTTGTTGGGGCGCTCGGCAGCGTGGCGTTCAAGGCTGTTCCAGAGCGTCTCAGGCGCAATCATGGGCAATCTCCAAGCCGGTTTGCAGGTAATCGGGTTGATAGCGCATGCGCTCGAACAGGCCGCGGCGCTGCAGCTGGTTGAAGCCTTCGGGGATATAGCCGGCCATTACCCGGGGGCGGGTGGCGTAGTAGCTGCCCCACTCCAGGCGGGCTTCCCCCAAGCGCAGCGGGTCGGCCGGGCCCAGATCAATCGGGCTCAGGGTCAGGCGCTGGAAGCTGTTGAGCAGCATCGGTGTGCCGGTGAAGACCACCCAGGTGTACCCGCTGGTCGCCAGGTAGTGGGTCAGCGCGATGATCAGCAGGCGCCCTGCTCCGGGAGCCAGTGCGGCCAGATTGCCGACTTCTACCACCTGCTCGCGGTTTACCGGCAGGTCGGTGTGCTGACGAATGGCGTCGCACACCGGCTGATCCAGATAGTGTTCGAGAAATAGCGGGCCACTGGCGCCGCCGCGGATACCCACACCGGCCTGCAGCGTGCCCTGCTGGCAAAGGCCGAGCAGCTCCGGCATGAACTGGCGGACATTGGCGCCGTAGGTGTCGGCAAAACAATCGTGAACAAAGCTCTCCAGCCGCGACCGCAGCGTGCAGTCTGGGTGCTGGGGAGCGTGCAGCAGGGCGGCGTCATCGCCCAGGCGGGCGAGTTGTCGAGCCTGTGGAACCGGGGTCTGTGACATGGCCTTCCTCCTCATGTTGGGGAGGAGAATGGCGGGTGAATCTTAAGATCGGCTTAAGCGAATAGTTTGCTGCGTGTTTTTGTTGGGTTTTGTGTGTGAGCGCCTTGTTTTCATCAGCACTCCCTGTGTTGGTCAGGTTCGCTTTTCGCCTTCGCGGCGAGCCAAGGAGGGCTGCTTGCCCAGCTCCCCAAGGGCAGTAATAGCCAATTCCACACGCCCTCTGCGAGTGCTCAAGCGTGCAGATGCAAGGCGCGATGTGCAGCCAATAGTGGTTCTATTGGCAAGCAGCGTAACGCAGCAGATGCATGCTTGAGCGCCCGCCCTGCGGGGCGTTCCGGCCGGGCTGCACTCTGCGTTGTGATTTCTCGACAGGTCTAGACATGCCTTCGAAACCACGCCTTGATTGCAGCCCGGCCGGAACGCCAGAGGGCATGTGGAGTTGACTATTACTGCCCCTCAATCCCCCGGGGCACCCGGCTACGCGGCCCTTCGGGTTCGCTGCGTTGCTCGGTCTGACGGGGATGGGCGAAAACTCGTCGCTTTGCTCCTCAGACACCTCGCCCATCGTTTTCCCGTCAGCCCTGCGCTACTCGCCCGCGTAAACGGGAGTTGGTCCGTGCGCGCTTCACGTCTGGCTAACTAGAGCGCGCATCGCAGGGGCACGGCATGCCGTGCCCGTCTGCGTCTGGGAACCCAAGGGTTGAGCGACTCCCCGCCCCTGCGTATATGCTTATCCCCTGCTGCCCACGCCACCAACCCGAGACCTGTCATGGAACAGACTGCTCTGCTGATCAACACGCCAACGACCCTCGCGCTGACGGTGATTGCCTTGTGGCTGGGGTACTGGATCAACCAGCGGGTCAGCCTGCTCAGCCGTTACAACATCCCGGCGGCGGTCAGTGGCGGGTTGCCGATCAGCGCGCTGGTGGCGGTGATGCAGTTGCTGTCTGATCGTGAGATTCAGTTTGATCTGCAGCTGCGAGACCTGCTGCTGATCGCCTTCTTCAGCACCATCGGGCTTTCGTCGCGGTTGCGTCAGTTGCTGGCCGGCGGGCGCGCGCTGGCGATCATGCTGGGGTTGGCGGTGGTGTTGCTGCTGTGTCAGAACCTGGTGGGTACGCTGCTGGCGCTGGGACTGGGGGAAAGCCCCCTGTACGGGCTGATTGGCGGCAGCATCTCGCTGGCCGGCGGCCACGGCACCGCGCTCACCTGGGGGCAGTTGTTCGAGGAACATTTCCAACTGGCCGACGCCAGTACCCTGGGGCTGGCGATGGCGACCGCCGGCCTGATCAGCGGTGGTCTGCTGGGCGGGCCCGTGTCGGCCTGGCTGATTCGCCGTCATGGGCTGGTGAGCACCGAGGTGGAGAGCGAGTTGCCGCATCTGGAAGGGCGCGGCAAGACCACGTACCTGATCGACCTGGATCATCTGCTTACTGCGGTCCTGCTGATCGCGCTGTGTTTTGCCCTTGGTGCCAGCGTCTACGACTGGTTGTCAGGCTTGGGCCTGCGGTTGCCGGCGTTTCTGACCGCCATGTTCCTCGGCATTGTGCTGGCCAACGGGCTGGATATGGCGGGCGTGGAGGTCGATGCCAGGCCGATTCAACTGGTTGGCGATCTGAGCCTGCAGCTGTTTCTCGGCATGAGCCTGATCAGCCTGCCGCTGCTGTCATTGCAGGGCGCGTTCGGAGTGATCGGCATCATGCTGCTGATACAGGCCGTGGTGATTACCCTGTTTACCGTGTTTCTGGTCTTCCCGCTGCTGGGCCGCAATTACGACGCGGCCTGTATCAGCGCGGGGTTTATCGGCATGGGGCTGGGCGCCACGCCAGTCGGCATCGCCAATATGGATGCCTTGACCAGCCGTTACGGCCCCAGCCCCAAGGCCTATCTGGTGATCCCGCTGCTCGGCGCCTTCTTTATCGACATTGCCAACGCCACGCTGGTGCAGACGCTGCTCGGCTTCGAGCTGTTCAGCCCTTGAGTTTGACGCCGTCGCTGTCGAGCACGGTGAGCTGAATCGGCAAGGCTGCCGCAACGCTCTGCGACACGGTACAGAATTGCTCGAATTGATCGAGAATCCGCTCCAGCCGCTCGAATGCGCTGGCCGGATGGCCCAGATGCAGGGTTACTTCCACGCCGACCACGCGCATGCGGTTCTCCTCGTTGCGCCCGATCAGCCCGACCGCCTCGGTGCGGATGCCGTCGTTCGGCTGGCGGAATTTGGCCAGGGCGAAGATCAGACTGTCACTCAGACAGTTGGCGATAGCGGTAACCAGCAGCTGGGCCGGGCTGGGGCCCTCGTTATTACCCAGTGGTGCCGGCTCGTCGGTGATCAGCGGTGGCGTGCCACCGCTGAAGCGGGCTTCAAATCGATAGCCCTGCTGCTGCTCAAGGGTGACTTCTACACGGTTTTCACTCATCGGGTGCTCCCTTTCGATTGGCGTGCTTGCAAACAATCTATTTTTTTATATATTGTTAGTCAATAGAATGTTCCGAGAGATCGTACTGCTGTCATGAATAACCAATCCGATATTCAGCGTCTGCGCAGCTCTGCTGATCAGGCCCACCAGTTGCTCAAGGCGCTGGCCAACCGTGACCGCTTGCTGCTGCTGTGTCAGCTGGTCGATGGTGAGCGCAATGTTGGTGAGCTTGAAGAGCTGCTGGGCATCGTCCAGCCGACCCTGTCGCAGCAACTGGCCGTGCTGCGCCGTGAGGGGCTGGTGGATACCCGCCGCGAGGGCAAACTCGTTTACTACCGTGTGGCCAGCCGTGAGGCACTGGCTATTCTGCATACCCTGTACGGCCTTTACTGCGCCGAGGAGACAGCTGATGAACATTGATTGGGCGGCGTTTACCCCGTTGTCGGCGTTGCTGGGTGGTGCCTTGATCGGCGCAGCTGCGGCATTGCTGATGCTGTTCAATGGCCGCATCGCCGGTATCAGCGGGCTGGTCGGCCGGCTGCTGACGCCGCAGGCAGGTAACGGCGAGGCGTTGCTGTTTGTGCTCGGGTTACTGCTGGCGCCCTGGATCTATCTGGCCGTGGCAGGCGAGATCAGCGTGCAGGTGGAGGCTGGCCCGCTCGCGCTGATCGTCGGCGGCCTGCTGGTGGGCTTTGGTTCGCGGCTGGGCTCGGGGTGTACCAGCGGTCACGGTGTCTGCGGGCTGTCGCGGCTGTCGCCGCGCTCGCTGGTCGCTACCCTGAGTTTTATGGGCGCGGGCTTTGTCACCGTGTTCGTGCTGCGTCATCTGCTGGGAGTCTGAATCATGCGTGGACTGATTGCATTGGCCAGCGGCCTGCTGTTCGGTTTCGGCCTGCTGATTTCGGGTATGGCCAATCCGGCCAAGGTGCTTGGGTTTCTCGATCTGGCGGGGGCCTGGGACCCTTCGCTGGCGCTGGTCATGGCGGGGGCGATTGGCGTTGCCTTCGTGCCCATGCAGTGGATTCATCGTCGTGGTACTACCCTGCGCGGTGAGCAGGCACAGTTGCCGACCAGCCGCACCATCGACCGTCGGCTGGTGCTCGGCAGTCTGCTGTTCGGCGCCGGCTGGGGGGTGGCAGGTTTCTGCCCTGGCCCGGCTCTGGTTGCAGCGTCAGCCCTGATCCCGCAGGCACTGCTGCTGGTGGCCGCTATGCTGCTTGGCATGTGGCTGTTTGCCCTGTATGACCGCCAGGTGAAGGCGTGAGTCAGGATCTGCGCCTGCAACCGCCGGGCAGCAATGCGCTGTTCGGCTGGATGCGCCACTATCGGCGCGCCTGGCTGGCGGGTGATCTGACAGCCGGCCTGGTGGTTGGCATCATGATCATCCCGCAGAGCATGGCCTACGCCATGCTCGCTGGGTTGCCGGTGCAGATCGGCTTGTATGCCAGCATTTTGCCGCTGATCGGTTATGCATTGCTGGGCAGCAGTATGACCCTGTCGGTCGGGCCGGTGGCGGTCACCGGCTTGATGACCGCCACCCTGCTCGCGCCGCTTGCGACGGTTGGCTCCGCTGATTACCTGCAGTTGGCGATCTGGCTGGCGCTGCTGTCGGGGCTGATGCTGCTCGGGTTCGGCTTGCTGCGCCTCGGTTTTCTGGCGAATTTTCTCAGCCATCCGGTGATCAGCGGCTTTATCAGCGGTGCGGCGATTCTGATTGTGCTCAGTCAGTTGCCGAAGCTGCTCGGCCTGCGTGGCTGGCCGGATTCCCCACTTGATCTGCTGGGCAGCTGGAATACCGGCAACTCACTGGTGCTGGCGATGGGGTTGGTCGCACTCGGCTGGTTGCTGTATGCGCGCGGAAAGCTGGCTGGTCACCTGCGCGGGCTCGGCCTGTCTGCGACACTCGCCAGTCTGCTGGCCAAGCTGGCGCCGATTCTGGTGGTGGTGCTGGGTGTGCTGATTACCCTGCTGGCCGATTTGCCCAGCAAGGGCGTCCCGGTAGTCGGGGAGATTCCCGCCGGATTGCCGGCGCTGGTGTGGAATACGCCGGATCTGTCGGCGCTGCGCTCATTGCTGCTGCCGGCGGCGTTGATCAGTCTGGTCAGCTTTGTCGAAAGTGTCTCGATCGCCCAGTCACTGGCGCGGCGCAAGCGCCAGAGCATCGACCCGGATCGCGAACTGCTCGGGCTGGGTGCCGCCAACATTGGTGCCGGTCTGAGCGGCGGCTTTGCCGTCTGCGGCGGCTTCTCCCGCTCCAGTGTCAACATCGAGGCCGGCGCCAATACACCGCTTGCCGGCGTCTTCTCGGCGCTGCTGGTTGGTCTGATTCTGATCAGCATCGCGCCGCTGTTTGCCTGGTTGCCGCAGGTTGTGCTGGCGGCGGTGATTCTGGTTGCAGTGGTGCCGCTGGTCGATCTGGCCAGCTTGCGCCGGGCCTGGCGTTATGACCGGGCCGAAGGTCTGACCCTGCTCAGCACCGCCGTTGGCGTGCTGGTGCTGGGGATCGAGGCGGGCATCGTGCTGGGCGTGTGTTTTGCCATCGTCGCCCAGCTCTGGCGCGGCAGCCGCCCCCATGTGGCGGTGGTCGGCCGGGTGCCGGATACCCACTACTTCCGCAATACCAAACGCCATCTGGTTGAAATCGAACCGCACTTGCTGGCGCTGCGGATCGACGAAAACATCTTTTTTGCCAACACCAAGGCGGTCGAGCAGGCCATCTCACAGGCGCTTGCCGACTATCCTGATACCAGAGAAGTGTTACTGATTCTGTCGGCGGTTAACCACATCGACAGCACTGGGCTGGACATGCTCAGCGAGCTGACCGAAGGGCTGCGCGAGCGGGACATTCGTCTGCACCTCGCGGAGGTCAAGGGCCCGGTCATGGATCAACTGCAGCACACCGACTGGATACGGCAGCAGATCGCCGGGGTTTTCCCCAGCACGGATATCGCCTTCAACACCCTGGGCAAGGTCAGAGACCGCGCCCCAGAGCACTCAGGAGAGTAGCCATGAAAGCCAATGTAGGTACTATTGACCGTGTTCTTCGCATCCTCGCAGGAGTCGTGCTGATTGCCCTGACCCTGACTGGCACCATCGGTTTGTGGGGCTGGATCGGGTTGGTGCCGCTGGCAACCGGCGTCTTTCGCTTCTGCCCGCTGTATCCGCTGCTCGGGATCAATACCTGCGGAAAGTGAAGCGTCATAACAGTAAAAAAAGGAGTTTGTATGAAAACCGTGATGACAACCATGCTGGGCTCCGCCCTGCTTGCTACCAGCCTGTCCGCCGCTGCGATGGACCCCGAGAAGCAGATTGAAACCCGTCAGGCCGGTTTCAGCTACATGGCCTGGAACATGGGCAAGATCAAGGCGCAGGTCATTGATGGCAGCGTCGAGTACAACCAGCAGCAGGTAGAAGCCGCTGCCAATACCATTGCTGCGATTGCCAACTCGGGCATCGGCGCGCTGTTTGGTCCGGGTACCGAGAAGGACATCGGTGATGTGCGTACCAGTGCAGATCCGTCGCTGTTCGAAAACATGCAGGATGTGGCTCAACTGGCCGGCAACATGGGTGCCGCCGCCAACACCCTGGCCGAGAAAGCGGCAACCGGCGACCAGTCGGAAATCCGCATGGCGTTTGCCGAAGTGGGCAAGACCTGCAAGGCCTGCCACGACAAGTACAAGATGGACTGAGTCGTCAGGTTAGCCGACAAAACCCGCCAGCTGGCGGGTTTTTGTTTGATTGGGCGGTTATCGGCCTTCCCGGGGCTTACCAGGCTGGCACGGCGGGCGCCGGCGGCGGTGCGGGAATCCAGGTGCCGGTGGCAAACCAGATGGCTGCGCCGGCGATGACCAGCGTGATGATCAGCGCAACCCAGCCGCCGCCCCTGACCTGTTCAACCTGATTGGCCGGCACCTCTGCCTTGCCGTGAATCATCGGACCAACCAGGTTCTTGCCGCGCAGGCGGTACAGCACAATGGCGAGAATGTGCAGCGCCAGCAGGGCGTAGATCAGCTCTTCGGTGGAACGGTGCCAGCCGCTGAGCAGGCTGCCGGTGTCGCTCGAAGCCAGTCGGCTGAGCGGACCATAGAAGGCCACGTCGTCGTTACTGAACAGCCCGGTTACTGCCTGAAACGCCATCAGCCCCAGCAACGCGAATACCGACAGCGCGCCGATCGGATTATGCCCCAGTGCCTGCCAGCGGCCGCCCAGATAGGCCTTGATACGAGCCGGTGTCGGAAAGAAGCTGGCAAAGCGTGAGTGGGTCGAGCCACAGACGCCCCAGACCAGACGGAAGGCCAGCAGGCCGACGACCGCGATGCCGAAGCGCTCGTGCCATTCGATCCAGTTGCCGCCGAGGCTGACGGTCACCAGCGCGCCGGTGACGGTCAGTGCCAGCAGCCAGTGAAACAGACGCAGGGGAAGATCCCAGACCAGGGTTTTCATTGGGGCAGACTCGTGGTTGTCGGAAAGAGGCTGCAAGGCTACCCCTCTGCAGCCCGCGCTCGCAAGCGTCTGGGCTGCGGGGTGCGCTGATATGTCGCTCAGGGCTGCATGTGGCGACCGAGTTTGTCGCGCAGCAGCTCCGGGTTGTTGCCGGCGGCCTTGTCCAGCTCGGCCAGCTCCTCGGGGATGTACCAGTGCAGCTGGTCCGAGTGGTAGCTGTTCCACACCGCCCTGGCTACTTCAATGGCCTCAATCAGCCGGAATGGCCCCTTGTCCGGCGCCGCCGCCATCATCTCCTCGCTGGGCATCCCGGTCCGGATCAGCCCCGGCAGCGCGTCGGCGCAGCGAATATCGTAACGGCGAAACTCGTTCGACAGCGCCTCGGTCAGGCCCTTTACCGCGTGCTTGCTGGCCGAGTACACCGCAATCAGTGGCATACCCATGGTGGCGGAAGAAGACGAGGTGTTGAAGCACAGCGCGTTCGGTGTGGCCTTGAGCAGCGGCAGCGCGCTGTGGGTCCCGTTAAGCACGCCGATGACGTTGACGTTGATGATCTTCAGCTGATCCTCGAACGGCATTTCGTCGAAGAAGCCGCGCATGACGATGCCGGCGTTGTTGAACAGAATATCCATGCGCCCGCCGGTGGCTTCGCCAAAGGTAGCGACCGCGGCGTCAAACTGACCCTTGTCGCTGACATCCAGCGTCTGGATCACGCAGTTGTCGGCGCCGAGTTCTGCCTGCAGCGCCTGCAGACCGCCCAGATTCAGGTCAAAGGCACCGATAAACCAGCCCTTTTCGTGGAACAGCCGCGCGGTTTCGCGGCCCATGCCCGACGCTGCCCCGGTGATGAAAATCGCCTGCCGCCCTGCTGCCAGTGTCATGCACCTATCCTCTTGTTGGTGTTGTGGATGGTTCGACGTTAGCACCGCAAGGCGGCCTTGGGAGCCAACCGCCAGTGGGGCTGATTGATGGGCAATCAGTGGCGTGATGGTGCCGTGGGTCGCTTGGCGCCGAAACAATTGCTCATTAAAAAGCTGGTTTTTCTCGGCCTGGACATCTGCAGGTTGTGCTCAGCGGTATAGCCTTCAGCAAGGCAACGGGTGATCGCATACAGGAACAGCGCATGTCGGGCAGCGAATTCGATTATGAAGGTACTCTTGAAGCATGCGCCGGCGGCGACCGCGCGGCGTTCAAGCGCTTGTATCAGCAGGAAGCAGGTCAGTTGCTGGGCTTGGCGATCACCCTGCTGGGGCGGCGCGATCAGGCGGAAGATTGCCTGCACGATGCGCTGCTCAAAGTCTGGGTCAATGCCGACCGCTTCGATCGCAGCCTGGGCTCCGGCCGGGCCTGGATCTACAGCATCCTGCGTTACCGCGCGCTCAACCAGCTGCGCGGCCGCAAGCAGCTGGTGGCATCCAATGACGGCTTTATCAACGACATGGCGGACGAGACAGCTCAGGCCGAAGAACTGGCCGATGCGCGTTCTTCTGCGCGCCAGCTGCGGGACTGCCTGCGGCTGCTGGAGCGCCCGCGTCGCCATCCGATTTTGCTTGCGTTCTACCGGGGCCTGACCCATGACCAGATTGCTGCGCGTCTGAGCGCGCCGCTGGGCACCATCAAGGGCCGAATCCGCGCCGGATTGCGCGCACTACAGGAGTGTCTGCAGCCATGATTCCGCAAGCGCCCGAGCAGCGCCGTGCTCTGATCGGCGAATACGTATTGGGGTTGCTGGAAGAACCTGAAGCGACCGAAGTCCGCGAGCTGATCGAGCATGACCGCGACGCCGCCGGCATGGCCCTGGAGTGGGAGCGCCACCTGCTCGATCTGGCCGACGCCCTGCCGGCCCAGCAGCCCTCGCCGGCACTCTGGCACCGTTTGCAGCGCAGCCTTGGCTGGCTGCCGGTCAGCGCTGAGTCCACGGGCGGGTTGAGACGCTGGTGGAACAGCCTTGGCCTCTGGCGTCTGACCAGCGCAGGGCTGGCCCTGCTGGTGCTGCTCAGCTGGCTGCCGGGCGTGCTGCGCGATGGCCCGACAGGCCCGAGCTATACCGCCGTGCTGCAGGTGCCGGGTGAGAGTGCCCGTCCTGGGTGGGTGATTACGGTTGATGGTGATGGCACCCTGACCCTCGATGCGCTGGTGGCCGATCAAATCCCGCCGGACCGCAGTGTGCAGTTCTGGACTCTGATCGATCCCAAGGAGGGGCCGCGTTCACTGGGCCTGATAGAGCCGGGCAAGGCCGTGACGCTCAGCGCCGAGCAGATTGGGGCGGTGCAGGCCGGTCAGCTGTTTGAGCTGACGCTGGAGCCCAAGGGCGGCTCGCCGCTCAACCGGCCGACCGGTCCGGTGCTGTATATCGGTCGCGCGGTGCTGATCGCCGGCAGTTAAAAAAAGTTTTGCGCGGCGACATCCAGCGTGTGTGGTGGCGGGTATAGCTTGCAGGTGTCTTGCAAAAGCACCACGTCAGACGGGCTTTCCGTCACCACCTGTAAGCGAGGATTCACCGATGAAAACAATCAATACCCTGATTCTGAGCAGCTCCCTTGTGCTGGCCGCCAGCGGCGCCAGTGCAGCCCAACTGATCGCCCTGGGCCAGGACGGCATGCTGCACAAGGTCGATATCGACAGCCTGAGCGTTACCGGCAGTATGGCGGTCAGCGGTGCCAGCGACCTGCGCGGCATCGACGTGCGCCCGGCCAACGGCATGCTTTACGCCCTCAGCGGCGGCGACGGCATCTACACCATCAACACCGCCAACGGTGCGGCCACTACCGCTACCACACTCAAGTCCGCGTTGCCCGGTGACGCCTCCGCGGTCGTCGACTTCAATCCTAAGGCTGACCGCCTGCGCCTGCTCGCCGCCGATGGCACCAACTTCCGCGTCAATGTCGATAACGGCGACGTTGCGGTCGACGGCAGCGTTGCCTACGCCGCCGACGGTGCCTACGCCGGACAGACCGCTCAGGTCGTCGCCGGTGCCTACACCAATTCCTACCCCGGCACCGAAACCACCGAGCTGTTCACCGTAGATCTTGCTACCGGAATGCTGATGCTGCAGAACCCGCCGAACGACGGTGTCCAGCAGGCCGTCGGCGAACTCGCCAAGGGCCTCAATGCTGCCGCCATGGATATCGTGAGCGATGGCAGTGGCAACAACACCGCCTACGTGCTGACCGGCAAGACCCTGCTCACCGTTGATCTGGCTACCGGCACACCGACCACGCTGGGCGAGGTCGCCGGTCTGGCAGACGGGATTGTCGATATCGCCGTGCTCGGCAGCATGTAAAACCGGCTGGAGGGAACCGCCCCGCGCGCTGGCGCGGGGTTTTTTGTGTCTGGGTTATGGTGCTGTCGCTCAGCTGCGTGGCGGGTTTTGTCGCGAGCGGCCGCTATGCGACCGATGAGCCGATTAGGTTTGCTATTCGGCTCATATGGTGAGCCGAATAGCTGCTATATTTGGCTCATGAAATCGTGAGGGTGCGTCATGAGCGGTGTGCAATGGATATGGCAGCGGCCGGAATGGCCTGCGTTTACCTGGCAGGCGGATGCCTTGGCCGCGCCTTTGCGGGCCTGCGTGCAGGCCCAGGGCACGCTGCTGGGGATGGCCGGCGCGGTAGACCGGGCAGACGAGCTGCATGGTCAGCTGGATACCCTGTTGCAGAACATTATTACGTCCTCGGCCATCGAGGGTGAAACGCTCAACGTGGCCTCGGTGCGTTCTTCGCTTGCCCGCCGTCTGGGCCTGGAGCCGGACAGCAAGCCCAGTCCACGCAGTGAGGGGGCTGCCGAGTTGCTGCTGGATGCCACCCGCAATATTGACCGGCCCCTGACCCTGGAACGTTTGCTAGGTTGGCATCAGCAGCTGTTCCCGGGTGAGGCCTTGCCGCTGCACAGTGCCATGCACGTCGGCGAGTTGCGCGGCGATGAGCCGATGCAGGTGGTCTCCGGCCGGCTGGATCGGCCCCGGGTGCATTTTGAAGCGCCACCGCGCGCAGGCCTGGAGGCGCAGTTGGAGCGGTTTCTTCAGTGGTTTGCCGATAGCCGTGCAGACGCTGGGCTGGACCCGCTGCTGCGTGCCGGCATCGCCCATTTCTGGTTCGTCACCCTGCATCCCTTTGATGATGGCAATGGCCGCCTGACACGCGCCATAACCGATCTGGCGTTGGCGCAGGCAGATGGTCAGGCCATTCGCTTGTATGCCATGTCAGCCAGTATTCTCGATGATCGTTCGGGGTATTACCGGGTGCTTGAGGCCAGCCAGAAAGGCGGTCTCGACATCACCGAGTGGCTGCAGTGGTTTCTCGCTACCTTGCTGGACAGCCTGCAACAGGCAATCGCCCGCATTGAGCGGTTGCTGGCCAAGGCGCGGTTCTGGCAACGGCACCGTGATGTCGTGTTTTCGCCTGAGCAGACCAGGGTGCTTAACCGGTTGCTTGACGGCGGTGAGCGAGGTTTTGCCGACGGCATCAGTGCCAGCCAGTATCAGGCGGTTGCCAAGGTGTCCAAGGCCACCGCTACTCGCCATCTGGCTGATCTGCTGGAAAAGGGTTGCATTGAAAAGCTGCCGGGTGGCGGGCGCAGTACCCGATACCGGGTTAGCCCGGCCCGTAGGGCGGAGTAAGCGCAGCGTTTCCGCGGCTTTTGCGCGCACGGGCGTTGCTCATCTATGGCCGCTGGCTCCGTGCATGAATGGTGGAGACGCCGCTGGCTTACTCCACCCTACCGTACCGCGTCGGCCCGTCAGAGCAGCGCCTTGCCCAGCAACAACACCCCGGTCACTACCAGCAGGCTGTACACCACCTGCCGGAAGCGCTGCTCGTTCAGGCGGTGGTGGAGGATTTCACCGAGTACTACGCCGATCACCAGCAGCGGCAGGTAGCTGGCGATGCGTGGCAGGTTGGGCAGCAGGCTGCCGTCGAGCAGGAACAGCACGGTCATGCTGCTGTTGAGGGTGAACCAGACGCTGATCAGGGTGGCGCGCAGCTGGCTCTTGTCCAGTCGGGTGCCGGCCAGCGCGTAGACCAGCAGCGGGCCGCCGGAGGCGAACAGGCCGTGGGTCAGGCCGGCGCCGAGGGTGAGGCTGCGGCTCAGCCAGCTCGGGTGCGGCGGGCTGATATGACCACGGAACATGCGTAGCAGCTCACGACCGGCAAACCACAGCACCAGCACACCGAACAGTGCCTTGAGCAGCTCGCCGCTGAGCCACGGCCGCAGTCCGTAACCGAGCAGCATACCGATCAGCATCAGCGGCAGGATCAGTTTGAGCAGGGTTGGCCAGTGAATGTGCTGGCGGTTGCGCCAGGCCAGATAGCCGCTCATGCAGATATTGAGCGGCACCAGTACCGGCAGCATGGCCGGAATCGGCAACAGCAATGCGCCGAGCGACAGGGCAATGACGATACTGCCGAAGCCGGTGATGGCTTCGATGGTGTAGGCCAGCAGGATAAACAGCCCCAGCCAGAGCCAGGGATTGAGCAGCAGGGTGTCGAGGGACATGGTGTTTTCTTGTAGTGGAGGATTAGCCCAGCTCACCGGCAAAGCGCTTGCGCACCTGGCGCAGATACAGCGCCGGGGCAAAACGCCAGAGCAGGCTGCCGAAGCGGGAAACCGGTTCGGGCAGCAGCCAACGGTGCCGTTTTACCAGGGCTTCGTCAATCAGGCCGACCATCCATTCCGGGGTGCGCATGCCGCCGACCATGGAGCGCGCGTGGCTGGCGGGTTTGCCGTCCTTGCCCAGGGCATTGTGCTCGATCGGGGTGTCGAGAAAGCTCGGGTAGACCATCAGCACGTGGATGTTGTCGCGCTCCAGCTCCAGTCGCAGCACCTCGAAGAACTGGGTCAGCGCGCCCTTGGCAGCGCAATAGGCGGCGCGCCCCGGTACCGGCATCCAGCCGGCCATTGAACCGATGCAGAGAATCTCGCCTTCACTGGCGCGCAGCAGTGGCAGCGCAGCCATGGTCAGCTCAACCGGACCCTGCCAGTCCACCGCCATGACCCTGCGGAACACCGCCGGATCGGTCTGATGCGCTGGTGAGCGGTGGGTGATGCCGGCGTTGTTGACCAGTCGATCAAGGCGACCGAAGTGGTCGCTGGTGGCCTTGATCAGCCGCTGAATGTCGTCGGCGCTGGTGATGTCGGCGGTGACCGCGAGTACCCGCTCGGGGGCATTCAGTTCCTGCTCGCGCTGCCTGAGCAGCGCCTCGTTGACGTCGGCCATGACCAGGCTGTGGCCGGCGTCGAACCAGCGCTTGGCCATCGCCCAGCCTAGGCCGGAGGCGGCGCCGGTGATCAGAATTACTTTCATGGAGAGCTCCCTTTGGTCGCAGCGGCAAGCTTCAAGCTGTAAGCCTCAAGCGGGCCGCTGCATCCTTTGCATTTGGGGTTAGCGCCTCACTGCCGGGCGCGCTGAGTGGTTTTCGCTTATCGCTTGAAGCTTGTGGCTTGCAGCTATTACTGCCTCAGGCCGCGCTGCTCGATGAAATATTCAAATGTCTCCGCCGAGGTCTTTTGCAACTGATACCCAAACTCCTCCTTCAGCCGCCGGTTGCTCAGCACCGGGCGGTAGCGCAGGAAGTTGATCTGCTCCGGGCCGGTGGGTTTGCCGAGCCATTTGGCGACTTGCAGTGCGCTTTTCAGTACCCACGGCGGGAGGGTCAGCAGCGGTTTGTTCAGCCGGCGGGCGATGTCCTGGATGGTCAGGGCGCCGTCGCCGGCCATGTTGAAGATGCCCTGGCGGTCGTCACGGATGCCCATCTCCATCGCCGCCAGTACGTCCTGATCCCAGATGAAGACGAAGGGCGAGTCGCTGCCCTTGATGGCCAGCACGCGCCTGGCTTCGAACAGATTGGTGATCTGGTTGCGGGTTTCGCTGCCGAGCACGGTGCCCGGGCGGAAGATCAGTTGCGCCAGAGCCGGATGTTCGCGGCGGTACTCTGCCAGCAGTTCCTCGATCTGGCGCTTGTGATCGGAGTAGGCGAACTCGCGGTTGCCGCGGATGGCGTCCTGTTCGTCAATCCAGGCCGGGTTATCAGGGTAGTAGCCGTAGGCTGCGCCGGAACTGGTCACGGTCAGATGCTGCACCCCAGCCTCCACGCAGGCCTTGAGTACGTTGCGGGTGCCGTTGACGTCGATGTCGAAGTCGCGTTCGCGGTCCTTCGAGGCCTGCAGGATAGACGCCAGATGCACCACGTGGGTGATCTGCTCGCGTTTGAGCAGATCGACCAGGCCGGTGTCGCGGATGTCCATGACCTGCAGCGGAAAATCCAGATCGTCACGGCTGCGGATGTCGGTGCCGATGACGTAAAAGTCCCTGGCCAGGCGGTTGCCAAGTTGATGACCGATATAGCCGGCGGCGCCGGTGATCAGAATGCGTTTGCTCATGGTTACAGGCTCTGCGATACGCCGCGGCGAGCGGCTTCTTGTTGTTGTTCGTGGCGTTCGGTGCGGCGGCTCTGACGTGCCCACAGCTGCGACAGGGTCAGCCCGGAGACCAGATGCCAGACGCCCCAGAAGGCCGTGATCAGCATCATGCCGCCGGCGTCGGGGAAGAAAGTGAAGAGGATCACCAGCCCCAGGCCGGAGTTCTGGATGCCCACTTCCATGGTCACGGCCCGGCGGTCAGCCAGCGGCAGGCGCAGCAGCCGTGCCATGCCGTAGCCCAGGCTCAGCGCCAGCAGGTTGTGGGCGACCACCAGCCAGAAGAAGCTGTGGAAGCGTTCGATAAACAGATCGAAGTTGTTGGTAAAGGCGATGGCGACAAAACCGAGGAACACCAGCAGCGAGATCACCCGCAGGGGCTTTTCGCTGCGCGTCACCAGCGCCGGCCAGCGCTTGCCGCTGACCATGCCAAGCAGCAATGGCAGGGCCAGCACCAGCAGCACGATGACCAGAATGCCGGTCGGGTCGAGGCTGATCTGGGTCAGGTACTCGCGGGTGTGCGGGTTGAGCCAGCCATAGAAGGCAAAGTTGAGTGGCGTCAGCACTGTCGCGGCCAGACTGGAAACCGCCGTCATGCTGACGGAAACGGCGACATTGCCGCGGCCCAGCCAGGTCATGACGTTGGAGAAACTGCCACCCGGGCAGGAGGCGACCAGGATCATGCCCAGCGCCAGTTCCGGGTCGATGTTCAGCAGCCAGGTGAACAGGCAGGTAGCGGCCGGCAGCAGCAGAAACTGCGCAATCAGCCCGGCCACCGGCGCCACCGGCGCCTTGAGGATGCGCTTGAAATCATCCAGCGTCAGGCTCAGCGACACGCCGAACATCATCGCCGCCATGATCAGGTTGAGGGTGATCAGGCTGGCCGGGTCGAACTGGATCGGCAGCGCGCCGCTCATGTCGCCGGCACCGGCTGCGGTGCGGCCTGCTCAAGACCGGCCTCCAGCTCGGTGATGTGCTGGTGCAGGGCGTCCAGATAGGCATCCTTGTTGACGTAGTAGGCCATGCGCGCGAGCTTGATGTAGTCGTAGCCACCGTCCAGATTGGTGGTCGCCTTCTGCCGTTTGGTGGCGGCAAAGCTGGCCGCCTGGGCGCTGCCCTGACGGTGCCGGTGAATATACAGCGCGGTCAGCCTGGCCTGCAGGTTGCGGCCTTCCCAGCCGAGTCCGGCGGCCTCGATCATGCCCATCATGAACAGGTTGTCGTACTCGGGGTGGAATACGTTCAGGTACAGCTGCGGTGCATCCAGCGCCGCCGGCCAGTTCAGGTGCTCGCGCTTGATGAACGGGTAATCCAGCTGATACCCGGTGGCCAGCAGAATCAGGTCGTATTCGGCGCTTTCGCCGTCGACAAAATCAACCCGGTTGCCGTCCATGCCCTGAATGTCGCGGCGGGCGTGGATATCGCCATGACCCAGGTGATGCAGGATCAGCGAGTTGACCACCGGGTGCGACTCGTACATGCGGTAGTCCGGATCGGGCAGCCCGTAGTCCGAGGGCTTGCCCATGATGAAGCGGATCAGGGCAGCGTCCATGCGCTGCTTCAGCGGGCGTGGCAGCTTGAACTTGCGGCCGGCGCTGAGGGTATCGGTCGGCTTGCCCTTGATGAATTTGGGCAGGAAGTAATAGCCACGGCGCAGGCTCATATCGACTGATTTGGCGTGGTGCACCGCATCGACCGCGATGTCGGCGCCGGAGTTGCCGCAGCCGACGATCAGCACCCGCTTGCCCTTGAACACCTCGGCGCTGCGGTATTCGGCCGAGTGCATGATCTGGCCGTCGAAGCGCCCCGGCAGCGTCGGCCGGTTCGGCGTGTGCAGGGTGCCGTTGGCGATCAGCAGGCCCTCGAAGCGGCGACTCTGCTGCTGGCCTTCGCGCTCGGTGATGATGTTCCAGTGGCTGCCATCGCGCTCGACGCTCAGCACCCGGGTGTTGAATTCGTAATGACGGTACAGATCAAAGTGCCTGGCATAGGCCTGGAAGTAGCGCTTCATCTCGCTGTGGTGCGGGTACAGCGCGACGCTGTCTTCCATCGGGAATTCGGCGAACTCGGTCATCCGCTTGGAGGAGATCAGGTGCGCGCTGTCGTACATGGTGCTGTGCGGATTGTCGATGTCCCACAGCCCGCCAACGTCGCTGTGCAGCTCAAGGCCGATGAAGGGAATGTCCAGCTTCTGCAGGTTGCGGGCAGTGGCCAGACCCATAGGGCCGGCGCCGATGACAGCGTACATGGAGATACCTCAACTTGTTCTTGTCGTTGTTATGAGCCCTGCTCTGCGCGTGTTACATCCGGACGGCGGCAGGGTATGATCACGAGTCTAGCCAAACGCCCTGCGGCGGTATCGGACAAAACGGGACAGGAATCCGGCAATTCAAGCCATGTCGAGCGTCGATCACAGCGTTACTCCCCTCTACGCCCAGGCCCTGCTGCAGTCCGCCCAGCGCCAGGGTATTACCCTGCCCGCCGACCTGATTGCGCGGCTGCAGGGCAGCGAGCGTATCCCGCTGGCGGTGCAGGATGAGCTGTGGGAGTGCTACTGCGAGCTGGCTGCCGATCCACTGGCCGGTCTGCGGCTGGGGCTGGACATCCAGGTCGGCCATCTCGACAGCGCCGGCATGCTGCTGGTGACCTGCGAGACCCTTGGTGAAGCGCTGGCCGAGCAGGTTGAGTATGCGCCGCTGATCGGCGCCGGTGGCGAGTTTCAGCTGCTGCGTGACGGCGATGAGATGGCCATCGACTACCTGCCGCAGCTCAAGGTGCGGCAGGCCGAGCGGGTTGAAGCGGTGCTGGCCGGGCAACTGAATCTGACCCGCTGGGCCACCGGTGGCCGCTTTGCCCCCAGCGGCATCTGGCTGGCCCACGCCCCGCTGGCGCCGCTGGACGACTACCGTGCATTGATCAATTGCCCGCTGCACTTCGAGGCCGGCTGCAATCGCATCACGTTCTCTGCCGATCAGCTTGAGCTGCCGCAGATTCAGGCCAACAGCGCCCTGCGCGATCACCTGCGCCAGCTCGCCGACCAGACCCTCGCCAGCCTCGGCCAGCACAGTCTGGCCGCCGAGGTGCAGGCGCAGGTGCGCAGTCAGCCGCGCTGGGGCAAGGAGCGGATTGCCGAGCAGTTGGGTCTGAGCGGCCGCCACCTCAACCGCAAGCTGGCCGAGGAAGGGCTGTCGTTCAAGACCCTGCGCGAATCGGTGTTGCAGGAGATGGCCTGTCAGGCCTTGCAGCAGGGCCGCCTGAGCGTGGCGCAGATTGCCGAGCAGCTGGGCTTCTCCGACGAGAACGCCTTTGTTCGCGCCTTCCGGCGCTGGCAGGGTGAGACGCCGGCGCGTTACAAAGCCAGCCTCTAGCCGCTCCGGCTTGCCTTTAATTGCCGCTGGCGTATGGTAGGCCTACTGTTGTTTCTTCGAGTGGAGCTGTGCGCGTGCCCTTCATTGTCAGCACCCCTGCTGTCGCCTTCCTGATCTGAGCCGGGGCGGTTCGTCCGCGCCCGGCTGCCGTTATCGGTTTTCCCTTTCCCCTTTTTCCCTTGCTGGAGACTGCAGACATGACGTCTGTTGCTGTTGGCGCACATCCGCGCCTGCGCGCGCTGCTGCGCGATCGTGGGGCCTGGTATCTGACCGGGCCGCAGGAGCTGGCCAGTGTGATTGGTCGGCTGGAACGGCTGGAGCGTGATGCCAGCCCTGACCTGGCTCGACCCGGCAGCTATCTTTTGCTGCTCGACCTGACCAGCCAGACCCTGTTCAACTTGCGCCTGTGCGAGCGCAGTCGCGGGGCACAGGAGATCTCGATCTTCTCACCGCTGGGTGCCCGCTTGCTGGCCGCGCGGGCCGGCGATGTGGTGACGCTGGAGGGGTTTGGTTCTGGCTGGCGCCTGCTGCTGGTGCAGGTAAGACCGGGCTGAGCCTTCGCCCGCAGGCCGGCGCCGGTTCAATAGCCGGCCTGAATCACTTCAATGCCCTTGGCCAGCACATCGCGCCAGGCGTAACTGACCTCGGGTGTCGCCTGCCGGTCGTGCAACTCTACGGTGCGCACCAGGGCGTCGACCCAATAGGTGTAGAGATGTGGCTGGATATTGAGGTTCTCGCGCGAGTGCGATTTGGCCAGCGCCTGCAGTTTGGTGGGCGGCAGGCCACGGGAGAACAGCACCAGATTGAGGATGCCCTGGCGCAGCAGCAGTTTCTGCGCGGGCATATCGGTGTTGGTGAACTTGGCGCGGACTTCCGGCGAGCTTTGCAGGAATTGCTGGTAGAAGTCGTCGAAAAAGCTAGCAGACGCGCAGCAACGGCCGTAGCTCTGCATGACAATATCAGGGGCTTTCATGGTGATCCTTGCGGTGCAGCAACGTGACGCGGGGCGCGGAGTGTAGCAGGTTCTGCCGCGCCGCTCGCTGCTGGCAATTTGCCGCCGCGCACCGCTCTAAAACGCGGGTTGCAGTCCTTTAACCGTAACCCGCAAGGGTGCTGGATACGCATGCTGCTATAACTGGAAGCGCTCCATCTGCTGACGCAGACTGGCCGCCAGCCGGGACAGCGTCTGACAGTCAGCCTGGCAGGCACGTACTTCATCCGCCGTGGCGTGCGCCAGGTCAGCGATACCCTGGGCATTGCGGGTAACGTCCTCGGTGACGCTGGACTGCTCCTCGGTGGCGGTGGCGACCTGGTGGTTGATGTCGCTGATCTGCTCGACCTGGCCGGCAATGGTCTGCAGCGACTCACCCGCCTCTCGGCTGGCTTCAACCCCGCTGGCGGTGGCGTTCAGGCCGGCGCGCATGGCGCCAACCGCCTGCTCGGCGCGGCTCTTGAGCGATTCGATCATTTGCTGGATTTCGTCGGTCGATGCCTGGGTGCGGCTGGCCAGGGTACGGACTTCGTCGGCGACCACGGCAAAGCCACGGCCCGACTCCCCTGCCCGCGCCGCCTCGATGGCGGCATTCAGCGCCAGCAGGTTGGTCTGCTCGGAAACGCTGCGAATCACCGTCAGCACCCGGTCGATGGAGGTGATCTGGTCTGCCAGTTCGGTCACTGAGTCGGCGGCGCGGCCAATGTCGGCGGACATACGTTCAATCGCCTCGACTGAGCGGCCAACCACGGCTCTGCCCTCGACCGCTTCGGACTGCGCGGCGCTTGAGCTGTTGGCAGCGCTGTTGGCATTGCGCGCGATTTCCTGCACGGTCAGACCCATTTCGTGGGCAGCGGTGGCGACCAGATCGGTCATCTCATGCTGGCGCACGGCGCGCTCGGCGGTGTTATCGACCACTTGCGCTACCTGTGTGACGGCGCTGCTCAGCTGACGACTGGTGATAAGTACATCGCTGATCAACTGGCGTTGACTGGCGACGAAGGCGTTGAAGCCGCGGGCCAGTTCGCCCAGTTCGTCGTCACGCTTGTCGTCCAGTCGGGCGTTCAGGTCGCCGCCGCCGGCCGAGATGGCGCCTAGGGCTTGCGACACGCGGCGCAGCGGTTGCACCAGGCCGCGCACCAGCAGTGCCATCAGCGCCAGTGCCAGCAGGCCGACGGCACCCGCGATCAGGCTGGTGCGCAGCAGCGCGGCGCGGGCGTCGGCGTAGATTTCGTCTTCCGGCACCAGACTGACCAGGGTCAGGCCGAGGCGTTGCAGCGGCTGTGCGCTGGCCAGCCAGGCTTCGTTGTCACGCTGAAAACGCACCGGCTCGCTGCCTGCGGTCAGTGTGTTGGCCGCCTCGACGCTGGTCAGGTCACTCAGGCTGCGGCTGTCGTTGAAGCTGGCGTTGGGGTGAACCTTGACCTGCTGATCGGCACCGATGAGGAAAATCACGCCACGCTCGCCAAACTGAAAGCCGCCAATCAGCTCCGACAGGCTCTGCAGGCTGTAGCCCAGACCGGCGACGCCAAGGGTCTTGTCCTTGAGGGCGATGCGTTGATTGATGAACAGTGTCGGCAGGCCAGAGGTCTTGTCGGTGTCAATTGAGGCGACCTGATCCTGGTCGCCGTCGACCAATGTATAAAACCAGCTGTCTGCCGGGTTGTCGCGACTCATCACCCGAATCTGGCCCTGCTCGGAGTAGAAATTGCCGCTTTCCAGCACGGCGATGCTGGTGGTGAGTGCGTTTTGCTGCTGTTTGACGCCATCCAGATAGCGGGCGAAGGCACTCATCCGGATCGGGTTCTCGCCATAGGCCAGCCAGTCCTGCACCAGGCTGTTGCCGGCGATGGCCTCGGTCGCCGAAATCGGTCCGGCCAGGGTGCGTTCCAGGTCGTTGCGAATGGCGCTCACCTGCGCGGGTAATGCTTGCTTGATCAGATAGCGCTCGGTCATCTGGTGCAGCACCGAGGAGTAGATCAGCACCACAATCAGGGTGGTGACGCCCAGCGCGGCGCCCATACTGATGATCAGCTGCCATTGAATACTGCGTTTCCAAAGGGTCATGGACGTGCTCTCGACAAAGCCTGACCGTCGCCACAGGTGCAGGGCCTGCGGAGGGGCAACGGTCAGGGGGAGGTAGAGGGGCTGCGGTGACAGATGAGCCGGGCGAGTCGCCTGTAGCCCCGATAATCAGTCTTTCCAGAAGTCTTCGTGGACGCGGATGGATTCCTCTTCCAGCAGCGGGCCGATCACCTCGACGCTGCGCTGGCCGGACTCGAATACCGTGCGGCAGGGCAGATCCAGCGTCGGGTTTTCCGGGTGGTTGCCGGTCATGTCCTTCAGGCGCTTTTCGCTGGCGCCGTAAACCACCCGGCCAACGCCGGCCCAGTACACCGCGCCGGAGCACATGGCGCAGGGTTCGGCGCTGGTGTACATCGTGCAGCCGGCCAGCACCTCGGGGCTGTAGGTGGTATTGGCGCGGGTCATCAGCACCCGCTCGGCGTGGCCGGTCATGTCGTGATCGGGCAGAAAGGCGTTCAACTGCTCCATCAGGACGTTACCGTCGGCGTCGACCAGGATGGCCGCGAACGGGTGGATGCCTTGTTTGCCGGCTTCTTCAGCCAGCCGGAAGCTTTCACGCAGAAAATAAATATCGCGTTCGGTATGACTCACGGGGGGGTGTCCTTGCTTGTAGCTTGAAGGCCGGCGGCGCAGGCACCGCCGGCTGTTATCACTTCTTCTTCGGCAGGCTCCAGGCGAAGAAGATCTGTTGGGTCCATTGCACCGACTTGAACAGCAGCAGGCTGACAATGGCGAGGAAGAACAGACCGGCAAAGGCCTGCGGAATCTTGAAGAACGAGGTCGAGAACTGGATGAAGTAGCCCAGCCCCTCTTCGGCGGCGACGAACTCCGCCACCACCGCGCCGATGATCGCCAGGGTGATCGCCACCTTCAGGCCGCTGAAGATGTGCGGAATCGCGTAGGGGATGCGGATCTGCCAGGTTTCGCGGCGGGTCGGTGCATCCAGCGAGCGGCTCAGTTCGATCAGTTCGGCCGGCGTCTCGTTGATCCCGGTGGCGGTCGAGACCACCAGCGGGAAGAAGGTCAGCAGGCAGGTGATCAGCACCCGTGACGGATCATCCGAGCCCATCATCACGATGATCAGCGGTGCTACCGCAACCACCGGGGTGGATTGCACCACCACCAGCATCGGGTACAGGGTGCGTGAGAGAAACTCCGAGCGCATCATCGCAATGGCCAGCGGAATGCTGATCACGATGGACAGGGCAAAGCCCATCAGCGCCACGCGCAGCGTGGCCCAAAGGTGCATCATCCAGCGGCTGAACTCGACATCGAAGAACGCCTTGCCGATTTCGCTCGGCGCCGGCAGCACGTAGGTCGGCAGCTCGAAGATGCGGCAGACCAGCTCCCAGAGCACGATCAGGCCAACAAAGAACAGCCACGGCGACAGGTTCAACAGCAGCGCGCGACGCGCTGCGGCGTCAGTGGGCTTCTGGCTCATAGATGTGTTTCCTTATGCGGTCAGTCAGCTCACTGAAACGGGGATGCTTGATGGTGTCCGAGCTGCGCGGGCGGGGCAGATCCACTTCGATCAGATCCAGCACGCTACCCGGGCGCTTGCTCATCACCAGCACGCGGTCGGCGAGCAGTACGGCCTCGGAGATCGAGTGGGTGATGAACAGCACGGTCTTCGGGTTTTCATCCCAGATTTTCAGCAGATCGAAGCCGATCTGCTCACGGGTCATGGCATCCAATGCCGAGAACGGTTCGTCCATCAGCAGAATATCGGGGTTGAGCAGCAAGGCGCGGACGATGCCGACCCGCTGCTGCATACCGCCGGACAGCTCGTCCGGCATCTTGTCGGCAAAAGCTTCCAGACCAGCCATTGCCAGCAACTCGTTGGCGCGTTTCTCATCCTGCGGCGAGTAACGGCCAAATTTGTGCTTGAGCGGGAACAGCACATTCTTGCGAACAGTCAGCCACGGCAGGAGGGTCGGCTTCTGAAACACGATGCCAACGTCGTCACGGGGGCCGTCTACCTGCTTGCCGAAGACGCTGACTGTGCCTTCGCTGGGAACCAGCAGACCCGAGACCATCCGCAGCAAGGTGGACTTGCCGCAGCCGGAGGGGCCTACGACCGCCACAAACTCGTGGCGGTTGATGTCGAGGTCGATGTTTTGCACCGCCATCGGACTGCCGGGGGTCGGGTCATAGCGATGACCGACCCCTGACATCCGCACGAAAGCGCGTTCGCTAGTGTGCTCCATGGTTACTCCGCTACAGGCATGAAGTCGCGGTTGACGATGGTTTCCGGATCCAGCGAGTCAACACTCAGCTCGTTGGCCTTGGCGACCCACTCCCAGGTGGAAGCGATGCGCTCGGGGGTCATGGTGCCCAGACCGTCGGCTTCGCTGATCTCGTTGAAGGTCAGCGGCATGGAGTCGGCGATCTGCGCGGTGGCAACCGCGGCGTCGACTTCCGGCACCATGGTGTGCAGATCGGCGGCAGCCAGTTCCGGGTGCTCGTGGGTGAAGCGCAGGGACTTGTCATAGGCGCGCATGAAGCGCTTGGCAACGTCCGGGCGCTCGGTCAGGAACTTGTCTGCAGCAACAACGGCGGAGCTGTACAGCGACAGGCCGGCATCCGACCAGCGGATCACGTTGATGTCCTTGCCGGCGGCAGCGGCCTGCTGCTTGAACAGCGCGATGTTGGTGACCCAGGCGATGATCGCGTCGGTGTTGCCGGTGACCAGCATCGGACCTAGGGCACCCGGGTCGGACTTGGTCAGGCTGACCGAATCGGCGGGCATGCTGTTGGCTTCCAGCACCAGCGGCAGAAATGCGTTGGAGGAGGTGAACGGCGAGGTCGCTACCTTCTTGCCAGCGATGTCGGTGAAGCTGTTGATGCCGCTGTCGGACAGCGCGAAGAAGGCGTGCGGGCCCTGGTTGAAGATCATGTAGACGGCGCTGACCGGCACGGTGTCCTGCGCGCGGGCGGCCATCAGGGCGCCGATATCGGCGCTGCCGATGTCAGCCTGGCCGGTGGCGATCTTGGTGATGGCATCAGTGGAGCCGCGACCACTGGCAACGGTGACTTCCAGCCCTTCGTCGGCGAAGAAGCCTTGCTGGATACCGGCGTAGACCGGAGCCTTGTCGCCCCCCGGCAGCCAGTCCAGTTGGTAGGTAACCTTGTCGGCTGCAGCGGCGAACCCGCTGGCAGACATGGCGATGACCATCGCCAGAACGCCGGACGCTTTTTTCAACATGAGTCATTCTCCAGAGTGATGTGCTTGGCTTTTTATCCTGACCAGTTGGGCAGGTTTTATTTCTATTCAGCAAGTTGCGGGCCAGCTTTCGGAAATGTCGGAAATTGGCTGAAAACCCCGTATTTTCAGGGTCTTATTGCTCTGTCACGGGCTTGGCCGGCGGTGCACCTGAATTCCTGACCAGGGCGCCGCGCGTTTTTGGTGCGGCGTGAACCAGTCTCGTGCGTTCTCAGCCGGACGGGTCCGGGGCGACCTTGCGGCTGCGCAGGGCAAGGCGGCGATCTGCCAGGCCCACGATCAGAATGCCCAGTGCGATCAGCGCAAAGCCGGTCAGGTCGCTTGGTGTGGGTACCTCATGCAGGAACCAGGCAGCCGAGAGCATGCCGACTGCCGGTACCGAGGCCGAGCTGAGTGACAGGCTGACCGCGGGCAGGGAGCGAATCGCTGCCACCTGCGCCGCAACGCAGATGCCGGAGGCAATCGCCCCGCTGAAAATCAGCATCCAGATGAAGTCCGGCTGCCAGTCGATCTGCCCCGGGTCTTCTACCAGTAACGCCAGCGGCAATAGCGCCAACACCGAGGTCAGCAATTGCCAGGGGATCAGCGACAGCACGTCGCCCTGCCAGTGATGCCGGCGCACATGAATCAGCCCGGCAGTCCAGAGTATGGTGCCGAGCATGATCAAGCCGCCGCCGATGAACACCTCATGATCGGACCAGTCGATGCTCAACGGATTGAACACGGTCAGCAGGCCGGCCAGCCCCAGGCCGACGCCGATGGCGCGCGGCAGGGTAAAGCGCTCGCCCAGAAACAGCGCTGCCGCCGGCACCACCCAGATCGGCGTGGTATAGGCCAGAATCGCCGCCCGTCCCGCCGGCAAATACTGCACGCCGAGGGTGACCAGGGTAATGAAGGCCATGTTTTGCATAATCCCGACTGACAGCAGCACCGGCACATCCGCGCGCCGAGGCAAGCGCAGCACGCCGAGCGCGGCGGCGATGGCAAACATCGCCAGCGTGCCCAGCGCCATGCGCAGGCAGGTGAACAGCATCGGCGGGCTGTAGGCCAGCCCGAGTTTGAGAACCGGGAAATTAAGCCCCCAGCCGATGGCGTTGAAGCACAGCAGCAGATAGCCCAGCCGGAAGGCGTAGCTGTGACCGCCGGTGCTGCCGGCGGTCGCGTTCCGGGCCACCTCAGTGCTCCACTTCGAGGGCGCTTTCGTGCCAGTTCTGCAGGGCGCGGTTGGACAGCCAGACCATCAGGGCGAACAGCGCGATACCGGTCAGGGTGATCAGCAGCAGGGCGGCGAACATCCGCGGAATCTGCAGGTTGTAGCCCGACTGCAGGATCATGTAGGCCAGCCCGGCCTTGGCACCGCCGGTACCGGCGACGAACTCGGCGACGACCGCGCCGATCAGCGCCAGACCCGAGCTAATGCGCAGGCCACCAAAAAAGTACGGCAGCGCGCCCGGGATACGCAGGCGGACCAGCTCCTGCCAGCGGCTGGTGCGGTACATGCGGAACATGCTCAGCAGGTTCGGGTCGACGCTGCGCAGCCCCAGTGTGGTGTTGGAGATGATCGGGAAGATGGCGATGATCACCGCGCAGACGGTCAGCGCCCAGGTGGTGTCATCCACCCAGATGATGATCAGCGGGGCAATCGCTACCACCGGCGTCACCTGCATCAGCACCGCGTAGGGAAACAGGCTCATCTCGATCCACTTGCTCTGTACAAACAGCAAGGAGGCGGCCACGCCCAGCACCACCGCGATGACAAAGGCCAGGAAGGTCACTTTCAACGTGATGTACAGCGCCCCCAGTAGCGGCTGCCAGCCGTCGATCAGCGCTTTGAAGATCTCGATCGGCCCCGGCAGGATGTATTTGGGCATCTCCAGCGCCTGGACGGCAATTTCCCAGAACAGCAGAAACAGGATACCGACGCCCAGGGGCGCGGCGACTTTGACGAAGTTTTCGTTCTGGATCAGCGGCGTGCTCATGCCTTGATCTCCTGTGGCTGGCCCATGGCACTGGCACGCTCAAGCGCCTGCGAGACCTGGCGGCAGTAGCCGGCAAACTCGGTCGAAACGCGGAAGTCGGCGTTGCGCGGGAAGGGTTGATCGATACGGATATCGTCGACGATGCGGCCCGGGCGGGCAGCCATCACCACCACGCGGCTGGACAGGTAAACCGCCTCGTAGACACTGTGGGTAACGAACACGATGGTCCAGCCGTTCTTCTGCCACAGCTTGAGCACATCGTCGTTGAGCTTGTTGCGGGTCATCTCATCGAGCGCGCCGAAGGGTTCGTCCATCAGCAGCAGGTTGGGCTCGGTGACCATGGCGCGGGCAATCGAGGCGCGCATCTGCATGCCACCTGACAGCTCGCGCGGGAATGCGTTGTCAAAGCCCTTGAGGCCGACCATCTCGAGTGCATCATCGATCTTGGCCTCGACCTCCGGCCCGCGCTGGTGTTCCAGATCCAGCGGCAGGCGTACATTCTTGCGCACCCGTGCCCAGGGCATCAGGGTGGCGTTCTGAAATACGAAGGCCAGCTTGCGGCCCTTGTCGCCAACCACGTCATAGCCCTGCTCCCAGAACTTGACGGTGCCGGTGGTCACCTCACCAAGGCCGGCCATGATCCGCAGCAGGGTACTCTTGCCGCAGCCGGAGGGGCCCAGCAGACTGACGAATTCGCCCTGGCGTATGGTCAGGTCGGCGCCTTTCAGCGCGATGGTACCGTTGGCGTATATCTTGTTTACGCCTTCAACCTGCAGCACTGGCCGCGGGTTGCCGTTGCTGTCGGTATGCGCCAGCTCGGCGGCGCTGTCATCGACCGGTGTGGCCTTGAGCGGCGTCACG
>CETJ01018116.1_pt1 | contig 93359 bp, 72 predicted proteins | sample 531341 | NCBI WGS metagenome assembly CETJ01 (sample SAMEA2622677, study PRJEB7988) | marine metagenome | isolation source: saline water (ENVO:00002010), including | reverse complement strand
GGGCTGCGTAATCAGGCAGAGGGCTGATTTGTGCAGCGTTTCCTTAACGACCTGAACGAGGTGGATGACAAGATCATCTCGTTGGCTGAAAAGCAGGATTTCTTCCTGCGAGCCAGCCACTGCAACGGGCGGACCGCGCTGATGCTGAGTGGCGGCGCTGTACTTGGCTTCTTCCACGCCGGTGTGCTCAAGGCGCTGTTCGATCAGGGGCTGCTGCCCGAAATCATCTCCGGCAGCAGCGCCGGTTCTATCCTTGCCGCCACCGCCTGTACCCACGTTGATGAGGAGCTGCGCGAGCGGCTGAGCCTCGACAACCTGCATCATGAAGTCGAGGAGACCAGCGCGATTCGGCCGTCTCTCAGCCTGTTTGGTGGCGGTCGGGCGATGGATGCCGACAACCTGCGCGACTACCTGGCCAAGATCATCCCGGACCTGACCTTTCAGGAAGCGTTTGAGCTGACCGGTCGCAAGCTCAATATCACTGTTACCGGGTTGTCGACCCAGCAGGCCCCGCGTCTGCTTAACGCCATTACCTCGCCCAACGTGCTGATTCGCTCTGCGGTTACAGCCTCATGTGCGATCTACGGCATCTACCCGCCGGTAACGCTGATGTGCCGCAACGCAGCGGGCGAGACGGTTCCCTACCTGCCGGGTATGAAATGGATCGACGGCTCCTTTGCCGATGATCTGCCGGCCAAGCGTCTGGCACGCCTTTACGGCGTCAATCATTTCATCTCCAGCATGACCAACCCGGCGGCGCTTGCCATCACGCCCGACCCGGATGCGCCGCGCAACCGGCTACGCAATCTCGCCAACTTCCAGGCCCGCTTCCTCAAGATCGGCGCCGCCGAAGCCATGCGCTTCAGCCGCGATAACATCCGAATCAAGTCGCCGGTGCTCAGTCTGATGCAGCATCTGACCTACGGCGTGCTGGCACAGGAATATACTGCCGACATCAATATCTTCCTGCGCAACCGCTGGGATCACCCGCTGCGGCTGTTGGCACCACCAAGCCGCGAAGCGATGCATCGCCTGATCCATGAAGGCGAGCGTTCCACCTGGGAGAAAATCGAAATGGTCCGCAACTGCACCGCCGTCAGCCGGACACTGGATGCCATCCTGCACACACGCGGTTGGGAAAAATAGGGTTACATCACGCTGTGGCTGAGGGGGCGGCTGGTGTTGGCTTGAGCCGCCTTGGCGGAGACGCCGTTGGCTTACTCCTCCCTACAGTACAGCGTCAGCCCGTAGGGCGGAGTAAGCGCAGCGTCTCCGCCGTGGTGCCCGTACTTGGCGTTGCTCACGGGCGATTGCCCTGTGCGCCGGTTTAACTGCCTTTGCCTTGCGTCGGAGCTGCAACATGCTTCGACCACATGCCGGTGGGATTTTGGTGTGAGCCGACCGCTTTTCATTCGTCGGCTGGCTGCGCACAATGTGGGCCTTGCACCGTTCGGAATCCGAAATGCCCATGACTATCGAAGACAAGCCGCTGGCCGGCCGCCGTATTGCTGTACCCGAGAGCAGGGAGCTCGACCTGTTCGCTGACATGCTGATCAAGCGCGGCGCTGATGTGCTGCGTTGTCCGCTGGTATCGATCCACGACGCGCCTGACCCGCAGCCGGTGCTGGCCTGGATGCGTGAGCTGATTGAGCAGCCCTTTGATCAGGTGATTCTGCTGACTGGTGAGGGCTTGCGGCGCATGCTGGCGCTGGCTGAGCGTCAGAGCGACGGGTTGCGTGACGCCTTTGTTGCAGCGCTGGGGCCGATCCCCAAGCTCACCCGTGGGCCGAAGCCGGGTGCGGCGTTGCGCAAGGTGGGGCTCAGGCCGGATCGCGTTGCGGTGGCGCCGACCACCGAGGGCGTTATCGAGACGCTCAAGGGCGAAAACCTGCAGGGCGTGCGTATCGGTGTGCAGTTGTACGGCACGGACCCCAATACGCGCCTTGTCGATTTTCTGACCGGCGCGGGCGCCCGGGTTAAAACCGTTGCGCCCTATATCTATGCCGACGACGTTGAAGACGCGCAGGTGGATCGACTGATCGACGCGCTGCTGGCTATCGAAGTGGACGCCATCGCCTTCACCAGCGCAACCCAGGTGCGTCGACTGCTGCAAATTGCCAAACGTCGTGATGACGGCGAGGCAATGCTGCTGTCGGCACTGGAACGGATCAAGGTGGCGGCGGTGGGGCCGGTGGTTGCCGATGAGTTGCGAGAACGGGGCATCAATGTGGACCTGATGCCAGAGAGCAGCTTTTTTATGAAGCCGCTGGTGCGCGAGCTGGTGAAAGTGTTGGGCTGACCGCTTCAGGGCCGGGCTGGTGGCGGCATCCGACATTGATTGGCTTCCCTTTGCAGGATGCGCCGCGCTGAACGGGCTGCTGGCACTTGTCAGCCGGTGCCCGCGCGGCAACAATGCAGGCTTGTCTGAACCCCGCGAGCCCAAGGAAGCTGGATGACCAACGAATCCACCGCGCTACGACTTTCCCCGGACCAACTTACCGCCCCCATCGATCTGGACAGCCTCGGCTTCACGACCACCGACGATCTGGAACCTTTCCGTGGCATTCTCGGCCAGGAGCGGGCAGTCGAGGCCCTGCAGTTCGGTGTGGCCATGCACCGGCCGGGCTACAACGTGTTTGTCATGGGTGACCCGGGAACCGGCCGTTTTTCCTATGTGCAGCGCTATCTGCGCGCGGAGGCCAAGCGCCAGGTCACCCCGCAGGACTTTGTCTACGTCAACAACTTCGATGAGCCTCGCGAACCCTGGGTGATCAGCCTGGCACCCGGTTCTGCCGGCGAGCTGATCGAGGTGATCGACCGTTTTATCGACAATCTGCTGGCAACCTTCCCCGCGGTGTTTGAGCACCCGGCCTATCAGCAGAAGAAAAGCGCCATTGATCGGGCCTTCAACCAGCGCTACGACCGGGCGATTGATTCGGTAGAACGCCGCGCGTTGGAAAAAAGCATCGCGCTGTACCGTGACTCGCAAAATATTGCCTTTACGCCGATGAAAGAGGGCAAGGCGCTGGATGAGGCCGACTTTGCCCAGTTGCCGGAGGAGGAGCGCGAGCGATTCCACAGCGATATTTCCGAGCTTGAGGAAGTGCTGAACGAAGAGCTCGCCAGCCTGCCGCAATGGAAGCGTGAGTCGAGCAATCAGCTGCGCGAGCTCAACGAGCAGACCATCACCGAAGCCCTGCAGCCCCTGCTTGAGCCACTGCTGGAGCGCTACAGCGGCAATCAGGCGGTCTGTGATTACCTGCAGGCGATGCGCCAGAACCTGCTCAAGACGGTAATCGATCAACTGGTTGAGGAGCGAGCCCTGGAGGCACGGCCGGACGCCTACAAGCGGCAGTTGCTGGTCGAACAGTACAGCCCCAGCCTGATCGTTGGTCATCACACCAGTGGTGGCGCGCCGGTCGTACACGAGCCGCATCCGTCCTACGACAATCTGTTCGGGCGCATTGAGTACTCACCCGAGCAGGGCGCGCTGGTAACCAGTTATCGGCATATCCGCTCCGGCGCATTGCATCGGGCAAACGGCGGTTTTCTGCTGCTGGAAGCCGAGAAGCTGCTGGGCGAGCCCTTTGTCTGGGACGCCCTCAAGCGTGCCCTGCATTCGCGCGAGCTGAAGATGGAGTCGCCCTGGGCCGATATGGGCCGACTGGCGACGGTAACCCTGACCCCCCAGGTGATTCCGCTGGATGTGAAGGTGGTGATCATCGGCTCGCGCCAGGTGTATTACGCGCTGCAGGATCTGGATCCGGACTTTCAGGAAATGTTTCGCGTGCTGGTGGATTTCGATGAGGATCTGCCGCGCACGCCGGACAGTATCGAAGGCATGGCCCAGTTGCTGAAAACCCGTACCTCGGAGGAGGGGCTGGCCCCGCTTACCGCGGCGGCGGTTGCCCGGGTGCTGACCTACAGCACCCGGCTGGCCGAGCACCAGAAGCGGCTCTCGGCGCGCATCAGCGATATTTTTCAGCTGGTGGCCGAGGCCGACTTTACCCGCCAGCTGGCGGGTGACCCGATCACCGATACCGCGCACATCGAACGTGCCCTGCGCGCCAAGGAAACCCGTACCGGACGGGTCAGCGCGCGCATTCATGAAGACATGCTGTCGGGCGTCATTCTGATCGACACCGATGGCGCTGCGGTCGGCAAGTGCAACGGGCTGACCGTACTTGAGGTGGGTGATTCGGTATTCGGTTTGCCCGCGCGTATCAGTGCCACGGTCTACCCGGGCGGCAGCGGGATTGTCGATATCGAGCGTGAGGTGAACCTCGGGCAGCCGATTCACTCCAAGGGGGTGATGATTCTGACCGGTTTTCTCGGCAGCCGTTATGCCCAGAAGCATCCGCTGGAAATCTCCGCGAGCATCGCGCTGGAGCAGTCCTATGGCTATGTCGATGGCGACAGTGCGTCGCTCGGTGAGGTCTGCACCCTGATATCGGCGCTCTCGCGCACGCCTCTGAAGCAGTGCTTTGCCATTACCGGCTCGATCAACCAGTTCGGCGAGGTGCAGGCGGTCGGCGGGTTGAACGAGAAGATAGAAGGCTTTTTCCGCCTGTGTCAGGCCCGTGGCCTGACCGGTGAGCAGGGCGTTATCATTCCGCGCTCGAACGTACCCAACCTCATGCTGGATGAAGAAGTCCTGCAGGCTGTGCGTAACGGCCAGTTCTCGGTTTACGGCGTGTCCTGTGTGGACGAGGCGCTGGCACTGCTGGCCGGAGAGCCGGCGGGCGAATTGAACGAGCAAGGGGATTTCGCCGAGGGCAGTATCAATGCCAGGGTGGTTGCCCGCCTGGCCGAGATTGCCGAGCGCGACCGTGAAGAGGAAGAGTCAGACCCGGAGGAGGGCGACGGCGCCAAGTAAGCGGGTTTTATTCGCCGCGCCCGCGAGCTTGAGCGGTGGGCCGCAACGGGTTCTGTCTACAGGTTTATCCACAGGCTATGCTGCGACAGGTTGTCACTGATTGCCAGCGGATACCCGAATGAGGTCTTGACGCCGGCAGGGCAATCTGCTGCCTGCTGGCGTTTTGATGCCGCTGAAAGGTGCGCACTGCCTGCTTTTCAGCACATCAACGGATCATCGCGTCAAGGATGCTCCAACTGAACAAAATGTGTGCGAGTCGCGCCAGCGCCCGTACTGACAGGGTCGCAGTGAGTTATCAGTTCGCTGCTCACAGAGTTATCCACAGATACTGTGAACAACCATCGCGCCCCAAAATCGAACACACTGAAATTGAGGTTAATGCAGTCAATGGAACGCCTTCTGGAAAACCTGATGTACTCGGCGCGCTGGATTCTTGCGCCTATCTATCTGGGCCTGTCTCTGGCGCTTGCGGCGTTGGCGGTCAAGTTCTTTCAGGAACTGTTTCATCTGTTGCCTCACCTGCTCGAAACCGCCGAAGCCGATCTCATCCTGGTCGTGCTCTCGCTGGTGGATATGGCGCTGGTGGGCGGCCTGCTGGTCATGGTGATGATTTCCGGCTACGAGAATTTCGTCTCCCAGTTGGACATCGACGACGGCAAGGAGAAGCTCAGCTGGCTTGGCAAGATGGACTCCGGCTCGCTGAAGATGAAGGTTGCGGCATCGATTGTCGCGATTTCATCGATTCACCTGCTCAAGGTGTTCATGAATGCGCAGAATATCCCCAATGACAAGCTGATGTGGTACGTGATCATTCACCTCACCTTTGTGGTGTCCTCCTTTGGCATGGGCCTGCTGGATCGCTTGGGGCGTGACGGTAAAGCGATTTAATGTTGTACTTCTGGTAAAGGTTTTTGTGTAAGGGTATCGTTCCTGTACAACTTTGCAGGAGTCGATGCCATGACGCTGGAACAATTGATGCAGGCAGCGGACAGAGGGGCCTTGCAGGACCTGGATCTGCTGTCACACGAAGGCGCGGTGTATCTGGTCGAGGCACTGATCGAAGGGTCGCGCCATCTACTCAAGCAGCACGAGGGAGATACTCGGCCCTGGGTATTCCGCTCCCTGCATGACGCGCGCAATGCGCTGGTGGAGCTGCCCTTTCAGACCATCAATCTGGTCCATCTCAATGTCTGTGACGAGATGGGGCCTGACGCCCTGGTTACGGGTGGTCCACAGGCGGCGATGCGACTGCCTCTGCCGCTGCACCCCTGAGTGGCTGACATGCGTAATCTGATTCTGCTGCTGGGTGACCAGCTTGATCCGGCCATCAGCAGCCTCGCCGGCGCCGATCCCGCGCAGGACCGTATCCTCATGGTGGAAGCCGAGGAGGAGGGACGTTACGTTCCCCATCACCCGCAGAAGATTCTGTTTATCCTCTCTGCCATGCGGTATTTTGCCGAGGGGTTGCGTGGCCGTGGCTTCAACGTTGATTACATCAAGCTGGACGACCAGGCCAACAGCGGCTCGCTGGATGGCGAACTGGCGCGTGCCCGCAGCAGGCTGCAGCCTGAACGCATTCTGCTGACCGAGCCCGGGGAATGGCGACTGCTGGATCGGTTTCGTCAGCGTCAGGCTGACTGGCCCGAATTGACCTTGCTGCCGGATGAGCGGTTTTTCTGCAGCGCGGAGTGGTTCGCCAACTGGGCCGCGGGGCGCAAGCAGCTGCGGATGGAGTTCTTCTATCGTGAGATGCGTCGCCGCAGCGGCCTGCTGATGACGCCAGAAGGCCAGCCGGAAGGCGGCAGCTGGAACTTTGATCAGGATAATCGCAAGGCCCTGCCTGCGGGGCACCCTGTACCGGCGCAGCCGCATTTTCCGATGGACGCCATCACCTGCGAGGTAGCTGCCCTGGTCGCTGCCCGGTTTGCTGATCATTACGGTCAGCTTGAGGGTTTTGATTACCCGGTCACCCACGCGGATGCCGAGGCGTTGTGGCAGCGTTTTCGCCAGAAGGCGCTGGCCCGGTTCGGTGACTACCAGGATGCCATGGCGGTGGATCAGCGCTGGCTTTTTCATGCGCGCATAGCCGCGGCGCTGAATATCGGGCTGCTCGATCCGCGCCGGGTGTGTCTGGACGTGCAGGCCGACTGGCAGGCTGGCCTGATTCCGTTGAACGCGGCCGAGGGCTTTATTCGCCAGATTCTCGGCTGGCGCGAGTATGTTCGCGGTATCTACTGGCTATTGATGCCGGAGTACGCCGAGCGCAACGCCTTCGGCAATCAGCGCGATCTGCCCGCGTTCTACTGGACCGGCAAGACGCGGATGCGTTGCATGCAGCAGGCAATTGGCCAAACGCTGGAACATGCCTATGCGCACCATATTCAGCGTCTGATGGTCACCGGCAATTTTGCCCTGCTGGCGGGGATTGAACCCAAGCAGATTTGCGACTGGTATCTGGCCGTGTACATGGATGCCTTTGACTGGGTGGAGCTGCCCAACACCCTAGGCATGGTAATGCATGCCGATGGGGGTTATCTCGGCTCCAAGCCCTATTGCAGCAGCGGGCAGTACATCAAGCGGATGTCGGATTACTGCGGCGGCTGCAGCTACAAGGTCAGCGAGCAGACCGGCGCCAGGGCATGTCCGTTCAACGCGCTGTATTGGCATTTCGTCATGCGCCACCGCGAGCAGCTCGGCTCCAATCCGCGCATGGCGATGGTGTACCGCAACCTGCAGCGCATGCCGGAAGCCAAACAGCAGGCCCTGTGGCAGTGGGGCGAGCATCTGCTGGAGCGGCTGGATGCCGGTGAGATGCTGTGATTCGCAAGGGTGACTTGCCGCAGAAAACCTGCGCGGTGTGCGGCAGGCCCTTTGCCTGGCGCCGCAAGTGGGCGCGCTGCTGGGATGAGGTGCGTTACTGCTCGGAGCGTTGCCGCCGTGCCCGCAGCGGCTGAAGGCCGTCAGCTGGCTGCCAGCACAATGAACTTGGGGGTAGCGGCGCGCTGTTCGACCTTGGCGAAGTAGCGCCTGAGGGTCTGGTGGTAGCCCAGGTGGCGATTGCCGACCACCAGCAGCTCGCCGCCATGTGCGAGCGCCTTGCGGCTTTGGTCAAACAGTCGGCGGGCGATTTGATCACCCACCACCTGCTGCTGGTGGAACGGCGGGTTGCAGAGAACAAGCTCTGCAGACCCTGGCTCGGCTTCACTCAGCCCGTCGCTTACTATGAATCGTGCGCTGCGGCCGGGGAAGGCTGCTGCGAAGTTGTCCTGCGCCGATGCAACCGCTGCCCAGGACTCGTCGATAAATGTCAGCTGTGCCTCGGGGTTACGGCAGGCAGCCATCAGGCCGAGGGCGCCATTGCCGCAGCCCAGGTCCACTATCCGCGCGCTGCCCAGGTTTGACGGAATGCAGGGCAGCAGCACGCGGGTGCCGATATCCAGCTTCTCGCGCGAGAACACGCCGGGGCGATTGTTCAGCAGCAGAGGGGTGCCATCCAGCGGGTAGTGGGTGCTCAGATTGCTGGCGCGAGGCTGCAATACCGGATCGTGCCTGCACTGCAGCAGCCGGGCCTTCTTCCAGCCGAGCGAAGCCTGATAGGGGCCAATATGGGCTGCCAGCAGGTCGCCGGCACTCGGCGGCAGGTGCTTGATCATACTGCCGGCCAGCAGCAGGGCGTTGTCGGTGAGGTGCGGGCGCAGGCGCTGTAACTGATCCTGCAACAGGCTCAGGCTCTTGGGGATGCGCAGCAGCACCTGGCGATAACAGCCGTCCGGTGTCTGGGTGCTATTGAAGAATTGAACCCTGGCCGAATCAAGATTGTTGGCTGCGAGGTTGCCCTGCAGGGCGCGCCAGCTCATCCATGAATCGCCCCAGCTGTGTGTCTCCAGACCTGCCGTTGCCAGTGCGCAGGCGAGTGCGCCGAAGCTGTCGTTGACGACCAGGATCGGGCCGCTGTCGGCGGGCTCCTCCTGCAGTCGCTGCAGCAGGTAGAGATCGGCGTTGTCGAAGGCCTGAAGTGTGTCTTCCCGGGAGGTGGGATAGCGCTGCAGCTGCAGTGAGCCGTAGGGGGTATCGCAGGATTGCATGGTCAGCCAGGGCAGTTGGGCGTGCCGCGCAGTATAGCATTACGCGGTGCCCGGATCGGTACCGGGCACCGCTGGGGCTTATCCCTGTTTCTGCTCTTTCAGCAGATCGCGGATCTCGCCAAGCAGTACCTCTTCCTTCGACGGTGCCGGCGGCGCAGCTGGTGCTGCCTCTTCCTTTTTCTTCAGGCTGTTCATTACCTTGACCGCAGTGAAGACCGCGGCGGCGATGATCAGGAAGTCCACGACGCTCTGGATAAACATTCCGTAGCCGATGGCCACCTCGGCTGCGTCACCTTCTGCCTGTTTCAGGACAATGGCCAGATCGGTGAAGTTGACGCCGCCGATCAGTACACCCAGCGGCGGCATGACGACGTTGTTGACGAACGAGGAAACGACCTTGCCAAACGCGGCGCCGATGATAATACCCACGGCCATGTCGACAACGTTGCCGCGCATGGCAAAAGCCTTGAATTCATCCAGTAGTTTCATTGCCTATTTCCTTGAGAAGCGCCGACTTGGCGAGAGCTGATCATAGCCAAGCAAGCACGTTTTACCAACTACTCAAGTGCTTCCTCAAGTGCCTCGCAGAGGATGCGCAACGTCTGGATGCGGGCATGACGCTTGTCTTCAGCGGGAATCAGGTGCCACGGTGCCGAGCGGGTCGAGGTGTGCTCAACCATGTCATTGAGCGCCTCAACGTACTCGGGCCAGCGCTTGCGGTTACGCCAGTCTTCCTCGGTCAGCTTGTAGCGTTTGACTGGTGATGCTTCCCGTTCCTTGAAGCGCTTGAGCTGCTCCTGCTCGGTGATCGCCAGCCAGAACTTGATCAGCAACGTACCGTTCTCGGTCAGCTGTTGCTCAAAATCATTGATCTCGGCATAGGCGCGTTGCCATTCGGATTCGGCGCAGAAGCCTTCAACCCGCTCTACCAGGACGCGGCCGTAGTAACTGCGGTCGAAGACCACGACATTGCCCGGGGCTGGTATGCGTCGCCAGAAGCGCCAGAGATAGGGCATCCGGCGCTCCTCGTCACTCGGCGCGCGGGTGCCGTGAACCCGCAGGATACGCGGATCGAGACATTGGGTGATGCGGCGGATGGTACCGCCCTTGCCGGCGGCATCACTGCCCTCGAACACAAGCATCAGGCTGTGACGGGCGAAGCGCGGATGCTGCATCAGGTCGCGCAGTCTGTTCTGCCAATGCAGCAGCTGTTGCTGGTACTCGTCCTTTGGCAGCTTCTGGCTGTAATCCAGCTGGGCGAGGTAGTCGCGCTGGGCGGGTTGCCAGCCGTAGACCGGGCGCGGCACCGGCGGTGTGTTGATACGCTGGCGCATGGCTTCCAGCACGATCTGGCCGATGCGCTGGTCGCGCAGGTGAGGGTCTGTTGCCGGCACCCGAATCCAGGGGGACTCGTTGGTGGAGGTCAGCTCGGTCATCAGGCGGGCGCCCTCGCGCACCTTCTCGTAGTCGGCGGCGCTGAAGTCACCCCATTCGCGCATGGCTACGGTCTGTTTCAGCAGACTGGGGTCTACCCGCTGGCGCGTCCCGCGTTCATCGTCGGTCAGGTGCAGCCAGATCTTGACCAGGATAATGCCTTCATCATTGAGCAGGCGTTCGAAATGCAGGATGTCCTGCATCTGTGCGGTAAAGCGGTTGATGCTGATTTGGCCCCGACTCAACTTCATCAGCGGCTGGTGGTACCAGGAGCCCAGATAAAACCCCAGTTCGCCGGCCGGTGGCAGGGTGCGCCAATAGCGCCACATGCGTGGCATGCGCTTGTCGACCCCTTTGGGCATTCCGAAAGCGCGGGTATTGAGGTAGCGGTTGTCCAGCCACTCGTAGAAGCTGTGGATGACTTCCGCCTTGCCGGCGAAGTCGTTACCGCTGATCAGAACCAGGACCGAGCCGTGTTCCAGTGAACGCAGTTCGAACTGGGTCTCCAGCAGTTCCTCGCGCAGCGCTTCGCGTTCGGCCTTGCGCTGCTTGCTGTCGTCCTTGCTGTTACCCATGCGCGACGGCAGACCAATTGATGTCCGGTACCTGCTCGAAGGCCGGACGTGCCAGCAGATAGCCCTGAAAGAGATGGATATTCTGTTCGCGCATGAATGCCAGCTCGGCTTCGGTTTCGACCCCTTCGGCGATGACTTCGATGCTCAGGGCGGCGCAGACCCCAAGGATGCCGCGCACGATCGCCTGCTTTACCACGTCCTTGTCGATATCACGGATCAGCGCCATGTCCAGCTTGATGATGTCCGGCTGGAACTCGGCCAGCAGATTCAGCCCCGAATAGCCTGCACCGAAATCGTCGATGGCGGTTTTGAAGCCCTGGCGCTTGTACTCGGTAATGATGCTTTTGAGATGATCCTTGTCGACCATCTGCTCGTTTTCGGTAATTTCAAAAATCAGCCGCTCCACCGGGAAGTTGAAGCGCTTTGCCGCTTCCAGGGTAGCGCGAATGCAGGTCGCCGCTTGATACACCGCGTTGGGCAGAAAATTGATGCTGACAAAGCAGGGGATGTTCAGCCGGGCAGCCAGCTCCACTGCCTTGACGCGGCAGGACTGGTCAAACTGATAACGATTGTCGGTGGTGACCTTGGACAGAATGCCGGCCGCGCCGGTTCCGTCGGTGCCTCGTACCAGCGCCTCGCAGGCAAAGAGCTGGCGGGTACGCACATCGACGATCGGCTGAAACGCCATGCTGAAGTCAAAGTCCAGCGCAGGACGGTCGATGCAGGCTCGACAGGGCGGCGGTGATTGTGGCTCGGTAGTCATTCTGTTGGATCCTTACGCCTTTAGGCGGTCAGTATAGAGGATAATGTTCCTCTGATATCAAGCGGCGCTTCATGGTGCCTCGACCCGGATAAAGCAAGATGGCCAAACAGAAACGTATTTACGGCTGCACCGAATGCGGTGCCACCTTTTCCAAGTGGGCGGGCCAATGCCCGGAATGCCAGGCGTGGAACAGCATGGTGGAGACCGTGGTGGACACCACGCCTACCGGTGGCAGCCCCTCACGCAGCAGCAACTGGACAGGGCAGCAGGCGTCAGTCAAGACGCTGGCAGAGGTCACTACAGAAGAAATGCCGCGGCAGCCCAGCGGCTCGTCCGAGCTTGATCGGGTGCTGGGTGGCGGCCTGGTCGCCGGGTCGGTGGTGCTGATCGGCGGCGATCCCGGGATCGGCAAATCGACCATTCTGCTGCAGACCCTCTGTCGCCTGGCGCAAGGCATGCCCGCGCTGTATGTAACGGGTGAGGAGTCCCAGCAGCAGGTGGCGATGCGCGCCCGCCGGCTTGGTCTGCCGGAAGATCAGCTCAAGGTGATGACCGAAACCTGTATCGAAAGCATTGTTGCGACGGCGCGGCAGGAACAGCCCCGGGTGATGGTGGTTGACTCGATCCAGACCATCTTCACCGAGCAGTTGCAGTCGGCCCCGGGCGGTGTTGCCCAGGTGCGCGAGAGCGCGGCCTTGCTGGTGCGATACGCCAAGCAGAGTGGCACGGCAATTTTTCTGGTCGGCCACGTTACCAAGGAAGGCTCGCTGGCCGGGCCGCGGGTGCTTGAGCACATGGTGGACACGGTGCTGTATTTCGAGGGTGAGGCTGATGGTCGTTACCGCATGCTGCGGGCGGTGAAGAACCGTTTTGGCGCGGTCAATGAACTGGGTGTGTTTGCCATGACCGACAAGGGTCTTAAGGAAGTGGCCAACCCCTCTGCGATTTTCCTCTCACGTTACGACGCGCCGATTCCGGGCAGCGTGGTGATGGCCACCTGGGAAGGCTCGCGCCCGATGCTGGTGGAGGTGCAGGCGCTGGTGGATACCAGCCATCTGGGCAATCCGCGCCGGGTCACGCTGGGGCTGGATCAGAACCGGTTGGCGATGCTGCTGGCCGTGTTGCACCGCCATGGCGGCGTTGCGACCTATGACCAGGATGTCTTCGTCAACGTCGTCGGCGGGGTCAAGGTACTGGAAACGGCAGCCGATCTGGCGCTGCTGGCGGCGGTCATGTCCAGTCTGCGCAACCGGCCGCTGCCGATGGATCTGATGGTATTTGGTGAGCTGGGGCTGTCAGGTGAGATTCGCCCGGTGCCGAGCGGGCAGGAGCGCCTGAAGGAAGCCGCCAAGCATGGCTTTACCCGCGCCATCGTACCCAAGGCCAACGCGCCCAAGGAAGCGCCCAAAGGAATGCAGGTGATTGCTGTGACCCGGTTGGATCAGGCGCTGGCGGCGATATTTGAGTAGCAGCGGCGTAGCCGCTGCTACAGCTGCAAGCTGCAAGCTACAAGCTACAAGCGAAAAGCGAAAAGCGAAACTCCCGGGGCTAGTCGCTGGGGAGGGAGTTGGGAGGCACTCTCAGCTTGAGGCTTGAGGCTTGAGGCTTGCCGCTGCGGCGCTTGGCGCCGCCTAAAGCAAAGCCGCCAGCTCTCGTTCCAGCAACGCTGCATCGCCCAGGTTGAGGGCGACCAGGCGGCGCAGGTGGCTGATGGAGTCGAGGTCGATGTGCTCACACTGAAAGCCGAGCAGTCCTTCTTCGGCGTGAGCCAGTGAGACTTCCATGCGGATCTGGCTGCCTTCGGACAGATCGATAATGGCAACGAAAGGGGCTTTGGCGCGTGTCGTGTCCCACTGATCAGGCTGCATGACCAGCAGGCCACGCAGGGATATGTCGATCAACTGAACTGCCACGCACCAGTCGTCCTGCTGCAGCAGGGTGTGGGCATCGAACGGAATGCGGCTGAAACGCCGTCTGTCATCGTGCATCCGATGGCTCCCGGGTGTATTGGTCATCGATGCCCACACTATAGCGCTTTTTACTGCTTACACCACGCCTTGAGCGAGCATTGCGTCGGCGACCTTGACGAAGCCGGCGATGTTGGCGCCCTTGACGTAATTGATGTGGCCGTCTTCATCTCTGCCATAACGTTCACAGGCGGCGTGAATGGATTGCATGATGCAATGCAGCTTCTCGTCGACCTCGCCGGCAGTCCAGTGCAGGCGCATGGCGTTCTGGCTCATTTCCAGGCCGCTTACCGCCACACCGCCGGCGTTGGCAGCCTTGCCCGGGGCAAACAGGATGCGATGCTCCTGGAGCAGGTCGACGGCCTCCAGAGTGCTCGGCATGTTGGCGCCCTCGGCGACAGCGATGCAGCCGTTCTCGATCAGATGACGGGCGTCGTCTGCATCCAGTTCGTTCTGGGTTGCGCAGGGCAGGGCAATGTCGCAGGGCAGATGCCACGGGCGCTGGCCAGCGATAAATTCACAGCCGTCGCCGTGCAGCGACTCCAGTCGCCCGCGCTGCTCGTTCTTCAGCGTCATCAGCGTGTCCCACTGTGCCTGGGTCATGCCGTCCGGGTAGTACAGGGTGCCGCCGGAGTCGGAGACCGAGATCACCTTTGCGCCCAGCTCCAGCACCTTCTGCGCTGCGTACTGGGCGACGTTTCCGGAGCCGGAGATGGCAACCCGTTTGCCCTCGAAGCTGTCATTGCGCTGCTTGAGCATCTGCTCGGCAAAGTAGACGCAGCCGTAACCGGTCGCTTCGGGACGGATCAGACTGCCGCCATAGCTGATGCCCTTGCCGGTCAAAACGGAGGTGAATTCGTTGCGCAGGCGTTTGTATTGGCCGTACATGTAGCCAATTTCACGCGCACCGACGCCGATGTCGCCGGCGGGGATATCCAGGTCTGCACCAATATGGCGCGACAGCTCGGTCATGAAGGCCTGGCAGAAGCGCATGATCTCGCCGTCACTCTTGCCCTTGGGATCGAAGTCGGAGCCGCCTTTGCCGCCGCCCATCGGCAGGCTGGTCAGCGCATTCTTGAAAACCTGCTCGAAGGCGAGGAATTTCAGCACGCCAAGATTCACCGACGGGTGAAAGCGCAGGCCACCCTTGTACGGACCAATGGCGCTGTTCATCTGCACACGGAAACCGCGGTTGACCTGCACGTTACCCCGGTCGTCGACCCAGCAGACGCGAAACTGGATGACGCGCTCGGGCTCGATCAGACGTTCGATGATGCCTGCACGCAGGTATTTCGGGTTGGCTTCCAGGAAGGGCCAGAGGCTGCTGAGCACCTCTTCGGCAGCTTGGTGGAATTCTGGCTGATGGGGGTCGCGCAGGGTCAGTTCGGTTAGGCAGGCAGCCAGGGTGTAGGTCATGTCTGGAGTCACTTTTCTATACGTTTAGGACGAAAGGACGTAAACCTACCAGACTGCGAACTGCACAGGAATGGTGCGATTGTAAAATAGCGTGCACGACAGTGTTTTATTTTGGTGCGCCATATCCCGAGCGGGTGGCGAGGCAGGATCCGCAACAGCGCGGCCACACCGGATGGTGTGGCCGCGCCGCAGGGGAAGCTCAGGCGAGCTTTTTGTAGCGAACGCGGTGCGGCTGCGTAGCGGCTTCGCCCAGACGCTTCTTGCGATCGGCTTCGTACTCGGTGTAGTTGCCCTCGAAGAAGGTTACTTGCGAGTCGTCCTCGTACGCCAGGATATGGGTGGCGATACGGTCCAGGAACCAGCGATCGTGCGAGATCACGATGGCCGAGCCGGGGAAGTCCAGCAGCGCTTCTTCCAGCGCGCGCAGGGTTTCCACGTCGAGGTCGTTGGACGGTTCGTCGAGCAGCAGTACGTTGGCGCCCTGCTTGAGGGTCAGCGCCAGATGCAGGCGGCCACGCTCACCACCGGAGAGGTCCTTGACGAACTTCTGCTGGTCGGAGCCCTTGAAGTTGAAGCGGCCGACGTAACCACGCGACGGCATCTCGTAGTTGCCGACCTTGATCAGGTCGAACCCATCGGACACCTGCTCCCATACGGTCTTGTTACCGTCGAGGTTGTCACGGCTCTGGTCGACGCTGGCAATCTGGACGGTTTCACCGATCTCGATAGTGCCACTGTCCGGCTGTTCCTTGCCGGTGATCATGCGGAACAGGGTCGACTTACCGGCACCGTTACCGCCGATGACACCCACAATGGCTCCCTTGGGGACACTGAAGCTCAGGTTGTCGATCAGCACGCGATCACCAAAGCCCTTGGTGACGCCGTTGAACTCGATGACCTTGTCACCCAGGCGCGGGCCAGCCGGGATGTAGATCTCGTTGGTTTCGCTGCGTTTCTGGAATTCCTGCGATTGCAGTTCCTCGAAGCGCTGCAGGCGAGCCTTGGATTTGGCCTGACGGCCCTTGGCGCCCTGACGGACCCACTCCAGCTCGGCTTTCATGGCCTTGGCGTGGGAGGCCTCCTGCTTGGCTTCGGTTGCCAGGCGGGCAGCCTTGGATTCCAGCCACTGCGAGTAGTTGCCTTCGAAGGGGATGCCCTGGCCACGGTCCAGTTCGAGAATCCACCCTGCAACGTTGTCGAGGAAGTAACGGTCGTGGGTAATCGCAACCACGGTGCCCGGGAAGTTGTGCAGGAACTGCTCCAGCCAGGCGACGGAGTCGGCATCCAGGTGGTTGGTCGGCTCGTCCAGCAGCAGCATGTCGGGCGCCGACAATAGCAGGCGGCAGAGTGCTACGCGGCGCTTCTCGCCACCGGACAGGTGCTCGATCTTTGCGTCCCAGGCCGGCAGGCGCAGCGCATCGGCGGCGACTTCCAGCTGGCGCTCAAGGTTGTGGCCGTCGGCGGCCTGCAGAATGGCCTCCAGTTTGCCCTGTTCGGCAGCCAATGCGTCAAAGTCGGCATCGGGCTCGGCGTAGGCGGCATATACTTCGTCCAGCCGGGCCTGGGCATTCTTGATTTCGCTGACGGCTTCCTCGACGATCTCGCGTACGGTCTTGTCGTTGTCCAGCTCGGGTTCCTGCGGCAGGTAGCCAACCTTGATGCCCGGCATGGGGCGTGCTTCGCCCTCGATCTCGGTATCGACACCGGCCATGATCCGCAGCAGCGTGGATTTACCTGCACCGTTGAGACCCAGAACGCCAATCTTGGCGCCGGGGAAAAAGGACAATGAGATATCCTTCAGAATCTGACGCTTCGGGGGGACGACTTTACCGACCCGATGCATGCTATAAACATATTGAGCCATATTGGCAGAACCTGTTGAATGGGAGTGTACGGAAAGGTCTTCGCCAGGGAGGCGAATTGTGGGGGCAAGGCTAGCCCAACTGGCTTGCCAGGGCAAACCGTTTGCACCGCACCCGGTGCCCGTAGCCGGTGGCGTCAGCCCCTTTTTCAGGCCGCGAACCGACAAGTGATATGCCTTGAATAACAATAAGAAAACGTGGTCAGCCGAGCCGCGCGCTCAGGCTCAAAGTCGGGTTGGCACCCAGCCCGCAGTCAACCGTCTGGGTATCGCGATGTTTGCGGTCGCCAGCGGCCTCCTTATGGCGCTGCTCGGCTGGCAATCCTACGTCGACTTTAAAGTGCTCAAGCGTCAGCATCAGACGCTTGTGGAAGAAGCGGTCTGGCTGACCGCCGACCAGATGGAGCTCAACCTCGCTAAAACCTCGCACGCTCTGATCGCGCTGCTCGATAGCCTCGACGGCAAGCCGCTCGGGGATGTTGCTGTGGCGGCGCAGGTGTTGCTGCCCGGGGTCTACGGTGTGCAGCGCATTGACACCGATGCCGGCCCGGAAGACAGCCGTGAACCCTGGGCGCAGAGTGTACGTCAGCTGCAGATAGGCGGCGAACCCTTCGCTTTGGTATCGGATGCGGCGCACAACCTGCTGTTCTGGACGCTGAACAGCAGGCAGGATAATCGTTACTGGGTATTGCGGCTGGACGAGCGCGTGCTCTCGGCGCTGGTGTCGGCGCGCAGCGGGCAGGGCTATCGCTGGCTGCTGGAAGATACCGGGCAGGGGCAGGTACTGGCCAGGCAGCAGCAGGACAGGCTGGCGTTTCTCGGTGGCACGTCCATGACGGCTGAAGAGCGCGCGCGTGTTGTGGTCAGTGCCCCGGTGCCAGGCACACTCTGGCAGGTCCGCGGACTGGTCGAGCCGCATTATTACGCTCAGCAGCTGGCGCCGCTGTTGCTGGGCAAGGCGCTGCTGTTCAGCGGTTGCCTGCTGGTTCTGGTGGCAGCGCTCTGGTTCATGGGGCGCCAGGCGCATGCCAATCGACGCATGCAGGCTGACCAGGATCGCTCCATCCGCAGTCTGCTGGACACCGAACGACGCTATCGCGATATTTTTCAGGGCGTTGACATGGCCCTGTGCCTGGTCGACCTGGTGGATATCAAACAGGCGCTGTTGCGTGAAGGTATCTTCAACCCCGAGCAGCTCGATCGCTGGTTGCTGGAAAACCCCGAGCGGCACGGGGAGCTGCTGGAACGTATTCACTTTCTTGAAGCCAACCAGGTTGCGCTGGCGCTGCTGGGGCTACCCAATGTGGCTGCGATCGAGCGGTTGTTCCGGGGGGAACGCCACCTGCGCACGGGCGGAGGGCGCTACCGGCTGTTACTGGCATTGATCAACGGTGACGAGCGTTTCGAAGTAGAGACGCCGCTGCGTCTGCCCGACGGCAGCACCCTGTATGTATGGGTGGTGATGCGTCTGCCGGAGAGTGCCGAAGCGCTGCATGCCGTTCCCATGAGCGTCACCGATCTGAGTCAGCGCCGAGCCACGGAGCTGGCCCTGCGCCAAAGCCGCGAGTTCTGGGCCGAGGTTGTGCGTTCCGTGCCTGACCTGATTTATATTCGTGATACCAAGTGGATGGGCGCCGGCGATTTTCTGTTCAGTAATCGGACATTGGCCGAGATGCTGGGCTACAGCGCTGAGGAAGAGGCCTCGATGGGAGCCGATTACCGTAATCGGCTGCTGCACCCCGATGATCTTGAATACATGCAGATCAACCGTCGCCTGCAACTGGCATTGGGTGACGAGCAGATCCTTGAATGGCGGGTGCGCTGGCGCCACCGTGACGCTGGCTGGCGCTGGTTCAGTATCCGTTCGAAGGTGTTCAAGCGCGGCCCTGACGGGAGGGTGGTGCAGGTCATCGGGTTTGTCCGCGACATTCATGAACAGACGCTGGCCAGTGAAGAGGTCCAGCGCTCCGAGGCGCGCTACCGGCAGCTGACCGAGAGCATCAGCGACATTGTCTGGTCGACCAACAGCGATTTTCGCACCGACTACATCAGCCCGTCGGTCAAGCGGCTGCTAGGGTACAGCCCGAAATTCATGCTCAGCAAGTCCTACGTCGAGAGCCTTGCGGACCAGCGCTTTGTCGAGTTCCTGGAACAGATTCGCGCCGAGCTGCGGGATCAGGTGCACGTACCCGAGCGCGCCGCCGCATTGCGCGAGCAGGGGTATCAGCGTCAGATCACGTTTGACGGTATCAAGGCGGACGGCCGCAAGTGTCCGCTTGAAGTACGTATTACCCTGATGTGGTCAGCCCAGGGGCGGTTCCTCGGTCTGCTGGGACTGGCGCGGGATGTGAGCGAACAGCGTCGTACCGAAAACCGCTTGCGGATGGCTGCCACGGTATTCGAGAACACCACCGGCGGTATCGTGGTCACCGACCCTGCCGGCTATATCGTTCAGGTCAACGAAAACTTCTCCCGTATTACCGGATTCGATGCCGACGAGGTGATCGACCAGTTGCCGGCGATTCTGACCTCCCAGGCGCATGAACCGGCGTTTTACCGGGCGATCGTTGACGCAGTTCACCAGCAGGGGCACTGGGAGGGAGAAGTCTGGCTGCGTCGTCGTTCCGGCGAGGTCTATCCAAGCTGGGCCGGAATAACCGCGGTGCATGATAACGACGGTGATCTGGTCAGTTATGTCTGCTTTTTTGTTGATATCAGCGAGCGCAAGGCATCGGAGGAACGGATCCAAAGCCTGGCCTACTACGACGTGCTGACCGGGCTGGCCAATCGAACGCTGTTCCAGGATCGTCTCAAGGCTGCCTTGCAACTGGCTGCCCGCAGGGACGAATGGGTTGCGGTGCTGTTTCTGGATCTCGATCGCTTCAAGCCGATCAACGACAGTCTCGGCCATGCCGCGGGTGACCATGTCCTCAAGGAGGTGGCGCAGCGGCTGTGTGCCTGCGTTCGCGAGAGCGACACCGTGGCCCGGATGGGTGGCGATGAGTTCACCATGCTGTTGTCGGGTCTGGCGGATCGTGATGTGGCGCTGTCGACGGCGATGCATGTGGCGGAGAAGGTGCTTCATGCGCTGGCGGGTGCAGTGGTGCTGCAGGGGCGTGACTTCTTTGTGTCTGCCAGTATCGGTATCGCACTGTACCCGCAGGACGGAGCGGAAAGCAGTGTGTTGCTGAAAAACGCTGACACTGCCATGTATCACGCCAAGGGAGCGGGCAAGGCAACGTTCCAGTTCTATCAGAGCGGCATGAATGCCAAGGCGCTGGAGCGGTTGGCACTGGAAAATGACCTGCGCCGTGCGGTGCAGGACCAGGCGTTCGAGTTGGACTATCAGCCGCAGTTCAGTTGTCACAGCGGACAGCTGACCGGTGCCGAGGCTTTGCTGCGCTGGCGCCATCCCGAGCGTGGTGTGGTGTCGCCTGCAGAGTTCATCCCTATTGCCGAGGAGCTGGGTCTGATCCGCACGCTTGGTGAATGGGTGCTCAATGAAGCCTGTCGTCAGGTTGCCGACTGGCGGGACCGGGGCCTGTATCTGCCGCGTCTGGCCGTCAACCTGTCGGCCATGCAGTTTGATGACGGTGCGCTGTCCGTTCAGATCGCCAGCGTGCTGGAGCACTACAATCTGGCGCCTGAAGCGCTGGAGCTGGAGCTGACCGAGAGTATCCTGCTGCGCAACATCGATGAAACCATGCGTACGCTTGAGGAGTTCAAGCAGCGTGGTATGCAGATCGCCATTGATGACTTCGGTACCGGCTACTCGGCGCTCAATTACCTGCGCGACTTTCCGATTGATACGCTGAAGATTGACCGGGGCTTCATACAGACAATGCACCCCGGCAGCCGTGACGCCCTGCTGGCCCAGGCGATTGTTGCCATGGGCCGCAGTCTGCAGTTGCGGGTCATCGCCGAAGGGATTGAGACCGAGGAGCAGTACCAACTGGTCAGCAGCTTCGGTTGTGACGAGGTGCAGGGCTACCATCTGGGGCGGCCTGTGGCGGCGCAGGAGTTCGAGCGGCGCTGGCTGCAGTCGGGTGCATGAATGCTTTTTGTCGGTGCCTGAACGCTTTTCAAGTGCCAGCCGGTGCCGCTTGCGCTAAAATGCGGCTTCTTTTTTCATCAGAACGACCTAGCAGGGGGCCGTTACATGTTTAGCCGTTCCAACGATATTGCCACATTCGATGCCGATCTCTGGGCTGCCATGGAGCAGGAAGCGGTACGTCAGGAAGAGCACATCGAGCTGATTGCCTCGGAGAACTACACCAGTCCGGCGGTCATGCAGGCGCAGGGGTCCGTCCTGACCAACAAGTACGCCGAAGGCTACCCGGGCAAGCGCTACTACGGTGGTTGCGAGTATGTCGATGTCGTTGAGCAGCTGGCCATTGACCGTGCCAAGGAGCTGTTCGGTGCCGATTACGCCAACGTTCAGCCGCACGCCGGTTCCCAGGCCAACGCGGCGGTTTACCTGGCGCTGCTGCAGGCTGGTGACACCATCCTCGGCATGAGCCTGGCGCACGGCGGTCACCTGACCCACGGTGCTTCGGTCTCCTCCTCCGGCAAGCTCTACAATGCCGTTCAGTACGGCATCAATGACCAGGGTCTGATCGACTACGACGAAGTCGAGCGTCTGGCCGTTGAGCACAAGCCGAAGATGATCGTGGCCGGTTTCAGCGCCTATTCCCAAGTGCTGGATTTTGCCCGCTTCCGTGCGATCGCTGACAAGGTCGGGGCTTACCTGTTTGTTGATATGGCCCACGTTGCCGGTCTGGTTGCTGCAGGCGTCTACCCGAACCCGGTTCCGTTCGCGGACGTGGTCACCACCACTACCCACAAGACCCTGCGTGGTCCGCGTGGTGGTCTGATCCTGGCCCGTGCCAACGAAGAAATCGAAAAGAAACTGAACTCCGCGGTATTCCCGGGTGCGCAGGGTGGTCCGTTGGAGCACGTTATTGCGGCCAAGGCGATTTGCTTCAAGGAAGCGCTGCAGCCTGAATTCAAGGCTTACCAGCAGCAGGTCGTAAAGAATGCCCAGGCGATGGCCAAGGTGTTCGTTGAGCGCGGCTTCGACGTCGTATCCGGTGGCACTCAGAACCATCTGTTCCTGCTGTCGCTGATCAAGCAGGACATTACCGGTAAGGACGCAGATGCCGCATTGGGCCGCGCGTACATCACCGTCAACAAGAACAGCGTGCCGAACGATCCGCGTTCGCCGTTCGTAACCTCCGGCCTGCGCATCGGTACGCCGGCGGTCACTACCCGCGGCTTCGTTGAGGCTGATTGCGAAGCGCTGGCTGGCTGGATCTGCGACATTCTCGACAACATGGGTGATGAGTCCGTGATTGATCGGGTGCGCGAGCAGGTCAAGGCCGTATGTGCCCGCTTGCCGGTTTATGGCGCCTGAGTTCGAGCAGTGACATGAAAACCCGCGCCAATCGGCGCGGGTTTTTTTTTGTCTGCAGATCATGGCATTCTGATGCCTGACTCAACTGGCAGTTGGTGTCCGGCACGATGACTCGGGCAGCAGAGGATGGCGTGAAAAAAATTATAAGAATGCTGGCGGCGTATTGCTGTTTCGGGTTGCTGGCGCTGTCTGCGCAAGGCGGGTATGCAGCACCGTTGGAGCGGCCGCTGAAGGTGGTACTGCTACCCTATCCGGGCTATTCCGACTACGACCAGCACGGCCGGGTGGTAGGCCCTACCGCTGATGTGCTGGAGCAACTGTTCAAGCGGGCCGGATACGCCTACCAGATTAATCTGCTGCCCATTGCAAGGGTCCGCCGGGGGCTGGTGTCGGGCGAGGTTGATGTCTGGCTTGGGGTCAATAATCAGGTCGGTCTTGAGGCCTACGTCGTGCAGAGCGAGTCCAGCTTCGGAGCATTGCCGATTCATCTTTACTACCGCGCCGACGAGCCGGTGCCCCACTGGCCTGACAGTCTGCAGGGCAAGGCGCTTATCCTGATTACCAACTACAACTACAGTTTGCCGATCTTGCGGGTGTTGCAGGACCCGCGCTGGCAAATCGATCAGCGTTCCAGCAGCTCCCATGTGGGTGCCATACGGATGTTATTGCGTGGTCGGGGAGATTATTTGCTCGATTACCGGGGGCAGGCGGTATCGGCCATGGCTGAACTGGATATGCAGCCGCTTCCCCATATCCTTGTGGATGAGCCCCCCATGCGGCTGTTTGTATCGCGCAGCAGGCCGGATGCCATAGCGGTTGTCCGTGAACTGGACCGGGCGTTTGAATCGCTGGTTGCAGAAGGCGTTGTGATGGATGTGACCCGGCGCTAGGTTGACAGCTTGCCACTTGCGCAGGTTGTCGGTAGTTGTTTGAATGGCGGCGGCGCCTGGCAACGTCGGGCAGATGCCGGCAGTAAGTTAGGGAATTTTCAGACAGGGAAGGGCCGATATGCACGAATTGTTCAAGGTTGTGTTCAGGGGCCGGCAGACCGGCGAGGTCGAAACGCCCGAACTGGAGCAGAACCTTCTGCGCCTGGGGTTCGGCAGGCAGCAGGTCGACATGCTGCTGGCGGGGCGCACGGTAACCATCAAGTCCGGCCTGACGGCATCTCTGGCCGAGCGCTACCGCCAGCGTTTGCACGACGCTGGGCTGATCACCGAAATCGTTGCCGAGGAGGGCGCCGGTTCGCCAGTTGCGCCCAATGGAGCCGCATCGAGTGCGTCCCCGGGTGCGGATGCACGCCGCGAGCCGGTGATTGGTGACACGACACTGCCGCCGCCAGTGGCGGCGGCATCGCCGGCAAAACGGCTGTCGCAGCTGCAATTTACCGGCAGTGGTGGTGAGTACTTCGGTGTGTGGATCGTCAATATCCTCCTGCTGATAGTGACGCTCGGCTTCTACGCGCCCTGGGCGAAGGTTCGCAACCTGCAGTATTTTTACGGTCATACCGTATTGGAGGGGAGCAGCTTTCAGTATCTGGCTGACCCCTGGGTGATTTTTCGCGGGCGTCTGGTCGCGCTGGTTGCGGTAATCCTTTGGACGGTTGCCTCGAATTTCTTCCCCATCGTGGCCGTTGGCTTGCTGTTGCTGTTTCTGCCGCTTATTCCCTGGATTATCACCCGATCACTCAAGTTTCATGCGATTAACAGCGCCTATCGCAATATCCGATTCGACTTTACCGGCTCCTACTGGCAAGCCGTGCAGGTGATCTACCTGTGGCCGCTGGTGGGCATTCTGAGCCTGGGCCTGCTGTTGCCGTTGTCGGCCCAACGCTGGTATCGCTTCCTGGTGGACAATACCCGGTTTGGCAGCAGCCCGTTCCAGTTGTCGTTGACGGTGGGTGAAACCTATCTGTTCTTCCTGCGCATGGTTCTGGTGTTTATTGGTTTTGCCTTGCTCGGTGGGCTGGCTTCGATGGCTCACTCCGCGCTGGGCATTATTGGGGTTGTGCTCGCGTACCTTGCGCTATTCGGTTACATGATGGCCGGCGTGACCAATCTGGTGACCAATGCGACCCGACTTGGTGAGCACGGATTCGTTTCTACGCTGGGCAAGCGCCGCATGGTCTGGATCTTTGTTACCAACTCTTTGCTGATTGCCCTGACCATGGGGTTCTACACCGCCTGGGCCAAGGTGCGTATGGCGCGCTACCGGGCCAGCTGCACGCAGATGGACATTGCCGGCGATCTGAATGGCTTTGTTGCAGGTGAAGCCCAACGCGCAGGTGCCGTTGGTATGGAGTTGGGGGACGCCTTCGATGTCGGTTTCTCCTTCGGTTAATGCCGGGGTCAGCGGGCACTTTTTCGATGGCGAGTCGAGCGGCGCTTGCGCCGCGATTGCCCGTCTGCAGGGGAACCAGCTGCGGCTGGAACTGGACGATGGCCGGGTGGAGCACTTCGCCGCCGCGCAGGTCAGACTCGGCATGCAGGTGGGCAGCGCCAAAAGCTATCTGCACCTGGGCGAGCGCGCTGCGCTGGAATCGGCCGATGTGGCCGGGTTGCAGGCTATCGCTGCGGGATTGAAGGCGGCTGATGGCGGTACAGTCTGGCTGCGACAGCTGGAACTGAATATTCCGCTGGTTCTGGTGTCCCTGGTGGTTGTGCTGGCCATGCTGGTGGGCGGCGTCGTATGGGGTGTGCCCTGGTTATCCAGGGAGCTGGCGTACCAGCTGCCGGTGGCACTGGAGCAGCGAGCCGGCCAGGAGGGGCTGGATACCATGGATAGACTCTGGACATCGCCCAGCACGCTGAGCGAGGAGCGGCAGCAGGCACTGTTGCAGGTAATGCAACCTGCGCTTCTGGTCCTGCAGCAGCGTCATCCGGATCATCGCCTGAACGTGCACTTTCGCGCCAGCGAGGCGCTGGGCGCCAATGCCTTTGCGCTGCCGGGCGGCAATCTGGTGTTCACCGACGATATGATCGAGCTGGCGCAGCATGACGAGGAACTGATCGCGGTACTGGCGCATGAGGCTGGGCACGCGGTGCACCGGCACAGCATGCGTAACCTGGTGCAGGGCTCGTTGCTGGTCTTTGTCATGGTGTCGCTGACTGGCGATGTGTCGGCCGCGTCGGATCTGGTCACCGGGGTGCCTGCGCTGTTGGCGACGCTCAGCTATCAGAGGGGCATGGAAGAGGAAGCCGACGAGTTTGCCTTGGCGTTTCTGCAGGATCAGCAGATATCGCCACAGCGCTTTGCCGATATCATGTTGCGTCTGGATCCGCCCTCCGGGGAGGAGGGCGAACTGGATGAGCTGAGCGGCTTTCTCTCAACCCATCCAGCTACGCCAGAGCGTATCGAGCGCTTTCAAACCGGGTACTAGACCAGCTTGAGTGTGCTCAGGGTACGCTGACGGACCTGTTTGAGCAGGTCTGCATCCTTGACCAGGGACTGGCCATAGGATGGCACCAGGGTTTTCATGCGCGCCTGCCACTCTGGGCTGGCGATACGGTCCTTGAAGCAGCGCTCGATGACATCGATCATCGCCTGGACGGCAGTCGATGCTCCAGGGGAGGCGCCCAGCAGCGCTGCCAGGGAGCCGTCCTTGGCAGCGACGATCTCGGTACCGAACTCGAGCTTGCCGTGGCCTTTGGCGTCCTTCTTGATGATCTGCACGCGCATGCCTGCGTTTTGCAGTTTCCAGTTCTTCTCCTGTGCGTCAGGGAAGAAGTTGCGCAGTGAGGCAACGCGATCCTTGTGCGACTGGAATGACTCCGCGATCAGATACTTGGTCAGGTCCATGTTGTCCCGGCCAACCGCCATCATGGGCGCCACGTTGTACGGCTTGACCGAGGAGAACAGGTCGAAAATCGAACCTTTCTTCAGGAACTTGGTGGTGAAGCCGGCGAACGGGCCGAACAGCAGGGCAGGTTGGCCGTTGATGATACGGGTGTCCAGATGGGGGACCGACATCGGCGGGGCGCCGACCGGAGCCTTGCCGTAGACCTTGGAGCTGTGGCGCTTGACCACGTCCTGATCCTGGCAGACCAGCCATTGGCCGCTGACCGGGAAGCCGCCGTAACCCTGGCTTTCGTCGATATTCGACTTTTGCAGCAGCGGCAGTGAACCGCCACCGGCACCGAGGAATACGAAATTGGCGTTGAATTCGATGTCCTTGCCAGACTTTTCGTCTTCGACAACCACGCGCCAGTAACCGCGCTTGCTCTTGCGCAGGCTCTTTACCGAGTGGCTCAGACGCAGTTCGAATCCGTCCTGTTGCTGAAGGTGCGCAATCATCCGGCGAGTCAGCGATCCGAAATCGACATCGGAACCATGATCAACGCGGGTGGCGGCAATCGGCTGGCTGGTGTCGCGGCTGGACATGACCAGCGGCATCCATTCGCGCAGCTGGTCTGCTGATTCGCTGTATTGCATCTCGGCGAACAGGTGATGCTGGCTCAGCAGTTCATGGCGCTTGCGCAGGAAGGCAACGTCTTTTTCACCCCAGACAAAACTCTGATGGGCGGTGGCGTTGATGAAGTCTGACGGGTTCTGAATGATGCCCTGTTCTACCAGGTAGCTCCAGAATTGCAGGGTTACTTCGAAGGATGCATTGATGGCCAGGGCGCGTTCGATTGCGACATTGCCATTCTGGTCTTCGGGAGTGTAGTTCAGCTCACAGTAGCCGGCGTGGCCGGTGCCGGCATTGTTCCAGCCGTCGGTGCTTTCGTGAGCCACATGGTCCAGACGCTCGACCAGGGTAATGGTCATGGCGGGATCCAACTGTTTGAGCAACATTCCCAGCGTAGCGCTCATGACACCACCACCGACCAGCAATACATCTACGTTCGTTGCTGTCATTTACATGTCGCCTCTTTGGTAAAAATCAAGGAGCCTCTTGAGCTCTCCAGTGATCATACTGGCCAATGTCGGGGCGGCTAGCAAACGGGCTTGATCCCGACGGTCGCTTTTGGCTGTGTCGAGAGCGCGGCAAGCAGTGTGTGCTGTCTGCTCCGAACGCCCCGGTACGTGGGTATCAGTGGTTGGCTGATGGAAAGCGGCGGCGCTTCGTGTGGAATTGCCTGCCGGGGCTCAATGGTCTGACGGTGATCGGCCATTGGAGTAGTTCAGAGAAGGCGTATCATACCGGTTTCTGTCAGGCGGGGACAGGCACATGATTCGGCTTATGCCGCCTTTATAACGGCTTTTTTGGCCGACTTTGGTCTAAAACAGGTCGATTGTGCGTTAGTCTTCCCGGCGCCGCGATGGCGGTACTCGCGGTAGACGATCAATAGCGATAGCTGAGTGCGGCAAGGCGGGTCAGGGGGAAGTGGATGCGTGAGGTAGTGCTGGTCGGTGGCGGAGTAATGGGGTGTCTGAGTGCGCTCGAGTTGTTGCAGGCGGGATGTCGTGTGACGCTGCTGGAGCGCGGCGAGTTGGGACGTGAAGCGTCCTGGGCAGGCGGCGGTATCGTGTCGCCACTGTACCCCTGGCGCTACTGCGATGAGGTCAGTGCGTTGGCCGAGTGGTCACAGGGATATTACCCGCAGCTGGCAACCTCGCTGCTGGAACAGACCGAGCGGGATCCGCAAGTGCACACCTGCGGCCTGTTGTGGCTTGATCACGATGAACAGGATCAGGCGCTGGACTGGGCGGTGGCCCATGGCAAGCCGCTGCGTGCAGTGGATGCCGACTTCGTCTACCGGCAGGTGCCGCAGCTCGCCCCGGGGTTTGCTGGTGCGCTTTGGCAGGCTGATCTGGCGAACGTTCGCAATCCGCGCCTGATGCAGGCGCTTCGTGCCCGTTTGCTGCAGTTTGACGCCTTCACCCTGCACGAGCACTGCGCGGTGGAATCGTTGCTGCGTGATGGCGACGCGGTGGTTGGGGTGCAGTGCCCGGTTGGGCGGATTGAGGCGGCCGCTGTTGTGCTGTGCGCCGGCGCCTGGAGCGGCGACTGGTTGCAGCAGGCAGGGCTCACGCTGCCGGTTGAACCGGTCAAGGGCCAGATGCTGCTGTACAGGATGACGCCGGGCTGGCTGCCGTCGATTGTCATGGCCAGGGGGCGCTATGCGATTCCCCGTCGTGACGGTCATATTCTGATCGGCAGCACGCTGGAGTACAAAGGTTACGACAAGCGCACCACCGACGAGGCGCTCGCATCGCTGCGGGCCAGTGCGCAGGCATTGCTGCCTGATCTGGCGCAGCAGTCGCCCGTTGCCCAGTGGGCGGGCTTGCGCCCGGGATCGCCGGATGGTGTGCCCTATATCGGACCGGTGTCTTCGCTGCCTGGCTTGTGGCTGAACACCGGGCATTTCCGCAATGGGCTGGTACTGGCCCCGGCATCCTGTCGGCTGCTCGCCGATTTGCTGTTGCAGCGCAGCCCGGAGATCGATCCGACACCCTATCTGCCGGATACGCGCCTGAACTGACGGGCCGCTGATGGCTCAGTCGTCCAGGCCCAGCTTCTTCAGGCGGTAGCGCAGGGAGCGAAAGGTGAGACCCAGCCGCTTGGCGGCGGCGGTCTTGTTCCAGCGGGTCTCTTCCAGTGCCTGGGTGATCGCCTGGCGCTCGATGTTGTCCAGATAATCCTCCAGATGGTCGATCTGACTGAAATCGGGAGTGTCATCCTGGGCCGCACTTGGGCAGGCGCTGAGCCACAGGTCATTGGCGTCGATCTGCTGGCCTTCGCACAGGGTGAAGGCCCGCTCCAGCGCATTTTCCAGCTCGCGTACGTTGCCCGGGAAGCGGTAATTGAGCAGCCGTTCCATACCGGCCTCGGTGACCGCGGGCGCGGGACGGTTGGCGCGCTCGGCCAGGCGGCTGAGGATACTGCGGACCAGCAGCGGCAGGTCCTCGCGGCGCGCCCGCAGCGGTGGCACCTGCAGTTCGATCACGTTGATGCGGTAGAACAGGTCCTGGCGGAAGCGTCCCTGGGCTACCTCGTTGGCGAGATCCTTGTGGGTAGCGCACAACAGACGTACGTCAACCGCTTCCTCGTGCTGGCTGCCGACTGCGCGAACCGCCTTCTCCTGGATTGCCCGCAGCAGCTTGACCTGCATGGCCATCGGCAGGTCGGCGACCTCGTCGAGAAACAGAGTACCGTGATTGGCGGCCTGGAACAGGCCCGGCTTGTCGGCAACTGCACCGGAAAAGCTGCCTTTGCGGTGGCCGAAAAACTCGCTTTCCATCAACTCGGACGGTATGGCGCCGCAGTTGACCGGTACAAAGGGCTGTTCGGCTCTGGGGCTGAGCGCGTGAATGCGACGGGCTACCAGTTCCTTGCCGCTGCCGGACTCGCCGCTGATATACAGTGGCGCCTGACTGCGCGCCAGTTTGCTGATCTGGTTGCGCAGTCGCTCGATTGGTGGCGAGATGCCGAGGATCGGGTCCTGTGCCTGGGGCCCGGGTTCGGTCTGCGAATCTCGCAGGCGCAGTGCCGTCGAGACCAGCTCGCGCAGGCGGGCGAGATCGACCGGTTTGGTCAGGAAGTCAAATGCGCCGGCCTTGAGTGCGCTGATCGCCGTATCCAGACTGCCATAGGCGGTGATCATCGCGACCGGGGTGCTGGTAAAGTGTTGCTGGATATGGCGTACGATGCTCAGGCCATCGCCGTCAGGCAGTCGCATGTCCGTCAGGCACAGATCAAAGTGGTGAGACTGCAGCAGGTTCAAGGCTTCGCCCATGGTTTTCGCGCTACGGGTTTGCAGCGACATGCGCCCGAGGGTCAGCTCCAGCAATTCGAGAATGTCCGGCTCGTCGTCGATGATCAGCACGGTGGGTTGCATCATGGCTTGCTGCTTGACTCCTGTCAGTTGATTACCGGGCATCATACCAGTCGTTTCGGGTGCGCGAAGGTGATGCGCATGCAGCAGCCGTGGGGCTGTACCCGGTCGCACTCGAGTCGTGCCTGGTTGCTTTCGCACAGTTCGCGGGAAATATACAGGCCCAGGCCGGTACCGGTGGCTTCGGTGGTATAGAAGGGCTCGAAAATGTGACCCAGGTGTTCTTCGGCGATCCCCGGGCCATGATCAATGACCTCCAGCACCGGCAGTTCGGTGTCCGGCCGTACATACAGCTTGAGCTGGATGGTGCGGGCTTGCCCCGCCTCGCCAGTGTAACGCAGTGCGTTATTGCACAGGTTGTTGAGAACCTGGGTCATCTGGTTGGGGTCGATTCGGGTCAGAATGCCCTCTTTCTCGATGTCGCACTCAAGCGCATCGGTTGGCGGATGCGCACTGCGAAAATCGGCGGCGAAGTGGGAGACCCACAGCGCCAGATCGACCAGTTGCGGCTCGCTGGGGCGGCGGCGGGAGAGTTCGAGCACGGTTTCAATCACCCGGTTCATGCGCTGGGAGTGCTGCTGGATGATCTCTGTCAACCGCTGGTCCTGAGCTGACAACTGTTCGGACTCGGCCAGCAGTTGCGCCGCGTGGCTGATTGCGCCCAGCGGATTGCGGATCTCATGGGCAATGCTGGCGGTCAGGCGGCCCAGCGAGGCCAGTTTCAGTTGCTGTGCCTGTTGGGCGACCTGGGTGTTGTCGTCCAGGAACACCAGAATGTTGTCGCCGGTCTGGCTGCCGAGGTGTTTGAAGTTGGCCATCAGCTCGGTACTGCCATTGAAACTGTGGAATGAGCGCGCCCTGACCGAGGGGTTGCGCTGCCACTGACGCAGTCGCTGCTCCAGCTCTGGCGCGATCCTATCCAGCCGCTCCCCCTGGGGTACGTCGCGGTCGAGCATCTGCGAACAGGCCTCGTTGCTGGTCAGAATTCGATTGTCGGCGCTGACCACCATAATCCCGGTGCGCATGCGCTGAATGATCAACTGATTGAGTTGTTCCAGGCTGGCCAGACTGGCGGCCTGCTCGCGGGCCAGAATTTCCGACAGGTACAGCCGGCGGGTGACGCGCTGGACGAACAGGGCGACGGCAAAATAGATCGCGCCCAGCACGCCGGCCTGCAGGTAGTTCTGGCCGATGTAGGGATGGGTCAGGCTGAGGAAAAACGTCAGATAGATCAGCACCAGGCTGGACATTGCCGGCAGCAGCAGTCCGATACGGCCATGCAGCAGCACGTTGCCGATTGCGACCGGAATGATCAGCAGGTTGCCGAAGCCGCTGCCTATGCCTCCAGCGGCGTAGAAGATGATGCCGAGCAGGGTGATATCCAGCACTGCCAGCACGAACAGGTGAATATCCCGTCGGCCCTTGTGCAGTGACAGCGCGATCAGCACGTTGATGAACAGGTAGATCCAGCTGGCCTGAGCGTAGACCTCGGGGTTGCTCAGGGACAGCACGCCCTCGCGCAGCGACGAGCTGGTCAGCAGGGTCAGGCCGAAGCCGAGAATGACCCGATACAGATTGTACAGTCGCAGGATGCGAGGGCGCTGGGAGTCGATCCGCTCAGCGGTTGTCGTGTTCATCTCGGTGTTCCGCGCAGCAGTACCATTGGTCGCCGGCGCGCAACGCGCGTGACTCGGGCAGGTGCACCTGGCACTGCGCACAGCGGACCATCACCGGTGCATCGGTTTGCGGCCGCTGTGAGGCGGGGTTTTCCGTGTTGCGCTGCTGCTGCATCGCGCGCCAGAAACGCAGGGCTACCCATACCAGCGCGGCCAGAATTATCAGTTTGATCAGTCCCATGGTGTCGCTGTGTTCCGTGCAGGGTGTTTCACAGTGTATCCCAAGGCCACAGCCTGCCAAAACCATCTTGCGATTGCGGGGCACAGGCGCTTGCCGGACAATAGGCGCATCTTGACTCAGGAGAAACAACATGACGGCAACCTTGCGCATCGTGATGGCCCAGCTGAACATGCGGGTGGGCGACATCCCGGGCAATCTGGAGCGAATTATCGAGTCGTCCAGACATGCCCGTGACGAGCTGGGTGCCCGGGTCATCGTATTCCCGGAATTGTCGCTGTGCGGCTACCCGCCCGAGGATCTGCTGCTGCGCTCCAGCATGCAGGCGCGCATCAGCCGGGCGCTGGATCAGTTGTGCGAGCAGGTCCAGGGCATTTATGTCGTAGTCGGTTATCCCTGGCAGCAGGATGACCTCTGCTACAACATGGCTGCGGTCATTGCCGATGGCCGCATCCTGGCGTCATACGCAAAGCAGCACCTGCCGAACTATCGGGTATTCGACGAGAAGCGCTATTTTGCCGAGGGTTCCGAGCCGTGCTGCCTCGAGATTGACGGTCTGCCGGTCGCCCTTAGCGTCTGCGAGGATATCTGGCATCCTCAGCCCATGGCTCAAGCCCGTGACGCCGGAGCCCGGTTGATGCTCAACCTCAACGCCTCGCCCTTTCACATGGACAAGCAGCGTGAACGCGAAGCCATGCTGGCCGAGCGCGCCGCCGAAGGATCAATGCCGATCATCTATGTGAACCAGGTCGGCGGCCAGGACGAGCTGGTGTTTGATGGCGGCTCCGTAGCGGTGGACAGCGATGGTCAGATCGCCTGCCGGGTTTCTCCCTTCTGCGAGGGGCTGTATCCGGTTGATGTGCAGTTCGACGACAGCCAGGTGCGGTTGCGTCAGGGCGCGCTGGCGGCCATGCCGGAGCTGGAAGCCAGTGTATATCAGGCGCTGGTTACCGGGGTGCGTGATTACGTCAACAAGAACGGCTTCAAGGGTGTGGTCCTTGGGCTGTCCGGTGGTATCGACTCGGCCCTGACGCTGGCGGTTGCCGTCGACGCGCTCGGCGCCGAGCGGGTAGAGGCGGTAATGATGCCGTATCACTACACCTCCGGCATGAGTCTGGAGGATGCCGAGGCGCAGGCACATGCCATGCACGTAACCTACCGCGTGCTGTCGATTGCGCCGATGGTCGAGGCATTTATGCAGACGCTGGAGCCGGTGTTTGCAGGGCTGCCGCGCGACACCACGGAAGAAAATCTGCAGGCTCGCTGTCGCGGCACGTTGCTGATGGCGCTGTCGAACAAGACCGGTTCGCTGGTACTGACCACCGGCAACAAGAGCGAGATGGCGGTCGGCTATGCCACGCTGTATGGCGATATGGCAGGTGGCTTTGATGTGCTCAAGGACGTGCCCAAGACGCTGGTGTTCCGCCTGGCCGAATACCGCAATACGCTGGGCCCGGTTATCCCGCAACGGGTAATCGATCGTCCGCCGTCTGCCGAACTGGCACCTGATCAGAAAGATGAAGACTCGTTGCCGCCATATCCGGTGCTGGACGAGATTCTGCGTCTGTATATTGAACACGACCTGTCTGCCAGTGCCATCATCGCCGCCGGCTTCGACGAGGATCAGGTCAAGCGCGTGGTGCGACTGGTCGATCTGAACGAATACAAACGCCGCCAGGCGGCTGTCGGTGCGCGTATCACCCAGCGCGGCTTCGGCCGTGATCGCCGTTATCCGATTACGTCAGGGTGGGCGATGGAGGACTAGCCAGCCGGCCTTTGGCCGGCAGCTTCAAGCCGCAAGCTTTAAGCTACAAGCCACAAACTAAACACTAAACCGCGCTGCTTTTACTTGCAGCTTGAGGCTTGTAGCTTGCCGCTGCCCGACTAAAAAGCCCGCCATGGCGAATGCCGTGGCGGGCTCTTTAGTCGGGCAATGCTCAGTCGAGCAGGCCGAAGGTGATGCGGTTCCAGAAGCTGCGATGGGGTTCACCGTTCTGGCTGACGCGAATTTCGCGGGGCAGTGAGGCAGCGGCGTCCTGGTACTGGCGTTCCATTTCGCGCTCCATTTGCGTTTTCGCCATGCGCGGCGGTGGGGCGGTAACAGCGTCGATCAGGCCAACGGAAGCCGATTCCAGCCAGTCCATTTCGGCCACAGCCGGCTCGACGTGATGCTTGAACTCGCCATCGATCAATGCCGGGTGTTCCGGATAGTTGAGCTTAAGTGTCTCCAGTGCGCTGTCTGCCAGATCCTGCATGGCCAGGCGGTTATAACCGGCGACCATCAGGGCCAGGCCGTCACCCACCGAAGGGGTCTGCTGGAAGTTCTCGACCACGTAACGACCGCGGTTGGCAGCGGCCAGATAGGCGCCGCGCTTGAGATAGTAGTGGCCGACATGCACGTCGTAGGCTGCCAGCAGGTTACGCAGGTAAACCATGCGCGCGCGGGCGTCCGGTGCATACTGACTGTTCGGGAAGCGGTTGATCAGCTGGGCGAAATCGTTGAACGAGTCGCGGGCGGCACCCGGATCACGACGGGTCATGTCCAGCGGCAGGAAGCGTTCGATAATACCCTGGTCGCGGGTAAAGGAAGCCAGGCCACGAATGTAATAGGCGTAGTCGACGTTCTGGTGGGTGGGGTGCAGGCGGATGAAACGGTCGGCTGACGCGGTCGCGGCTTCCGGCTCATAGTTCTGGTAGTAGGCGTAGATCAGTTCAAGCTGAGCCTGTTCGGCATAGCGGCCGAAGGGGTAGCGGGCCTCAAGGGCGCGCAGGGTTTCAACAGCGGAACCGTAATTTTCTGCGTCCAGATCGGTCTGGGCCTTGCGATACAGCTCCGACTCGCTGAGCGACTCGTCAATCACCGGTGCGTTGGAAGAGCACGCTGCCAGCAGTGCCAGTACTCCGACCAGCAGCAGATGTTTCATCGACATATCATGACACCCGAATGGTTGGCGTGCGCTGTTTCCAGTGCGGCCGTCCTGTTATAGTTTGGGCCTTTGCAGCCTTGTCCGGACTTCCCGGACCAGCCGTATTTAACCACAGCGTCCGGTCGATTCCAAAAGGGATTGCGGCCGGTTCCGGCGCACAACGCCTTCCAGTGAGTTCCCCATGTCAGATCGTATTCGTTTGTCCGCACAGGTCAGCCCGGAATCGGGTGGTCAACGCCTGGACCAGGTGGCCGCGCAATTGTTCCCCGACTATTCCCGTTCCCGCCTGCAGGGCTGGATCAAGGACGGCAGTCTGCTGGTCGATGGTGAGGTCAAGCGCACCCGTGACATTGTGCTGGGTGGTGAGCGGCTGGAGCTGGATGCCGAGCGCGAGATTCAGGGCGAGTGGCAGGCCGAAGCCATCGATCTGGACATCATTTATGAAGACGACGCGCTGCTGGTGATCAACAAGCCTGCCGGCCTTGTCGTGCATCCGGCTGCCGGCCATCAGGACGGCACCCTGCTCAATGCTCTGCTGCACCACGCGCCTGAACTGGCCAAGGTGCCGCGTGCCGGCATCGTCCATCGGCTCGACAAGGACACCACCGGTTTGATGGTGGTGGCCAAGACCATCGAGGCGCAGACCGACCTGGTCGCCCAGTTGCAGGCACGCACTGTCAGCCGTGAATATGAATGTGTCGTGATTGGCGTGATGACGGCAGGCGGTAAGGTCGACCAGCCGATTGCCCGTCACGGTACCCAGCGTCAGAAGATGGCCGTCGTTGCCGGTGGCAAGACGGCGATCAGCCATTACCGGGTGATCAATCGTTTTCGTGCGCACACCCACGTCAAGGTCAAGCTGGAAACCGGGCGCACGCACCAGATTCGCGTGCACATGAGCTATATCCATTTTCCGCTGGTCGGCGATCCGGTCTATGGCGGCCGTCTGCGTATTCCGCCGGGCGCGAGCCCTGAACTGATCAAGGAACTGCGCGAGTTTCCGCGTCAGGCGCTGCACGCACGCCGGCTTGAGCTGGAGCACCCGACCGACGGTCGCCACATGAGCTGGCAAGTGCCGCTGCCGGAAGACATGCAGCATCTGCTGGCGCTGCTGCGTGAGGACGGTGAGATCGGCGAATGAGCACCCTCTGGTTGACCGCCGACTGGTCTGCGCCAGTCAATGTACGCACCTGCATCACCACGCGTCTGGGTGGTTGCAGCCAGGGCGTATGGAAGGGATTCAACCTGGGTGACCATGTGGGCGATGACCCCGCCCATGTCGCTGCCAACCGCGCCGAGCTGGGGCGGGTGCTGGGGTGTCAGCCCGCCTGGTTGACCCAGGTGCATGGCACCGAGGTGTGCAAGGCCGACCCGACGCAGGTGCTTGAGGCGGACGCCAGTTGGACTGATCAGCCTGGCATCGCCTGTACCATCATGACCGCCGACTGTCTGCCGGCGTTGTTCTGTACCCGTGACGGGCAGCGCGTTGCGGCTGCGCACGCGGGTTGGCGCGGGCTGCTCGACGGCGTGCTGGAACAGACGGTCGCGACACTTGGTGGCTCGGCTGCTGACGTGCTGGTCTGGCTTGGGCCAGCCATCGGTCCGGCGGCCTTTGAAGTGGGCGCCGAGGTACGTGAGGCTTTCGTCAGGGTTGATCCGCAGGCGGCTGCTGCGTTTGTTCCCTCCGAACGCGACGGACACTGGCTGGCAGATATCTATCAGCTCGCGCGTCAGCGTCTTGCAGCGGCTGGTGTGCAGCAGATATTCGGCGGTGGCGAATGCACGTTTTCCGATGCCGAGCGCTTCTATTCCTACCGTCGTGATGGTCAGACGGGGCGCATGGCTTCGCTGATCTGGATCGCTGAGTGACAAAAAATTGACCCCAGTCATCATGGGGTCACTTGAAAGCGCAATAATCGTCCCTATAACTGTGTCATCACAGATGAAAGGCCCGCTACGAACTGTTTGGCCGGGCTCAGACTAGAGGACTTTTATTCATGCGCATTGACCGTATGACCAGCAAGCTTCAGGTCGCCCTGTCCGACGCACAATCCATGGCCGTCGGCCGCGACCATTCCCAGATCGACCCGCTGCACCTGGTGCTGGCGCTGATCGAGCAGCAGCACGGCTCGATCAAGCCGCTGCTGATGCAGGTCGGCTTCGATATCGCCGCCCTGCGCGCAGCCCTGAACGAGGCCATCGACAAACTGGCAACCGTCAGCAATCCGACCGGTGACGTCAGCCTGTCTACCGAGCTGGCGCGCCTGCTCAACCAGGCCGACCGCCTGGCGCAGAAGCAGGGCGACCAGTTCATTTCCAGCGAGCTGGTGCTGCTGGCCGCGATGGACGATAACACCACCGCAGGCAAGATTCTGCTGGGGCAGGGTGTGTCGAAGAAAGCGCTGGAAAACGCCATCAACAACCTGCGCGGCGGCGAGTCGGTCAACGACCCGAATGCCGAAGAGTCGCGTCAGGCGCTGGACAAGTACACCGTCGACCTGACCAAGCGTGCCGAAGAGGGCAAGCTGGACCCGGTGATCGGCCGTGACGACGAAATTCGCCGTACCGTGCAGGTGCTACAGCGTCGTACCAAGAACAACCCGGTGCTGATCGGTGAGCCCGGCGTCGGCAAGACCGCCATCGTTGAGGGCCTGGCCCAGCGTATCGTCAACGGTGAAGTGCCGGATGGCCTGAAAGACAAGCGCCTGCTGTCACTCGATATGGGGGCGCTGATCGCCGGTGCCAAGTTCCGTGGCGAGTTTGAAGAGCGCCTGAAGGCGGTACTCAACGAGCTGTCCAAGCAGGAAGGCCGGGTCATTCTGTTTATCGACGAGCTGCACACCATGGTCGGCGCCGGCAAGGCTGAAGGCTCCATGGATGCGGGCAACATGCTTAAGCCGGCGCTGGCGCGCGGCGAGCTGCACTGCGTCGGCGCAACCACGCTGGACGAGTACCGTCAGTACATTGAGAAGGATGCCGCGCTGGAGCGTCGCTTCCAGAAGGTGCTGGTTGATGAGCCCTCCGAAGAGGACACCATCGCGATTCTGCGAGGCCTCAAGGAGCGTTACGAGGTGCACCACAAGATCACCATCACCGATGGCGCGATCATTGCCGCAGCCAAGCTGTCGCACCGCTACATCACTGACCGTCAGCTGCCGGACAAGGCCATCGACCTGATCGACGAAGCCGCCAGCCGTATTCGCATGGAGATCGACTCCAAACCCGAGGCGCTGGACCGTCTGGAGCGTCGCCTGATTCAGCTCAAGGTCGAACGGGAAGCGCTGAAGAAGGAAGACGACGACGCCGCCCTCAAGCGGCTGGAGAAATTGAAAGACGATATCGCCAAGCTGGAGCGTGAATACGCCGATCTGGAAGAAATCTGGAAGGCGGAAAAGGCCGACGTGCAAGGCTCAGCGCAGATTCAGGAGAAAATCGAGCAAGCCAAGGCTGAGCTGGATCAGGCTCGTCGCAAGGGCGACCTGAACCGCATGGCCGAGCTGCAATACGGTGTGATCCCGGATCTGGAGCGCAGCCAGCAGATGGCCGAGCAGCACACCAAGCCGGAAAACCAGCTGCTGCGCAACAAGGTGACCGACGAGGAAATCGCCGAGGTCGTCTCCAAGTGGACCGGGATTCCGGTGGCCAAGATGCTCGAAGGCGAGCGCGACAAACTGCTGCGTATGGAAGAGGCCCTGCACAAGCGGGTTATCGGTCAGAATGAAGCGGTGGTGGCGGTTTCCAACGCGGTGCGCCGTTCGCGGGCCGGCCTGGCCGACCCGAACCGCCCGAGCGGCTCGTTCATGTTCCTTGGCCCGACCGGTGTGGGTAAAACCGAGTTGTGCAAGGCGCTGGCCGAGTTTCTGTTCGATACCGAAGACGCCATGGTGCGGATCGACATGTCCGAGTTCATGGAGAAACATTCGGTCGCTCGCCTGATCGGCGCGCCTCCGGGCTACGTCGGCTATGAAGAAGGCGGTTATTTGACCGAAGCGGTACGTCGCAAGCCGTACTCGGTGATCCTGATGGATGAGGTCGAAAAGGCGCATCCGGATGTGTTCAACGTGCTGCTGCAGGTGCTGGAAGACGGTCGTCTGACCGACAGCCAGGGCCGCACCGTCGATTTCCGCAACACCGTGGTGGTGATGACCTCCAACCTGGGGTCTGCGCAGATTCAGGAACTGGTGGGTGATCGCGAAGCGCAGCATGCGGCGGTGATGGACGCCCTGACCCAGCACTTCCGGCCTGAGTTTATCAACCGGGTCGACGAAGTGGTGGTGTTCGAGCCGCTCGGCAAGGACCAGATCGCCGGTATCGCCGAGATCCAGCTCAGCCGTCTGCGTCAGCGTCTGGCCGAACGCGAACTGGATCTGCAGCTCAGCGATGAGGCTCTGGAGAAACTGATCTCGGTCGGTTACGACCCGGTGTATGGTGCGCGGCCGCTCAAGCGCGCAATTCAGCGCTGGATCGAGAACCCGCTGGCCCAGCGTATTCTGGCTGGCGACTTCGCTCCGGGTGCGACCATTCACGCCAAGGTCGATGGCGACGAGTTTGTGTTTACGGCCTGATTGATGTTGTATTGATGAGAAACCCCGCACGGGAGACCGTGCGGGGTTTTTGTTTGTGTGTTGATTTGTTTGGTGCCCTGCATTGTTCAAGTCTGCTTTTCGCCTCTACGGCGAGCAGGGGGAAATGCTTGGCCATTTCCCCCTGCACCCCCTAGGCCACCCCGGCTACGCGGCCCTTCGGGTTCGCTGCGTTGCTCGGCCTGACGGGGAGCCGTAAAACTCGGGGCTACGCCCCTCAGACATCCTACGGCTCTTTTTCCCGCCAGCCCTGCGCTACTCGCCCGCGTAAACGGGGATCCGGGTCCGCGCCGAATTCGCCGTCCAGTGGCAGAATCTGCAGCTTCCTTGTTAGTGAACAGAAAAAAGCCCCGAGAAATCCCGAGGCTTTTTTAGTGCTATCGAACGCTTACAGCAACATCGTCCGAATATCCCCCAGCAATTCACCCAGACGCCTGGTGAACTGCGCAGCCGCTGCGCCGTTGATGGCGCGGTGGTCGTAGGAGAGGGACAGCGGCAGCATCAACTGTGGCTGGAAGCTGGCGCCATCCCAGACCGGCTGCATGGTGGCCTTGGATACCCCAAGAATGGCCACTTCCGGGCTGTTGACGATCGGCGTGAAGTAGGTGCCGCCGATGTGGCCCAGGCTGGAAATGGTGAAGCAGGCGCCCTGCATGGCGTCGGCTCCGAGCTTCTTGTTGCGCGCCTTGTCGGCCAGTTCGGCCGCTTCGGCTGCCAGCTGCAGCAGACTCTTCTTGTCGACATCACGGATAACCGGCACCAGCAGGCCGTCCGGGGTGTCGACGGCAAAGCCGATGTGCACGTACTTCTTCTGAATCAGCTGTTTGCCACTGGCTGCCAGCGAGACGTTGAAGTTCGGCTGCTCACGCAGCAGGTGGGCACAGGCCTTGAGCAGGAAGGGCAGCACTGTCAGTTTGACACCGGCCTTGTCGGCAGCCGCTTTCTGGTCCTTGCGGAAGGCTTCCAGCGCGCTGATGTCGGCCAGGTCGAACTGGGTGACGTGCGGCACATTGAGCCAGCTGCGGTGCAGGTTGCTGGCGCCGACCTGCTGCAGGCGGGTCATGTCGACGGTCTCGATCTCGCCAAACCGCGAGAAGTCGACTTCCGGCACCGGCGGAATACCGCTGCCACCGGTTGCGCCGGCCGGTGCCGCCTTGCGCTGCTGCATGACCGCCTGTACGTGTTTCTGCACATCTTCCTTGAGGATGCGCTCGCGCGGGCCGGTCGGTTTGACCTCGGTCAGATCGATGCCGAACTCGCGGGCCAGCATGCGCACGGCCGGGCCGGCATGGACCTTGGCCCCTTCACGGCTGGGGCCGCCGACGGGCGGCGCGCTGGGCTGCTCCTCGCTGGCCTTGCTGCTGGCTGCGGGCGCCTCACGTTTGGCTGCTTCGCTCTTGGCGGCCTGCGGCTGATCTTCCTGCTTGGCAGCGTCGTCGTCGCCCTTGACCTGCATGTGCATGATCACATCGCCGGTCTTGACGTCCTGCTCCAGCTTGATGTCGATCGACTCGATCACACCGGAGAAGGGGGCGGGCAGCTCCATGCTGGCCTTGTCCGACTCCAGTACCAGCAGCGACTGGTCGGTCTCGACCTGATCGCCCTTGCTCACCAGAATCTCGATCACGCGGGCGCTGTCGGTACCCAGATCCGGGACCTTGACGGCTTCGCTGCGGCTGCTGGCGCTGGCGGCAGGCTTGCTGTCTTCGGCTTTCGGCTCGGGCTTCTGCTCAGCCTCGGGTGCGGTTTCGGCAGGCTTGTCATCGCTGTCGGCCTGCTCGGGTTGTGCGTCGCCCTCGACTTCCAGTTCGATCAGCGGGTCGCCCTCTTTCAGACTGTCGCCCAGCTTGAATTTGATCGACGTGACCTTGCCTGCCTTGGGCGAGGGGATTTCCATGCTGGCCTTGTCGGACTCGACAACGGCCAGCGATTGTTCAGCTTCGACCTGATCGCCTTCCTTGATCAGAATTTCAATGACCTCGCCTTCACCGCCGAGGTCGGGCACCTTGATGAGTTCACTCATGGCGTCGCTCCTCAGCAGTCCAGCGGATTGGGTTTGTCAGCATCCAGGCCAAAGGCCTTGAGCGCATCGGTCAGCACCTTGGGCTTGAGTTTGCCCTGTTCAACCAGCGCGCTGAGCGCGGTGTAGGCAACCCAGTGGCGATCCACCTCGAAGAAGTGACGCAGTTTGCGACGGCTGTCGCTGCGGCCGAAGCCGTCGGTGCCGAGCACCTTGTAGGGCGCAGGCACCCACTGGCGAATCTGATCGGCATACAGCTTCATGTAGTCGGTGGCGGCGATGACCGGGCCCTGACGCTTGTCCAGACACTGCTCGACGAAGCTGGTCTTGGGTTTGCGGGTCGGGTGCAGGCGGTTGTCGCGCTCGACTGCCAGACCGTCACGGCGCAGCTCGTTGAAGCTGGTGACGCTCCAGATGTCGGCGCTGACGCCAAAGTCGCTCTTGAGGATGGCGGCGGCTTCGCGCACTTCGCGCAGGATGGTGCCGGAGCCCATCAGCTGCACGTGCAGATCGCCCGGCTTGCCGGTGGAGTCGAGCAGATACATGCCGCGCATGATGCCGTCTTCCACGCCTTTGCCCTTGGGCATGGCCGGTTGGGTGTAGGCCTCGTTCATGACGGTGAGGTAGTAGTAGACGTTCTCCTGCTCCTCCATCATGCGCCGCGCGCCCTCGCGGATGATCACTGCCAGTTCATAGCCGTAGGTCGGGTCGTAGCTGCGGCAGTTGGGAATGGTCGACGCCAGCAGGTGGCTGTGACCGTCCTCGTGCTGGAGACCCTCACCGTTCAGGGTGGTGCGGCCGGCGGTGCCGCCGATCAAAAAACCCTTGGCGCGGCTGTCGCCGGCGGCCCAGGCCAGATCGCCGATACGCTGGAAGCCGAACATCGAATAGAAGATGTAGAACGGCAGCATCGGCTGGTTGTGCGTGCTGTAGGCCGTGCCGGCCGCAATCCAGCTGGACATCGCACCGGCTTCGTTGATGCCTTCCTCGAGGATCTGACCTTTCTTGTCCTCGCGATAGAACATCACCTGATCCTTGTCGACCGGCTCGTACAGCTGACCGACCGAGGAATAGATGCCGAGTTGACGGAACATGCCTTCCATACCGAAGGTGCGGGCTTCGTCCGGCACGATGGGTACGATGCGCGGGCCGAGTTCCTTGTCCTTGACCAGTTGCGACAGGATGCGCACGAAGGCCATGGTGGTCGAGATTTCACGGTCGCCGGTGCCGTCCAGAATGGCTTTCAGGGTGTCCAGCGGCGGAACCGGAACACGCTTGCTTTCGACGCGGCGCTGGGGCATGTAGCCACCGAGCGCTTCGCGGCGGGCGTGCAGGTACTTGTATTCGGCACTGCCTTCCTCCGGTTTGAAGAACGGCAGTTTTTCCAGTTCGTCGTCGTTGACCGGAATGTCGAAGCGGTCGCGGAATTTCTTCAGGCTGTCGATATCGACTTTCTTGGTGTTGTGCGCGGTGTTCTGACCCTGGCCTGCGCCAGTGCCGTAGCCCTTGATGGTCTTGGCCAGAATGACCGATGGCTGACCTTCGTGGTTGACCGCCTCATGGTACGCGGCATACACCTTGTATGGATCATGGCCGCCCCGGTTGAGCTTCCAGATTTCCTCGTCGGAGAGGTCCTTGACCATTTCCTTGAGTTCGGGGCGGGTGCCGAAGAAGTGCTCGCGCACGAACGCACCGTCCTTGGCCTTGTAATTCTGGTAGTCGCCGTCGACGGCTTCTTCCATACGCTGTTGCAGCAGGCCGTTGTCGTCCTTGGCGAACAGCGGGTCCCACATGCGCCCCCAGATGACTTTGATGACGTTCCAGTCGGCACCGCGGAAGCTGCCCTCCAGTTCCTGGATAATCTTGCCGTTGCCGCGCACCGGGCCGTCCAGACGCTGCAGGTTGCAGTTGATCACGAAGATCAGGTTATCCAGTTTCTCGCGACCGGCCAGCGAGATGGCACCGAGGGTTTCCGGCTCGTCGGTTTCACCGTCGCCCACAAAGCACCAGACCTTCTGCTTGCCTGGCTCGATAAAGCCGCGGTGCTCGAGGTACTTCATAAAGCGCGCTTGGTAGATCGCCTGAATCGGGCCCAGGCCCATGGAGACCGTCGGGAACTGCCAGAAGTCGGGCATCAGCCACGGGTGCGGGTAGGAGGACAGCCCTTTGCCGTCGACCTCCTGGCGGAAGTTCTCCATTTGCTCTTCGCTGATGCGGCCTTCCATGAACGCGCGTGCGTAGATGCCGGGCGAGGCATGGCCCTGGAAGAAGACCAGGTCACCACCATGCTCCTCGGTTGGCGCCTTGAAGAAATAGTTGAAGCCGATGTCGTAGAGCGTCGCACTGGAGGCGAAGGTGGAAATGTGGCCACCCAGATCCGGGTCCTGCTGGTTGGTGCGCATGACCATCGCCAGGGCGTTCCAGCGGACCAGCGAGCGAATGCGGCGTTCCATGAACAGGTCGCCGGGCATGCGGGCTTCGTGGGTCACCGGAATGGTGTTGCGATACGGTGTAGTGATGGCGTACGGCAGCGGGGTGCCGCTGCGGCTGGCCAGCTCACCAAGCCGGGTCATCAGGTAGTGCGCGCGGTCTTCACCCTCGTTGTCGAGGACGGACTCCAGCGCGTCGAGCCATTCCTGGGTTTCGAGTGGATCAATATCATCGTGCTTCATTGTGGTCTCCAGACCTTGTGGGCCTTGCAAGTGCCGGAAGCGGTCGCGAACCTGCCGATCGGAGGGTGTCGACCTGGGCTTGCCAAACACCTGTGGGTGTTGTGACAGGGTGTATTGGAATTTGTTCTGTAGTTTTACTACATAAAATCAGCTTTATCCAGTCCGCAAAGGTCTAATTTGTAGTTGTACTACATTCAGACTATTTGGTCATGTTGCGCCGCTTCCCCGTCGGCAGCCATCGTGGCAAGCTGCTGTTTCGGTTCATGAACAGGATAGACCATGCCATCTACGCTGCCCCCGCTGCCGGAGTCCCTGCAGGCAACCCGTGATCATCATCTTGCCCAGTGGGCGGCCGCGCTCGCCCAGGCGGGGCTGACCGAGCGTCGGTCGGAGCTCGGTGAGGTCTTTGAAACAGAGCTGGCGCAGGTGCTGGCAGCCAGTGACTTCGTGGCAGAGCAGCTACGCCGTGATCCTTTGCTGGCCTGGCGGCTGGTGGAGCAGGGGCGTTTGACCCGCTCACTCGAAGAGGGCGAGCTGCGTGGCCTGCTGCGGCAGGTGCTGGAAGGCTGTGACAGTGAGGAGCAACTGGCGCAGCGTCTGCGCCGTTTTCGTCAGTGGCAGCAGGTACGCATCATCTGGCGCGACCTGACCCGCCGGGCGGCATTGAAGGAAACCACCCGTGATCTCTCGGATATGGCCGACGCCTGCATCGACGAGGCCTATCAGTGGCTGTACCGGCTCTGCTGTACCAGCTTCGGTGAGCCGGTCAGTCGTGACGGTGTGCCGCAGCACATGGTGATACTGGGTATGGGCAAATTGGGCGCGGTCGAGTTGAATCTGTCGTCCGATATTGACCTGATCTTTGCCTATCCCGAGGCAGGTGAGACCCGCGGCGGTCGTCGCAGCCTGTCGAATCAGGAGTTTTTCATTCGCCTGGGGCAGAAGCTGATCAAGGCGCTGGATGCGCCCACGGTCGATGGCTTTGTGTTCCGTGTCGATATGCGCCTGCGCCCCTATGGCGACAGCGGTGCGCTGGTGTTCAGCTTTGACGCGCTGGAACAGTACTACCAGAGTCAGGGGCGCGATTGGGAGCGCTACGCCATGATCAAGGCGCGGGTGGTGGCCGGTGATCAGCAGGCCGGCGCCGAGCTGCTGGCGATGCTGCGGCCGTTTGTCTACCGGCGTTACCTGGACTTCGCCGCGATTGACGCGCTGCGCACGCTCAAACAGATGATTCAGCGCGAGGTGCAGCGCAAGGGCCTGCACGACAACGTCAAACTGGGCTCTGGTGGCATCCGCGAGGTCGAATTTATCGGTCAGGCGTTCCAGTTGATTCACGGAGGGCGTGACCGCAGTCTTCAGCAGCGGCCGATTCTGGGGGTGCTGAAAACCCTGGGTGAGAATAACTACCTGCCTGCTGAAGCAGTGCAGGAACTGACCGATGCCTATGGCTTTTTGCGTGATACCGAACACGCCCTGCAGGCGGTTGATGACCGCCAGACGCAGATGCTGCCGACTGATCCGCAAGGCCAGGCGCGGATTGCGTGGATGCTCGGTTTTTCCAGCTGGGAGGCATTTCGTGAGCGACTTGACGCCGAACGTTGGCGTGTAGCCCGTCATTTTGCCGGCGTGATTGCGGACCCGGACGAAGACGAGGACGAGCTGCAGTCGAGCCAGACCGACTGGGTGCCGTTGTGGGATGGCACCCTGGAGCCGGAGCAGGCACTGCAGCAACTGACAGAGGCTGGCTACACCGAAGCGCCGGCGGCCTGGAAGCGTCTGCAGGATCTGCTCGGTTCGGCCAGGGTGCGCGCCATGCAGCGGGCGGGGCGCGAGCGGCTGGATACCTTCATGCCGCGGCTACTGGCCATGGCCTGCGAGCAGGATAATCCCGATCTGGCTCTGGAGCGCGTGCTGCCCCTGGTCGAGGCAGTGGCGCGGCGCTCTGCCTATCTGGTGCTGCTGACCGAGAATCCGGGTGCACTGCGTGAGCTGCTGGTGTTGTGTGCGGCCAGCCCGTGGATCGCCGAGCAGATTGCCCGCTACCCGGTGGTGCTGGATGAGCTGCTGAACGCCGGACGACTTTACCGGCCACCGGTCGCAGAGGAGCTGGCCGACGAGCTGCGCCAGCAGTTGCTGCGCATCCCCGAGGACGATCTTGAACAGCAGATGGAAACCCTGCGCTATTTCAAGCGGGCGCACGTGCTGCGCATTGCTGCTTCGGAAATTGCGGGCACCCTGCCGCTGATGAAGGTAAGTGATTACCTGACCTGGATGGCGGAAGCGATCCTGCAGCAGGTGCTGATGCTGGCCTGGCGCGAGATGGTCGCACGCCACGGCCGCCCGGCGCGGGCCGACGGGTCGCGCTGCGAGCTGGATTTCATCATTATTGGTTATGGCAAGGTCGGTGGTATTGAGCTGGGGCATGGCTCCGATCTGGATCTGGTGTTTATCCACGACGGTGATCCGCAGGCCGATACCGATGGTGAGCGACCGATTGAGGGTAGCAAGTTCTTCACCCGGCTGGGGCAGCGGGTGATCCACATGCTCAATACCCAGACGGTTTCTGGGGCATTGTACGAGGTGGATATGCGCCTGCGGCCGTCCGGCGATTCCGGGCTGCTGGTCAGCTCGCTGGCGTCGTTCTCGCGCTATCAGCTGGATGAGGCCTGGACCTGGGAGCATCAGGCACTGGTGCGGGCACGTGCGCTGGTCGGCTGTGAACGTCTTGCCGAACGCTTTCAGGCGCTGCGGGCTCAGGTGTTGGGCCGCCAGCGCGATGAGCAAACACTGCTGCGCGAGGTCAGCGACATGCGCCAGAAGATGCGCGACAACCTCGGTACCAAGGCAACTCGGGCCGGTACAACGGCAGATGCCTTCACCGCGGCGCAATTGTTTGATCTCAAGCAGGACGCAGGTGGTATCGTTGACATCGAATTTATGGTGCAATATGCGGTTCTTGCCTGGTCGTGCCGGTACCCCGAATTACTGCGCTACACCGACAACATCAGGATTCTTGATGAGCTGCAAAACGCCGGTCTGATCGCCGGTGAGGATGTCACCAGCCTGCAGGAGGCTTACAAGGCCTACCGGGCTGCAGCTCATCGCCTGGCTCTACAGAATCAGCCGGGCAAAGTAAGCGGCGACCAGTTTCATGATTTCCGACACGGGGTCATCAAGCTCTGGCAGCAGGTGCTGCCACCCCAGGAGCCGATCCCCGATACGCGGGTGTGATCGGCTAGGGCGCGCTCAGGCAGAAACCAAGAACGCAAGACTGATTGAATAGATACGTATGGAGCTGGCTGCTATGTCGATGGCCGATCGTGATGGTCTAATCTGGTTTGATGGTGAAATGATTCCCTGGCGTGAAGCCAATATTCACGTGCTCACGCACTCGCTGCACTATGGCATGGGCGTATTCGAAGGCGTCCGTGCCTACAAGACCCCTGATGGCACCGCCATCTTCCGTCTGGACGCACACACCGATCGCCTGTTCGATTCTGCCCACATCATGGGCATGAAGATTCCCTTTACCAAGGAACAGCTCAACGAGGCGCAGCGCGCCGTGGTTCGCGAGAACAACTTGGAAACCGCCTATATTCGCCCGCTGGTGTTCTACGGATCCGAAGGCATGGGTATTCGCGCTGACAACCTGAAGGTACATGTTGCCATCGCAGCCTGGCATTGGGGTGCCTACATGGGCGAAGAAGCACTTGAGCGCGGCATCAAGATTCGCACCAGTTCCTTCACCCGTCACCACGTCAATATCACCATGACCCGTGCCAAGGCCAGCGGTGCCTACATGAACTCCATGCTGGCGCTGCAGGAAGCGGTCTCCGCCGGTGCCGACGAGGCGCTGCTGCTGGATCCGGAAGGCTATGTTGCCGAGGGCTCGGGCGAGAACGTGTTCATCGTCAAGAACGGCACCATCTACACCCCGGAAGTGACTGCCTGCCTGAACGGTATTACCCGCGCAACGGTGCTGGCGCTGGCGTCGCAGTTCAATATCCCGGTTGTCGAGAAGCGCATCACTCGTGATGAAGTCTACATCGCCGACGAGGCCTTCTTCACCGGCACCGCCGCCGAAGTTACGCCGATTCGCGAGCTGGATTGCCGCCAGATCGGTGCAGGCCGTCGCGGGCCGGTCACTGAAAAACTGCAGAAGGCATACTTCGATCTGGTCACCGGCCAGACCGCAGAGCACGCCGAATGGCGGACGCTGGTCGGTTGATAGCCGCAAGCGGCAAGCCTCAAGCGGCAAGTATTTGCGCGCCGCTTGGGGTTTGTTGCTTGAGGCTTGAAGCTCGAAGCTTATGAACATCCTGATTATCGGTCCCAGCTGGGTTGGCGACATGGTGATGGCGCAGACGCTGTTCACCTGTCTGAAGCAACGCCATGGTGACGGCTGCATGATCGATGTGCTGGCGCCTGACTGGAGCCGGCCGATTCTCGAGCGCATGCCGGAAGTGCGCAGCGCGCTGAGCTTTCCGCTCGGTCATGGCGCGCTGGAGCTTGCTACCCGGCGGCGCATTGGTCGCAGTCTGGCCGGTCAGTACGATCAGGCGATTCTGCTGCCCAACTCCCTCAAGTCAGCGCTGGTTCCCTTCTTTGCCGATATTCCGCTGCGCACCGGTTGGCGTGGCGAGATGCGCTACGGTCTGCTCAACGACGTGCGCAAGCTGGACAAGGACGCCTACCCGCTGATGATCGAGCGCTTTATGGCGCTGGCCTATGAGCCCGGCACCGAGCTGCCGAAACCCTACCCACGCCCGTCGCTGCAGATTGATCCGGCATCGCGCGATGCGGCCTTGGCGCATTTTGGCCTGGAGCGTGATCGTCCGGTGCTGGCGCTGTGTCCGGGGGCCGAATTTGGCGAGGCCAAGCGCTGGCCTTCGGAGCATTATGCTGCCGTGGCCGAAGCGCGCATTCGTCAGGGCTGGCAGGTGTGGCTGTTCGGCTCGAAGAACGACCACGCGGTGGCCGAACAGATCCGTGGCCGGCTGATTCCGGGGTTGCGTGAAGAGTCGACCAACCTGTGTGGCGATACCAGTCTGGCCCAGGCGATTGACCTGCTGTCGTGCGCTGACGCGGTGGTCAGCAATGACTCGGGGCTGATGCATGTGGCTGCGGCGCTGAATCGCCCGCTGGTGGCGGTCTACGGCTCGACCTCGCCCGGTTTTACGCCGCCGCTGGCTGACCAGGTGGAAATGGTGCGGCTGGGTCTGGATTGCAGCCCCTGCTTTGATCGGACCTGCCGGTTTGGTCATTACAACTGTCTGCGTGATCTGGCACCTGCCCAGGTGGACGCAGCGCTGGATCGGCTGGTAGGCGATCTGCTGCCCGACCCGCAGGACAGCTGATCCTGATGCGGGTGCTGCTGATCAAGACGTCCTCGCTCGGGGATGTCATTCATACCCTCCCGGCATTGACCGATGCTGCGCGCGCTATCCCAGGCATTCGTTTTGACTGGGTGGTGGAAGAGGGCTTTGCCGAAATTCCGTCCTGGCATCCGGCCGTGGAGGCCGTGATTCCGGTGGCCATTCGTCGTTGGCGCAAGAAGCCGTTTCAGGCAGTGCGCAGCGGTGAGTGGGGGGCCTTCAAGCGCCGTCTGCGCGAGACTGACTATGATTTGGTGATCGATGCACAGGGCCTGCTCAAGAGCGCCTGGCTGACCCGCTATGCCCGCGCCGAGGTAGTGGGGCTGGATCGGGACTCGGCCCGTGAGCCGCTGGCCGCACGCTTCTATCAACGTCGGCTGCCGGTACCCTGGGGCCAGCATGCGGTGGAGCGTACTCGCCAGCTATTTGCCCAGGCGCTTGGCTACACGCTGGAGGAAGGGCTGGGGGATTACGGCCTGGACCGCGAAGCATTGGGCGCCGAATCGGCCAGCACGCCTTACGTGGTGCTCTTGCACGGCACCACCTGGGTGACCAAGCACTGGCCCGAGCTCTATTGGCGGCAACTGGCCGAGCGGCTGGTTGCCAGCGGTGTTGATGTGCGCCTGCCGTGGGGGAGTCTGGAGGAACAGGGCCGTGCGCTGCGCATCGCCGAAGGCCTGGAAGGCGCGCTGGTCTTGCCCCGTTTGCCGCTGCGTGATGTTGCCCGGCAGCTGGCCGGTGCCAGCGCCTGCGTGGCGGTCGACACCGGGCTCGGCCATCTGGCAGCGGCGCTGGATGTGCCGACCCTGTCGCTGTTCGGGCCAACCAATCCGGGCTTCACCGGCGCCTACGGTCGTGCACAGCAGCATCTGGCCAGTGATTTTGCCTGCGCGCCCTGTCTGCGCAAGCAATGTACCTATAAGCCGACCCCTGAGGATGCCCGCCGGTTCGATCTGACCCGCGAGCAACCTCTGTGCTTTACTCGACTTGATCCCGAGAGGGTCATGCAGCACCTGCAACCGCTGCTGTCCAACAAGAGAATCGTCTGATGCAGCTGGCTTTTGTGCTTTACAAGTATTTTCCCTTTGGCGGTTTGCAGCGTGACTTCATGCGCATCGCCAAGGTTTGTCAGGAGCGCGGACACCGTATTCGCGTCTATACCCTGATCTGGGAAGGCGATATTCCCGAGGGGTTTGAAGTGCTGGTTGCCCCCGTCAAGGCCTTGAGCAATCATCGCCGTAACGAGAAATTCACCGCCTGGGTCGAGGCCGATCTGGCCAAACGCCCGGTCGACCGGGTGGTTGGCTTCAACAAGATGCCGGGGCTGGATGTCTACTATGCTGCCGATCCCTGCTTCGAAGACAAGGCGCAGACCCTGCGCAACCCGCTGTATCGCATCTCCAGCCGTTACCGCCACTTTGCCGAGTACGAGCGGGCGGTATTCTCGCCTGCTGGCAAGACGCAGATTCTGATGATCTCCGAGGTACAGCAGCCGCTGTTTACCAAACACTATAAAACCCCGCTGGATCGCTTCCATCTGCTGCCACCAGGCATCGCACCGGATCGTCGGGCACCGGCCAACGCGGCCGAGATTCGCGCCGACTTCCGTGCTGAGTTCGGTCTGGCGGACGACGAACTGCTGCTGGTGCAGATCGGCTCCGGGTTTATCACCAAGGGCGTGGACCGCTCGATTCGCGCACTCGCGGCGCTGCCAGCTGACCTGCGCAAGCGCACCAGGCTGATGGTCATCGGTCAGGATGAGCCCGGCACCTTCCAGCGCATCGCGCGCTCGCTGGCGGTGGATGACCGGGTGATCTTCATGAAGGGGCGCAGCGATGTACCGCGCTTTTTGCTGGGCGCCGATTTGCTGATTCATCCCGCCTACAACGAAAACACCGGCACTGTGCTGCTTGAAGCGCTGGTGGCGGGTCTGCCGGTGCTGGTGACGGATGTGTGCGGTTACGCCCATTACATCAGCGAGGCAGACTGTGGCCTGGTTGTGCCGTCGCCGTTCAGGCAAGACGAATTGGACCGCATGCTGGCCGACATGCTGCGTAACCCGGTTCAGCGCCGGGAATGGCATGACAATGCGCTGCGATACGCCGATCAGGCCGACCTCTACAGCCTGCCTGAGCGTGCTGCGGATGTGATCCTGGGAGCTGGCGCGTGAGCAATACCCTGATTCTGCGCGAGCCTTTCCTCAGTCTGTGGGCCAATCGCGACGCCTTCGATGCGGTGGAAGCGCTGCAAGGTGAGGTATTTCGCGAACTGGAAGCACGCCGCACGCTGCGCACGGAAGTCAATGGCAAGGGTTATTTCGTCAAGATTCATCGTGGTGTCGGTTGGGGCGAGATTTTCAAGAACTGGTCGACCCTCAAGCGCCCGGTGCTGGGCGCAGGGCAGGAGTGGCAGGCGATTCAGGCACTGACCGCTGCCGGCATCAATACCATGACGGCGGTAGCCTTTGGTGAGCGGGGCAGCAACCCTGCTGCACAGCACTCGTTCATCATTACCGAAGAGCTGGCGCCGACCATCAGTCTTGAAGATTACAGTCGTGACTGGCTGCATAAGCCGCCGGCTCCGGGCATCAAATGGGCGCTGATCCGCCGGGTAGCCGAGATGACTGCGGCCATGCACCGAGCTGGCGTCAATCACCGCGATTGCTACATCTGTCACTTCCTGCTGCATACCGACCGGCCGATGGATGCGCTTGATTTCAAGCTGTCGATCATCGATCTGCACCGCGCGCAAATTCGTCCGACCGTGCCCCGGCGCTGGCGCGACAAGGATCTGGCCGGGCTGTATTTCTCGGCACTCGAGATCGGCCTGACCCGACGCGACAAGCTGCGGTTTCTGCGCGCCTATTTTGCAGCCCCGCTGCGTGAGACCCTGCGGCTCGAAGCGCCTTTGCTGGCGCTGCTAGAGCGCAAGGCGCAGAAGTTGCAGGCCCGTTTCGAGCGCAAGTATGCGCCGGGGGCCGATGAATGAAACGCTGGACCCTGAACCCCGAGTACGCTACCGGGGAGAGTGGTCGGCTGTTCGCCGATCTGGATACGGTGTTTGCGCTGGAGGGTGAAAAGATCACCCAAGACCCGCTCAGCACCGTCCATCGAATCTGGGTCGCTGATCGCTATTATTACGTCAAGCGTTACACGGGGGCGGGCAAGAACCTGCGCCGTTACGTTGGCCGCCCGCGGATTCAGGCAGAGTGGGAAAATCTGCTGAACTTTCATGCCTGGGGTATCCCGTCTGCAACAGTGGTCGGATTCGGCCAGGAACGGCACAACGGCGCCTTCGTGCGCGGCGCACTGATCACCGAAGAGTTGTCCGATACCTCTGATCTGGCGCGTGTTGCCACGCAACGTGACGCACGCTTGCAGGATCGAGCCTGGGTTTCGCACGTGTCTCGCCAGATCGCCTGGGCGACCCGAATGATGCATGATCAGGGTTTTACCCATAATGATTTGAAATGGCGGAACCTGCTCGTCGACAACCAGTCGTTCGGTAATGTGTATTTTATCGACTGTCCCGGCGGCAGCTTTTGGTGGGGCCCCATGCTGCGCTATCGGGTTATCAAGGACTTGGCGTGCCTGGACAAGATTGCCAAGCATCACCTCAGCCGCAGCCAGCGGCTGGCGTTTTTCAAACTGTATCTGGGCAAGCAACGTCTGGACCGTATGGATCGCAAACAACTGCGCGCGATCCTGAACTTCTTCAAGGGCCGAGAATGACGCGTACTCCCTTCATTGCAGTCAACGCACGGGATGTATTGTCCCGGCATGGTCTCGACAGCTTCGAGGCGCTTTGGGCGCTCCAGGTTGACGCCGTTGACGCACCGAATACGGGCCGCGGTGGCTGGAGCAGCGTCTGTCGTCTGGAGTTGGACGATGCCAACGGTCAGGTGCAGCGCTTTTATCTCAAGCGACAGGACAACCATTGCACCCGCACCCTGAACAGCCCACTGGGGGAGCCAACCTTTGCCCGCGAGTTTCGCGCGATTCAGGCCTATGCCAGACAGGGTATCCCCGCGCTGGACGCTGCTTTCTTCGGTCAGCGCAACGAAAGGGGCCACGCGCAGGCGGTGTTGTTGACCCGCGCGCTGGACGACTACGCTCCGCTGGATGAGTGGTTCGAGCGCTGGAGTCAGCTGTCGTCAGCCGAAATTCGTACCTTGATCCAGTCTGCGGCTGCGCTGGTTCGCGCACTGCATAATGCCGATCTTATTCATAACTGCCTGTATCCCAAGCATGTGTTTTTACGACTGCACAGCGATGGTGCTGGCGCACGACTGATCGATCTGGAGAAAACCCGACGGGCCATTTTCGGTCAACGTGACTTGATTCGGGATCTGGAAACCCTGCATCGGCGCAGTCTGGTGCCAAGTCGAACTCAGCGCCTGCGTTTTGTCCTGGCCTATCTGGGCAAGCCCCGCCTTGACGCTGAAGCACGAGCCTTTGTCCGTGCATTGGCTCGTCGTACTGCAGGAAAGAGAACGAACCGATGAGCCTGACAACCGATCTGCGCGGCGCTGGTCGCGAACCGCCGCTGTCGCATGTCTTGCCTCTGCCTGAAGGCGAGGCGAGGGTGCTCCGCTGGTTGCGCGTATTGCCCGGCAAGCGACTGGTCGCTCAGGTTGAAATTGCCGGCTCGGTGCGGTTGCTCAAGCTGTTTATTGCTGCCGGAGCCGAGCGTCACTGCGCACGCGAGGCGTCCGGTATTCGTGCCCTGCAAGCGCAGGGCGTTGCTACGCCTGAGCTGCTGGGCGAGGGCGAGATTGACGGGGGCGGCCGCTATTTGCTGAGCGCCTACCTGATTGGTGCTGAAACCCTGCAGCAACGTTGGGAAGCGCTGTCCGCCCGGCAGCCCGGTGACGCTGACGCGCTGAATCTGCTCGGTCAGGCACTCAGCCTGATTGGCACCATGCACCAACGTGGTCTGGTACAGACCGATTTGCATCTGGGCAACTTCCTGCTTCACGAGACGCAGCTGTACGTTATTGATGGCGATGCCGTAGAGGCCGTGACTCCGGGCGCACCGCTTACCCCTGCACAGGCAGAAGACAACCTGGCGATCTTCTTTGCCCAGCTTGATCCTGAGTGGGATGAGCTCTGCGAGCTGCTGCTGATCGGCTACCTGCAGCACAACCCGCTGGCGCTCAACCCCGACCGGCTGGCAGCACAGATCAAGCGCGTGCGCCAGCGCCGGCTTGATGACTTTCTCCGCAAGACCCTGCGTGATTGCACCCAGTTCTCGATCAAACGCAGCTGGACGCGGTTTGCCGCAGTTGTGCGCACCGAGTATCAACGTCTGGCGTCGCTGCTCGCTGCGCCAGATGACGCGTTGGCCGGCCAAACGCTGCTCAAGGACGGTGGAAGCAGTACGGTTGGCTGCGCTGTCGCTGATGGAAAGTCGGTGGTTATCAAGCGCTATAACATCAAGGGGTTCGGTCACTGGCTGACCCGCTTCTGGCGACCAAGCCGCGCCTGGCACTCCTGGCTTGCAGCGCATCGGCTGCAGTTTCTCGGCATCCCCACGCCGGCACCGCTGGCCATGATGGAGCAGCGTTTCGGGCCGCTGCGACGACGGTCGTGGTTGATAACTGAATACTGTTACGGGGTCGACCTGCTGCGCCATCTCGGCGAAGATGGTCAGAGGTTGCCAGACGATGCTACCGCGACAGCACTGCTTAAGCTTTTTGCTCAACTGGTCGAGGCCAGAATCAGTCACGGAGATTTCAAGGCAACGAATCTGCTGTGGCTGGATGGAAGGGTGATTTTGATCGATCTGGACGCGATGCAGGCGCACACACGTAATGCTGGCTGGCAGCGTGCATGGCAGAAGGATCGACAACGGTTTATCCGTAACTGGCCTGCTGCAAGCCCGCTTGCATGCTGGCTGGAAGAGCGCATGCCGCGTTTTTAACCTAATTTTGGACTTCGAAAAAAGAGGATTCCCGTGGGATTTACTGTACTTGGCCTGTCTGGCGCCCTGAGCCATGACCCTTCTGCGGCCCTTTATATTGATGGCAAGCTGATTGCTGCCGTCGAAGAAGAGCGATTTGTGCGTGACAAGCACGCCAAGAACCGGATGCCCTACGAGTCGGCGAAGTTCTGTCTTGAGCAGGCCGGCATCACGCCTGCCGATGTGGACGTTGTCTGCATTCCGTTTGCGCCCATCAGCCTATTTGGCAGCAAGGCGCGCTGGCACTACGCCAAGCGTTACTGGTATGCCCCTGATCGTTCACTGGACGCGCTGCTGACCGGCAATCGCCGCTTCAAACGTTATCGCAAGAAGATTCTCTGGTGCCTCGAACAGCTGGGCTTTGAGGCCAAGAAGGTGCGTCTGGAGCCGGTGGAGCATCACCTGGCGCATGCATCCAGTGCCTATCACTGTTCGGGCTTTAGCGAAAAGACTGCGATTCTCGGCATCGACGGCAAGGGTGAGTACGCCACCACCTTCTTCGGCTGGGGCGAAAACGGCAAGATCCACAAGATCAAGGAATTCTACGATCCGGATTCGCTGGGCGGTCTGTACGGCGCAATTACCGAATACCTCGGCTTCGAAATGCTCGACGGCGAGTTCAAGGTCATGGGTATGGCGCCCTATGGTGACGCCGCCAAGTACGATTTTTCCCGTCTGGCCAAGTTTGAAAATGGCGAGCTGGTCATCAACACCGATTACGCCAACGTGATCGGCTTCCGCCGCTATAAGGAAAAAGGCAAGGGCTACTACTTCTCGCCCAAGCTAATCGAATGGCTGGGGCCCAAGCGTGAAGGCGACATCGCCGACGACCCCTATATTCATTACGCTGCCGCGATGCAGGCTCTGTTCGAAAAGTTGGCGCTGGAGATGATCGACTACTATCTCGGCGACATTCTCAAAGAAACCGGCCGACTTGCCTTTGCCGGTGGTTGTGCGCTGAACGTCAAGCTGAACCAGCGCATCATCGCGCGGCCGGACGTCAAGGAGCTGTTCGTTCAGCCCGCCTCCGGTGACGCCGGCACCGCTGTGGGGGCCGCTGCCTTTATCTCGGTCAAGAACGGCGTGCCGGTCGAGAAGATGGAACACGTCTACCTGGGTCCCTCATACAGTAACGAAGACATCATTGCTGCCTGCGCCCGTCATCCTGACAAGCCCCAATGGCAAAAGATCGACGATGTACCGCAGGAAATCGCCAAGGTGCTGGTTGAAGGTAACCCGGTCGCCTGGTTCCAGGGTCGCATGGAGTTTGGGCCGCGGGCGCTGGGCGGTCGTTCGATTATCGGTTGCCCGAGTGTTGCAGGCGTAGCCGATCGCATCAACGAGCAGATCAAGTTCCGCGAGCGCTGGCGCCCGTTCTGCCCCTCAATGCTGGATACCGTCGCCCCACAGATGCTCAGCGTCGATCATCCGTCGCCGTTCATGACGTTCACCTTCGACGTCAAGGAAGGCTGGGCGGAGCGTGTACCGGAGGTCGTGCACGAGGACGGTACCGCGCGTGCCCAGGTTCTCAAGCGCGAATTCAATCCGCGCTACTACGACCTGATGAAGGAACTGGAAGCCATGACTGGCAACGGTGTGGTGCTCAATACTTCACTGAACCGCCGCGGTGAGCCGATGGTCTGCTCGCCGACCGATGCGTTGAACATGTTCTACGGGTCTGATCTGCAGTTCTTGATCATGGAAGATATTTTGGTTGTGAAGAAAGGAAGCCTCTGAGTTGAACTCGGTAGTCAGTTATCGCCGTGATATCGACGGTCTTAGGGCTGTCGCCGTACTGCCAGTGGTGCTGTTCCATCTTGGTGTGGCACCGTTTTCTGGTGGTTTCGTTGGAGTTGATGTCTTCTTCGTTATTTCAGGGTTTCTGATAACGAGCATCGTCTACAGGGAGCACTTGGCGGGACACTTTAGTTATGCACGTTTCTACGAGCGCCGTATAAGGAGATTGTTCCCAGCATTGGCCGTGATGCTGGTGCTGACGGGCATCGTTGCATGGTTCCTGCTGCTGCCTGAAGACTACAAGTTGTTCAGTGAGGCGCAGGGGCTGTCAGTATTGTTCCTCGCTAACTTCCACTTCTGGAACAAGACTGACTATTTCAATGACGCGGTTGGAAACATCCCGCTTCTGCACACTTGGTCTTTGTCGGTAGAAGAGCAGTTTTATCTGCTATTTCCGCCGTTGCTGTTGGTGCTGATCCGCTTCGTGCCAAAGCGAATCAATCTGGTGTTGCTTGGCTTGGCAGTATTGTCTCTGGCTGGAGCTCAGGCAATTGTCACTCGTGTGCCAGAGACAGCCTTTTATCTCGTCCACCTGAGGGCATGGGAACTGCTGGCAGGAGCACTTTTGGCTACGGGAGTCGTGCGACCTCACAACCGTCAATGGATTAGAGAGGGGGCCGCCCTGCTTGGGCTGGGGATGATTGTCAGTAGTGTATTTGCACTCGACAAACAGGAGGCTTTCCCCGGAATTTCGGCCTTGCCTGCAGTGCTAGGGGCAGCCCTGGTTATTCACGCGGGAGTTGGCGGTAATACCGTGGTTGGGCGGCTGCTCGGCTTTAGGGTGTTGGTCTTTTTTGGGTTGATATCCTATTCGCTCTATTTGTGGCACTGGCCGCTGTTTGTTTTTGCCGGCTATTACCAGATTGAGCCCTTGTCAGGCACGGAAAAGGTGGTCCTGTTCATTCTTGCTTGCCTGCTGGGATGGCTGTCTTGGCGTTTTGTCGAGTCCCCGTTCAGGAAGGCATTAGAGCCTGTTTGCCGGCGACAGTTTTTTCGGCGCACGGGCTGGGTCGCTGGCGCTTTGATTTTGATATCGCTACCGGGTGCGATCAGCAAGGGGGCTGCATTTCGTCTGCCCGATACTGTGGCCGACATTGCCTCTGTCGAAGAGGAGATAATTCCGTTCCGGCGCCCATGCTTCGGGCCTACAGTCGACGATGTCGATAAGGAAAGAGACCTATGTGTGTTGGGCACCGAAGGAAGTGCAAACTTTTTGTTGTGGGGGGACTCGCACGCGCTGTCCCTCGCTCATGGTTATGACCTTGCCGCGAAGGAATTAGGCTTATCAGGGCGATTTTTGGCGCGTTCCGAATGCCCTCCTGCTTTAGGTAGTCGGGAATATCGCGCATCGAGAGTCTCGTGTGGCGAATTCAATGAGGCAGTTGTGCGTTATTTGGAGCGTCATCCAGAGATTCAGCAGGTAATTCTGGTGGGGGTGTGGTCCAGTTACGTCGGAAATGACACGGCGCAGGGAACTGCAAAGTCTGACACCGGCTTTGAGGCTGGCTTGACGCGTAGCATCGATTATTTGGTTAATAGTGAAAGGCGTGTCACGGTCGTTGAGCAGGTCCCGTTAATTGACTATAGCGTACCGCAAACACTTGCGCGCGCGGCTTGGTATGGTCGCGACCTAGAGTTAAGGCTGCCACGAGAGAGGCATGAAACCCGAATGGCAGAGTCGCAGCTGGTTTTCGATGCGTTGGCGGAGCAATATCCTATTCAACGCATCAACCTTGCTGATCGGTTGTGTGATGCCGGTGGCTGTAACGTAGAGCTGGACGGGCTACCGTTATATCGTGATAGCAACCATCTGAGTAAATGGGGCTCGACTACGGTTGCGCAGGAGCTGCAGCTAGGTTTGAGGGGCGATTTGCAGCGTTAGGGGATGCGCTAGTGCAATTTGTTGTCGCGATAGCTCATGCTGGTGTGGTTCTGCATGGGTGTTGAGTGCTCGCTACTGGCGAGTTATCTTTTCCATCGCCTGTTGGTTTACCATCGGGTCGCAGGGTAGGTTATGAGTAGCGCAACCGTTTATTTTTCAAAGATGTTCCAAGCGGTACCGCATTTGGCCCAAGTGGCGGATGTGCTGCCCGGAACGTTTGTGACAACTCGCCGTTCCACATTGGCTGCGGTGAAACGACTCTACCCAAATCTGTCCACGGCCTTTATGTCAAAGTATCTGGGGCCGCTTAGTGCTGGAAAGCGCTCATTGAAGCAGGCAGAGGTTATCGTTACCGGTTCCCCCTACCGCAGCTTTCTGCAGTCCTACTCCGCAAAAAAGGCCACGGTATTTCATGGGACTTACATGATGCTGTCGCGCGATGCCTTGCTGCGCAACGCGCACTTTGACCTGTTGTGCACCATTGGTCCGCGGATGCAGGATATGATCGGACGCTTTACGGACATTCCTCTTAACACAGTGCAAACAGGCTTTTTACCGTTTTGCGAATACCCGGAGCAGTCCCCTCAGCAACGTGCAGCTGTGCTCACAGGGATGGCGCTGGACCCGCAGAAAACGACGGTACTTTATACCCCCAGTCGCCGAGGACTCGGTTCCTGGACTCGCGTAGCGGAGCAATTGGTGAGAACTGCTCCGCCGGATATGAATCTGGTTTTGCGCCCACACCCTAGCCAGGCGCTGACCTCCCGGAAGAAGGATCGTGAGAGCTTTGCCAAGGTGCAGAAATTAATTGATCAGCGCAAGCATGCCTACCTTGATCTTGGAACGCGCTCCCTTGCTGACCTGGTATCGGTGGCGGATCTGGTTGTCTCTGATGCCAACTCGCCAAGCGAGGAATCCCTGTTTTTTGATGTTCCGCAATTCTTTATTGAGACGCAGGACCTCTCGAAAGACTTCATGCGCGAGATGGCCGTGAGAGAGTCGATGCACCCAATTGACCTGGAACGGTTGCTTACGCTTTACGACTGCGGACCTAGGCTGTGGTGCGACGGGAGAGAGGACTTGTCGTTTTCCGATGTTTTAGACTCTGCGATATCGAGTGCTCCCGGATATGCCCGGTGCCGGGAAGAATATTTTTCTTGGGTATTTGGTCAACGCGACCGGCTAGCCAACCAGCGCGTAGCGCAAGCTATACAACACCATTTTCACTAAAGGCAATCACATGCTGACCAACAAGACCATTCTCATTACCGGCGGCACTGGCTCGTTCGGCAACACCTTTGTCCCCATGACGCTGGAGCGCTTCAACCCGAAGAAGATCATCATCTTCTCCCGTGATGAAATGAAGCAGTGGGATATGGCCAAGAAGTATGAAGGCGATCCGCGCCTGCGTTTCTTTATCGGCGATGTGCGCGACAAGGACCGCCTGTATCGGGCATTGGACGGCGTGGATTATGTAGTGCACGCCGCTGCGACCAAGATTGTCCCTACCGCTGAATACAACCCTTTTGAATGCGTTAAGACCAACATCAACGGTGCCATGAATCTGATTGATGCCTGCATCGACAAGGGTGTCAAGGGCGTCGTCGCCCTGTCCACCGACAAGGCCAGTTCGCCGATCAACCTGTACGGTGCAACCAAGCTCGCCTCTGACAAGATGTTCGTGGCGGGCAACTCCTACTCCGGTGAACATGGCACCCGGTTTTCTGTGGTGCGTTACGGCAACGTCATGGGCTCACGCGGCTCGGTTATTCCGTTCTTTATGTCGATCAAGGACAAGGGCGTGCTGCCGATCACCGATGAGCGCATGACGCGCTTCATGATTTCCCTGGAAGAAGGTGTTGAGTTGGTCTGGCATGCCTTCGCAGATATGGAGGGTGGCGAGATTTACGTCAAGAAGATCCCTTCCATGAAAGTAACGGATCTGGCGCGCGTAGTTGCTCCCGATGCCCGGCAGGAGGTTATTGGTATTCGTCCCGGCGAGAAGCTGCATGAGCAGATGATCAGTGCAGAAGACGCCTATTACACCTACGAGTACCCGGAGCACTTCAAGATTCTGCCAACAATCCACGAGTGGGCCACGTGCCCGAAGCGCATTAAGGACGGTAAAAAGGTCCCTGAAGGTTTTGTCTACGCGAGTGATAACAACAGCGAGTGGATGAGCGATTCTCAGCTGCAGGAATGGATCGACGCAAACCGCGAAAAGATCGGGAGTATCTGATAGATGATCCCCTACGGACGTCAGGAGATTAGCGAGGAGGATATCGAGGCGGTCGTTGCCGTGCTGCGCTCGGACTTTCTGACGCAAGGCCCTATGGTGCCGCGATTTGAGCAGGCGCTTGCAAGCAAGGTAGGCGCGAGTCATGCCGTTGCCGTAAACAGTGCAACGTCGGCGCTGCATATCGCCTGTCTGGCGTTGGAGCTGGGGCAGGGGGACTGGCTATGGACCAGCCCTGTAACCTTCGTGGCATCGGCTAACTGCGCGCTGTATTGCGGCGCTCAAGTCGACTTTGTCGATATTGATCCGCGCACTTACAACCTCTGTCCGGTCGCGCTTGAGCGCAAGCTGGTAGAAGCCGAGCAACAGGGGCGGTTGCCCAAGGTGGTGGTAGCGGTGCATCTGTGCGGCCAGCCCTGTGACATGCAGGCCATTGGCGCGCTGGCGAAACGCTTTGGCTTTGCGGTGATCGAGGATGCCTCACACGCCATCGGTGGGCGCTATCAGGGTGACTATGTGGGTAGCGGTCGCTTTAGCGACATCACTATTTTCAGTTTTCATCCGGTGAAGGTCATCACTACCGCCGAAGGCGGCATGGCGGTCACCAATGATGAATCGCTCGCGGCGCGCATGGCGCTGTATCGCAGCCACGGTATTACCCGTGACCCGGCGCTGATGGTCGGTGAGTCAGATGGCCCCTGGTATTACCAGCAGATCGAGCTGGGTTTCAACTATCGTATGACTGAGTTACAAGCGGCGCTGGGTGTCAGCCAGCTGGCCCGGCTGGATGACTTTGTTGCTCGTCGCCACGCGCTGGCTCGTCGCTATGATCAGTTGCTGGCAGCGCTGCCCGTCACCTGTCCGTGGCAACATCCCGACAGTTACTCCGGGTTGCATTTGTATCCAATCCGGTTGCAGCTGGGCCGTATAGCGTTGAGTCACTGCGAGGTGTTCGAGCAACTGCGTGAGCGCGGCATTGGTGTGAACCTGCACTACATTCCCGTGCATACCCAGCCGTATTACGCGGCCATGGGGTTTGCTGCCGACGATTTTCCGCAATCAATGGCGTATTACCGAGAGGCCATCAGTTTGCCGATGTACCACTCCTTGACTGAAGCGCAGCAGGATGAGGTGGTAACTGTCTTGGCTGGGGTGTTGGTCCAATGAGACTGGCCGTCATCCCCGCTCGTGGTGGTAGCAAGCGTATTCCTCGCAAGAATATCAAAGCGTTTTGCGGCAGGCCGATGATTGCGTGGTCTATCGAAGCTGCGCTTAATAGCGGATGCTTTGAGCGAGTAATTGTCTCTACAGATGACTTGGAGATCGCCGAGGTTGCAAAGGCTTGGGGGGCGGAAGTACCCTTTTTACGCCCTTCGGAGCTGGCTGACGACTACACAGGAACGATTCCAGTTATTAGTCACAGCATTGAGTGGTGCTTACAGCGAAAGCTTGAAGTAGAAGCGGTTTGCTGTATTTATGCGACGGCCCCTTTTGTCTCTGCCGTAGATATATGTCGTGGTTATCATGCTTTGACGAGCAACCCGTGTGATTACTCCTTCTCGGTCACGAGTTATGCATTTCCTATTCAACGAGCGATCCGCATAACTAGCAATGAACGTGTTGAGATGTTTGACCCTAAGTACTTCAATGCGCGCTCGCAAGATTTAGAAGAAGCATTTCACGATGCAGGCCAATTTTATTGGGGTAGAGTTACTGCTTGGTTAGCGAACAAGCAAATTTTTACGCCGAACTCCGTGCCTATAGTTCTACCCCGCCACCGTGTGCAGGATATTGACACGCCTGAAGACTGGGATCGGGCGGAGTGGCTTTTTAAAACGATGCAGGCAACAGAGAGCTGATCTGTTCATGAAAATCGTTTTTCGTGTCGATGCATCGTTGCAGATTGGTTCTGGTCACGTAATGCGTTGCCTGACGCTTGCGGATGCGTTGTCAAAAAAGGGTGACGAGTGCTCATTTATCTGTCGTGATCATCAAGGAAATTTGATTGATTTAGTTCGTGAGAAAGGGTATTTCACCTCGGTATTGACTTGCCAGTCTGACTTTGCTGCTCGCTCGCAACAACACCTTGGCTATTTCGATAAACCTGTTCTTGATCACGCAGGCTGGCTTGGATGCTCTCAGAAGGGCGACGCCATAGACTGTCTAGATTATCTCGAGAAGGTCCAGCCTGACTGGCTCGTTGTAGACCACTATGCTTTAGATAAGCGCTGGGAGGCAATGTTAAGGCCATTCTGCGGAAAAATTATGGTAATCGACGACTTGGCTGATCGTATGCATGAATGTGACCTTTTGCTAGATCAGACCTTTCGGCGCAGGCCCATTGATTATATTTTGCGAGTGCCACGTGATTGTCAGTTACTTTGCGGATCGAACTATGCGTTGTTAAGGCCCGAGTTTTTATCTTGGCGATCTTACAGTCTTGGTCGACGATCGGCGCCTCAGTTACGTCGTGTGCTAATAACATTGGGGGGGGTAGATAAAGATAATGTTACCGGTCGAATACTGTCTGCTTTGAACGTTGGCGTCCTTCCTGGTGACTCTAGAATTACTGTGATTATGGGAGGGAAGGCACCTTGGCTAGATGATGTCCGGCAGCGGGCGAGCGATATGGTTTGCCGGACAGAGGTTCTGGTCGGCGTAAGCAATATGGCGGAGTTGATGGCGAATAGTGACTTGGCTATTGGTGCTGCAGGCGCTACGAGTTGGGAGCGCTGTTGTCTGGGTCTGCCGAGCCTCATGGTTGTGTTGGCTGATAATCAATTATTTGCTGCTGAGTTGCTCAAAGAAGCTGGCGCTGCGTTGACTTTACCGGTCGATGAGACCCTTCCTACTAACCTAAATCGGGTGCTTGTAGAGCTCTCTCAAAAAAAACTGCTTCTCAAGGCGCTAGGCGATAATGCTAGCGAAATAACCGACGGGAACGGTTGTGAACGTGTGGCTGACATACTAGCTGAGGAGGTCTTTAAATGAAAGATCTGAGCGATCTTGGTGGGCTGCGTGGTATCAAGGAGGACGAGCTGGAGTTGATGCTTTCTTGGAGGAACGCCCCTAAAGTGCGCGAAAATATGTACACGAGGCACGAGATCAGCCTGTCTGAGCACTTGGCGTGGTGGGAGAGGTTGAGCGGGCGTGAAGATCAGAAGTACTTCATGTTTGACTGGTTGGGAAACCCTGTCGGTGTTGTCGGTTTTTCTGATGTGGACTTTGTCAATAAAAACTCTTCCTGGGCATTCTATGCTTCTCCGAGCGCGCCCCGGGGGACTGGTAGTAGAATGGAGTATTTTGCGATTGAATATGCATTTAATTCGTTGGGTCTGAACAAGCTATATTGCGAGGTGCTGGAGTTTAACGCAGCTGTTATCAGGCTTCACCAGAAATTTGGATTTAAAGTTGAGGGTGTCTTGAGAGAGCAGCACCTATATGATGGCTCTTTTATCGATGTTTACCGTCTTGGTCTCCTTTTCGATGACTGGAAAGAGCTGTCGGTAGCCATGCAAGAAAAAATGTTAACTTGATAAGACGGTCGAGAGAGGCTAGATGAATAAGGCGATTTCGATTGCTGGTCGTAGCATAGGTATGGATAGTGAACCTTATGTAATAGCAGAGCTATCAGCCAACCACAATGGCAGTCTAGAGACTGCGATGCAAATTATCGCGTGCGCGAAGAGGGCGGGCGCAGATGCAGTCAAGCTTCAGACATACAAGGCTGAAACTATAACTTTGAATTGCGATGCGGAAGAGTTCATGATCCGTGGTGGGTTGTGGGATGGCCAGTCCCTGTATGAGCTTTACCAGCAAGCGCATATGCCCTGGGAGTGGCACAAACCGCTGTTCGAGTACGCACGCAAGCAGGACATCACCATCTTCAGCTCCCCTTTTGATTTCACTGCGGTGGACTTGCTGGAGGATCTGAATGCGCCGGCTTACAAGATCGCCTCATTCGAGGCCATCGACCTGCCTCTGATCCGTTATGTAGCGGCGACTGGCAAGCCAGTGATCATTTCGACCGGCATGGCTGATGTCGATGAGATTGGAGAGGCGGTTGAGGCTGCACGCGAGGGTGGTTGCCGCGAGTTGGCTATTCTCCACTGCGTCAGTGGCTATCCGGCCCCCGCCGAAGACTACAACCTGCGCACGCTGGTGGACATGCGTGAGCGTTTTGGTCTGGTCACCGGTTTGTCAGATCACACGCTGGATAACACCACAGCGATTGCCAGTGTAGTCCTGGGCGCGTCGATTATTGAAAAGCACTTCACCCTGGACCGCAGTGGCGGCGGCCCTGACGATAGCTTCTCGCTGGAGCCGGCTGAGCTGGAGGCCTTGTGCCGAGACAGCAAAACTGCCTGGCGGGCGCTTGGGCGGGTCGATTACGGGCGTAAGTCGAGCGAGCAGGGCAATGCGCGCTTCCGGCGTTCGCTCTACGTTACGCGCGACATGAAGGCTGGCGAGCTGTTCAGCGCCGACAACGTGCGCAGTGTGCGCCCGGGTTTTGGCCTGCCACCTAAAATGCTGGATCAAATCATTGGTCGGCGTGCCAGTCGCGACATCGCGTTTGGTACCGCCTTGAGCATGGATCTTGTCGAGTAGCTAAGCTACCACGCCAGAAAGGGGCGCGTGCGATTAGCGTTTCGTCGAAAAGAGCGGAAACAGAGAACGAGCCGACTCCTCCACCAGCGACCAATCCTGCTCATATCTCAGCAAATGCCGGTAGTTGCGGTTGCGCATGCCTTCTGAAAGCGGTCGGCCGGCGCAACGCAGGTCGGAGATGTCGATCAGACCGAGCTCTCCATCGGGCATGAGTACGATATTACCCAGATGCAAGGAGCGAAAATAGACACCCTTGTCGTGCAGTGAGGTTATAAAGGAAGCCAGTTGCGCGAATAGGTGTTGCTGGTCCAGCGAGGGGGCAGTCTTGAGCAGGCTACGCAGCGTTTCGCCAGCAAGAGGGTGGTAGTGAACCACGCTGCGGTAGGGGTTCAGCAGCTTGTAGGTGGAAATTACCTGCGGGCAGGGGACGTCAAGCTTGCGCAGCGCAACAGCGTTATCTGCAAAGCGTTCGGCAGGCGGGAAGAACAGCGTCTTCGAGAACCAGCTTTTACGGCGGAACAGCTTGAGCATAGTGCCGTCGGCCAGTAGCAGCACCTTTTCTCCGTAGCGATCCTTTTCAAGAACGCGTGCGTCTTTGCGCCATGACTCGAACTGCTCTTCACTTAATCGCTGCATCATGCTGTTCCAGCTGAAAAATCCGAAGTCTATCGTACTTTCAGCTTGCAAGCTTTGCTTCTCGGAGCTTGTGATAGACTGCAGCGCATTCGTTTTACCTATTGAAGGTCACATGACTGACGTTGCCAAAGAAAGCTTTGCCCGCTCAAGCGCTCGCATCTATCTGCGTCTGCTCGGCTACGTAAAACCCTACTGGAAGGCCTTTGCCCTGAGCATCATCGGCTTCGCGATCTTCGCGTCGGCCCAGCCGGCGATGGCCTGGATGCTGAAGTACTTTGTTGATGGCTTGCAGAGCGGCGAGAACGCCATGTTCCTTGGCGTGCCGCTGATCTGGGGCTTCCCGGCGTTTATTGTTGCCATCGCTTTTTACCAGGGCGTTGGCTCCTATCTGGGTAACTACTTTATTGCCAAGGTCTCGCTGGGCGTGGTGCACGATTTGCGTACGGCGCTGTTCAACAACCTTTTGACCCTGCCGAACCGTTATTTCGACAAGCACAATTCCGGGCATCTGGTTTCACGGATTACCTTCAATGTGACCATGGTGACCGGCGCGGCGACGGACGCGATCAAGGTGGTGTTTCGCGAAGGCATGACAGTGGCGTTTCTGTTTGCCTATCTGCTGTGGATGAACTGGATGCTGACGCTGGTGCTGATTGCGATTCTGCCGGTCATCGGCCTGATGGTGACCAGCGCGAGCAAGAAGTTTCGCAAGCAGAGCAAAAAGATTCAGACCGCGATGGGGGATGTAACCCATGTGACCTCCGAGACCATTTCCGGTTTCCGGGTGGTGCGCAGTTTCGGTGGCGAGCGCTATGAGTCTGATCGCTTTCTCAAGGCCAGTACGGAGAATCGTCAGCGCGGGCTGAAGATGGTGCGCACTGGCGCGGTCTTTACGCCGTCACTGCAACTGGTCACTTACAGTGCCATGGCCATCGTGATGTTCCTCGTGCTGTTCCTGCGTGGCGATGCAACGGCCGGTGATCTGGTGGCCTATATTACGGCCGCGGGCCTGCTGCCAAAGCCGATCCGTCAGCTATCGGAGGTCAGCGCTAATATCCAGAAGGGGATTGCCGCTGCCGAGAGCGTGTTCGAGCAGCTGGACGAAGAGCCGGAAGTGGATACGGGGCATGAGGATATTGGTCGTGCGCAGGGCCGTCTTGAGGTGCGTAACCTGTCATTCAGTTATCCGGATAGCGACAAGCAGGTGCTCAATGACATCAATTTCAGCGTGGAGCCTGGCCAGATGGTCGCGCTGGTGGGCCGCTCGGGCAGCGGCAAGTCGACCCTGGCTAACCTGATTCCGCGGTTCTATCACCATAGCGAGGGTGACATTCTGCTTGATGGCGTGCCGATCCAAGCGTTGACGCTGCGCAGTCTGCGCCGTCAGATCGCGCTGGTCAGCCAGAATGTGACCCTGTTCAACGATACGGTCGCCAACAATATTGCCTATGGCGATCTGGCGGGTGCGCCGCGCGAGGATGTGATTGCAGCGGCGGAGGCGGCCTATGCCAAGGAGTTTATCGAGCTGATGCCGCAAGGTTTCGATACCCTGGTTGGCGAGAACGGGGTGCTGTTGTCCGGTGGTCAGCGTCAGCGTCTGGCGATCGCCCGTGCCCTGCTCAAGGATGCGCCGGTGCTGATTCTGGATGAGGCGACCTCAGCGCTGGACACCGAGTCTGAGCGTCATATCCAGGCCGCGCTGGATCGGGTAATGCAGGGGCGTACTACGCTGGTTATTGCCCATCGCCTGTCCACCATCGAAAAGGCTGACGTGATCATGGTGATGGATCAGGGCCAGATCGTTGAGCGCGGCACCCACGCGGAGCTGCTGGCGCTCAATGGCTATTACGCCCGACTGCACAGCATGCAGTTCGAGGAAGAGAGCGACGTACAACATTAATATCATCATGCGCATGGGTGCGTGGTGCTGAAACAGGTAACCGAGACAATGAAACTGAGCATGCCCCGATTCGATTCCGCGCCGGTTCTGGTGGTGGGGGACGTGATGCTGGATCGTTACTGGCATGGGCCAACCAATCGTATTTCGCCGGAAGCACCGGTGCCGGTGGTCAAGGTCGATCAGATCGAGGATCGCCCTGGTGGGGCGGGTAACGTTGCGCTGAACATCGCCGCGCTTGGTGCCCCGGCCTGGCTGGTGGGTGTTACCGGTAAGGATGAGGCGGCGAACAGTCTGCAGCAACGACTCAACGCCGCAGGCGTTTACTGTGATTTTCAGCAGCACGAGGCGTTGCCGACCATCACCAAGCTGCGGGTCATGAGCCGCCACCAGCAACTGATTCGGCTTGATTTTGAAGAGCGCTTTGACACCGACGCCGATGCCTTGCTGGCCTCGGTTCGCGGTCTGCTGGACAAGGTCAAGGTGATGATCCTGTCGGACTACGGCAAGGGCGCGCTGGTCAATCATCAGGCGCTGATTGCTGCAGCCCGCGAGCGCGGTATTCCGGTGCTGGCTGACCCCAAGGGCAGTGATTTCACCATTTACCGTGGCGCCAGCCTGATTACCCCGAATCTGTCCGAGTTTGAAGCGGTGGTCGGTCACTGCGCGAGTGAGCAGGAGCTGGTCGACAAGGGCCTGGCGCTGATTGAGGCGCTGGACCTGGGTGCGTTGCTGGTCACCCGCAGCGAGCAGGGTATGACGCTGTTGCGCAAGGGTGAGGGTGCATTGCACTTGCCCGCGCGCGCGCGCGAAGTGTTTGATGTGACCGGCGCGGGCGATACCGTGATCTCTACCCTGGCGGCGGCGCTGGCGGCGGGCGAGGATCTGCCCCTGGCCGTCGCGCTGGCCAATCTGGCGGCGGGTATTGTGGTCGGCAAGCTTGGCACGGCGGCGATCAGTGCGCCGGAGCTGCGTCGTGCCGTGCAGCAGGCGCAGGGCAGCGGTCGCGGAGTGCTGGGTGTCGAGCAATTGCTGCAGGCATTGGATGATGCCCGTGCCCACGGCGAGAAGGTGGTCTTTACCAATGGCTGCTTCGACATTATCCACGCCGGTCACGTTGGCTATCTGGAAGAGGCGCGCGCTCTGGGCGACCGGCTGATTGTGGCGATCAATGATGATGCCTCGGTGACACGCCTCAAGGGGCCGGGCCGGCCGATCAACAGTGTCGAGCGGCGGATGACCGTGTTGGCCGGTCTGGGCGCCGTTGACTGGGTCATCAGCTTCAGCGAAGACACCCCTGAGCGGCTGCTTGAGCAGGTCAAGCCGGATGTGCTGGTCAAGGGTGGAGATTACAGCGTTGATCAGGTCGTTGGTGCGCCGATCGTGCAGGCCTACGGCGGTGAGGTAAAGGTGCTCAACTTTGTTGAAAGCTGTTCGACCACAGCCATTGTTGAAAAGATTCGCGAGCGTGACGACGGCTGATTAGCCCGGGTTAGCGCAGCAGCCGGGTTCTGCCTCAGAGGCTGTTTGTGCTGCTCGCCTTGCTCCACCCGGAGCGGGTTCATCAGGGCGCCCTGCGCTCTGCTTCTTTTGGGCCCTGACGGTGGCTTTCCACGCCATTGTCAGGGTGTCTGTTCTGAATGTCTTCCCTGACTTTTCTGCGCTGCCTCAAGCGCCGTTTGTCGTGCCTGCGTGTTTGCAATTGACCACCGCCATGTGAATAAATATGCTGTACGCATATACAGTATATTTCTGAGGTTTCCATGGGCGCAGTGGTCGCACTTGATCGGTTGCTGGAAACGCGCCGTGTCTGGCGCGGACGACAGCAGGGCGAGCCGCTTGCCGGGCAGCCAACCGGGCACGCGCAACTGGATGCGCTATTGCCCGGTGGTGGCTGGCAACTGGCTGCGCTGAACGAGATTTTGCTGGGGTCACCCGGCAGTGGCGAACTGCAGCTGCTGTGGCCGCTGCTGGCGCGGCTGACGCAGGCGGGTGAGCGGGTCGTACTCGTAGGCGCCCCAGCGGTTCCCTTTGCCCCGGCCTGGCAGGCGGCGGGTGTAGTGCTGGCGCAGGTCTCGTTGTTGCAGGTCAGCGGCGCCGAGCGGCTCTGGGCGGCTGAGCAGTGCCTGCGCTCGGGTAGTTGTGGTGCGGTGCTGTGCTGGCCGGAGCAGGCCGATGACCGGGCGCTGCGACGGCTGCAGGTGGCGGCTGACAGCGGCCAGACGCTGGCCTTTGTGTTGCGCCATCGTCGTGCTGCCGATAACCCCTCACCGGCAGCGCTGCGTCTGCTGCTGGATAACCAGCCTCGGCAGTGGCGGGTTCTCAAGTGCCGCGGTGGCGTGCCTCCGGCACGGCCAGTCCCGGTAGCATTCTGAGGTCATCATGCGCTGGCTTTGCATTCTCTTTCCCCAGCTGGCTCTGGATGCGGTGTTGCGCAGCCGGGAGGACGCCAACGCGCCATTGGTTCTGCTCAGCGGGCCGCCGCAGCGGCGGGTATTGCAGGCAGTTAACGAGTCGGCCCGTGCTCAGGGGCTGCGATCAGGACAAAGCCTGACCCACGCGCGCATGTTGCTGGAGCGCTTTGATACGGTCGAGCACGACCCGGCACAGACCGAGCATTGGCAGCAGTTTCTGGCCAGTTGGGCGTACGGCTTCAGTGGTCATGTGAGTCTGGATTACCCCCGCACCCTGTTGCTGGAGGTGGCCTCCAGTTTGCGTTTGTTCGGTCCCTGGCCTGAGCTGGAGCAACGCCTGCGCGCCGAGCTGCAGGCGCTGGGCTTTCAGCATCGGCTGGTGCTGGCGCCCAACCCGTTGGCGGCGCGGGTGCTGGCCAACGTGGCAGACGGTTTGGCGGTAGACGAGCTGGCGCTACCGGCCGAGCTGCAGCGTTTGCCGGTGGCGCGCAGCGGCCTGCCGAGCGAGCTGGTCGAGAGTTTGCAACGCATGGGCTTGCGCCGCCTGCAGCAGGTGCTGGAATTGCCCCGTGACGGGCTGGCCAAACGCTTCCCGCCCCAGTTGCTGGCGCATCTTGATCAGCTTCAGGGGCATCACCCGCTGGCGCTCAGTTGCTACCAACCGCCGGATCGATTTCGTCAGCGCATCGAATTCAACTTTGACGTTGAGTCGAACACCTCGCTGCTGTTCCCGCTGCGGCGCCTGATCAGTGATCTGGCGACCTTTCTGGCCGGTCGAGACTGCGGGGTTCAGCGCTTTGCACTGATTCTGGAGCACCGCCGCCAGCCCGCCAGCGAGGTACCAGTCGGCTTGCTGGGGGCCGAGCGTGACCCCGAACGGCTGTTCGAGTTGGCGCGGGGGCGGCTGGAGCGTATCGAACTGGCCGCGCCGGTACAGGCGTTGACCCTGCTCGCCGAAGATCTGCCGCGCTTTGTACCGGCCGCAGCAGAGCTGTTCAGTAATCGGCCGCAGCAGTCGCAGAGCTGGCTGCAGGTATGTGAACGGCTGCGCTCACGCCTGGGCGACAGAGTCGTTCAGCCGCTGGCCGCGGTGGATGAGCACCGGCCCGAGCGCAGCTGGCTGGCGCAGGAGCGGGGCGACGCAGCTGCGCGACCGCCCGGGCCGCGGCCGGGCTGGCTGCTGGCCGAGCCGGAGTTGCTCAATGACCTGTTTCCGCGGGTGCTGGCCGGACCGGAGCGGATCGAATCCGGCTGGTGGGATGGCGAGGACGTGCGGCGTGACTACTACCTGATCGAAACCCGCGACGGACGCCGGGCCTGGGCCTTTCATGCCGCCGGTCGCCCCGGACCGTTCTGGGTGCACGGATGGTTCGCATGAATGTGGGTTATGCCGAGCTGCATTGTCTCTCCAACTTCAGCTTTCAGCGCGGGGCGTCCAGTGCGCAGGAGCTGTTTGCCCGCGCCAGGCAGCATGGCTACGACGCCCTGGCGATTACGGACGAGGCCAGCCTGGCCGGCATAGTGCGTGCCTGGCAGGCAGCGCAGGAGTCCGGTATGAAGTTGATCGTCGGCAGCGAGGTTCAGCTTGAAAACGGGCCCAAGCTGGTGTTGCTGGTCGAGAACCTGACCGGCTACCAGAGCCTGTGCCGGCTGCTGACCCTTGCCCGCCGTCGTGCCGGAAAGGGTCAGTACTGTTTGCGGCTTGTGGACCTGATTGACGCGCTGGATGGCTTGCTGGGCCTGTGGCTGCCGCGCCACGGTCAGGATGAGGAGCACGGCCGGCAGCTGCAGCCGCTGCTGCCGGGGCGCCTGTGGCTGGCAGTCGAACTGCACCGCGGGCCGGATGATGCGCGCAAGCTGGATCAACTGCAGGGGCTGGCCGCACGGCTCGGTCTGCCCTGTGTTGCCAGTGGTGACGTACACATGCATGTGCGCGGGCGGCGGGCGCTGCAGGATACCCTGACCGCGCTGCGCCACCACTGTACGGTGATGGAGGCGGGCAGTCGGCTGTTTGCCAATGGTGAGCGCCACTTGCGCAGTTTATCGGCGTTGGCCGCGATCTACCCGCCGGCGCTGCTGGCCGAAAGCCGCCGTATTGCCGCACGCTGTCAGTTCGACATGGGTGAGCTGCGCTACCAGTATCCGCGCGAGCTGGTGCCTGAGGGGCATACCCCGTCCAGCTGGTTGCGTGAACTGACTTGGCGCGGTGCGGCCTGGCGTTGGCCAAACGGGGTCAGCGACAAGGTGCGTTCGCAGCTGGAGTATGAATTGGAGCTGATCGCGGAGAAGGCCTACGACAGCTACTTTCTCACCGTGCAGGACATCGTTGCCTTCGCCCGCGAGCAACAGATTCTCTGTCAGGGCCGTGGCTCGGCCGCCAATTCGGCGGTGTGTTTTGCGCTGGGGATTACCGAGATCGACCCGGATCGCAGCAATCTGCTGTTCGAGCGCTTTATCTCCCGCGAGCGCGATGAGCCGCCGGATATCGATGTGGATTTTGAGCACGAGCGGCGCGAAGAGGTCATTCAGTACATCTTCCGCCGTTACGGTCGTGAGCGGGCGGCACTGACCGCTGTGGTTACCCGTTATCTGTCGGCGGGCGCAGTACGTGATGTGGCGCGGGCAATGGGCCTGGCGCAGGAGCAGGTCGATCAGCTTGGCCGTTGCTGCAGCCGCTGGAGCAAGCAATTGCCCAGCGCCGAGCGGCTGGCCGAGGCCGGGTTTGATGTGAACAATCCCTGGCTGCACCGGGTGCTGACGCTGGCGGGCGAGCTGATCGGCTTTCCGCGGCACCTGTCGCAGCATCCGGGCGGTTTTGTCATATCGGACGCGCCGCTCGATACTCTGGTGCCGGTCGAGAATGCCAGCATGGCCGAGCGCACGGTAATCCAGTGGGACAAGGATGACCTGGATGCGGTCGGCATGCTCAAGGTGGATGTACTGGCGCTGGGGATGCTCAGCGCGCTGCGCCGTACCTTTGATCTGTTGCGGCGCCACCGTGGCCGCGATCTGACGCTGGCGAGCATCCCAGTCGATGACGCGCCGACCTACGAGATGATCAGCCGTGCCGATACCGTCGGCGTGTTTCAGATCGAGTCACGGGCGCAGATGGCGATGCTGCCGCGGCTGCGCCCGCGCTGTTTCTATGATCTGGTGATTCAGGTGTCGATTGTGCGGCCCGGACCGATTCAGGGCGACATGGTGCATCCGTTTCTGCGCCGCCGTAACGGCGAGGAAGCCGTCGACTATCCCTCACCGGAATTGCGCCAGGTATTCGAACGTACACTCGGCGTGCCGCTGTTTCAGGAGCAGGTAATGGCGCTGGCAATTGTGGCCGCCGGCTACACGCCGGGCGAGGCGGATGAGCTGCGCCGTTCGATGGCGGCCTGGAAGCGCCACGGCGGGCTGGAGCATCACCGCCAACGGCTGACTGAAGGCATGCTGGCGCGCGGTTACAGTCAGGCCTTCTCCGAACGCATCTTTGAGCAGATCAAGGGCTTTGGCAGTTACGGCTTCCCCGAGTCCCACGCGGCCAGTTTTGCCTTGCTCAGCTACGCCAGCAGTTGGCTGAAATGCCACGAGCCGGCGGCCTTTGCCTGCGCCTTGATCAACAGCTGGCCGATGGGGTTTTACAGCCCTGACCAGTTGCTGCAGGACGCACGTCGTCACCAGATCGAGATCCGGCCGGTGGATGTGCGCTGCAGCTATTGGGACTGTTCACTGGAAGCGGTCGAGCGGGAGGGCGCGCAACCGGCCATTCGCCTTGGGCTGCGGCAGGTGAAAGGTCTGAACCGTGACGATGCTGAGCGATTGCTGCAGGCGCGCGCGCAACGGGCTTTTGTCGATGTGGCGGATCTGGTCCAGCGCGGTGGTATAAGCAGTCGTGCCCGCGCGCAACTGGCCGATGCTGGCGCGCTGCGCGGGCTGGCGGGCAATCGTTTTCGTGCGCGCTGGGCGGTGGCCGGGGTCGAACCGCAGCTGCCGCTGTTACAGGCGCAGCACGATCAGGCTGAAAGCCCTGCGCTGATTCCGCAGCCTTCGGTGGTTGAGAATATGGAGGCCGATTACGCCAGTCTCGGCACCAGCATGGGGCCGCATCCGCTGGGGCTGCTGCGCGAACAGCTGCGTGAGCTGGGTTGCCGCAGCTCGCGTGAGCTGCTGGCCCTGGCGCCGGATCAGCCGGTGCGGGTGGCCGGGCTGGTTATCGGTCGCCAGCGCCCGCAGACCGCCACCGGGGTGACCTTTGTCACCCTGGAAGACGAGTTCGGCATGATCAATGTGATCGTCTGGAGCGATCTGGCCGAGCGCCAGCGCTCGGTGCTGCGTGGCTCAAGACTGCTGGAAGTGCGCGGGCAGTTCGAGGCGCGCGACGGGGTGCGCCATGTGATCGCCCGGCAGCTGCACGACCAGACCGGGCTATTGCACAAGCTCGATGTGCGCAGCCGGGATTACCGCTGAAAACCGTCGAAGAAGGCCTCGACCATTGCCGCATCAAGCTGGTCGATATGCGCCGGCTGCCAGCGCGGCTGTTTGTCCTTGTCGACGATCAGCGCGCGCACGCCTTCCATGATGTTGCCTTTCTCGAACCACTGGCGACCGATGTGCAGTTCCATGGCAAAGCAGTCGGCCAGCGCCAGCGTGCGACCGCGCAGCAGCATGGCCTGGGTAACGGCCATTGCCAGCGGCGAGCGGTTGTCGATGATCTCGAGAGTGCGCTGAGCCCAGTCGCGGTAGTCGGGGCGCTGCTCGCTGGCCAGTGACGCGCGGATCGCAGCGATGTCGGGTTGCGCAAAGTGCAGATCGATGGCCGGTTGCAGCGCCTTCAGCTCGGACGCGGGCAGCTCGGCGTTCGCCAGTGCGGCGACCTGATCACGCAGGCTGCCGTCCGCCGGGTTGAAGCTGTCGATCAGGGCTTCCAGCTCGCCCAGCCTGGCGCTATCGATGCACAGATCGCCAAGGCCGGCAAAGAGGGCGTCACTGCTGCCAACGTGATTGCCGGTGATACCCAGATACAGACCGATCTGCCCCGGCAGGCGCGACAGGAAATAACTGCCGCCTACATCGGGGAAGTAGCCGATCGCGGTTTCCGGCATGCCGAGCCGCGAGCGTTCGGTCAGCAGGCGGATGCTCGCCCCCTGCGCCAGTCCCATACCGCCGCCCAGTACAAAGCCATCCATCAACGCCAGGATCGGCTTGGGGTAGGCATGAATGTAGGCATCAAGGTCATATTCCTCAGTGAAGAAGGTTTCCGGCTCGTGGTGGCGGCCGGCCAGATAGTTGTCGTACATATAACGGATGTCGCCACCAGCGCAGAAAGCCCGCTCGCCGGTGCCGCGCAGCACAACAGCCTCAATCTGTGCGTCGCTTTCCCAGTGCTCCAGCTGGCGGTGCAGCACACGAACCATCTCCAGGTTGAGCGCATTGAGCCCGGCCGGGCGATTGAGGGTGAGCTGGCCGATATGGCCGCGGCGTTCGATCAATACCAGTTGTGTGGCTGTCTCCGACATGAACATCTCCATCAGGCCGTCCTCGGGACGACAGAAGCGGGTCGCACGGCAGGCAGGCTTGCGCGTGCGGCGTTAGGGCGTGTCGCAGTATAGGGGAGTGGTCGGGGGAGAAACATGTGCGAGAGGCAGGGCCTGACAGCATGAATATCAGGCAATAAAAAAACCGCTGATTGGCGTTAACCAATCAGCGGTTTTGAACCTGGTTGCGGGGGCAGGATTTGAACCTACGACCTTCGGGTTATGAGCCCGACGAGCTACCAGACTGCTCCACCCCGCGTCAGAGGTCGCCATTCTACTGTTTTAAGAATGGCTGTCAAGCGATTGAACGAAAAAGAATTTTTTATTTTCGTCGAATCAGTTTGCAAGACCCTTCACCCGCGGCTGCGGGTTGCTGACGGTATAGCGTCCGTTGTCGGCATCGCGGCTGACACAGGCCATCGCAACGTCCGGATCATGGGTGAAAACCAGCCTGCCGTTGACCGCGATCAGACTGTCGAGTAGCGCTTCCTTTTCCTCGATCAGGGTTTCCGGAAAGCGGTCGTAGCCCATGGTGATCGGCAGGTGCACCCAGGGGGCGCCGGGGATCAGGTCGCCCGGAAATACGACCGGACCGTCGGGCATGTCGATGATCGGGATCATCAGACCGGGAGTGTGGCCGTCACTGAAGCGCAGGCGCCAGTCCGGGCCAAGGGCTTTCGATTTCTTGCCGTCTTCAACCAGCTCCAGACGGCCGCTGTTCTCGAGCAGGCTCAGCAACTCGGGAATGAATGAGGCCTGGTCGCGCGGGTGCGGGCGACGTGCCCGTTGCCAGTGGCGCTGGCCGGTGACGAAGGTCGCGTTGGGGAACAGCAACTGCGCCGGCTGACCTTCCTGCCAGGCGCTGAGCAGGCCGCCGGCATGGTCGAAGTGCAGGTGGGTGAGTACCACCACGTCGATATCGGCGTCGGTCAGGCCAATCTCGGCCAGGCTGTCGAGCAGTACGTGGCGGTCTTCAACCACCCCGTAGCGGGATTTCAGGTTGGGCGCAAAAAAGGCGCCAATGCCGGTTTCGACCAGAATGTTGCGGCCCTCTTCCTGCACCAGCATGGCCCGGCAGCTCAACGCGATCCGATTCTGGTCATCGGTTTCGACCCAGCGGGACCAGAGGGCCTTGGGCGCGTTGCCGAACATGGCGCCGCCATCCAGGCGTTGACTGTTGCCTTCCAGTGTCGTGATTGTGCGCATGGCTGATCAATCCTGTGTTGGGTGTTTATGCAAAAAGGCGGCGCAGTGGCCGCCTTTTTTGAAAAGGATCAAAGGCTGAAGGTGTAGCCGATGATCACGCGGTTTTCGTCAATGTCGCTGCCGAAGGTGCTGCGATAGGTCGCGTTGCGCCAGTGCAGCGAGAGGTTCTGCAGCGGACCGCTCTGCACGGTATACATCAGATCGCTGTTGCGTTCCCACTCGCGGCCGCGACTATTCGCCAGCTCGATATTGCTACCGTGGGTATAGCGATTCATCAGCTTGAGGCCGGGCAGGCCGAGATCGGCAAAGCTGTAGTCGTGGCGCAGTTGCCAGCTGCGCTCATCGCGGTTGGCAAAGTCGTTGATCTGTACCAGGTGGGTCAGGAAGGGATCGGTCCCGTTCAGATAGGCAAAACCGGTTTCGCCCTCCATCTGCTGATAGCTGCCGGTGAACTTGTGCATGCCGGCCTGCCACGACAGGGTGGCGCTGCTCATGCGGTTGTCGATGTTGCTGCGGCCGGCGTCGCTGCTGTCGGCATGACGCAGGTTCAGCGCCAGTGTGCCGTTGCCGAGCGGCTGGCTGTGGTTGAACACCAGATAGTGCTGACGGTAGATCGACTGCAGCTCGCCGTAGTGGTAGCTGAGCTTGCTCGCGTCGCTGATAGCCCAGGTGGCGCCGGCAAAGTCGAAGGCATCGCTGTCCTGTTTGCCGGAAACTATTACGTTGCGTGCTCCGCCCTGCACCGGGCGCATGTCCTGGTAATCGGAGGAATCACGCAGGTTGATCGCGTCGAAGCGGCCCAGCTCCAGTTGCAGACTGTCGCTGCCCTGAGCCTGCAGCCAGCCGCCGCGAAAGCTCTGCGGCAGCAGGCGGCTGTCGTTATGCATGGCGACCGGCAGGGTCGGAATCAGAGTGCCGAGGCGCAGAACGTGTTCATCCAGCCTGAGTTTGGCGGTCAGCCCCAGCTCGCTGTATTCGTCCATCGCGCGGTTTTCACTGGTATCGCGCTTGAGAATACCGGTGCCGGTGCGATCCGGGCTGGAGTCCAGCTTGATGCCCAGCAGGCCGATGGCGTCCAGACCGAAGCCCAGACGACCTTCGGTGTAACCGGACTGCCAATAGGCGCGCACGCCCTGGGCCCATTCATCGGCCTTGCTCTGGGCTGCATCGCTCTGGCGAAAGTCGCGGTTGAAGTAGAAATTGCGCAGCTCGATGCGGCTCTGGGCGTCATCAACAAAGGCAGCGCTGGCCGGAGCCGCCATCAGGGCGGCAAGGGCGGTCAGCATAAAGGCTTGGGTCTTTTTCATTGTTTGATGTCTCTTGTTTTTATTGGTCAGTCAGTGGTTTCGGCGTCGGTTTTCTGATCCGGATGGGCGCTGCGGAAGCTCAAGAGGTGGGTGCGTTCAATCAGCTGATACAGCACCGCGCCGGTGGCCAGGCCCCAGCCTGCGCCGTAGACGGCCAGTACCACACCCATGGTGCCGGCGACGCCGCGCTCGGCGTTGTTGCTCAGCTGTTCGAAACCGACCATCAGGCAGATGTAACCGGTCAGCACCAGCGTCAGTGACAGCGCAATCGGCAGCACTGGCTGGAAGAAGCTCACCAGTGGCAGCATGAACAGGGCGATAAAGCCTGTGATCCAGAAGGTGCCTGCGCCGCTGTAGATCGAATCCATTGCCTTGCGGCCGTACTTGTAGCGCTCGGCCATGGTGGCGGCGACGGCGGTCCAGATCGGGCCGGCCAGACCGGGGTAGGGTGCAAAGAAGGCGTGCAGCGCGTTGCGGATGGCGGTGACCAGATGCACGCGATCGACGTTGTTCTCGATCACTTCGTCGGGACGCAGCTCATCGGCACGCTGCATCAGCGATTGGCCGACGATGATGTCGCCGAAGGCGATGATGTAGGCAATCACGGCAGTCGGTACCGCCAGCATGAAGACCTTGGCGTCGGGGATGCCGACGGTGAACGGCAGGTAGTTCCACATTTCGCCGAAGGCCGGTGCGGTGATGCCCCAGCGCACGTCGGGCATCTTGTATTCGCCAACGCCAATACCGACTACGATGGCGATCAGCATGCCCGGCACCATGCCGTAGTTGACGATCTTGCGCATCAGCGGCAGGCGGTCGGTCAGGCCCTTGAACGATGCAGAAAACATCAGATACAGGCAGATCAGGGTGCCCAGGGTCAGCGAGATCGGGGTGTTGGCCAGGCGCCCGCCGGCGGAAATCTCACCCATCAGCGCCGCGATACCGGCGCCGATGATGATGCCGCCCTTCATCGAGTTGGGCACGATGCGCACCATGGCGCTGCCCAGACGGGTAATGCCGAGGACGAAGAAGATCAGGCAGACCAGCAGTTGCAAGGCAAACAACGCCTGAATGGCCTGTGGGCCCGGCTCGAAGTCACCGAGAAACAGCAGTACGACCGGAATGGCCGGGGTAATCCAGCCCGGCACCATGGGCACACCAAGCAGGGCCGGCAGCATGAAACCGACACCGCAGACCACGACGTAGGCCAGAGCCACGTCGTAGGGCAGACCGAGGTATTTTTCCAGCAGGGGAATCATGCCGAGGCTGACCACAAACATGATCAACGCCTGCAGCATCTCGGCGGTTTCCCACCGGTAGTGCACAAACGGCAGTCGAATCTTGAACGGGCCGCAGGCCCAGAAAGGTTGTTCAGCGCCATCGGCGCGCTTGAAGATTTGCATGAGTAGCTCCGCCAGCCGGGTAGAACCGGGCTGCTTGTTGTTTTTGTGAAACGGCTTTGTTGCTCGCGGGGCTTGCCTGTTATCCGCCCAGACCTACGCGCACGGAGCGCGGAGGCCTGGGGGGCAGGCGCTTAACCCCGGGTTGTGCTGTTGATCAGAGCGCCTTGGCCCAGTCACGCAGCACGAACTTCTGGATCTTGCCGGTCGAGGTTTTCGGCAACTCGGTGAAGATCACCGTCTTGGGCACCTTGAAGCCGGCCAGGTGCTGGCGGCAGAAGGCGATGATGTCCTCGTGGCTGACATCGTGATCGCGGCGTCGGGTGATGAAGGCGCAGGGCGTTTCGCCCCACTTCTCGTCCGGCCGGGCAACCACGGCTGCTTCCATGACGGCAGGGTGCTTGTAGAGGGTGTCTTCAACTTCGATGGTGGAGATGTTCTCGCCACCGGAGATGATAATGTCCTTCAAACGATCCTTGATCTGCACGTAACCGTTGGGGTGGCAGACGGCCAGATCACCGGTGTGGAACCAGCCGCCGGCAAAGGCCTCGGCAGTCGCTTCCGGGTTTTTCAGGTAGCCCTTCATCACGGTGTTGCCGCGCATGAAGATTTCACCGATGGTCTTGCCATCCTTCGGTACCGGCTTGAGGGTATCCGGGTTGGCAACCATGACGCCTTCGAGTGTGGTGTAGCGCACGCCCTGGTGGGACTTGAGTTCTGCCCGTTCTTCCAGCGTCAGCTCATCCCACTCGCTGTGCCAGGCGCAGACAGTGACAGGGCCGTAGACTTCTGTCAGGCCGTAGGTGTGGGTGATCTGGATACCCATGTTCTCGACCGCACCGATGACCTTGGCTGGCGGCGCTGCACCGGCAACCATGGCCTTGACCGGATGGCTGATGGCCGCCTTGGCCGAATCCGGCATGCTGGCCAGGGCGTTTAGGACAATCGGTGCACCGCACAGGTGGGTGACCTGATGCTCGTGGATCAGATGCAGAATCTTTTGCGGATCGACCCGACGCAGGAATACATGCACGCCGGCCATTGCGGTGATAGTCCAGGGATAGCACCAGCCGTTGCAGTGGAACATCGGCAGGGTCCACAGATAGACAGGGTGCATGCCGATGCACCAGGTTACCTGGTTGCCCAGGGCGTTCAGGTAGGCGCCGCGGTGATGGTACACAACACCTTTCGGGTTGCCGGTGGTGCCGGAGGTGTAGTTCAGGGTAATGGCCTGCCATTCGTCCTCGGGCCAGTGCCATTCGAACTCGGGATCACCCTCGGCGAGGAAGGCTTCGTAATCGAGATCGCTCAGGGCTTCACCTTCGCCGTACTCCGGGTCATCCACGTCGATCACCAGAATCGGCCGTTTGATCAGTTCCAGAGCCTGACGAATGACCGTGTGGAACTCGCGGTCGGTAATCAGTACACGGGCTTCGCCATGCTCAAGCATGAAGGCGATGGCTTCGGCGTCCAGACGTACGTTGAGGGTGTTGAGCACCGCGCCGATCATGGGTACACCAAAGTGGGCTTCCAGCATGGCCGGAATATTCGGCAACATGGCGGCAACGGTATCGCCCTGGCGAATACCCCGACCGTACAGCGCAGACGCCAGACGGCGGCAACGCTGATAGGTTTCCTGCCAGTTACGGCGCAGACTGCCGTGGATGACGGCCGGGTAGTTCGGGTAGACCGCAGCGGTTCGTTCAATGAACGACAGCGGTGAGAGAGCCATATGGTTGACGGCAGCGGGAGCCAGACCTTCCTGATAGATCGTCATGACGAAAACCTTCTTGTAGTTATCGATGGTGCCATGGGCAGAGCAGGGCACCTCGGAATATTCATCTGGCCGGCCTGGGCGTAGCCGGCGTATTCTCATCAGGGCGTTTTATATAGCTTTTTACGGAATTATGGAATATCCACCAAGGTATTATGGTTAATCTACTATATGGTGATGCATGGCTGATCTGCTTCCCACATTGCACGAGCTGCTGCAGTCTGACCCGCTGCCCATGATGCTGGTCAACGCGGCGGGCGAGCCGATGTTTCGCAATACCGCCCTGCTGCAGCTGCAGGCCGATAACGCGGAGCTGTCTGCCTGGCTGCCGCACAATCATGCCGAGCTGGTGATGGCAGCTGCCCGGCAGCAGCGGGCGATAGAGGATGTGCATACCCGCTGCGGTAATCGCCATCTGCTCTGGAGCTATATCCCGCTGGCGCAGACCGCACAGGTTTGGGTGCGCGGGCGTGATGCGACACGCTGGCTGCAGCATCAGCAGGAGGCGACGGTTGCCCGGCGGCTGTATCACCTGATCATCGAGAACACCACTGATCTGATCTCGCGCCACCGCCCTGATGGCCGGTTTATCGATGCATCCCCGGCGTCCTGGAACATGCTCGGCGTTTGGCCTGAGCAGTTGCGGGGCGAGCGCCTCGATAGCCTGTTTCATCCGCAGGAGCGCGAAGCGCTGATAACGCGTTTTCGCAGTGCGCTCGAGCAGGATGGTTACCTGACCTACAGCTACCGTATTCGTCATGCCAGTGGGGAATACCGCTGGTTTGAAACAGCCAGCCGCGCGATTCGCGAGACCTACACCGGTGAAGTTGTGGAAGTCATCAGCGTGTCTCGCGACATCACCGAGCGCCTGCAGAGCGAGGAGCACAACCGCCGGCTGCAGGATGAACTGGCCCATGCAGCGCGACTGGCAACGCTGGGTGAGCTGGCCTCCGGCATCGCCCATGAACTGAACCAGCCGCTCGCCGCCATCCTCAACTATGCCGGAGCCAGTCAGCGCTATCTGAGTCAGCTTGGCAGTGACGAGCCAGAAGCTGAACGCGTTGAGCATGGGCTGGCACGCATCAGTGAGCAGGCCGAGCATGCGGCGGCGGTCATTCGCCGCTTGCGCGGTTTTCTGCGCAAGGGCTCGCGCCGGTTGCAGCAGGTGGACGCTGCGGTGCTGGCGCATGAAGCGGTGGGGCTTTGCGCCTGGGAGGCGTCGCAGCACCAGGTGCAGATCGTTGAGAAAGCCGCGCCTGGTCTGCCCCTGCTGAGGGTCGACCCGATCCTCCTGCAGCAGGTGTTGCTGAACCTGTTGCGCAATGCGATTGATGCCAACCGCGAGCAACATCCGCAGCACGGCTCACAGGTGCAGCTGAATATTGAGGAGCGGGACGGGCAGGTGTGTATCGAGGTGATTGATCAGGGCGCTGGTGTCAGTGCCGAGGCCCGTGAGCAGCTGTTTGTTCCGTTCTATACCAGCAAGGTTGATGGTCTGGGCTTGGGGCTGTCGATGAGTCAGGGTATTGTAGAGGGCTTTGGCGGCAGCCTCGACGCGCTGCCCGCCGATACCGGTGGCCTGTGCCTGCGATGCCTGCTACCGGCCGTTTCCACTTAGGGGCTGCAATGCCGGAACGCACACAACAACTGGTTTATGTCGTAGACGACGATCAGGGCATGCTGGACTCCACCGTCTGGCTGTTTGAATCGATGGGGCTCAAGGCGCTGCCATTTACCAATGGTCAGACGTTTCTTGATGCCTGCGATCCCGCCGCAGCGGCCTGTGTCCTGCTTGATGTGCGTATGCCCGGAATGGGTGGGCTGGCCGTTCAGGACGCCATGCGCGAGCGAGGGATAGGGCTGCCGGTGATATTTGTCAGCGCCCATGCCGATGTGCCGATTGTGGTGCGTGCCTTCCGCGGTGGTGCTGTCGACTTTATCGAGAAGCCCTACAACGAGCAGTTGCTGCTGGACAGTGTTCAGCGGGCGCTAAACCAGGGGCCAGTCCACCCCGCGTCCTGTGCTCAGGAAGTGCAACACCGATTGGCGCGCCTGACCCCGCGGGAGCGGGATATAGTGCTACCGTTGGTGCAGGGTTTCAGTAACCGCGAGATTGCCGAGCAACTGGGTGTCAGCGTAAAAACGGTTGATCTGTACCGTTCGCGGGTGATGAAGCGCATGCAGGCCGACAGCCTGCCGGCGCTGGTTGGAATGCTGGTGGGGTTGGGAGTAATCGATCCCTTTACTCTGCAGCCACTTCGGGATTTGCGGGTGTCATGATGCCCAGGGATAGGGTTTAGCTATCAAGGAACGTGACAGTTAGAAAAATGGCGTCATAATGACATCACTGGTTGAGATGAACTGGTCGTGCTTTTGCGGCGGGCAGAATAATAAGAAGGATCTCACGGGTGCATACTGTTACGACCAATTACCGCTTGAGCAACTGGCGCGGCGAATTTGTTGACGCGGCGACCGAACAGGCTTTTCGCAAGCACAGTGAAGCAGACGCGTCCCGCTCCCTGCGGCGTGCATTGCTTGTTTGGGCCGCTCTGGTCGTGCTTTTCGGACTGCTGGATTATCCGGTTCTGGGGCACGGCTACGATTTTCAGGTGCTGTTTGGCTGGCGCCTGGCAACGGCCGCGGTGCTCTTGCTGCTCTACTGGCAGGTGCGACGCAAGCCGTCACTGGTCAGCGATGGCTATGCCGTAACTGCCGTCGAGATTTTCGGCAGTGTGCTGTTCTTCATGCTCTACTTCCTGCGTCACGATATGGTCAGCTGGGTGATCGCGGTAGTTGCGATTTCATTGCTGGCGCTGTTCATGTTCATCCCCAATCGTGTGTATCTGTCGCTGCTGGCGTCCGCCTTTCTCAGCATTGGTCTGATGGCTTGCGTTGCTGCGCGTGGAATGGGCGCCGAAAAGGTGATTGGTCTGGGTTTCATTCTGGTGCTGCCGATTGCCGTTGGCTTTTTTACTTCCTTGCGCTGGCAGCTCGCTCAGCGGCAGCAGTATGCCCTGCTGATGCAGGTGATCAGCAGCAACCGGGATCTGCAGGATGAAATCAAGCGGCGCGAGGCTCTGGAGGCGGAGCTGAAGCGTCAGGCTACAACCGATCCGTTGACCGGTCTGTTCAATCGGCGCCAGTACGAAATGCTGTTCCAGCGCGAGCGGCAACGCTGTAATCGACTGGGGCAGGAGATGACCCTGTGTGTGATGGACCTCGATCACTTCAAACGGATCAATGATCAGCATGGTCATGATGCCGGCGACGCGGTGCTCAGGCATGTGGCACAGCATTTGTGTTGCTCTCTGCGGCACTCTGATGTGGTCGGTCGATTTGGCGGGGAGGAGTTTGTTCTTATCCTGCCCGACACCGGACTTGAACAGGCGGTTGCGGTGCTGAATAGGCTGCGCGAGGAGCTGGCCGAAACGCCGGTACCGGTACGGGGACAACTGTTGCCGGTCAGCGCGACCTTTGGTGTCACAACGGTACGGCAGGACGACAGCGATCTGGAATCCATCGTTCGGCGAGCCGACCGGGCATTGTATGAAGGCAAGGGCGCAGGGCGTAATCGGGTTATGACCGCCTGATCGGTTACACTGGCGTCCTGTCTACCCGCTGTGTCGGTGGTCCGTGCGCAAGATTCTCCATATCGACTGTGATTGCTTCTACGCTGCGATAGAAATGCGCGACGACCCGCGCCTGCGCGGTCGGCCGCTGGCGGTCGGCGGCGATCCGGGCAAGCGTGGCGTCATCGCCACCTGCAACTACGAGGCGCGTGCCTATGGGGTGCGGTCGGCGATGGCCTCGGCCTACGCCAAGAAGCTGTGTCCGGAACTGCTGATCGTACCGGGCCGGATGTCGGTCTACCGTGAGGTATCCCAGGCCATTCAGGCCATCTTTGCCGATTACACGCCGCTGATTCAGCCCCTGTCACTGGACGAAGCCTACCTGGATGTCTCCGACAGCCCGGCCTGCCGCGGTAGCGCGACCCTGATCGCCAAGGAAATCCGTCAGCGGGTGCGTGACACGCAAGGCATCACGGTGTCGGCCGGGGTAGCGCCAAACAAGTTTCTTGCCAAAATCGCCAGTGACTGGAACAAGCCGGACGGGCTGAAGGTGATCCTGCCGGATCAAGTCGAGGACTTTCTGCGCGACCTGCCGGTGTCACGTCTGCATGGCGTCGGCCGCAAGACTGCCGAGCGGCTGCAGCGCCTTGGCGTTGATGTGTGCAGTGAACTGCTGCCGTGGCGCAAGCAGGATCTGGCCCGCGAGTTCGGCAGTTTCGGCGAGCGCCTGTGGGAGCTTGCGCGCGGAATTGACGAGCGCCCGGTGGTGGTCGAAAGCCGCCGTCAGTCGGTCAGTGTCGAGAATACCTATGAGCACGATCTGCCCGATCTGGACGCCTGCCTGGCGGCCTTGCCGCCGCTGCTGGACAAGCTGGCCGAGCGCATCGGCCGGCTGGAGGGCAGTTACCGGGTCAGCAAGCCGTTCATCAAACTCAAGTTTCACGACTTCACCCAGACCACATTGGAGCAGGCCGGGGCACCGATTACCCCGGCCGGCTACGCTGAACTGTGTGCTCAGGCGTTTGCCCGTGGCAACTGCGCGGTGCGGCTGATCGGCGTGGGCGTGCGGCTGGACAGCAGTCAAGCCCAGCTGGGAGAACAGCTCAAGCTGTTCTAGCGCGCCTCTCTGGCGCACTTGGGGCACAGGTGGTTGTCGCCGCGCGGCTGCCAGCCAAGCTCACTGATACGCGTGACCGCCTTGGCGGTGCGGGCGTTCAGATCGTCCCGGTCGGCAACAAGAAACTCGAACGGTTGCTCGCGGCCGCACTCATCACAGGTAATCGACCAGCCCAGTACACTTTGGCCGCGCAGGTCCGGCCCGCGCGCCGACGCGGTCCACTGGCCCGGCGGGTTGATCAGATAGCGAATCTTGTCGACCACCAGGCGCATGGGCAGATCGCGACTACCCTTGATCGTGCAGATCAGCTGGTCGCCGGGCTGCACGCCGCCGCCCTGACCGGTGACCTGAAACAGCCCGGCGCTCAGGGTGCGACATTCAATCAGGGTGTGTGACGGATTCAGTGCCGTGCGGCGAAAATCGTGTTCTGCCATGGTAGGGGCTCGCTGGTCGGTGGGGCGCGCATGATAACACCGGAGTGTAGCGGCATATCACCCGCATCACTGATGGTCGGTCCGGGACGGGGCAGTGATTATCATGGCGCGGTCTTTTACGTATTCACAACGAGGAGTTCACATGAGCGTCAAGCAAATGTTCGATCTGAGCGGCAAGGTCGCCCTGATCACCGGTGGTACCAAAGGTCTGGGTCTGCAGATGGCAGAAGCGTTCGGCGAACTGGGTGCCAAGGTGTTCATCAGTGCGCGTAATGCTGCCGAGATTGAAGCCGTCGTCGCTGAACTGAAAAGCCAGGGCGTCGAAGCCGCCGGTATCGCCTGTGATCTGGGCAAACTGGACAGCAACCCGGTCAAGACCCTGGTAGACGCCTGTGAAGCGGCCTTCGGCACCGTTGACGTGCTGGTCAACAATGCGGGCACTACCTGGGGGCAGCCGGCAGAAGAACACAGCTACGAAGGCTGGCAGAAAGTCATGACTCTGAACGTGGACGTCTGCTTCCTGGTGGCTCAGGAAGTGGCGCGCCGTTTTATGATCCCGCGCAAGTCCGGCAAGATCATCAACATCGCCTCCATCGCCGGCTTCAAGGGCAATCGTGCCAACTCCGGCGTGTTCACGTCTGCCTACAACACCTCCAAGGCCGCGGCAATCAACCTGACTCGCGCACTGGCTGGCGAGTGGGGTCGTTACAACATCAACGTCAACGCGATCTGCCCGGGCTACTTCCCGACCAAGCTGGCAAAAGGCCTGGACAAGGTCAGCGAGATGATCAAGGAAGGCACGCCACTGGGTCGCATCGGTGGTGATGAGGACATCAAGGGCGCTGCGGTGTTCTTTGCGACTGAAATGTCCCGTCACGTGACCGGTCAGGCACTGGCTGTCGACGGCGGCAATTCGGTCGTCTGAACAGGCGTATTCGCTGACCGGTGCGGACGCGACATGTCGCGTCCCTACGAACGGGTAGGCACCACGACCTTGCGTAGGGACGCAGCATGCTGCGTCCGCGCGCGTTGACACGGCGCATGGCGGGCCCCGTGCAGGTCAGTTGACGCCTTTGCTCAGTGCCCGTGCCGCTGCTTCGACGGCAGGGCGATGGTCGCGTTCCAGCGTGTCCATCAGGCGCAGATGCAGCTTGCGCTCGGCGCGGCTGAGATCCTTCCAGGCCTGATGGGTCGGAATATGTGCGGTCTGCTCGTAGATCAGATCAAAGACGGCCACGTCCAGCCCCTCGCGGCGCTCCCCCTGATAGTTATCCAGCAGCACCTTGATGCGAATGGCGCCTTCAATAGTGGGCACCTGGCCGTCAAGCAGGCTCTGGGCGATGATGCGAATGTCGCCGCTTAGCCGGTCGTTGCGCGCTTCCAGTGCTTTGGCACGGGCTTCGTCCTGCTGCCATACCTTGCGCCATAGGGTCCAGGCGTAGGTCGCCAGCGCCAGAATGATGAGAATGCCGGCGGCAATCAGCCAGTAGTGAGTTTGCATGGGTGTCAGAAGCTCAGTTGTGAGGGATCCAGCGTCCCTTCCTCGTGCAGATTGATGCTGGGCGCCAGCAACATGCCGGTGCGGATGTTGCCATCGATACGGTAATCGACCGGTTTCTGTTTATCTACCAGCTTGATCACGTCGGCGATATGACGCCACAGGTTGGAGCGTACATCCAGCTCGAAATAGGAGGAGCCGTAAGCCGGCACGTCAAAGCGGTTGTTGCTGACCCCGGTGGCCAGTTTCATGTTGTTGAGATAGACCTGATAGTGCATGCCGCGAATCGGCAGTACCCGGTCGTTGGGGTTGTCGACCCGCAGCTTGAGGCGAAAAGATTGCTCCCAGAGATTGGACTTGAGCATCTCGACATTCGCCAGACTGACCTCCGGCTTGGTGTAGGACGGGCTGAATACGGCACAGCCATGCAGCAGCATGCAGCCAATCAGCGTCATGATCCCCAGTAACCGCGCTCTCATCGCGTCCCCTCTCCCCGTGCAGGCTGCTTTGTGTATGGAGTTGTTGCGCAGCCTGGACCATACTTTAACCCTGTTTTGCGTACAGGGAGTGACAAGATGACGCGTTTCGAGGTGGTTTTTCAAGGCCAGGTGCAACAAGGCGCCGCGCCTGAGCAGGTACGGGCCAATGTAGGCAAGCTGTTTCAGGTCTCCGGAGCCCAGCTGGATACGCTGTTTTCCGGTCGTCGCATCGTGATCAAACAGGGGCTTGATCAGGTTGCCGCCGAGAAATACCGCATTGCGCTCGAGCGTGCGGGGGCGCAGTGCAGCATCGTGGCGATGGATGAGCCGACATCCGTAGCTCCGTCCGCTTCGGAATCTTCAGCGCCCTCTGAGCCAGCCAAGCCTGTGTCGCAGCCGGTTGAGGCTGAACCGGAGCGGTCCTCGCGCGTCGTGCCTCGAGACGAATACATGGCCGCGTTCAGTGATGTGGAGGCTCCTGACTTCGGTATCGCGCCGTTGGGTGCCGATCTGCAGGACGAGTACAACCCGCATACGGCGCTGCCTATCGATCTGTCGGCACTGACCCTGGCGCCGGTTGGCAGTGACATGGGCGAGATCAAGCGCGACGATGCAGTGCAGGTTCCCAATGTGGATCATCTCAAGCTCGTTGATGACTGATGAGTCTCTGCCGGGCCGGTCTGCTCACGGCCTGGCTTCGGCGCATTTGGCCCGCTGTTTTGTTTGCAAAATGTCGACTCCTTCGATTTCCCGGGTTTATACACCTGCTCTGCCACTTTTCTGTCCTTAAGCTGTGCATCAGCGCCGTCGGCAAAAGTCGTCGGCGTGGCATGGATCGCACAGCAAGGAACACGGATGTTCTCTCCAGCAAACGAAGCCCATTTTGCGTTGCATATCGACGCTGTCGAGCATGATTTCAGCGTGCTTGAGTTCACTGGTGTGGAGCGGCTTAATCAGCCGTATGCCATCGAGCTGACGCTGGTCAGCGAGCGCGCCGATATCGACCCCGCGAGCCTGCTGCATCTGCCGGCCTGGCTGGAAATCAGCCCCGGTGGTGGGTTGCACGGCTTTATTACCCGGTTTACCCAAGGCGAGTCTGGCCGCCGGCTGACCCGTTACCAACTGAGGCTGAGTCCTCAGCTCGGTTACCTTGAATACCGAACCAACCAGCGCATCTTTCAACATCAGTCAGTTGAGCAGATCATCAGCTGCGTGCTGCGGGAAAATGCCATCCACAGCGATGCCTGGCGCTTCAGTCTTAGTGCCGACCTCGGCGAGCGACGCTACTGCACCCAGTACGACGAAACCGATCTGCACTTTATTCAGCGCTTGTGTGAGGAAGAGGGGCTGCATTTTCACTTTGAGCACAGTCGGCAGGGTCATGTGCTGGTGTTCGGTGATGATCAGACCAGCTTTCCTCAACTGGAGTCGATCGGCTTCAGCCAGGGCTCCGGTATGGTCGCCGACCAGCCAGTGGTAAAACGCTTCAGTCTGACTGCTGCCACTCGGCCCGACCGGGTCAGTCGTCGGGACTACAACTTTGAAACGCCGCATCTGCTGCTGGAAACAGGTGCACGACTGGAGAGCGCCCCAGCCCAGCCCGCGCTGGAAGATTATGACTATCCCGGTGGCTTCAGCGATCGTGGCCGCGGCAGGCAGCTCAGCCAGATTCAATTGGAGCGCCACCGCAGCCATCAGTTGGAGGCGCGCGGTGAAGGCGATCGGCCCGACCTGCGCAGTGGACACTTTCTGCCGCTGACAGGGCATCTACGCGACGACTGGAACGATCTCTGGTTGCTCACGGAAGTGCATCACCATGGCAAGCAGCCGCAGGCGCTGGAAGAGTCGATCAGCAGTGACACAAGCGCCGTCGACGGATTTGTTCAAGGCTATCGCAACCGCTTTGTGGCCACCCCGTGGCAGGCGATCTGGCGGCCGCCACTGGAGCATCCCAAGCCGCGCATCGCCGGCAGCCAGAGCGCGGTGGTGACCGGCCCCGCTGGTGAAGAGATTCACTGCGACCAGCATGGCCGGGTCAAGGTCCAGTTCCACTGGGACCGCGAAGCGCAGGCCGACGAGCACACCAGCTGCTGGCTGCGTGTGGCGTCCGGCTGGGCCGGAGATCGTTACGGCGCCATCGCCATTCCGCGCATCGGCATGGAGGTGCTGGTCAGCTTCCTTGAGGGTGACCCTGATCAGCCGCTGATTACCGGTTGCCTGTATCACGCCGAACACGTACCTCCGGTCGAGCTGCCCGCGCACAAGACGCGCAGCTCTTTCAAAACGCTCAGCTCACCGGGTGGTGAGGGCTACAACGAGCTGCGCATTGAAGATCGCAAGGGGGCCGAACAGGTCTACATCCACGCCCAGCGTGACTGGGATCAGCGCATTGAACATGATCAGCGGCTGCATGTGGGCAACGAGCGCCACGAACATACCGCAGCCAATCATTACAGCGAGCACCTCGCCGAGCTGCATCGCACCGTCCACGGCGACCGTCTGACGGAACTCAAATCCAGCGATCATCTCAGCATTGCCGGCAATCAACATTGCCGTATCGGTCAATCCCTGCTGGCCGACGTCGGGCGGGAAATTCACCTGGCCAGCGGTCGAAAGATTGTTATCGAAGCGGGCATGGAGCTGACCATCAAGGCCGGTGGCAGCTTTATCAGGCTCGATCCCAGCGGCGTCACCATCAGCGGCCCGACGGTGCGGATCAACTCGGGTGGTAAGCCGGGGCAGGGTACGGGTGCTTCTCCGCGCTTGCCTGGCGATACAGCGCCCGCCGATCGCAGTCAGGCAGGCAGTTTACTGGTGCCGGCGCAGCGCCAGGCGCTAATGCTTGGAAAGCCACTGTGCGCTATCTGTGAGGAGCCTGGTTCCGACGCCTGAAGTGCTTGGGAGTGGACGCTTCGGTGGGCTGTGGGGCTTACCGCGCGCAGCACTGCTTGAACTTGCGCCCCGACCCGCACGGGCAGGGGTCGTTGCGTCCTGCCTTGATCGGATGATTGGGGTCGAGGAAGTACCAGCGACCCTGAGTCAGGCGGAAGTCGGAGCATTCGCGGTGGGTCTGGGCGCTGCCGTCCGGGTCTTGCCAGCGGGCGACAAAGGTCACCTGTGCGCTGGTTGCGCCCGGCAGCTCAGTGGCTGTTTCGACCGTCAGCCCGAGCCAGCGGCTCTGCTCGCTCCATTGGCGCATTGCCTCGACATCCAGCTGCGCCTGCTGGGCGGGAATGGTGGTAGCGATCAGGTAATCGATCAGACCGAGGGTATAGGCGCAGTAGCGCGAGCGCATCAGGCGCTCGGCGCTGGGGGCGGCATTGCCTTGATGCAGCGGCTGACAGCATTCGCCATATTGCCGCCCGCTGTCGCAGGGGCAGGGCGCAGCGGCGGTGAGGGTTGGAGTCATCGCGTTACCACCAGTATTTGTCGAACATCTCCGGGTTGGCCCAGTACTTGGAGTTCAACCAGTCCGGTACGCTCTTGTACTCGGCCAGATCGTAGGCATAGAGCGTCAGGCTCTGGCCATCCTGGCTGAAACGCGCGTGACGCTGCAGGGCGAGGGCGTAGAAGTCATTCTCCTGCCAGTCGTCAATGCGTTCCATGTCGACCAGCACCGCAATCCGGCTGGCAGAGAGGTTGCGCAGGCCGGCGAGCAGTTCGGTAGCGGTGCGTTTGTCGAGGTGCTCGAGCTGATCGGCGACAATGGCCAGGTCGTAGCGTTGATTGCGCAGGTCGTCGCTCAGCGGGACGTCATCTGTGCTGCTGACCCGACAATCCGGGTGTTCCTGCAGCCAGGCCTTTACGGCCGGGATCTCGCTGCGGCTGACGCAGAGCAGGCTCGCGGGGCGATAGTGCTGGAGGATGCCCAGCAGGGATGACGTTGGCGTGGCGCTCATCGGAAGACTCGACTGTGAACGGATTCAGCGCAGCAGGGTAGGTGCTGGCCGGTGTTGATGCAAGCACCGGCGGTCCAGCTCGGCGGCGTTGAATGGTATGATCGCCGGCTGATCCGGA